>Ga0335070_10004576_pt1 | contig 16192 bp, 14 predicted proteins | sample Lox_Sample_13_FD_206722 | JGI IMG/M metagenome (GOLD analysis project Ga0335070, IMG submission 206722) | Soil microbial communities from Loxahatchee National Wildlife Refuge, Florida, United States - Lox_Sample_1.3 | ecosystem: Environmental > Terrestrial > Soil > Wetlands | place: USA... | reverse complement strand
CATTATCTGCGAACGGGATTGGACCCGTATGCGGCGAGTATCGCCCATCAAAAAGCGGAGGCTGCGCACGGACATCGCGTTTTCCTTTACTGGTATCCGCCGTTCTCAATCGAGTTTCTGAAGGTAGTGAATGTTGTTCCCGCGCTCCTGCGCGAGGTGATGTTCTGGATCGTCTACGCGGTCGGATTCGCCTTGCAGTTGTGGACCGGCTCGCGCTTCGCACTGTTGTCCGAACGGCGCATGCTGCGCTTTGTCTTCCCCTTGGTGATGTTCTTCCCAGCGTTCGTGCCAAGCGATACCCTACTGAGCGGCAATATTGCGATCCCGATGTACGGCGCGGTCCTGGCCGCGGCGGTGCGGGGATGGCGCACAGGGCGCTGGGGGATCTTCTTCACGGCAGTAATCGGGGCCTCTCTGTTGAAGCCGCCGATGCTGCTTTGGCTGCTGATTCCCTTTTTCATCGGTTCGGCGCAACTGATCCCGGCGATCGCGGCGGGCACGTGTGGAGTGGGACTGTTCGCCGTGCAGAAGCTTCTGTGGCCGGAGCGTTTTGCGGAGTTCATGGCCGCGATCCGGTATGCCCTTCCGCTGGAGATCAACTACAGCATCGAGGCGAGGTACGGCGAGTTGCTACGATCCATCGGACACCCCTCTGACCGGGCCGCGCTCGCGTTGTTTGCGGCGTCGTCGCTGGCCGTCTTCGGCGTGCTGCTCTACTTTGCGCGCGAATTCCGGCGCGGCCACGTACAGGCCCAGACCTTTGTGGTGGTGGTGCTTGTTTCGACGGCGCTTCTCATGCCGCGCCTGAAGGAATACGACCTGCTGCCCCTGACGGTCCCGATGGCGCTGATCGTGCTTCGCGCGGTGCGGACCCGGGCAGCGTTGATTGTACTTGCCCTAGGAACGGTCGCAGTCGGCGCCGCGCTGATCGCGGATCATATAACGGCGGTCGACACCATCTCTGTGTCGGCGGTGTTTGTGGCTGGAGCATTCGGGTTGCACGAGGAAGTAAGAGCCAGGCGAGCACTTCAAGAGGCCCGCGCCTGATGGTGCGAACGGGCGCAAAACGCCCAATTTGAGTGGGGCCGGATCAGTCGCCGTTGGGGACGCGGCATACCAGCAGGCTTCGATTCTGAAAGGGGCAATCCAGGCCGCTTCTTCCGGGTTGCTCGAGCACGACCCAGTTCACGCCGAATCGCTGCCGGAGCCGGGAGAAATCCGAACGCTGAAAGTTCTGCCATCCCTCCAGCCCTTCGACCTGTGCCTGCCACGATTCGGCAAGGCTGGGGGCAATGGTCACCGCGCCGGGGTCCTTCACGATGTCAGCCAGGCGGCTGCGCTCAGCGAGGGCGCGGAAGCCGTGCTCGTCCTCGCCCGGCATCGTCATGAAGCCAGGGTTCAGCGCAAAGTAGGAGTCTGGCGGGGTGTGATCTCGAACCCACTGGAACCCCCCGACCCAGTCGTTTGTAGCGGTCCTCCAGGGCCCCTCGATGTGCGGCGTGGACGGGAACTGCTGCCGCTGGGCGTAGAACATGGCCAGCGCGGTGACGAGCAGAAGCGTACCGCTCAGCCAGATTCGCCTGCGGAAAACAAACTGCTCGAGCAGGCCGCCCCCGAGCAAGAGCATGATGATGTAGACGAGCAGAAGACTCCGCATGGGCTGAAGCCTCGCCCATCCCGGCGAAGCATGTGTGAAACCGAGGAACACACCCGCGCAGAGAAACAGAAGCCCGAAGATGGCCAGGCTTCTTGCCAGGATCTCGAAGGTCGTTGCGCCGGACTTCCGAGCCATGCGTGAAAGCCACCACAGAATCGCGAGCGGCGCCAGAGCGCCCAGCCACTCATGCCATCGCCAGTTGCTCAGGAACAGATAGGAGCGGGTGCCGACCGCCTGACGGTAGGCGTCCGTCGCCGGCAACGCCAGAAACATGGCCGCGTTTCTCCCCACATGCAAGCGAGCCGCCCTGGAGACGAGAAACCAGATCGCCAGATACGCAACCACGAATGCCGCCATCAGGGGGTGAATGGCAAAGGTACAGAGCAGCCAGAGCAGGCCAGATCGCCATTTCCGATCCAGAAAACGGGCGACTGACCAGACAGAAGCGGCTGTGGAGAGGGAGCGCGCGCACAAGTACTGGTCCATGATGTAGAGCGCCGTGCCGGCGACCGGCATGGTCAACAACGACGCCACCAGGGCGACTCCGAACCACTGTGCGCGGCGGTTCGAGAGGCACAACCCGGCGATTCGCCAACACCCTCCCAGCAACAGAAAGATGGAAACCGCGTGCCAGAAAAACAGGGCCCAGTCGAAGGGGATGTGGCTTGCCCGGATCGAGAGTGCGATCAGTTGCGGGAACAAAGAGAGTTTCGTCTGGGCGGAGAAGAAGACGGCGTCGTGCGGATACAGGCCGGGGTTGAGCAGCCGTCGGATGGCGGGAAGGTAGATCTCGGCGTCTTCCACCGCGGGATGGTAGCCGTGCACGAGCACCGCCGCCGTGGTCAGTCCCGAAAGCCCCATGCCTGCCGCGAGAATCGCGCGCCATCCTGCGGTTCCGGCGGAACGGCCCGGCAAGGCGGCACGGCTATCGCGGGAGATCATTTCTGCTCGTGGCACTCCATCTCCGTGTTGACCTTCCAGATGGGGGCTCTATCGGTGGATCTGCGGGCGGCCGGGCAGCACGTCGGGCTCTTGAATGCAGATCCAGTTGTCGTCGATCTTGATGAAGGTTGTCGATTTCCAAATAGAAATTGCCTAACGCTGCGATGACCGCGAAAGACCAGTGTAGTAGAGCGGGTCGCTGGCGTCCAACTTGTGTCCAGATGCGCTAAACATGGAGAAATGCAGCAATCCCGACTGTTGCAGCGCGAACTGAATCGTTGTTTTAAGCACACCGAGTCCGTACTGCACGCTGCGCCGGAAGTTGATGGAAGATGCTTCCCCGAAATACTTCGTCGGGCAGGAAACCTCACCGATGCGGAAGCCGAAGTGCACGCATTGCGCCAGCATCTGGTTGTCGAAGACGAAGTCGTCGCTGTTCTCGCCGAGCGGGAGCCGGGTCAGAACTTCGCGGCTGAAGGCGCGATAGCCGGTGTGATACTCAGAGAGCTTAATCCCCAGGAACATGTTCTCAAACGCCGTGAGCAGGCGGTTGGCGATGTATTTGTAGAGGGGCATGCCTCCGCGCAGCGCGGTGCCGCCGATAATCCGAGACCCGAGCACGACGTCGTAGACGCCGTAAGCCACCATGCTGGCCATGGCAGTCACGAGCAGTGGCGTGTACTGATAGTCGGGATGCACCATGATCACGACATCGGCTCCGGCGCTCAGCGCCTCGCGGTAGCAGGTCTGCTGATTGCGGCCGTAACCGTAGTTGCGGTCATGAACGTAGTACTGCAGGCCGAGTTGGCGGGCGATCTCGACGGTGCGGTCGCGGCTGTGGTCGTCGACCAGGATGCGGATGTCGACCAGATCGGGTAGCTCGCGGACGGTGGCGGCGAGCGTCTTCTCCGCGTTGTAGGCGGGCAGCACGACCGCGATGCGCTTGCCGTTGATCATGCGATGAGTTCCCGGATGGTTCTGCTAGATGATAAACGGCGGCGCCGGATTGGAAAAGCAGTGAGAAGTTCTCAGTTCCCGGTTCTCAGTTCTCAGTTGCTGGACCGGCGCACGGCATTCCCTTGACCGCTCTCTTGCTCCGAAGATGGTCACTGAAACCGGACGTTTTTAGGGTACGCGATTTTGTATAAGACAAACTTATAATATCGCGCCCTCTAATGATCCTGCGATTATAATAAGCTTTTCTTTTGGTCGCGCGCGCCGATAGAGTAGAACTTTGTGGCCGGGCCGAACTCACAACTCGGCCGCCTGCTGCGATCCTCAGAGCCGCCGAGGATGTAAGAAGAGAGGATGTGGACGTCGGACCAAGTTGTGGCCGCGACCGCATACTGAGAACTGAGAACTGTTTTCATGGCTCCCCGCACTCTATTCGAGAAAGTCTGGGATGCCCACGTGGTCACCGCGACCGATGGGCAGCTGCCACTGCTGTATATCGATCTGCACCTGGTGCATGAGGTGACCTCGCCGCAGGCGTTTGACGGTCTGCGCGCGAACGGCCGGCGGGTGCGGCAGCCGCTGCGGACGGTGGCGACCGTGGACCACAACATCCCGACCACGCCGCGCGGATTGCCCATCACCGACCCGATCGCCGCCAAGCAGATTGAGGCGCTGCAGAAGAATTGCCGCGAGTTCGGTGTTCCTTTGTTCGACATGGATTCGCCCGAGCAGGGGATCGTGCACGTGATCGGGCCGGAGCTGGGGCTGACGCTGCCCGGCATGACGATTGTCTGCGGCGACAGCCATACTTCCACGCACGGGGCGTTCGGCGCGCTGGCGTTTGGCATCGGGACCTCGGAAGTGGAACACGTTCTGGCGACCCAATGCCTGCCGCAGAAGAAACCAAAGACGATGCAAATCCACGTGCGCGGGAAACTGGCGGAGGGCGTGACGGCGAAGGACCTAGCGCTGGGAATGATCGGGCAGATCGGAACGGACGGCGGGACGGGAAACGTGATTGAGTTCACCGGCGAAGCGGTGCGCACGCTCTCGATGGAAGGCCGGATGACGCTCTGCAACATGAGCATCGAGGCTGGCGCTCGCGCGGGCATGGTGGCCCCGGACGAAACCACCTTCCAATACGTGCAGGGCCGGCGCTTTGCGCCGAAGGGCAAGGATTGGGAAGACGCCCTCGCCGCTTGGCGCCCATTGGCTAGTGATCCGGGAGCGAAATACGACCGGGTCGTGGAGATTGACGCCGCTGCGCTCGCTCCTTTCGTGACTTGGGGGACAAATCCGGGGATGGTCGTACCGGTCACCGGGCGTGTTCCCGAACTGGGCAGATTCAAGCAGGAAGCCGACCGGCGAGCGGCCGAACAGGCGCTCGCCTACATGGGCCTGGAGGCTGGAACTCCGATCGAGCAGATCGCAGTGGATCGGGTGTTCATCGGGTCGTGCACGAATTCGCGCATTGAAGATCTCCGCGCAGCGGCACGAGTGGCGCGTGGGCATCACGTCAATCCGAAGGTGCGCGCCATGGTGGTGCCGGGTTCGCAGGCGATCAAGCAGGCAGCCGAGCAGGAAGGGCTGCACCGCATTTTTCTGGAGGCGGGGTTTGAATGGCGGGAGTCGGGGTGCTCGATGTGCTTGGGGATGAATCCGGACATTCTGCAACCGGGTGAACGCTGCGCTTCGACCAGCAACCGGAACTTCGAAGGCCGCCAGGGCCGTGGCGGCTGCACGCACCTGGTCAGTCCGGAGATGGCAGCCGCGGCAGCGATCGCGGGGCATTTCATTGATATTCGGAGTTGGAAGTTCAGGTAGTCGTTGGTCGTTAGTCGGCGGTCGTTCGGGGCCTAAGTGAAGTTGGGCCTCGGCACGAGCGAGAAGGCGGGCAGAAGCGTGGCTTTCCGAACGACTGACGACTAACGACTGACGACCCGATTTTATGCAACCCTTTCGCAAACACACCGGCATCGTTGCCCCACTGGATCGGGTCAATGTGGACACCGACCAGATCATCCCGAAACAGTTCCTGAAGCGCATTGAGCGCACGGGATTCGGGGAGTTCTTGTTCTGCGATTGGCGCTTTACGCCGGAAGGCGCGAAGAAAGCCGACTTCGTCTTGCACGATCCGCGCTACGCGAAAGCCACGATTCTGGCAGCGGGGAAGAACTTCGGCTGCGGCTCGTCGCGCGAGCACGCGGTTTGGGCGCTGGCCGACTATGGATTCCGCGCCGTGATTGCGCCGTCGTTCGCCGACATCTTTGCCAACAACAGCCTGAAGAATGGATTGCTGACGGTGCGCCTGAGCGAAGAGCAGGTGGCCGAGATCATGTGGCGCGCCCGCTCCACTGAAAACTACCAACTCGCGATCGATCTCGAGAAACTGCGCGTGGACGACGGCCAGGGTTTTTCCGCGACGTTCACCATAGACGATTTTGCCCGTCACTGCCTGCTGAATGGGCTGGATGACATCGGGCTGACCTTGCAGCACGAGGCGGCAATCGCGGCCTATGAGGCGAAGCACCCGATGCGGGGGAGATGAAGGGGCTCTCCCACGTTCGCTGACCCATCACGCTCTTCATACGGAACCCTCCCTTTTCGTGCCCAAGCCAAAACGGGCGAAGCGCCCGTCGCGCCCACATCTAACGCAAACTCCCTCCAGGTTGTACACTTTTGAGTTTCACCCGTAATGCCCGAGCCGTGCCGGCCCGGGATGTCCACATCGGGGCACTCTATGAACAGCCGTCTGGTCGTGATCGGTCTTACAATCTGCACTCTTCTCTCGAATCTCTGTGCTCAGACTGCGCCTTCCAAGCAACTCACGATTGAAGGGATCTTCGCCGAGGGCGGACTGACGGGCCGGGCGCCGGAGGGCATCGAGTGGAGTCCGGACGGCACGAAGATCTCCTACGTGCAGCGGGACGACAGTGGCGAGCACGGCGAACTCTGGTATGTGGACACGGCCACTGGCGAGAGGAAGGTCCTGGTGAGTGAAGCCAAGCTGGCTCAACTCGCGCCACCCCCAAGCAGATTCAGGGACGAACGTGAGAAAGAGCGTGTCGCGCGTGCTCACATTGCCGCGTACCACTGGGCGCTGGATGTCAAGCATCTGCTCTTCGACTCGCATGGACAGCTCTGGTACTACGACCTGGGTACGGGAACAGGAGTACAACTGACGTCTTCGCCCGACCCAAGCCAGGACCCAAAGTTCTCGCCAGAAAGCAAGCGTGTTGCCTACGTTCGCCGACATAACCTCTATGTGCATCCGGTTTCGGGAGAAGAAGGCGAACGCGCGTTGACCCGCGAAGAAAAAGATAAGGACAAAGACACCGATCGGGACAAGGAGAAAGAAGGCAACATTCTGAACGGAGAAGTGGACTGGGTCTATGGGGAAGAGTTTTATGTCCGCAGCAACTATTTCTGGTCGCCCGAAGGGCACGACATTCTGTTTCTGCAGATGGATGAAACCCACGTTCCCTCCTATCCCATCACCGACTGGATGCCGACGCACCCGCAGGTCGACCAGGAGAAGTATCCGAAGGCGGGGGACCCGAATCCCGCGGTTCGCCTGGGCGTGATCAGCAGCGGTGGCGGCAAGCCGCGTTGGTTCAAACTCACCAATGATGATGACACCTACATCCCGCGCTTCGGCTGGATTCGCGAAGGTTGGGTATGGGCCCAAGTTCTGAACCGCAAGCAGGACACGCTCGATCTCTACTTTGTCGACGCCAGGACCGGCCGCACGCATAAGGTGCTGACCGAGTCGGCGCCCTACGCCTGGGTCGAGATCGGCGAAACCGAATACTTCCGCATGCTCAAGTCCGGCGACCGCTTCCTGTGGACGAGCTGGCGCGACGGCCATACCCACATCTATCTCTACAGTTTCGACAGACTGGATCCGCTGGCTGCCGGCGCCAAGCTGGAACGCCAGCTCGAAAGTGGAGACTACGACGTACTGGGCATCAGCGGGGTGAATGAAAGGTCAGGCACGGTCTTCTTCACCGCCAACCAGGGCGACCCTCGGCAGCAGCAACTTTTTTCCGTGAAGTTGGATGGTTCGGCGCTGCAGCGCATCTCCTCGCGGGAGGGTCACTACACTGCCGATTTCTCCGATGACGGTGTGCATTACGTGGAAACCTTTTCTGCCCCTGCGCAGCCGCCGCGAATTTCCCTGTGCAGCGCCGGAGGTTCCTGCCAAAAGCTCTGGGAAGGCCGGAGCGTGGGCGAGTATGGCCTGACAGTGCCGCAATACCTGGAGTTCAAAGCCGAAGATGGCACCGTGCTATATGGCTCTCTGATTCTGCCGCCCAACGTGGACACGAGCCAGAAGACTCCGCTGATTGTTTATATCTATGGCGGACCCGGGGCTCAGACCGTGGTGAAAGCCTGGGGCGGCGCGAACGCGTTCTTCCACCAGATTCTGGCCAAGGAAGGCTTCGCCATATTCACGCTCGATAACCGGGGCACGCCGAACCGCGGGCGCAACTTTGCCGCTGCTCTACGCGGTCAGTTCGGCGGCGTCGAACTGAAGGACCAGCTCACCGCGCTCGACCAGCTCTACAGCCAATTTCCGCAGCTCGACCGCACGCGGACCGGGATCTGGGGGTGGTCGAACGGCGGCTCGATGACGTTGTACGCGCTCACACATTCCGACCGCTTCAAGGCGGGGATTTCGGTCGCGCCCGTCACCAATTGGCGCGACTACGACTCGATCTACACCGAGCGCTACTTGGGATTGCCCACGGTCAACGCCAAAGCCTACGACGATTCGATGGTCGCGGCGGCCGGGAACCTCCACGGAGCACTGTTGCTGGTGCACGGGACAAGCGACGACAACGTGCACCTGCAAAACACGATCCAGATGACGGACGCTCTCATCCGGGCAGGCAAGCAGTTCCGGCTCATGCTCTATCCGAATAAGACGCACAGTGTCTCCGGGGCGGCGGCGCGGACGCAGCTGTATCACATGATGGAAGAGTTCTGGAAAGAGGAGCTGAAGTAGCAGTTAGCACATGGCACTTGGCATTTAGCATCTGGCTTCTTCCGAGTGCCAAGGAGGAACGGTTTTGGCCAAGTGCCAACTGCCAGGTGCTAATGGCTATGCAGCGTACAACGCTCGGCGACTTCGAACTGACCATCGTCTCCGACGGCGCGTACCTTCTCGACGGCGGCGCCTTTTTCGGCGTCGTGCCGAAGACGATGTGGTCGAAGAAGATCCCCGCCGATGAGCAGAACCGCGTTCAGGCCGGATTGAACTCGCTGCTGGTTCGTACCGGGGAGAAGAACGTCCTGATCGAGACCGGCATCGGCAATAAGCTCTCCGAGAGGATGGTGCGGATCTACACACAGCCGGCGAGGCTGCTCGAGAATCTGCATGGCGCCGGAATTGCGCCCGAGGACATCGATGTCGTCGTCAACAGCCACCTGCACTTCGATCACTGCGGATGGAACACGGTGCGGCGAAAAGATGGCCGGATCGCGCCGACGTTTCCGCGTGCGAAATACTATGCGCCGAAGGGAGAGTGGCAATATGCGCGGCGTCCCAGCGAGCGCGACGCCATCAGCTTCATCTCCGAGAACTACGATCCGCTGGTCGAGAGCGGACAGATGACCCTGCTCCGCGGCGGCGAGGAAATTGTTCCAGGGATTTCCGTGAAGACCTATCCCGGGCATACCGCCCACATGCAGGTCATCATTGTCAGGAGCAGCGGCAAGACGGCCTGCTACATCTCCGATCTGATTCCCACCAGCGCCCATCTGGATATCACGTGGGGGATGGCGTTCGACTTGTATCCGCTCCGGACCATCGAGAGCCGCAAGCAGTACTACGCTGAGGCGATCCCGCAAACATGGCTGACGGTGTTCACGCATGACCCCGCGACGCCCTGGGGATATGTGGAAGCGGGGGAGAAGGGTAAGCTGCGGATCAAGCAAACAGGGCCGAGTTAAGCGCAACCGGAACGGTCGCGGTTAACTACGACGCTGGACCTCCGCTCCCGGAGACGGGCGTCTCGACGGCTTCAGCCACCTCTCCTTTGTACACCCGTCCGATCCCTCGGACTACGCGCCGCACCGGCAGTTCGCCGCGCGCGTCGGCGAAGAAGATCTCGCCCATGCGGCTGCCGCGGTAGTACCAACGCTTCAGGATCGCCAGGTGCTCCATACGCTCGATCGCGCTGCGCGGCTTTGCCTCCGGGAGAGTGGAGAGGTCCGCCTCGATCCGCGCCTCCATCGACTGAGATTTTGTGTGCTCAGGACCGCAGATGGGAAAACAAAGCGGCCCGGCAATTGTGCCCGCATCCACACGAAACAACGCGACACTCTCCGGCTGCGACGAGCGCTGCACGATCAGCGCGCGCAGCCGGTCGATGCGGTGAACCGCCTCGGGCATCTGCTGCAGCACGGGAGTGAGTTTGTCGAGGCGCGCATGGACCGCTGCCGCCGCTTCGAATTCCAGCTTCGCCGAGGCTGCGTCGCGCTCGCTGGCCAGTTGCCGCCGCAGCGATTCCCCGCGCGAATCGAGGAAGTCCTGCACGCGAACGACCTCGGCGCGGTACTCCTCGTCGGTGCAGCCGAGAAAACAGGGCGCCAGGCACATCTTCATCTCCGAATAGACGCAGCCGGGAAACTTCGGGTCCGGATTGAGATCCTCCACACAGCGCCGCATTGTGAAAAAGTCAAGCGCGTCGTTGAGGAACTTCTCCGCCGCCACCCGCGAGAGAAACGGCCCGTAATAGATGTTCTTGCCGGCAAGCCGTCCCAGCCGCGTCGTAACCGAGGCGCGCGGGTATTCGTTCTCCAGGTGCAGTTTGACCAGCGGCGCGAAGCGCAGCCGCAGACGGCTGGCATACGTCTTCGGAAACACCGCGCGCAGTGCCCGGTAGAGCAGGAATCCGGATTCGAAGTCCGAACCAGTCAGCGTGTATTCGATCGAGCGCACGCGCTCGCGCAGGTTCAGGCGCTTCGTACGCTCTTCGGGAACGGAAAGCAACCGCTGCAGCCGTCGCCGCAGGTTGGCCGTCTTGCTGATGTAGGGTTCGGATACGGGGTCCGTACCATGGAGGAGGAAAACGGCAGGCAGCGCAGGAACCGCGGAGAAGAGTTCGTAGTCATGTTCCGCTACGAATTCGACTCGCTGGGCAAGCACAAGAGCAATTCTAGTGCCTGGTCAGCGACCCCGGCGAGCCTGGGGTCTGACTGCAGTCGCCCGCAGCGGGTTTAACTGCCAACTGGGAACTGGCAACTGGCCATTGCTCTCCGCTCATCTCCCAGGCGGCTTCACCCCCGAGGGCAGAACCCACTGCCAGAGGTGCGAAAAGAACTCCACCGCCTGGGGATTGCGCTGCAACGGGCCAATCACGTACCGCCCGATGGCCAGCCCACCCGCCGCATAGTAGCCGATGGCCAAGCCCCCGACCGCAGCATAGCCAATCGCTAGCCCGCCCATAGCGACGTAGCCAAGGGCTAGTCCGCCAAAGCCGAGGATTCCGATCCCGGTGCCGCCGATCGCAAGACCGCCCAGCGCCAAGCCTCCCAGGGCGACAATTCCGCGCGCGATCGCTCCCAGCGCGATCACTCCCGTTGCGATGTCGCCGATGGCGATGATGCCGCGCGCGTGCCCTCGCATCTCGTTGTTGGCAGGGTCAGGGCCAACGGCAACAGCGATGACCGGATACTCAAGAAAACTCGCCGCAGACTTCCAGCGCAAGCCCTGCGGCGTTCCGGGCATGCCGGAACTCATGCGGGAGATCTCCGAAGCCAGGGTATCCTTGTTCGGCGGGTTGGTCGGAATCAGAGGATTTCCCATAGGCGATCAGAGTCTCCCACTGGGCTCACCGGAAGTTGGCGCTACGGAAATTCTGCCGGAAGTCGGGCCCATCCATGCGCACGAAGCGGCACATCTCATGCAACCGGGAGCGCATGCGTTCCCCAATGCGGTCACCGAGAGTCTCTTCGCGGCCCGCGGCTCTGGCCGGCGAGAGCGTTCGCACCACACTCGCGGCCGGCTCATCCGGAAAGTTCGTGGTGATGATCGTCGCCCGGTTGTCGTTATACCGGTTGTTCAGGATCAGGCTGACCGTATCCCAGACCCACTCCGTAGGCCGCACCGCACCCAGTTCGTCGAGCACCAGAACCTCCGCCTCAAAGACGGGGCGAAGCAGGCCGAGTTCCGTCGCTTGCACCGAGTCGTTGTAGGAGTTCTGAATCTCCTTGAGCAGCTCCCGATAGTCGTAGAACAGGCAAGGAACTCCCTTCTCGCGCATCAAGGCTTTGGCGATGCCGACCGCCAGATGCGTCTTCCCCACGCCAATGCCGCCAACCAGCAGCAAGCCAGTCTTGTCGGCCGGATACTCTTCCACGAACCGGCATGCCGCCATGCGGGCCGGAGCCAGGGAAATCTGCGGGCCCTCGAAGTCGAAGTTTGCCAACTCGCAATGCTCATATCTTTTCGGGATTCGAGCTGCCGCCACGAGCGCTTCCGCTTGCGCACGTAACTGACAGTCACAGCGCGTGACCCGGCGCTCGGGGCTGCCCGGGACCGTTTTCCATCCCGAGCCCCCGCAAACTGGACAGACTTCAGCGATGACTTTCATGAATCGATGTTTCCACTCTGCACCCTCCCGTCACTACCCTGCAACTCAAAAGCGTCCTGCGGCTGTGCACATCCTGTGAACCCGGTAATGCGCTTGTGGAGAACCGAGGAAAGAACCTTGGTCTTTCGGCGTAGAACGGATTTCCTCCGTGTGCCTCTGTGCCCTCCGTGGTAAAAGGGTCTTTTCCCAACCCGCCAGGATCTCAATCTCCCAGATCCTTGACCATTCAGGTTCTCGTTATGGCCCGAAAGGGCGCGTCTGGCACGTGTTTCCCATTGACAATCCATTAACCCAGAGGAAAATGGCCTTCGCCGGCACATCCCCCAGTTGGTCTTTCCACATCCGGTTGGGGTGAGAACCGGAATAAAGCCGTGTTAGGAGAGAGCATGAACAAAGCCGATCTCGTTGACCGGATCGCCGGAGCCTGCAACATCACCAAGGCGCAGGCGACGACCGCGATCGACACCACCGTGGACAGCGTCACTGCTGCCCTTAAAAAAGGAGATCGGGTAGCCTTGATTGGTTTCGGTACCTTTTCCGTCTCGCAGCGCAAGGCCCGCAACGGCCGAAACCCGCAGACGGGAGCGACCATCAAGATCGCTGCCCGTAGAGTCGCCAAATTCACTCCCGGGAACGAACTCAGGAAAGCAGTCAACAAAAAGTAAGGGCCAGATTCAGGTGGTGGGCCGGTCGGTCCATCACGCAGATTCATCCGCAACTCGTAGAACGGCAGGGGGTCGGCCCTGCCGTTTTGCTTTCGAGGCAGATCTCAGGTCTCTGGTGTTAGGAAAGGCTCCACGATAAGCTCCGGCTTTTCCTGAGACCTGCCACCTGAGACCTGACGCCTGCCTTGCTGAATCCTTCTAACTCCTGTAGAATCTAATGATTCGAAAGGGTATCCGAACCGACATGAAGGCCGCCATCCATCCCAGCTATCACGAAGTCCGCGTGCACTGCGCCTGCGGCAACACCTTTACCACCCGCTCCACCCATCACGGCGACATCAACGTAGAAATCTGCGCGAACTGCCATCCGTTCTTCACCGGCAAACAAAAGCTGGTCGACACCGCCGGGCGCGTCGAGCGCTTCCGCCGCAAATACGCCAAGAGTGACGCCGCCAAAGCCGAAACGGCGAAGAAATAGTCTGTGTGGCGCGGGCACTCTTGCCCACCGCGCTGGCTTTGCTTTGAGGTCAGGCCCTCGCTGCAGCGAGGGCTTTGCTTTCAATTACTGGAGCGGCGAGTCGGGTGCTTTCCCGCCCATAGTCCGATACCAACGAAGATCAGACCAGCAAACGCCCGCTCGCCGACCATCAGCAGCGGGTAGCGTGGTTCACTCAGCAACGAGACGACGTGCCACCCGCGAGACAGTATCGAGTTGATCAGCTTTGCCGCGACAGTCTCGAGTGGCAAAGCCGCCGCTTGAAGGAGCAGTTGAACTCCTTTGAACAAGGCAAGGCCAGCCAGGATTGAGACCACGTAGGATGCCCGTACCTGCGTATTCGTCTGTGATATGGAGCTTTGAGCCATTACTCGTCCTCGGGTTTTTCTAACGGCTTCTCCTGTTCCACCTGCGCCTCGCGTTCCGCCGGATAAAGCCAGGCCAGAAACAGGTATGAAGCGACGAAGTAGAGACCGATGCTGACGAGTGCCGGCAACATGTTGCCCCAGGGGAACGTTTCGAAAGACGAATGTGAGCTGCGCTGCTGGTACCAGACAATCGGTTGCACGAGCAGAGAGATCAGGCCGGCGAGTCCCTGCACGACCAGCATCCCAATGACGATCGCTCCGATGTATTGCGTCAGAAATATCTCGCGGATTCTCTTCATACGCCGCGAATTCTATCTCATGGGTCGCTTCACGGAAAGGACGTAGAATACTGCTGTGCGCAAGTTCTGGGACAACCCGGGTGGCCCGAGCTCGTGTGGGGCGGACACTCCCTTCGACTTCGCTCAGGGCAAGCCTGTCCGCCCGCCAGGGCCAGCCGAACCTGATTTGGCGGGCAAGAGTGCCCGACCCTCACGTGCCCGACCCACGCAGCTTGTCCCCGCCAGCTTGACCATCGGCGCCGTCGAGATTCGTCCTGCCACCGTGCTGGCCCCCATGTCCGGCGTCACCGACACTGTCTTCCGCCGCTTCATCAAGCACCTCGGCGGATGTGGCCTGATCATGACCGAGTTCACGTCGGCCCACGGCCTGCTGCGCGACAAGCGAGTTCGAGGACGCTATCTGCACTTCTACGAAGACGAGCATCCCATCTCCGCCCAGCTTTTCGGCAGCGATCCCCGCGTGCTCGCCGACGCCGCGCGCTTGGTCGAAGACCTCGGCTTCGATCTGATCGATCTAAACCTGGGCTGCCCAGCGAAAAAAGTCGTCAAGTGCGACGGCGGCTCGGGCCTGCTGCGCAACCTCCCGCTGATCCGCCGAATTTTCGAATCGGTCCGCGCCGCGGTGAAAATTCCTTTCACGGTGAAATTCCGCGCCGGATGGAACGACGAAGAAATCATCTGCGTCGAACTGGCGCGCATGGCCGAGGATTGCGGCCTCTGCGGCGTCGCCTTGCACGCCCGCACCCGCGCCCAAGGTTACAGCGGCAGCGCGCGCTGGGAGTGGATTGCTTCCGTGAAGCAGGCGGTGAAGATTCCCGTGATCGGCAACGGCGACATCCGCTCTCCCGAGGATGCCTGCGCCATGGTCGCCCAGACCGGCTGCGACGCCGTCATGATCGGCCGCATGGCTCCGTCGAATCCGTGGATCTTTCGCCAGATCGAACAGTACTGCGCCCACGTAGGGGCGGACGCCCTCGTCCGTCAAGCCGAGCGAAGCTCGGCAGCGAGTTTCTATGACCAGCCAACCGAGCTCGACCGCTACCAGATGATCCGCACCTACTTCCAGATGCTGCTCGAAGAGGAAATGCCCGGCTCCGAAGGCAAGATGAAGCAGTTCGCTTCCTGGTTCACGCACGGCGTCCCCGGCGGCGCAGCTCTGCGCAAGGCGATCTACGAAGCCAAGAGTGGGGCGGAGATTCTGGGAAGGGTGGAGGAGTTCTTCGAGAATAAAATGGTGACAAGCCCCAGGAACTAGTTCCGGGTGAGCTCCCATGTAGGTGGCGGAGGGCAAGATGCCGTTGTTAGATTTCACGGAGATACCGGCTGCGAACAAAGCAACCGGGCAACAAGACGCCTTCGAACTATTCGCCCGGGAATTCTTGGACTGCTTGGGCTTAAGGATTATCCAGGGGCCTGGGAGGGGACCGGATCTAGGCAAAGACCTTATTGTCGAGGAAACAAGGGCGGGACTGATCGAAAGCACGAAGATAAAGTGGCTGGTCAGCTGCAAGCATTTTGTCTTCACCGGTGAGTCGGTTACTCCCAGCGACGAAAAGAATGTTCGAGAACGCGTCCATGCGGCTAGGTGCAATGGGTTTCTCGGGTTCTATTCGACGTTACCGTCTTCGGGACTGAAGGAACTCCTTCACAATCAGTCTGACATCCAGGTCAACTTTCTCGATCATGAGGCTATCGAGAGGCATTTGTTGGAGTCCCCGAAAGGGCGCAACTTGGTAGATCGTTATTTTCCCGAGTCAGCGAAGAAGCTCCAACACACTCCCGCCGACGTCTACGACGGCGTCGAACCGATCAAGTGCGAGAGTTGCGGCAAGGACCTCCTAGCTCCGCCGAGTGGTATTTGGGTGCTTTGGCGGACGGGTTCGGACCCCGGCGGTAATACGCGCAGGCGTTTCGTAGATATGTATTTTTCATGTAAGAACGAATGTGACCATATCCTGAAAGAACGTACGAGAGCTAGACACGCCTCGCTCGGATTCATTTACGACGGCTGGAACGACATCCCAGACCTTTGCATCCCGACAGTTTTTATGGTCAAGGTCATGGCAGTATTGAACAGTCTTGGAGCCGGGGACAAGTACGAGCCTCAGGCATTCGAGAAGCTTAAAAACCTCCTCTTGGCTACGTTCCCGCACGTCTCCAGGCACCTGAGTGACAAAGATCGGGAGATCATTGGTGGGTTGCAGCAGATCC
>Ga0335070_10004575_pt1 | contig 16192 bp, 14 predicted proteins | sample Lox_Sample_13_FD_206722 | JGI IMG/M metagenome (GOLD analysis project Ga0335070, IMG submission 206722) | Soil microbial communities from Loxahatchee National Wildlife Refuge, Florida, United States - Lox_Sample_1.3 | ecosystem: Environmental > Terrestrial > Soil > Wetlands | place: USA... | reverse complement strand
TACCCGGCGGGCGCGTGCGGCATCCCGCTCGGCTGCCTGGTGAGCCGCTCCCACCCGCGGCTCGGCATGGCGGGGCGCTGCATCTCGGCGAGCCACGAGGCGCTCGGCGCCCTGCGCGTGCTGGGGACGGCGCTCGCGACCGGCGAGGCGATCGGCCTCGCGGCCGCGCTCGCCGCCGAGCGCGGCTGCGCGCTCGGCGAGATCGACGCTGCGTTGGTACGCGCGGCGCAGGAGGCCAGCGGCCAGCCCTGATCCGACACTTCCCGCGACGCCCGCCCGACGGGCGACGGTGGGGGGGCGCCCGAGCGGAAGTCGAGCGCAGGCCGCGCTCGGTATTCGACTTCACCTCCGCGGTCGATCGCGGCCGAGCCATGAAGCGAGGGCGCCACCCGAGGAGCCCGACGGGCGGCCGAGATCGGATGCCGCGAATGTCGGATCAGGGCCAGGGAGCGGGAGGCTCGGTCTCGTCCGAGACGACGGCGATCCAGGCCTCGTAATCGCATGCCGCGCTGCGGACCCGCGCGCCGGGCGGCGGACCCGGCTCGTAGACCACGACCGCGTCGTCTCGGCTCCCTGCGGACGCGTCCGGAGCCGCGCCCGCAGCGAGGCCGGCGAGATACGCGTGCGCGACGGCGTCGAAGAGCAGCTCGGGACTCTGCCCGAGGTGGCGGCCGACGCGATTGTCGACCTCGAGGCGGCCGTCCTCGCGCGTCAGCGCGAAGGCCTGCGTGCCCATGGGCGTGAGGCCCACGACGCGGATCCGCCCGGGCTCGACCTGGACCACCGCCTCGTGGCGCACCTCGTGGCCGGCGTGGCGCAGCGCCGCGCGCACGTGCAGCGTTCGCGGAGGCCCGGTCCGCGCCACGGCGCCCGAGCACGACTCGCCCGGGCCGAAGAAGTGCTGGCATCCCGTCGCGAGCGCGCATGCGAGCGCGAGCGGCCACGCCTTGCGCAAGGCCGTCCTCCAGGGCGACAGGGTAGCGGCGTCGCAGACGCGCCCGCGCGCTCGAAGCAGGGCCGCTCGCGTTTGATGGCCCCGGAGCACTGCCTTATGGTTCCGCGCGATGTCGCAGGGGCCGCGCAGCGTGGCGATCCTCGGAGGCGGCCCCTCTGGCGCGTCGCTCGGCGCGCGCCTCGCGAGCGCGGGGGTGCGCGTCGGGATCTTCGACGTCGGCAAGCGGCCCGAGATCATCGTCGGAGAATCGCTCGTCCCGGCCATCGTGCCCTTCCTCGCCGAGCTCGGCATCGAAGACGACGTCCGCGCCTATAGCACCTACAAGCCGGGCGCCACCTTCGTGCTCGCGGGCGGAGACGAGGTCATGAACCTCCGCTTCGACGAGGTGCGCGCCGCGAGGACCCGCTACTCCTACAACGTCCCGCGCGACCGCTTCGACGCGTCGTTCCTCGCCGCGGCGGAGCGCCGCGGCGCGCGGGTGCTGCGTCACTCCGCGCGCGTCGAGGCCGTCGCGGGCGACCGGCTGGCCCTCGCGCCCGCGAGCCTCGGCGCCTGGCGCGAGGCGATGGGCGATGCGCCCCCGGACTTCGTCGTGGACGCCACCGGCAGACGCCGCATGGTGTCGAGCCTCCTGAACCTCGCCTTCGAGACCGGGCCCCGGCGCGACACCGCCCTGCACGCCCATCTCGAGGGCGTCCCGCTGATCCGCGAGGGCAACGTCCACACCGACGTGCTCGAGACCGGCTGGAGCTGGCGGATCCCGCTGCCCGGCCGCGTCTCCGTCGGACTCGTGGTCAACGGCGAGACGCTCGCGAAGTTCGGCAACGACATCGAGGAGCAGTTCGACAACTACGTCGGCTACGACCCGGTGATCCGGCGCTGGGGAGGTGCGCCGCGGCGCATCAGCTCGGTGCTCAAGTACACGAACTACCAGCTCGTCACGAAGCGCGGCACGGGCCCGAACTGGGCGCTGCTCGGGGACGCCTTCGGCTTCGTGGATCCGGTGTTCTCGAGCGGCATGCTGATCGGCCTCGACGGCGCCCGGGCGCTGGCGAAGGCGCTCCTCTCCGGCGCGAGCGCGGAATCGCTGGGGCACTACGAGGCGCGGGTGACGCGCCACCTGCGGGCCTGGCAGCGCGTCGTGGGGCACTTCTACAGCGGGCGCCTGTTCACGCTGCTGCACGTCGCCGAGATCGCGAAGACCACGCGCTTCGGCCGCGCGCTCGATCTGCATTTCGGCCGCTACCTGCCGCGCGTCTTCACCGGCGAGGCGAGCACCGCGCGCTACGGCGTCTGGCTCCTCGATTTCATGTGTCGCAACGGGCTTGCGATGAACGATCCGAGCAAGCTCGCGGTCGCTTGAAGGCGCCCGGGCGCCGCGCGGGGACACCGGCCGGAGAGTCCAGGATGGGTCACGAGGTCGCCGGCGCCGCCGTTCCGCTCACCGGAGCGGACTGCTTCCTGCGCGCCTTCGACACCGAGACGCGTCGGATGACGGGGGCGTCCCACCTCTCGCAGCTCGTGCTGCGGCTCGGCCCCGGGCTCGATCCGGAGCGGCTGCGCGCGGCGCTGCACGACGTCGCGCGCGCCAATCCGATTCTGCGCGCGCCGATCGGACGGCGCTTCGGCGTGGGCGCGCCGGTCTACCGCGTCGCCAGGGCGGCGCGCGCCCCGCTGCCGGCCGTGACGCTGCACGCCGAGAAGCTGCCGCCGGGCATGGCGGCGCCCGTGGACGGCGTGCCGCTGCCCGAGATCTTCCAGCAGCGCCTGAACGAGCCCGTCGCGGCGCGCCGGGGCGAGCTGCTGCGCGCGGACGTCGTGCTCTACGACGGCGGGCGCCAGGGCGCGGACCTCGCCCTCACCTGGCTGCACCTCCTGCTCGACGGCTCGGGCAGCGAGAGCTTCGTGCGCTTCCTCGACCAGTGTGCGCGCGGCGAGCGCCGGCCGGACGCGCTCCCGCCCGGCGAGTGGACCGAGCCCTCGCTGCCGGGGACGCTCGGCCAGCGCGGCGCGCAGGCGCGCAGCTGGCAGGCGCACGTGGAGGGCTTCGCCGCGCGGCCGCCGCACTCGCTGGCGGGCCCCCTGCGGCGCACGCGCCAGGCGCTCCGCACTCCCGTGTACACGCTCGACGCCGAGCGCACGGCGCGCGTGGTCGCGCGCGCGCAGGCGCGCGCCGGCTTCCTCACGCCCGTGCTCTTCTATCTGGCCGCGGCGATCCGCGCGCACCACGCGGTCTTCCTCGCGCGCGGCGCGGACCCCGGCTCCTACGTGGTGCCGCTCCCGGTCAACCTGCGCCCTCCCGGCAGCGAGGGCGCGCTGTTCCGCACGCGCGTCTCGATGCTCTGGTTCCAGGTCTTCCCCGAGCAGGTGGAGGATCGCGACGCGCTCGTCGAGGAGCTGAAGCGCCAGCGCCGCGCGATGGTGAAGGCCGGCGCCGTCGAGAACGGGTCCGCCGCGATGGACTTCGCGCGCTTCGCGCCGTGCCGCGTCTACTGCGCCATGGCGCGCCGCCACTTCGCCGGAGAGCTCTGCTCGTTCTTCTTCGCCTTCACCGGGAGCTTCCTGCCGGGCCTCACGCACTTCCTCGGCGCCGAGATCCTGAACGGCTTCCACACGCCGTCGGTGCCGGCCTCGCCGGGCAGCGCCGCGATCATGAGCCTGCGCGAGGGGCGCCTCAACATCGCGCACGTCCACCAGCAGGGCGTCCTCGACGACGCGGAGCTCGCGATCTTCCGCGATCGCCTGGTCGCCGACCTGCTCGGCGAGGACGAGGTCCGCGCGAGCGAGGAGCGGGCGGGTTGAAGGTGCTCGCGCACATCCGCGAGCTCGCCGCGCGGCAGCCCGCACACCCGGCGCTGGTCGTCGACGGCGGCGGCGCACCGGCGCAGGTCGTCACCTACGCGGAGCTCGTGCGCGACTTCGACGCCCTCGGCGCCGAGCTGCGCGAGAGCGGCGTGGCGCCCTTCGACCGCTGCGGACTGCGCGCCGCGCAGGGCGCTCCCTTCGTGCGGGCGGCGCTCGGGATCCTCGCGGCCGACGCCTGCCTGGTGCCGATCCCCGAGGACACCGCGGGCGAGGCGCTCGCGCAGGCGGCGCGCGAGTCGTCGCTGCACCACCTGCTCGAGGCGCTGCCGGAGCGCCACCTCGAGCACTTCCCGAACGCGCCCGCGGTGGACGGCGCGAACGACGCGGTGTTCCGGGGCCTGCGCCCGGCCTACATGCGCTTCACCTCCGGCACCACACACCTGCGCAAGGGCGTGATCGTCGGCGAGGAGGCCGTCGCGTCCCGGCTCGAGAACGCCAACGCGGTGCTCGGCATCGGCCCCGCGGACCGCGTGCTGTGGCTGCTGCCGATGGCCCACCACTTTCTGGTGTCGATCCTGCTCTACCTGCGCTACGGCGCGACGATCCTCCTGCCGCGCAGCTCGCTCGCCGCCGCGGTGCTGGACTGCGCGGGTCGCGAGGGCGCCACGGTCTTCTACGCCTCGCCCTTCCACTACGCCCTGCTGGCCCGGGATGCCTCGGGGCGCCGGCTCGACTCGGTCCGGCTCGCCGTCTCCACGGCCGACGCGCTGCGCGAAGACGTGGCGCGCGGCTTCGGGGAGCGCTTCGGCATCTCCCTCGTGCAGGCGCTCGGCATCATCGAGGTGGGGCTCCCCGTGCTGAACCGCGCCTGCGCCGACGGCAAGCCCACCGCGCTCGGGCGCCCCGCGCCGGGCTACGAGGTGTGGCTGCGCGACGACGACGGGCGGCGCCTCGAGCACAGCTCTCCCGCGCGCACCGGCGAGATCTGCATCCGCGGGTCGGGCCTCTTCGATGCCTATCTCTCGCCCTTTGCGCTCGCCGCGGACGTGCTCGAGGCCGGCAGCTTCCGCACGGGCGACCAGGGCTGGTTCGACGCGGACGGCGACCTGCACCTCTGCGGGCGCCGCCGCAACCGCATCAACATGGCCGGGATGAAGTTCTTCTGCGAGGAGGTCGAGGCCGCGCTCGACACGCATCCGGCGATCCGCATGAGCCGGGTGCTGCCGCGCAGCCACCCGCACCTCGGCGAGATCCCCGTCGCGCAGGTCGTGCTGAACCCGGGCCACGCGCTGCCGGATCGCAAGGCGCTGGCAGCATGGCTGCGCGGGCGCATCGCGGGCTACAAGATCCCGCGCGAGTTCGAGGTGCGGTCGGACCTCGAGCGGACCCCGACCGGCAAGCTGCGCCGCGGCGCGGAGCCGCACGGCTCCGCGAGCGCAGAGGCCTGAGCGTGGCCGCGCGGCGCCTCGCACCCGGCGCGCGGCTGGCGATCTGCCTGTTCGCTGGCGCGATGCTGCTCTACCCCGCGCTCGCCGGCGCGGCGCTCCTGCGCTGGCAGCCGCGCCCCGTGGCGTGCGGCGTGCTCGCGATCGCGCTGGGGACGCTGATCCTGCGGCGCGCGCTCGAGGGGCGCAGCGCCCGGTCGCTCGCGAGGCAGTCGGCCGCCGGCATCGCGCTGCTGCTCGGCGCGATCGCCTGGAACGACGCCGCTCCGCTGCGCCTGTTCCCGGCGCTCGTCAATCTCCAGCTCGCGATCGCCTTCGGCGCCACGCTCCGCGGCGAGCGCTCGCTGATCGAGCGGGCCGCGCTCGCCATCCAGCCCTACCTGCCGCCGTTCACGCGCAGCTACTGCCGGAAGGTCACCGCGATGTGGGCGGCGTTCTTCGCCGCGAACACCGCCCTGATCGCGTGGCTCGCGCTGAGCGCGCCTCTCGCCTGGTGGACCCTCTACACCTCGCGCGTCTACTTCGCGATCGTCGCCGTCCTCTCGATCGCCGAGTTCCTGGTGCGCAAGCTCTTCTTCCGCCACTACAACAAGGGACTCGTCGACCGTGTGCTCGCCGCGTTCTTTCCCGCCGAGAACACCGAACGCGGCCGGCGCTCGGTCGCCTACCTGAACGAGATGCGCCGGCTGGGGCTGAAGACCGACTAGGAGCCTGACCCAGGGCGTCGACGCCGGCTCTTCTCCCGCTCCTCGATCAGCACGAGCGAGGCCGGCGCCAGCAGGAACGAGAGCAGGATGCCGAGGCTCGTCGTGCGGCCGATGGAGCTGAGCACCGGGTGGGCGGAGAAGCCCATCACGCCGAAGGTGACGATCGTGATGAGGCTCGCGATGAGCAGGCTCAGCATCGTGGTGCCGACGGCGACCTCGTCGCTCTCCCCGTCGACCATCAGGATTCCGAAGTCGCCGCCGATGCCCACGACGAGGATGAGCCCGATCAGGTGGAGCAGATGGGTCTCGGTGCCGGTCGCGGCCGCGACCGCGGCGAGCAGCGCCGTGACGAGCAGGGAGGGCAGCGCCGCCGCCAGCCCGAGGCGGATCGAGCGGTAGCGGATCACCAGCAGGACGACACCCGCGATGCTGCCCCAGACCACGATGTTGACGATGCGCTCGCGGTAGACGCCGTACACCTCGCGCAGGAAGCGCTTCTGGTCGAAGAGGCGCACGCCGTCCTGGTCCGCCAGCGCGGCCTCGAGCGCGTTCTCGTCCTTGACGCCCTCGAGCAGCGTCACCACTGCGGCCTGCCCGCCGTCGAGGTCGATCACCATCGGGCGCACCATTGCGCCGACCGGCGAGGCCACGAGGTCCGCGTAGCGCAGCGGCGCGGGCGGCGGGCGCGCGAGCGCCTCCGCGAAGCCTGCAAACGCGCCCGGCCGGAAGCCCTCGGCGGCATAGACGCGGTCGAGCCGCTCCGGCAGCGAGGGGTCGGCGCGGACCTGCGCGTCGCTCGCGCGCTGCAGCGACTCGGACCACAGGAAGCTGTGGAGCGAGCGGAAGCCGGCCAGCACGCCGTCCCGGACCAGGCCGGGCAGGCGCAGCGACAGGCGATCGTTCACCTCGAGCGCGCGGTCGAGCGTCTCGCCGCGCGCGATCAGCACCCGGCCGACGTCGGCATCCGAGATGCGCTCGCGCACGCGCTGCTCCTCGTCGCGCAGCTCGGGGCTCACCTTCGAGAGCTTCGCGAGGTCGTCGACCCAGACGATGCGCGGCACGGCCCAGAGCGCGAGCAGCGTGCAGGCGAGCGAGAGCGTGGCCAGCGAGAGCCGGTAGTGCTTGAGCCCCACCACGTGGGAGCCGAGCCAGGCCGCCGCGCGATGCGAGACGTGCGGCGCGCGCAGCGAACCCATCATGCGCGGCAGCAGGAAGAGCGTCGCGGCGAGCGCGGTGGTGACGCCGACGGTCGCCAGCACGCCCATCTGATAGAAGCCGGGAAAGTCGGCGAAGGCGAGCCCGGCGAAGGAGGCGATCGTCGTGCCGCCGCCGAGCACGAGCGACGGACGCACCTCGCGCATCGACTGCGTGGGTGTCGTCCCGGGCGGGGCGAGGCCGTGGTGGTTCAGCAGGTGGATCGAGTAGTCGATCGTCACCCCGATCAGCGACGAGCCGAAGGCGATGGCGAGGCCGTTCAGGAAGCCGAAGAGCAGGAGCCCCGCGGTGGCGGCGACGAGCAGCCCGAGCGCGTGCGGGACCAGCGCCAGCAGCAGCGCGCGCGGCGAGTGGAAGAAGGCCAGGAACACCAGGGTGACGCCCAGCGTGGTGGCGACGAAGAGATACGGGAGCTCGCCGCGGATCCCGTCCTCGATGTCGACGGCGAAGCGGTTGACGCCCGCCGTCTCCAGCACGAGGTCGTCGCCCCGCTCGGCGCGGATCGCGTCGAACTTCTCGTGGATCGCCCGCAAGAGCGGCCGCTGGTGGTCCGCCTCGAAGGGCGAGGCGCGCGTGCCGAGGAAGACGATGGCGTGCCGGCCGTCGCGGGTCAGGAAGCTGCCGTCGCGCAGCCCGAGCTTGCGGTCGCCCGCCATCACGCGCGCGAGCAGCGCCGGGAAGGCCAGCAGCGGATCCTGCGGCGCGATGCGCGCGATCAGCGCCGACGAGGGGCGCGCCAGCTCGGCGCGCAGGCGCCGCGCGCTCTCGCGCAGGCCCGCGTCGTCGAGGCGCGCCGGCAGCTCGCGCCGGGGATCGTCCGAGAGGAAGGCGTAGCGGCGCGGGAAGTAGAGCTCGTAGAACGCATCGAGCTGCTCCTCGCCTGCGCCCGCGCGCAGCCACGCGACCTCGGGATGCGCGCGCAGGGCGTCCGCGAGGCTGCGCGCGGCGCGCAACGCGCGGTCCGCGTCGGGCGCGCCGATGCTGAGGATCATCGTCCGAGTCGACTCGGAGTTGGTGAGCCCGCGCGAGAGCGAGGCCAGCTCGGTGGACCCCGAGCGCGGCATGAAGGTCGAGATGTCGCTCACGACGCGCATGTGCGTCGCGCAGTAGACGACCATCGCGACCACGCTCGCGGCGCCCGCAGCGCGCCAGAACCAGGCGCTCACGGCGTGCCGACGCCCCCGGCGAGCGGCGCAGGGCTGCCCTGCGCGGGGAACAGCACCGCGAGCTCGTCGTCGCGGAAGGCGCGGTCCGTGGCGACGCGCCGATAGGTCGTGCGCGTGACCTCTCCGTCGCTGCCCGAGACGACCATCTCGTCGAGGTGGTCGGCACGGCCGCGCAGCGTCACCTCGCGGATCAGCTGGCGCACGCGCACGCTGCGCGAGACGAGCCGCAGGCTCCAGGCCCCGGCGTCGCCCTCGAAGCCGACCTCGTAGTCGCGGCGCAGCGCCGCCAGATCGCCGCGGAACAGCACGAGCAGCTGGTCCACGAACTGCTTCGCCGTGCGCTGCGCGCCGAGGTCGATCTCCTGGACGCCGAGTCCGTCCTCGATGCGCAGCCGGTCGCCGACCACGATCAGCGAGCTGCGCTCGGGCGAGCTCGTGAAGCGCGCCATGCGATCCGGGGGAGAGAAGTAGAGCACGCCCTCGCTCACGACCGGCGCGGAGAGCAGCGGCAGCGACTTCTCCTCGCGGAACTCCGCGGCCACCCCGCGGCTCCTCGCGAAGTATCCCATCAGCGTCTCGAGGTCGAGCTTGCCGACGGGCCGGCCCGGCGCGACCTGTGCGCTCGCCGCGCACAGCTGCGCTGCCGACGCCAGCAGCACGAGCGCCTTCGCGCGCGGGCGTCTCGCGAACGCGCGGCGGCGGTCCGTCACGGAGCGGGGTCCGGCGATCCGCCGGCGAGCCGGCCGCTGCGCTGCAGCGCCACCACCGCCTCGATGTCGAGATCCTGTCGGCGGTCGGCCACGTTCATCGGGACGTGCTTGCGCAGCGAGTCGCGCAGCTCGAGGCTGCGCAGCGCGCGGGCCTCGCCGCCGCGCAGATCGACGGCCTGGCAGACCGCGAGCGCGTGGATCGCGGCGACGTGCTCGCCGAGCTCGAGGATGCGCAGGCAGTCGCGCGCCGCGATGGTGCCCATGCTGACCTTGTCCTGGTTGTGCGACTCGGTGCTGCGGCTGAAGAGGCTCGCCGGAATGGCGGCCTTCAGCGCCTCGGCGGCGAGCGCGGACGCCGTGATCTGCATGGCCTTGAAGCCGTGGTGCGTGGCGCGGTCGGCTTCCTGGCGCGCGACGAGGTTGTCGGGCAGCCCGCCGCTGGTCTCGCGGCTGCACAGCAGCACGAGCTGGCGATCGAGCAGGTCCGCGACGTTCGCGACCGCGGTCTTGAGCCCGTCGAGCGCGAAGCCGACGTGTCCGCCGTAGAAGTTCCCGCCGTGCAGCACGTCGCCGCGCGCGGGGTCGACGATCGGGTTGTCGTTCACGCCGTGGATCTCGACCTCGAGCACCTCGCGCGCGAAGCGCAGCGCGTCGAGCAGCACGCCCACGATCTGCGGCGCGCAGCGCAGCGAGTAGCGATCCTGCAGGCGCGCGGCGACGGGGGCGGGGTCCGTGGGGCCGCGCGCGAGATCCTCGCGGATCCAGCGCGCCGCGAGCACCTGCCCCGGGTGCGGGCGCAGCGCCGCGATGCGCGCGTCGAAGTGGGCCGGGTTGCCGCGCATGACATCGCTCGCCACCGCCGTCAGCGCGCAGGCGAGCCGCGCGAGCCGCAGCGCGCGCTCGAAGGCGAGGCAGCCGAGCCCCGTCATCACGCTGGTGCCGTTCATCAGCGCGAGGCTCTCCTTGGGCGCGAGCGCCAGCGGCTCGAGACCGGCGGCGGCGAGCGCCTCCGCCGCGGGCATCGCCACGCCGGCGAGCGTGGCCTCGCGCTCGCCCGTGATCAGCGCGGCCAGATAGGAGAGAGGCGTGAGATCGCCGCTCGCGCCGACCGACCCCTCGGCCGGGATGCACGGCAGGACGCGCCGCTCGAGCAGCTCGCAGAGGCGCTCCAGCAGGACCTCGCGCACGCCCGAGTAGCCGCGCGCGAGCGAGGCCAGGCGCGTCGCCACCACGGCGCCCGCCTCGTCGGGCTCGAGCACGCGCCCGGTCCCGCAGCCGTGGAAGCGCAGCAGGTTCTGGGGCAGCGCCTCGAGCTGCGCGTCCTCGAGGGTCTGGTGGACCGACGCCCCGACGCCCGTGCGGACGCCGTAGACGGGCGCGCCCTCGCGCAGCCGATCCTCCAGCGCGCGCCGCGACGCGCGGATCCGCTCGCGCACGGCCGGGTCGGGATCGAGCGCGACGCGCGCGGCGCCGCGCGAGAGGGCGACGACGTCCTCGACGCGCAGCGGCCGCTCACCCACCAGGATCACGGGGCTCTCCAAGGCGCCGGCAGTCTAGGTGCGCCGCGCCGGGTCCCCCACCCCTCGCAGCGCGGCCGCGAGATCGGCGCGAGAACGGCGACTCGACTTCCCGAGGGGTGCGTTATGATGGGCGCCGTGTCGACCGCCATCGCCTCCGATCTCTACGAGCTCGAGAACGAGATCAAGAAGATCATCATCGAGGCCTTGATGCTCGAGGACACCTCGGTCGAGGACATCGAGACCGAGGCCGCGCTCTTCGACTCGGGTCTCGGCCTCGACTCGATCGACGCCCTCGAGATCGCGATCGCGCTCGAGAATCGCTACGGGGTCACCGTCGAGGACGATCCGGACAAGAACCGGCAGATCTTCGCGTCGGTGCGCAGCCTCGCGCTCTTCGTGAGCGAGAACCGCTCCTCCTGAGGCCAGCGTCTGCCGGTCACGGCCCCCGAGCTGCTGGAGCTTCGGAGCCAGGGCGGCGAGCTGCGGGCGCGGGCGCGCGTCCCGGTGGATCTCGTCTACCTCGAGGGACACTTCCCCGGTCATCCCCTGCTGCCGGGCTTCGTGCAGGTCCACTGGGTGATGGCGCTCGCGCGCGAGCACCTCGGGGTCGGGGCATCGCCCGGCGCGATCGAGGCGCTGAAGTTCCGCGCGCCGCTGCGGCCGGGACAGGAGTTCGGCCTGGCAATCGACGCGTCGCCGGATCGGCTGCGCTTCGAGCTCGGCGCCGGCTCCGAGGCGCTCTCGTCCGGGCGGGTGGTCCTCGACGAGCGGCTTCCCCAGCACGAGAGCGCGCCCGAGGTGCCGCCTGCGCCCCCCGACGCGGGCCTGCCGCTCCGGCTGCTCCAGGCCGGCGCCATGCGCGTCCTCGAGCGCGTCCTCGCCCACGACGCGCGCGCGACCGTGTGCGAGGCGCGCATCGCGGAGACGACGCCGCTCTGCGAGCGCGGCGCGGCGCCGGCCTGGCTCGCCATCGAGCTGCTGGCGCAGGCCATGGCCGCACACGGCGGCCTCGTCGCGAGCACCGGCGCGCCGCGGCGCGGCTTCCTGGTCTCGGCGAGGCGGATCGAGCTGCGCACACGCGCGTTCCGGGTCGGCGAGCGCCTCTGGGTCCGCGCCGAGCACCAGCGCGGCGAGCTCGGCATGGTGGCGTTCGCGTGCGCGCTGGGGTCCGGCGCGCCGCCCCGGTCCGCGGAGGACGCGCGGGCGCGCGCCCTCGCCTCGGGATCGCTCGCTGCGTTCGTCGAGCCGGCGGACGCCCCGGTCGGGTAGTCTGCTGGACGGTCGGGAGCCGCGTGAGGACGGATGGGGAGGGAATGACGGCGGAGGTCACGCTCGAAGCGCTGCAGGCGCTGATCTACGACGTGCTGCGCAGCGAGCTGCTGGAGGTGGGCGAAGACTTCACCCCGCAGTCGAACCTGCTCGACGCGGGTCTCAGCTCGCTCGCCGTGGTCCAGCTCCTGCTCTCCGTCGAGGAGCAGACGGGGATCTGGATGGACGAGTCGCAGCTCACGCCGGAGAATCTCGAGAGCGCGGAGGCGCTCGCGCGCTGCGTGTACGCGCAGCGCGGCTCCTGATCCGCGCGGAGCGCGCATGAGTGCGTCCGAGTCAGCGGCCCGCTCGCGTCCCGCCTGGGCGGTGAAGGCGGAGCGCGGCTCGGCGCTGGCGCTGCGCCTGATGATCGGCCTGATCCGCCGCCTCGGCCGCCCCGTCTCGCGCCTGCTCATGCCTCCCATCGCGATCTACTTCCTGCTGACCGACACCCGCGCGCGTCGCGCGTGCCGCCAGTACCTCGAGCGCCTCGCCTCCACGCCCGAAGGGCGCCGGGCCCTCGGTCACGCGCCCGACTGGCGCGACTGCTATCGGATCCTCTTCGAGTTCTCGACCTCGATCTTCGACCGCATCTGCATCTGGGCGGGAGAGAAGCGGGGCTTCCGGTTCACGCACCGAGGCGCCGGGCACTTCGCCCACCTGCCGGCCGGCCGGAACCCGCTCGGCAGGTGCGGCGCGCTGGTGGTCGGCGCGCACCTCGGCACCTTCGACATGATGCGCGCGATCTCCCTGGAGGTGGACCTGCGCGTCCACGCCGTGATCTACGGCGGCAACGCCGAGACGATCCAGAATTTCCTCGGGGCGCTGAACCCCGATCACGACCTCGCCATGATCCACGTGGGCGCGGACCCCGCCGCGCCGGCGCTCGAGATCCGCGCCGCGATCGAGCGCGGCGAGTTCGTCGCGATCCTCGCCGACCGCGTCCCGCTCCACGGCCGCGGCACGCACACGGTCCCGTTCCTCGGCGCGCCCGCGCGCTTCAGCGAGGGCCCGTTCCAGCTCGCCGCGCTGATCGGCTGCCCCGTGATGGTCGCCACCGCGCTGCGCGTCGGCGACGCGGCCTACGAGGTCGTCTCGGAGCCGCTCTACCCGGGCGGCCGCGTGCCGCGCGCCCATCGCGCGAAAGTCGTGCACGAGATGATCGAAGGCTATGCGCGCTGGCTCGAGCGCCTCTGCCTGCGCGCGCCCTACCAGTGGTTCAACTTCTTCGACTTCTGGGAGCGCAGCTAGCGCTCCCACCTCCAGCAGCGCCTTCCGGACTCGAGGGTCAGCTCGGGGGCGCCCGCGGCGAGGAAGCGCACGAACTCGAGGGCGTCGGGCCACTCGCGCGTCTTGCGGGGCGCGCGGCTCGCGGTCATCCCGAAGCCGAGCGGCGTGCCCTCGCCGCTGCGCGACAAGAGCAGCGCCGCCGCGTACGCCGTGCGCGGCTCGTCGACGAGGTGGATCAGGCTCCCGGGGATCGGCTCGTCGCCGATCACGTAGAGCACCTCCTCCGAGGGCGCGCGCTCGAGATGGAGCAGCGCCTCGAGGAAGCCGTGCGCGAAGGTGTCGGTCTCGGCGGCGATCGAGCTCGAGGCGTGCCGGTTGCCCGCCGCGATCGAGAAGAGACCGGCCTGTGTGTTGTGGACCGAGTGGCTGAACTGGAGCGGCGAGACGATCTCCCCGCGCGCGATCTCGGCCAGGATCTTCACCGCCACGTGGATCGCGCCGTGCCGCGACGCGAAGACGGTGCGCACGCAGGCGCGCTCCGCCTCCTCGGTGCAGTCGTAGGCCGCTTGCAGCATGAGGCGCGTGAGCCGCGTCGCGCGCCGGCGCACGGGCGGCGCGAGGAAGCGCACCTCGGGCTCGCCGTGGTCGCCGAGCGGCACGGGCTCCCTCGCCCAGGCCTCCCAGTCCGCGGGCGTCTCCAGCGCGCCCGCACCGACGCGGGGCGCCCAGGCGCGCCAGCGCCGCACCACGACGCGCGTCACGCGCGCGCCTCTCCGATCAGCAGCGTGCAGTTGTTGCCGCCGAAGCCGAAGGAGTTCGTCATCACGAGGCAGGCGCCGCTCGCGGGCACCGCCTCGCCGTCGCCGCACAGGCGGATCGGCGCCAGCTCCGGATCGGACTCGCCGTCGTAGCGGTGCGGGATCAGCGGCAGCGCGCCGCGGCTGCGCGCCCGCAGCGCCTGCCAGCAGAAGGCCAGCTCGATCGCCCCGGCGGCGCCGAGGCAGTGCCCGACCAGCGGCTTGGTCGACGAGCAGGGCACCTCGGCGCCCAGCACCTGTGCGACGGCCCGGCTCTCCATCGCGTCGTTCTGGCGCGTGCCGGTGCCGTGCAGGTTGAGGTACGCGACCTGCGCCGCGTCGACGCCCGCGTCGTGGAGCGCGCCCCGCATCGAGGCCGCCGCGCCGCGGCCTTCCGGATCCGGCGCGGAGATGTGGTGGGCCTCGCTCGACTCGCCGACGCCGAGGAGCTGGATCCCGTCGCTCTCGCGCGTCACCAGGAAGAGCGCGGCGCCCTCGCCGAGCGTGAGGCCGTCGCGGTTTCGGGAGAAGGGATTCGTGATGCGGGCCGACACGGCCGAGAGCGATGCGAAGCCGTGCGTGGTGAGACCGCAGAGCGAGTCGGATCCGCCCGCCAGGACCGCGTCGCAGAGGCCGAGCGCCAGGAGCGAGCGCGCCGAGGCCAGCGCGCGCGCACCCGACGAGCAGGCGGTCGAGATCGAGAAGGCCGGACCGCGCAGGTCGAACAGCTCGGCGAGGAAGCCCGCGGCGCCGCCGAGCTCGAGCTGCTCGTAGCGGAACTCCGGCAGCAGGGAGCCGTGGCGCGTCTCGTGCAGGATCGCGGCCTCGCACTCGCCGCTCCCCGAGGTGCTCGTCCCCATGACCACGCCGACGCGCTCGGGACCGACGGCCGCGACGGCATCGCGCACCGCGTCCTCGATCTGCTCGAGGGCGGCCAGCGTGAATGCGTTGTTGCGGCAGGCGTAGCGCGCCAGCCCGTCCGGGATGCGCGGCAGCCAGGCATCCTCCACGCCGCCGAGCAGCCACGCACCGCCCGCCGCCAGCTCGGGGTGCGGCGCGAACGCCGACTGGTCGCCCGCCAGCACGCGGCGCCAGATCGCGTCCGGATCGGCGCCGAGTGCGTTCACCATCCCCATGGCGGCCAGCTTGCAGGGCGAAGGCATGGCGGCTCGACGGTACCCGATGGTCGCTCTACCCGCGCGCGAAGCTCTCGCGTAGAGTGCTCCCGGATGGCGCATCCCCCGGGTGCGCGGGGTCGTGAGGGGGGCCGATGACCACCACCGCGAAGCTCGGCGTGGCGATCCTCGGCGGCGGGATGGCCGGCAACCTGCTGGCGCGTCAGATCCGGCGCACGCTGCCCGACGTCCAGGTGGGGATCTTCGAGAAGTCCACCGAGGACCCGCACAAGCTCGGCGAGTCGATGGTCGAGCTCGCCACGAACCACTTCATCCGCAAGCTCGGCCTCTCCTCCTACCTCTACGATCGCCACTACCCGAAGAACGGCCTGCGCTTCTTCTTCGACACCCCCGAGCGCAACGCGCCGCTCCACGAGATGAGCGAGATCGGCTCGGTCTCGCTGCCCTTCCACCCGGCGTTCCAGATCGACCGCAAGCGCATCGACGGCGATCTCTCGCGCATGAACGCGGCGGACGGCGTGCAGGTGCGCCGCGGCGTGCGGGTGCGGGACATCGAGCTCGGGCGCGAAGGCGCGCCGCATCGCTTCACGGCGGTCGAGGACGGCCGTTCGACGCGGGTCGAGGCGCGCTGGCTGATCGACGCCAGCGGCCGCAGCCGCCTGCTGGCCCGCCTCGAGCGCCTGGCCGAGCCCGAGACCGAGCTCGTGAACGCGTCGGTCTGGGGACGCTACGAGGGCGTGACCGACGTCGACACGCTCGGGCCCGAGTCCTTCCGCTCCCGCATCCGCTACTCCGCGCGACGCCTCTCCACGATCCACTTCCTCTACCCGGGCTACTGGATCTGGTTCATCCCGCTGCGCGACGGCATCACCAGCGTCGGCCTCGTGTGCGAGCGCGAGATCCTCAGGCCCGAGATGCGGAGCCAGGAAGGCTTCATGGAGTTCGTGCGCGGCCACGCGGCCGCCGCGTCGCTGCTCGAGAACGCCAAGCCCGTCGATCACGGCTGCTACATGCAGCTCGCCTACCGCACGAAGCGCTTCTTCCACCCGGACCGCTGGGGCATGACGGGCGAGGCGGCCTGCTTCACCGATCCGTTCTACAGCCCGGGCAGCGACTTCATCGCGCTCGAGAACGACTTCCTGACGGACCTGATCCAGCGCGACCGGGCCGGGACGCCTCGCGAGGGGCTCGCCCTGCG
>Ga0335070_10004573_pt1 | contig 16195 bp, 9 predicted proteins | sample Lox_Sample_13_FD_206722 | JGI IMG/M metagenome (GOLD analysis project Ga0335070, IMG submission 206722) | Soil microbial communities from Loxahatchee National Wildlife Refuge, Florida, United States - Lox_Sample_1.3 | ecosystem: Environmental > Terrestrial > Soil > Wetlands | place: USA: Florida... | reverse complement strand
CCGGCCCGCGAAATCACGGTGCCCATACCTGGCCATGCCCGCCGCGATCAAGGCATTATCGTGGGGCCAAACCGAACCGTTGTGATAAGAAAGCGGGTTATAGCGGCATTCATGGCGCCCCACCGTCCGTACACCCCAACCGCTGAAAAAATCGGAACTCAACAATGTGTGCGCGACCCGTCGGGCATGTTCCTCGCTTGCTATGCCGGTGAAAAGGCAATGTCCTGGATTAGACGTTCGCACCCGGCACGCCCGCTTCTTTCCATCAAGCGCTAGCGCATAGGTCGATATCTCGTCGCACCAGAACGCCTCTTCAAAGCGATGTTGCAACTCCGCGGCTTGATCTTCCAGCGCGGCTTGCTTCCGTTGCTCACCTAAATGCCCGAAGATCTCTGCCGCCGCCAGCTTTGCAGCGTAGACGTATCCTTGCACCTCGCACAACGCAATTGGTGGTTCTGCCAGCTGTCCGTCCGTGTGGAATACGGAATCGTTGGAGTCCTTCCAGCCTTGTTGTATCAGCCCCTTGTTTCCGTGCCGCTGGTATTCAATGAAACCGTCCCCATCGATGTCCCCGTATCGGTCGATCCACTCGAGTGCGAGTTCGAGATGGGGCCGTAAATGCGACAGCAGGCTGAGATCGCCAGTGCGTTCCAGATACGCACCCGCGAGCATGACAAACAACGGAGTGCTGTCGATGCTGCCGTAATACTTTCCGAAGGGGACTTCTCCCAGGTTGGCCATCTCTCCGCGCCGTGTTTCATGGAGAATCTTTCCCGGTTGAGCTTCCGATTCGAGGTTGATCTCAGTCGCTTGCGTGGACGCCAGGAACTGAAGCACTCCCTTTGCCATCCATGGCGCGACCCAGAGCATCTCGAGCGCAACGATGACTCCGTCTCTCCCGAAAACGGTGCTGAACCAGGGCACGCCCGCGTATGGATAGTTCGTCTCGGGATTGCCCATCGTCATCATCGCAACATCGGCAGAGGAGCGCCGCACCCAGCGGGTGAGCCGGTCATTCGAACTCGAGATCTCGCACAGATTGGCGGATCCCGCTTTCAATTCGGTTTCGGCCCCGGCCATCGCCCGTTCGTAGCCCAGCGAAATACGATGGGGATTTGGATTGCAGTCGATCGATAGATGGACCCTGGCTGCCTGCCGGGGTGCCAGTGCAATCTCGAAGTGCAGTTCAGACGAGGCGAGCCGCACGGGCGCGGGATCGCACTCAACCCGCGTCTGGCGCAGCACACCATCCAGCCCTTCATATCTCATGAGGACGGAACGGTCGGTGAACTCATCGTCCAGGCGACGCCCCCGCCGATCCCGCCTTGTACCCCTGACTTCGAAAATATCGGCGAAGTCTGCTCCCATTGCTACTCGGAAGGGAATGTCTAGGGTCTTCAGTCCATAATTGACCATCGAAATTTCTTCGTAAACAATCTCTTGCCAGAGAAATCTGGAGCGGACAATGTGCACGGTTCCGCGCGGGATACTTACTTCCCCGTCTTCGCTGACATCCACGTTCGCAAGGTCTGCGGTGAAGACGAAATTGTCGGACTTGACCGTGGAACTCAGCAGCAAAGGGCGGGAGTCCCACACGGAAAGCACCAGTTCGGAGACGTGACGCGAGCCCTGGAAAAAGACGCCGTGTTCTCCCAGTCCGAGCGGTTCTATATCTCCGTACCGGTTGAAGACGGCGAAGCACTTTCCGTACTTAAGAACGCGCGCCCGGTCATCAGAAGGGGATGATCCTGCCGCTATGTAGTACTGCTGGGCGACTCCAGCTTCATCCAACTCAGCTCTCCATCCGCAAGAGTAAGGGATTTCGACTCCTGCTTGGCAATTCGTTCGAAGATTCTGACGTAATCTCGCGCCATCCGTCTGGCTGTAAAACGCTCTTCAAAGCGCTGGCGGCATGCCCGGCGGTCGATCTTATCAATGCGCTCCAGAGCCTGGACCGCCGATCCAAGATCCGTCGCGAGGTAACCATTGATCCCGTCTTCGATCACTTCGGTGACGGAACCCCGAGGATGGGCGATGATAGGAAGTCCACATGCCATCGCTTCGATCATCACAATCCCGAACGGCTCTTCCCAGTTGATCGGGAACAGCAGGGCTTGTGCGTTCCCTAGGAATTCGTTTTTTTCATGTTCCCCGATTTCACCGACGAATTCAATCAGGTCATCTTGGATCATCGGTTTTATGCAATGGTCAAAGTAGTCTCGATCGGCCCGATCAACCTTCGCGGCAATCTTCAGAGGTATACCGGCCGCTTTTGCAATATTGATCGCCTGATCCAAACCTTTCTCCGGGGAAACCCGACCCAGGAAAGCGAGGTAATTTCCACGCTGATAACACGGCTCAAAACTGTCCTCTGGCAATCCGTGATGGACCGTTCCCTGCCAATTCAGCCATGGCAGGGGATTCCGCTGAGCGTCCGAAATCGAGACGACCGGCATGTCGGAAAACTCGTTGTACAAGGGCACCAGATCGGGAATATCCAAGCGGCCGTGAAGAGTCGAAACCTGCACCATTCGCTCGTTCCGGCTCAGCGGAAAATGAAGATAGTCAATATGAAAATGGATCAGGTCGAACTCGTCCCGCTCCCGGAGCACCTGTTCGAGAAGGTGCACATGGTGCGCTAACTGGTCCACGCAATGTGGGTTCAGTCGCAGCGCTTGCGGGCATCCTTCGACCAGGCGCGCCGTAGTCAGGGAATCTCCACTTGCAAATAAAGTGACTTCATGGCCTAGTGAGACCAGTTCTTCCGTCAGCCAGGAAACCACACGCTCCGTGCCACCGTACAATTTAGGGGGGACACTCTCGTAAAGCGGAGCGACTTGTGCAATTCTCATAAGCCCTCGCGTGTAAAGCTCAACTGGTGGGGCAGCGATGCCGTTTCGGAGGAGCGGACGAGAGGCGGAGAGCAAGTAGTACAAGTCCGGGACTAGAGCCTCTCGTTTGGCAACGCCTCATTCATTAACAGCTTACGGGTCCCGTTTTCGCAGCTACAATCGGGTGATTCCTGCATATGCAACCTCTCGGAGTCAGTCGCCATAAACCAAGCGACAGTTCTGATGTGGGCCCGATAAAAAATTCGGTCCACCATTTGAAAACAGGAAAACGCTGAACTTATGATTGAGACTTCCGGTTTCGCATTTCGTGGCGACGCCGTGTTCCCGGTTCCGCAGAATCCGCAACCACTTTCGGGTGTCAGGGATTCGGTGCCCTTCGATGTGGGGCAATAATATCTAGCTCGAAATCCCGGAAGGAGTTAAGTTGGCGCTCAAGCGCGAAGCAGGTTGGTACAAGCAGGCCATCATCTACCAGATCCACGTGCGAACGTTCTTCGACGCCAACAACGATGGAATTGGTGATTTCCAGGGCCTCACGCAGAAGCTGGACTACGTCCAGGAACTCGGAGTGAACACGATCTGGCTGATGCCCTTCTTTCCATCGCCTTTGCGCGATGACGGATACGACATTTCCGACTATCGATCCGTGCACTCGCGCTACGGCACGCTCGCCGACTTCAAGTCGTTTCTCGAGAATGCCCATGACCGTGGAATTCGGGTGATCATCGAAATGGTGCTGAACCATACGTCTGATCAGCATCCCTGGTTTTTGGAATCGCGCAGTTCCGGGGATAATCCCAAGCGGGATTGGTACGTCTGGAGCGACACCGACGCGAAGTATCGCGGAACCCGCATCATCTTTCTCGATACGGAGATGTCCAATTGGGCTTGGGACCCGATCTCCAAGTCCTACTACTGGCATCGATTCTTCAGTCACCAGCCGGATTTGAACTACGACAATCCTGCCGTTCGCGAAGAGATGTGGAATGTCATGAAGTTCTGGCTGGATATGGGAATCGACGGTTTCCGGCTGGACGCGGTTCCTTACCTGATAGAACGCGAAGGGACGAATTGCGAGAACCTTCCGGAAACCCATGACATCATCCGCGACCTGCGCAAGCGCGTCGACGAGCAATATCCCGGCGTAATGCTGCTCGCCGAAGCAAACCAGTGGCCAGCAGATCTCCGCCCTTATTTCGGAAATGGCGACGAGTTTCACATGGCTTTTCACTTCCCGCTGATGCCCCGAATGTTCATGGGGCTTCGTCTGGAAGACCGCAAGCCGATCACCGAGATCCTGCAGCAGACTCCCGACATTCCTGGTTCCTGCCAGTGGTGTCTCTTCCTGCGTAACCATGACGAACTGACGCTGGAGATGGTCACGGACATGGAACGCGATTACATGTACGACATCTACGCTAAAGATAAATCGATGCGCCTGAATCTCGGCATACGCCGCCGCCTCGCTCCGCTACTGGATAATGACCGCCGGCGCATCGAACTGATGAATGGCATGTTGATGTCACTCCCGGGTACGCCGATCATCTACTACGGCGATGAAATCGGGATGGGGGATAACATCTATTTGGGAGATCGCAATGGCGTCAGGACACCGATGCAATGGAGCGGAGGTTGGAACGGAGGGTTTTCCGCGGCGGATCCCGAAAGCCTCTTCTCGTGGATGCAGCACCTGCTGCGGGTTCGCTGTTCCACCTCTGTCTTTGGTTCAGGAGCGATCGAGTTCCTGCATCCCGCGAATCATCGCATTCTGGCCTACGTGCGTGAACTGGGGAATGAGAAGGTTCTGGTGGTCAATAATCTTTCGAGCGCGGCCCAAGCCGTAGAATTGGACCTGCGCCGGTACAAGGGCAATATCCTGATCGAGATGTTCGGCAAAAACGTGTTTCCCCGCATCAATGATCGGCAGTACCTGCTGACGATGGGACCCTATCAGTTCTACTGGTTCCGGTTGCGGCGTATATGAATGGGGAGCCAAGTGCGTCCGTGGTTCCGGGTCGATGTCCCCACTAATTGGTAGCCTCGGGCTTTTTGCGGGAGACTGAATTGGCGGAAGAGACGCTTCTTTCAGACGAATTCCTTCGCCAGCTCATCAATGTGGGCGAGGTCGACATACTCATCGGCCTTGCCACGCACAATAACGCCCGGACTATTCAGTCGGTGACACGCGCCATTCAGGCTGGGATCCTGAAGTGTTTTCCGCGCGAGCGCGCCGTCATCATCAATGCAGACGGCGGATCCCAGGACGGTACTCCGGAGATGGTCGTGGGCGCCTCCATCGACGACGTATGGAGCGCCTCCAAGGTCTACGCGCTCCGAACCCTGCACGCGATCAGCACCGGTTACGGGCGAGGTCCCGATCCGGCGCGCGCCCTGCACACCATTTTCTCCGCCGCCGATCTGCTCCGCGCCCGCGCCTGCGTGGTGATTTCGGCGGAGGAAACCACCATCGAGCCCGACTGGATCCAGCGGCTGGTCAATCCCGTCTACAAGGAAAATTTCGATTTCGTCGCGCCCATCTATTGCAGGCAGAGATTTGAAGGCCTGCTCATGCGGAACCTCCTCTATCCCATGACGCGGACGATCTACGGATGCCGTATCCGCGAACCGTTCGCCTCGGAATTCGCCATCTCCGGGCGTTTGGCCACCGATCTTCTGAATCGCAGCTTTTGGAACGAAGACTGGGGCAGAGTAGGTCCGGAGATTCGAGTCGCTCTCACCGCGATCACTGCGAACTACCGCGTCTGCGAAGTCTTCCTCGGCATGAAGGCTCAGCCCAATCGCAGTGCCCGGGACTTGGTCTTCGCACTGCGGAGAACAGTTGGGTCCCTCTTTGCTTCCTTGGACTCGGATTTCTCGATGTGGAGCACGATCTCCTCCTCGCAGGCTATCCCCTCTGTGAATGGCCATTGTGGTCCCGCCGCAGCTTCGGTGAAGGTCAATCGCAAGCGCCTGCGCGATATGTTCGCCCACGGAGTTTCCGAGTTAGACTCGGTATTCCGCTCCATTCTGTCCCCGGCTACCCTGGCCGAGCTCCAGCGCATTGCAACTCTCGATACAAACTCGTTCCGTTATCCGGCGGATACATGGGCCAAAACGGTTTTTGAGTTCGCCTCATCATTCCATAGCTCCGTCATCAGCCGCGACCACATCATTCAGGCTTTGGGCCCCCTGTTCCGGGGACGGGCTCTGAGCTTTCTTCTGGAAAATCGCGACGCTTCCGAGGAAGAGATCGAACAAAGTGTGGAATCTCTATGTGCCGAGTTTGAGCGCCTGAAGCCCTACCTGCTCGAGGTCTGGAACCAGAGAAAGTGAGAGGTCTATGCGAGACATCATCATCACGGAACTGAGTAATGGATTGCAGGAAATCACGCGGACCTTCGCCCACTACCTCCCCAGGCTTATCGTCATGCTGATTGTTGTATTCCTGGGCTGGGTGATTGCCTATATTCTGAAATCTCTCGCGCGGAATATCCTTCGCATCACAAAATTCTCCAAGCTCTCCGAGAATGCCGGAGCCACCCAATTATTGAAGCAGGCGGCTCTGCCGTCATCCACCGAACTGGTCAGCCGCTTCGTTTTCTGGGTGGCGTGGGTCGGATTCATCCTCCTGGGCGTCAGCGCGCTTGGAATTGTTGGTCTTGAGGAATACACGTCCCGCTTTTTCCTGTTCCTGCCCAGGCTTTTTGTAGCTTTATTGATCCTTTTCTTCGGGCTTCTGGCGGCGAGTTTCTTTTCCCGCGCCGCCCTGCTCGCCGCCGTGAATGCCAATTTTCGTCCCTCCACTTTGCTGAGCTACTCGATCCGCATCATCATCACGATCTTCACCCTGTCGATGGCTTTCGAGGTCCTCGGTATCGCCGAGCAAACCCTGATGATTGCATTCGGTACAGGGTTCGGAGCCGTCATGCTCGCCCTCGCCATCGCGTTTGGTTTGGGAGGGAAGGATCTGGCAAGAGAGTTTCTCGAAAGACGCTTTGCCAAAGGGCGTCGCGAAGAAAAGGAAGACGAGCTATTCCCCCTCTAAGACTCACGCCCGCAGGTGACCCCGATCGTTTCCGAGCGAGTGCGACAATTGCAGGCGTAGACTGTTGAAATTTACAACAGCTTATTGCTATTGGCCTTTCGCCTGACGCAACGTGTACCTCCGAAATCTACCGTCCTTCGCTTGCTCGCTTCAAACTGGTTTTAATGAAAGCCTTCCCCCGAAAGTTCCAAGGCTGTCTCGCTGCAGGCGTCTTGGTATTACTCGCAGCGAATCTGCTTTCACTGATGGGATGCCAGGGCCTCAGCGCCGCCGGTTCCGGCCAGCCGCAGCCGGGTGCATTGACGCTGCAGTATCCCAGCATTGATTTTGGGAGCGTGACTGCCGGGAATAGCAAAACGATGATGGTCCTCGCCACGAACTCCGGCTCGTCCTCGGTCACGATCAGCAGCTTGGCCAGCTCCGCTAAAAGTTTCACGGTCATTTCTCCAGCCGTGCCCGCGGTTATTCCTGCGGGAGGAAGCACCAGTCTCGCCGTGAAATTCACCCCCGGCAACGCCGGTGATGTCAGCGCCGTGATTACGATCGGCAGCGATGCCTCCAACGCAACTGCAACTCTGTCAGTTTCGGGCACCGGAGTTGGGGACGGACAGCTTGCTGCAAGCCCCTCCAGCAAAGCCTTCGGCAGCATTGTGGTCGGCTCCAAACAGACCCAGACAGTGACTCTGACCAACAGCGGCGGCACTTCGGTAAGCATCTCCAAGGCGGCGATTAGTGGTGCTGGATTCCAGCTCAGCGCCATTACTACACCTGTGACTGTGAATCCGTCCCAGAGTACGACATTTACGGTAGCCTTCGCCCCCCAGAGCGCAGGTGGCGCATCCGGATCCGTAACGATCACCTCCGATGCTTCGAACCCGACCGTAACTGTGAGCCTGACCGGAACGGGTGTAACCGCCGGGGCGTTGGGGTCGAATCCGACCAGTATTCCTTTCGGTAGTCAGACGGTTGGCAGCAAACAAACTCTTTCAGAAACGGTGACCAATACCGGCGGGACCAGCGTCACGATTTCTCAGGTAGCGATCAGCGGGGCTGGTTTCACACTGAGCGGAATCACAGCACCTGTAACTCTGAATGCCGGAGGAAGCGCGAGCTTCAGCGTGTCGTTCGCTCCGCAATCCGCGGGCGCGGTAAGCGGGAGCGTGACACTCACTTCCAACGCCACAAACGGTACCTTGACGATTCCTGTAAGTGGCACCGGCGTCGCGCCGGGAGCGCTCGGCTCGAATCCAACCAGCCTTCCCTTTGGCGCCGTCACTGTCGGAGGCACACAAACCTTATCTGAGACTGTGACGAATACTGGCGGGACGAGCGTCACGATATCTCAGGCAGGAATCACTGGAACCGGATTTACTCTCAGCGGAATCACGCCGCCGGTGACCCTTCCGGCTGGCCAGAGCACTGGCTTCAGTATCTCTTTCGCTCCCAAGTCCGCAGGTGCGGTGAGCGGAAACGTCACTCTCACTTCCAATGCTTCCAACGCAACGCTGACCATTCCGGTCTCCGGTACCGGCGCTGCCGCTGCCGGCCAGTTGAGCGCCACCCCGGCTACTCTCCCTCTCGGCAATGTGGCAGTAGGCTCCAGTGGAACCGCGCATGGAACGTTATCTGCCAGCGGAGCCAATGTAACCGTGACCGCGGCCGGAACCAACAACTCGGCCTTCAGCGTGAGCGGTCTATCCTTGCCGCTGACTATACCGGCCGGTCAAAGCACCTCCTACACCATCACATTCAGTCCGCAGACGGCTGCCGCGGCTAGCGCCACTCTAACCTTCACCAGCAACGCGCAGCCAACCACGACGACCGAAGCACTGACCGGAACCGGGACGGCGGCATCCACGCACTCCGTCAACTTGTCCTGGACAGCCAGCACATCCGGCGGTATTTCGGGCTATAACGTCTACCGCACTACGTACGTAAACTCGGCTTGCGGATCGTTCTCGAAGATCAATTCCGTCCTGGATACGACTACGCTCTATACCGACAGCAGCGTCGCAAACGGCTCGTCGTACTGCTACGCCACTACCGCCGTGGACTCCAGCAATCAGGAGAGCGGATACTCGAACATCGTTTCGAACGTCCGGATCCCAACAACTTAAGGAGCTTCATAAGGTCATGGAGATGTCCCGCCATGGGACATGTACGCCCGATTATCGATTCCTTGTAAGTCACAGGTTGCGTTCGCCCATTTCCGCAGTATCCTCTATGCCTTGAGCCTCTTTCGCAACCTGGTCCTGCTTTTTTCGTTCCTTACGCTTCTGGGAACCCCCGTCCTGCCACGCGAGAAATACAGGCTGTTTCCCGAACATCCGGCGGTTCTGACCGACACTGGCTGGGCTCAACAGACCCTCAATACACTCTCACTCCAAGAAAAAGTCGGACAGCTCTTCATGATCCGGCTGCGCGTCGATTTCCTCAAAGCAGGCAGTTCCGGATACCGTGACCTATGCGAGAACATCCGCAAATACCACATCGGCTCGTTGGCGATGTCGGTCCCGGCGCAAGGGCGCGCACGCGACATAAACCGCCGCATCGAGTCCGTCACTCTGCTCAACCAACTGCAGCAGGAATCGAAGTTGCCCCTGCTGGTTGCCGGAGATTTTGAGCGTGGCGTTCTCCCCTCCCATCTTTTCGGGACGACCGTTTTCCCCCATGCCATGGCCTTTGGCGCCATCGGAAACCTGAGTTTCGCTGAAGAGTTTGGTCGCATCACCGCACAGGAAAGCCGGGCCCTGGGCATTCACTGGAACTTGTTCCCGGTGGCCGATGTCAATTCCAATCCCGCCAATCCCATCATCGGAACGCGGGCTTTCGGCGGGAACCCGGAGCAGGTCGGCGATCTGGTGGCGGCCTATATCCGTGGCGCGCGAGCCAACGGCATGCTGACCACCGCCAAACACTTCCCGGGCCACGGCAACACTGCAACCGACTCCCATCTGGCGATTGCCCTTGTAGATGATGACCTGGAGCGCCTGCGAACTATAGACCTGGTTCCTTTCCGGAAAGCCATAGGCGCCGGAGTCGATGCCGTCATGACCGCCCACGTGCAGGTACTGGCGCTTGATCCTGACCCAGGACGCGTGGCTACAACCTCGCCCGCTGTGGTCACGAGCCTGCTGAAGAACCAACTCGGCTTCAAAGGCATAGTGATGACGGATGCTCTGGAAATGGCCGGTCTTGGCGGCCTCTATGTCCACGACCCCGGCCGCGTCGCGGTGGACGCGTTCAAGGCGGGCAATGATGTGCTCACCATGCCTGCTGACCTGGATGCAAGCTATCGAGCCATGCTCCAGGCGGTCCAAACAGGTGAAATCGCCGAGGAGCAACTGGATGCGTCCGTCCTGAAGATCCTGCAAGCCAAGGCTTCCTTGGGACTGGATAAGAAGCGGCTCGTCGATGTGGCGGCGATCCCCCGGCTTGTAGGAACTCCGGACAATGTCGCTGTGGGACAGCGCATCTCCGATTCCTCGGTCACGCTGGCCCGTGATAATGGCGGCTTGCTTCCATTGCAGAAAGAAGGCCACTCAAAAACGCGCCTGGTATCTTACGGGCATCCCAGGCAGAGCACTGCTTTGCTCTTGATCATTCTCTGTGACAACGTGCGCTCTGAAGACGGCCGCGTGCTGGAATACGAGATCCGCAAGCGCGCGCCGAACGTGCGGGTAGCCTATGTCGATCCCCGCGTTGCCATGGATGAGTCGGGAGCGGTATTGAAAGCCGTGGACCGCTCGCAGCAGGTTGTGGTGGCCGTTTATGTCGTTCCGTCGGCCGCGCGGATGAGAACGGTCGCGCGAGGTCAGAAAAATTCTGCTTCTCTCCCGGATGCCACCGCCCGATTGCTGAACGAAATCCTTGCCCGGGCAACCGACAGAACCGCAGTTCTTGCTATGGGTACCCCCTATCTCACGCAGGACTTCCCAGGCATCCAGAATCTACTCTGCACTTTCTCCAACGCTACCGTTTCTGAAACCAGCGCAGCGAAAGCGCTATTTGGCGAAATTCCAATTGCCGGCCATATGCCGGTCCTGCTCTCCAGTACGTCCGTCCCCGGCAAAAAAGCTGTTCGCCCCGCGGTCTTGACTGTGGCGCCGCCCAATTAGATATTCCACCAATCGGAGTTCCGCTTAGATTCGGAGGAAGAGTCTCCGGCGATACATCCAAAGCAGGATCACCCAGAAAATCAGGACCACTCCAAGCCCTTGCACCGCTGGCTGAAGCGTCGGTCCCGCGATCCTGATCAACCATCCGCAATGCCTCTCCAGGGCTCCGGCGAAAAAAGAACCCATTGTCCAGCTCATCACGTAAATGGCGATGGAGTTCATGCCGATCACAATCAGCGGGAATGCCCATCCCTTCCAGCCTTTGTAATCGATAAGCGCGTAGAAGCCCGCCAGCATCAGCACCACCCAGCCTCCGCTGTAAAGCGTGAATGACGAGGTCCACACGCGCTTCACAATCGGACAGATTCCCGCCCACTGAAAGACAAGTCCGAGCAGCATAAGCCCAACTCCCGCAATGACAAGGCCGCGCAGCTTCTCCCGTTGCGAACGGCCGCTCTTCAGCCATTCTCCCGTCAACAAGCCAAGGATCATAGTCCCCAGGGTAGGAATGAAGCTCAGGGTCGACCATCCGCCCTCGTTGAAGACGAACGGCTGTTCTCGGGGGAAAAGATTGAGGAACCATACGTCGAAAGCCCACGAGAGATTCGAATTCTTGTTCCAGTGCGAGAGAAAGCCAGTGTAGTTGTATGCCCAATCTGTGGGCACTCCCACCCGCGCATAATCGAAATGCGGACCGGGCGCCGGATAGAGCGCGAATGCCGCCCAGAAAGCGATCAGGATGATCAGGGCCGTGATGACTTGCGTCCGCACTCGCGTGAACGCAAGCAGGAACAGGAAGACGTAACCCAGTCCGATCTGCGTCAGGGTGTCTTCAAATGTGAAGTAGGTTTGCCGGTGACCAATGGACCGAAGAAAGATCCCGAGCGCAATCAGCAAAAACGCACGCCAGACAGCATGCCCGAACAACGTCCAGAAGCTCTGCCCTTTGGCCGTGCGGCTCGCGATCGAATAGGGCATCGCCGCTCCTACTAGGAACGAAAAACCCGGCTGGATCAGATCGTGCAGCGAGCACCCCTGCCATGGCACGTGTTCCGTGTTGAAGGCAATCAAGCCCCACACGGTGCTGTGCGGAAACGAACGAGCCACCTCCGGCAGCCGCAGGAATTCATCAAGCATCAGGGCCATGACAGTTCCGCGAAACGCGTCTAATGAGACCAGCCGGCCTGTGTCGCCGGCTGGTTTCTCACCGGATTTAGCCTGCTCTACCGCGGGCTGCGGACGTTCCAGTTGCGCACTCTCAACCATTCGGAATCCCCTTTCGAATTTGCCTCCGTTGAATAGCCCTCGCTGGAACTAGCGCGCAAAGCCGGACGACGAACCATTCTTCCAATGATCGCGCGTGAAGTCCGGAAATTTCTGCGGGGCCCCGTTCTGTTGCACCGATGCCTCACTGAGTGGAGTCGGAGCGCTCCATGCTGCCGCATCATACACATTGATGTCCGGAGGCAACCCGCGCTTGATGCAATCCATGAGACGGTAATTCATGATGTAATCCATTCCGCCGTGTCCGCCTGTCTTTTTCGCAAGCTCTCCCTCGGCCTTCCAGAGTGGGTGCTCATATTTCTCCCTGAATGCGTCGATCTTCTGCCACTCCTCATCCTGCTGCCCATCCACAAACACCCGCGGCGGATAATCCGCGAATATTCCCTTTGTCCCGGAGATCATGTTGAGCCGCGTATAAGGCCGCGGATTCACGACGTCATGTTGCAGCAGGATCGTCCGGCCCTTCGCCGTCTTGATGATGCTCGTGTTCATATCGCCGCAGACATATTTTTCGGCGCGCTTGGGATCTCCATCCGGGAACTTCGACTTCACAAATTCACTCAGCGACGCCTCCTTCGAACTCACCGACACCATGTACTCAAACCGGTCGCCGCGATGAATTTCCATGTAATGCGCAACCGGCCCCAGCCCGTGGGTCGGATATAAGTTGCCGTTGCGTTTCATGTGCGGAACCCGCCGCCAGAGCCCCTCGCTTTCATTCGCGGTCAGAATCTTGCGCAGGTCATGGATGTACGCCGCCTCACCATGGGTAATGTCCCCAAAAACTCCGTCCCGCACCATCTCCAGCACCATCATCTCCGCGTCGCCATAGCAGCAATTCTCCAGAATCATGCAGTGTTTGCGCGTGGCTTCGGATGTATTCACCAGGTCCCAGCACTCCTGCAACGTCGTGGCCGCCGGCACCTCCACCGCCGCATGCTTGCCATTTTTCATGACGTCCACCGCCATCGGAACGTGCCAGTTCCACGGCGTCGCGATGTAAACGATATCGAGATCCAGCTGGTTGAGATTCTTGAAATCTGTTTCGCCTTTGGTGAACCCCGCGGGTTTCGGCTGCCCCGCGTCCGTCACCGCCTTCTGTGCGTGTTCCACCTTTTCCGGCACCAGATCGCAGATCGCTTTCACTTCAACGTTCTCGACGCCCAACAGATCGTGCAACAGGCTCGTGCCTCGTCCTCCAACACCGATAATCCCCAGGTGCACCCGTTCCCGTTTTTCGAACGGGACGCCCATCATGGGTGCATTTCCGCTCGCCGGCGTCGGCTCTGCAGATCCTTCCGCTACCAGTTTTTCGCTCAGAATGTCACTGCCAATTACCAGGCCAGCGCCGCCGATCGCGGTGCGCACCATAAAATTGCGTCGTGATAGATTCTCCGGCTTTCCTTCTTTATACATGTCACGCCTCCGCCAAGATTCTAAGGCGCGTGGAAAGCTTTTATGGGAGATTCTTTATGGGCAACTCGTAGCAGCCGAGGTTCGATAAGATGCTGCAGGTCGATTTTCTCTTCCAGCCTGGTGGATTAAGAGAAATGGATACGTTGCCCGCTCCCAATGCGCGCCGCTGGTCAATCGTTGGATTGCTTTTTACGGCGTCGCTGCTCAACTATCTCGACCGGGCCGCCCTCTCATTCGCCCTCCCGCTCATCTCGCGGGATTTCCATCTCGCGCCCCAGAGCAAGGGCCTGCTCCTTTCTGCCTTTTTCTGGTCGTATGCCCTGATGCAACTTCCAACCGGCTGGTGCGCCGACAGATTCAACCTGCGCTGGCTTTATGCGGGAGCATTCGCCCTGTGGTCGTTCGCACAGGGCATCACCGGACTGGCCACTAGCCTCGCCGCTCTCGTCGCATTTCGCATTCTCCTCGGGGTGGGAGAATCCATCTACCTGCCGGGGGGCACGAAAATCGTCAGCCTGCTCTTTGCTCCGAAGGAACGCGGCCTCCCGTCCGGACTTTTCGATTTCGGCACCCGCACCGGACTGGTTCTGGAAGGCATTCTCGTTCCCTTTCTGCTGATCCATCTGGGATGGCGCCGCACCTTCCTGGTCCTGGGATTTACCGCGTTCCTCTGGCTCTTCCCCTGGCTCCGTTTCTTCCCGCGCCACTTGTCTGCCCTCAAAACGGCCAGGCCCCCTCTTTCCTTGCGTCCTCTGGCTCTCAGCTTGCTCAACCGGAATCTGCTCGGAATTTGCCTGGGATTCTTCTGCTTCGACTACTACTGGTATGTACTGGTGACATGGTTGCCCGACTACCTGGTCACAGTTCGACGCCTGGGCATCGTGCAAGCAGGCTTTTACGCCTCGCTCGCGTTCTTCACCTTCGGGATTGCCGAACCCATCGGCGGATGGATCGCCGATACGTTAATCCGTCGCGGCTGGAACGAAACAGCCACGCGGAAGGGAATCGTCACCATCGCGTTTGGCATGGGAATCTTCCTCATTGCAGCCATGCGGACCGTCCACACGGGAATGGCGATTGGATTTCTGATCAGTGCTTGCCTGGTGGGTCTCGCCACTGGAAATTTGCTCGCAATTCTTCAGTCATGCGCGCCCGAGGAGTCGGTGGGTATCTGGACTGGTGCGGAAAATTTCGCGGGCAATCTCGCTGGAATCATCGCTCCGTTGGCAGTTGGACTGTTGATCACGCGCTATGGCTCGTACATCCCAGGTTTCCAACTTGGCGCCTTCGTCCTATTTGCCGGAGCGCTCGCCTACTGGTGTATCGTTGGCGAACTCAGCCCCGGGGACGCTTAGCACTGGGGCAACTTGAGCACGTAGGATTCGTCCAGATTCGCAACAGAAGGACATCCCAGCAGCTTCAGGCAACGTTCGAAATCCGTTCTGAGGATCTCCAGCGCCCGTGCAACTCCCGCCTCACCTCCGGCAGCCAGCCCGTACGCATACGCACGCCCGCACAGCACCGCCCGTGCGCCAAGGCAAATTGCCTTGATGATGTCGGAACCTCGCCGGATCCCGCTATCCATCAAGACCTCAGCCCGGCCCTCGACCGCTGCAACCACCTCGGGAAGAGCCTGCAGGCTTGCCGCGACGCCGTCCAGTTGACGTCCTCCATGATTCGAAACGACCAGCGCCGCTGCGCCATGATCGATCGAGCGCTTGGCATCTTCCGGGGTGAGAACACCCTTGATCACGATCGGTCCCTTCCAGAGCGCGCGGACCCACTCCATATCCTTCCAGGAGAATGCGTCCCGCTTCATGGCGGTGTGCGAGTCGCGTACGCGAAGTACGCCGCGATCCGAAGTGACGATGTTCGGCATGTCGGGGAGTCCGCCATCGAGAACGAATCGGGTGAGCCAGCGGGGACGGGCAAGAACCTGTGGAACGAACGGGATTTTCGCCCGGAGCTTCCCGCGCAGAAGTTGCTCCATCCCGTCACGCACCTCGCGCTCCCGATAGCCAATGACGCTGGAATCGATCGTGATTACGAGAACCCTGTAACCCGCACTCATAGCCCGGTGCAGCGCATTCTCAGCAGCGCCTCTTCCGCCTGTCAGATAGAGCTGATACCAGACTTCTCCACCGGACGCTGCCTTCACGTCTTCGAGCCGGTGGCCCGAGACCGTGGAGAGAATTGCTCCCACGCCGGCTTGCGCCGCCGCCCGTGCCGCGGCGATTTCCCCATCCGGATGCATCACGCGCAGATAACCGACCGGAGCGAGCAGCACCGGCATCGAGAGTTCGGTCCCCAGCACGCACGCACGCAAGTCGCACGCCGGTACTGCGACGGCTCCGCGTGGCCGCAGTATCACGTCGTCGAAAGCACGACGGTTCTCGCGCAGTGTCCACTCGCCATCGGCGCCTCCGTCGATGTAGTTGAAAACAATTTTCGGCACACGCCTCCGCGCCAACTCGCGCAGA
>Ga0335070_10004572_pt1 | contig 16202 bp, 14 predicted proteins | sample Lox_Sample_13_FD_206722 | JGI IMG/M metagenome (GOLD analysis project Ga0335070, IMG submission 206722) | Soil microbial communities from Loxahatchee National Wildlife Refuge, Florida, United States - Lox_Sample_1.3 | ecosystem: Environmental > Terrestrial > Soil > Wetlands | place: USA... | reverse complement strand
ACGGGTTTATCTTTAGCGTCATAGGTATCATCGTCGGCATAGCCGCTTACGCAATTTTCGTCGCCCCAATCTTCACAGCTTTAACGTTTTTCCGAGTTGTAATCCGCGTGTTACTAACGCTTGCTACATTGGCAATAGTCTTCGTGTTTTTGGTTCTCTCAGCGATATTCCTGAAACGCGTCTTTGACCTCATAGAAGCAAAAACAGAAGAACGAATTCTCAGAACGGGAGGACTCCTACTCATCATCGGAGCCGTCCTCATAATCGCTTTTGGCTTGGGGTTCATATTTCTTTTCATAGCGTGGATTCTTATCTCAGTTGGACTTTTTTCAATGAAACCACCTGCGCAACTCATTATGCCTCAACCAACAGCGCCTGCTATTCCTATCCCATCCAGTGCTCAACTGGGTACAGCAAAATACTGTCCATACTGCGGAGCAGAAAACCGACTTGAAAGCACATTCTGCACGCATTGTGGCAGAAGAATTACATAATCTCAGCACAAACGATTCCAATAACCAAAATAGGCCATACTCTACTGGTTGGCTTGTATGTTAAGCGTTGACAAAATGAGCCAAAGTGACTTCGCTTTCGCAGTGGAACTTGTAAACACAATGAACTGGAACATGACCGAAGCCGACTTCGCCTTCAACATTCAAATGCAGCCAGACGGCTGCTTCATCCTCAGAGAAAACTCGAAGCCCATTGGATTAGCAACATGCATAAGCTACGGAAAAATCGGATGGTTCGGTAACCTCATTGTTGACGAAAACCACCGAAAACAAGGCTCAGGAACCAGGCTTGTAAACCATGCTGTAAATTACCTCCGCAGCGTTGGTGTCACAACAGTTGGTCTTTACGCTTATACGCATCTCGTCAATTTCTACGGCAATGTCGGCTTCGAAACCAATACAGAATTCTTGGCCATGAAAGCCGAAAAAATTCTATGTCCCAACAATTCACGAAGCGAAACAAAATTTGAAACTCCAAAGCAACAAGACATCCCGCAGATAATTGAGCTTGACGCGACGTGCTTTGGAGGTTCGAGAGCCAAACTGCTAAGTGAAATCATTTCAGTCAAAGGTAACATTTGCTACATCGAAAAAGAAAATGACAAGGTCAACGGTTTCGCCGGAGCCAAGGTTTACGAAGGAATGGCAGAAGTTGGGCCAATGGTCTGCCCAAGAACCCACACCAAGAATGCCAAGTCATTGCTATATGCCGTTATGGTCAAGCTTGAAGGATCCGAAGCCTATGCTTATTTGCCGTCAAATGATGCGTCACTGGTAAGAGAAATTGGCAAATTCGGATTTAATGAAGAGTTCAGGGTTGTGAGAATGTTTTTAGGTTTCCCTGCTCAGAAGGACTGCATATACCTCGCAGAATCCCTGGAAAGAGGATAATTATGCAAGATGACCTTTGCCAAACCATTGTCGACGCCTTCCTACGAGAATCTTGGGGGAGCGTCAAAACCACAGTTGAAGCTACCTCAACTTTCAAGGGAGAAAAAAGAAATCCAGTCACATTTTTCAAATTCCAGAACAACCAACGCATCAACAAAACCTTCGAAGGAAATCACTTCTTCTTACGCGGCTCAGTCGAGTACACCAATCCGCAGCTAACTGTAGAAGAAGTGCAGGGCATAATCGCTGCCCGCCTCCTCGAAGTGTGTTCAAACTACTTCCAAGAAAAAGGCATGCACGTATATGACCAAAGTGATGTAAAGGCTTTGTGCGAACTGCTTAAAAATCCACCTGAAGGCAAAGTTGTAGCCTTTCTTTTGAACACTGACGACGTCGAACCAGACCGATACAGCATGAACCCACTAAAAACTTCTATTGTGGAAAGCGGACAAAGCGCTTTCCCAGCCGCCAACGTAAAAACGAGCAACTTATGCGTTGACCAAAACTTCGCGGACAAATACGAAGGCACCCTAATATGCAAGGGCGAAATCGAACTCATCAAAACCCAACTACAGAACTCAAGTGGCTCTTACCTCGATTTTGTGGACTTAGTAAAATACGCTCAACTAAAACGCTACACTGATGCCTTTGGAATGGACCTGTTCCTTCCATCTGTACGAATGCCGTTAACGACGCTGCAAACGGAGAACAAAGAGGGTCTAGTGCATCATATCATAAGTGAAACCCATAAGGACTTCGAATCGGTTCGGCAAGCGTACGAATGCATGGGCAGAAGCATGACTAAACGAACGACATTGTTGACGGTACCGCATTCTCCAAAAGGTTATGGCAGTAAACGTGCGGCGAGAGGAAGACTCTACTTTAGCGAAACAAAATTTGGCAGCGTCAATGTGAAGTATAAAGACACTTTGCTCTACCCAAACGCTATGGATGAGATGGACGTAAGCGTAGCAAAATGCGAAGACAACTTCAATGTTCCAGCTGAAAAACTATCAGACTATTGCTACACAGAAACACCCTCTTCCCCACAGTTCTTCCTCTACTCCATGGCGTCACCCGAAGATGCAGCACTCTGGCACGGCGTAGGCGCCTTTGGAGCGGCACAACTTCTGCAAAGTTACACCAGCGCCCGCAGTATCTGCCGAAGCGGAAAACTGGTAAGAAGCTTAAACGAGAAATACGACGCACGAATTGATGTTCCGTTACACCTTAACCTCGCTCCAAGCGGCGTCTGGGTCCATCCACAGCACCGCAACATCGACGCAAGCATAGGTTGCGTGGAAAACCTCGCAGACCTGGCGCTCATGGGCATGAAAATCGAGCACCTCTCACAGTTCCGTTAGGGAGAAAAGTTCATGGTTAACCCCTTTGAATACATGGCTCTTCGGACGCTACGCCTATTCAGACGATTGCACTTAACGAGGTTAGTTTGGTTGGGAACATCAGAAAAAAATTTCAAGGACCTTTTCAAAGGATTCGAGAAAGTCGCAGCAGTCAAAGCAATATTTGGCGACAAAACGGACGAAGTGCTCCAGAACCTCAAGGTAGAGGTCACTTGGTTTGGATACATGGGAGTTGACGACTCAGACGGACACATGCTTGTCAACGGACGCTACCTAAACGACGGCGACAAGACCGACATTTACCTCGATGTAGTCCATGAGCTGTGTCACGTTAAACAATGGATGGAAGGCAAAGAACTCTTCAACCCAGAGTACGACTACGTTGATCGACCCACAGAAATCGAAGCATACCGATACACGGTGCAAGAGGCAAAGCGAATCGGACTTAGCCAAGAACGAATTTTGCAATACCTAAAAACTGAATGGATGAACCAAGAAGACCTCAATCAACTCGTCAAAAACATAGATTTAAAACTGGAAAAAGAAAACGGCGTCTCACCACCCAATCGACGCACGAAAGTAAACGTTTAAAGGAACCCCCTAAACTTGCATAGGATTTAAACGCACTAGAACCTAAATCTGAGATACAAAGAAGGAAAACATGCTTGAACGGGAAGCCCCTCGTATCGATTATCAGTGCAGGACTCTCAAAATTTGGAAAACACGAAGGACTCTACGCCAGAGAACTCTTCAGCCAAGCCGCCAAAGAAGCCTTCAATAGGTGCCCCAAACTCGACCCCAAAAACGACCTTAAAGCCATGTTCATCGGGCACATGGGCGAATCGTACGAACACCAAGGACACACCGGTTCAGTGATGGCGGATTGGGCAGGACTCACGGGGGTACCCGCAACGCGAACCGAAGCTGCATGCGCATCCAGCGGTACAGCCCTCCGTTCAGGAATCTACGCGGTACTTTCAGGACTCGCAGACACCGTCCTGGTAGGAGGAGTAGAGAAAATGACTCACCGCAGCACAGCCGAAGTAACAGAATACCTCGCGATGGCTTCGGATTATCCATTTGAGCAATTCCACGGCATCACATTCCCAGGACTCTTCGCATTCATGGCAACAGCCCACATGCATGCCTACGGGACCACCCAAGAACAAATGGCGAAAGTAGCAGTCAAAAATCACTATCACGCAAGCCTCAACCCTAAGGCGCATCTGCAAAAGCAAATAACTGTGGAGAGCGTGCTCGCGTCAAAAGTTGTCGCCTGGCCCTTCAAGATTTACGATTGCTCACTCATAACCGACGGAGCCAGCTGCATAATCCTGACCAAACCCGAACTAGCACACAAATTTACCGATCAACCCGTGCATATCATCGGATCCGGACAAGCAAGCGATACAATAGGCCTCTACGAACGCAAAAGCTTAACCAGCCTGCAATCAACAAAAACAGCCGCAAAACAAGCATACGAAATGGCAGCCATCAAACCAAGCGAGATCAACGTCGCAGAAGTCCACGACTGCTTCACCTACGTCGAATTGATGTCATACGAGGACCTTGACTTCTGCCCCATAGGCAAGAGCGGCCAACTTATCGACAGCGGCGAAACCTGTTTGGGCGGACGCTTACCAGTAAACACCAGCGGCGGCCTGAAAGCAAAAGGGCACCCAGTTGGAGCGACAGGAACGGCGCAAACCTACGAAATCTACATGCAACTAACCGAACAAGCAGAAAAACGGCAAGTGAAAGAAGCAAAAGTCGGTCTAACACAGAACGTCGGCGGCTCAGGCGCCACAGCAGCAGTGCACATCTACAGGAGAGAAAACTGACATGAGCACACAACCCCCCTTCACGATTGAACAATTCTACAAGTTTTTGTCGGAAGGCAAGCTCATGGCGGGCAAGTGCCAAAAATGTGGTAAAATTCATTTGCCTCCTCGCCCAATGTGTGACAACTGTTTCGGCATAGACTTCACTTGGACAGAAGTCTATGGCAAAGGCAAACTCCTAACCTACACGGTCATTCACGTTGCACCGCCCCAATTTCAAGCTCTCGCTCCGTATACGGTAGGTATAGTCCAACTCGAAAACGGCCTAAAACTTCCGGGCATGGTTTCTGGGGTGACAGAAAGCAGCTTAAAGATAGGAATGGATTTGACCTTGGATTTCAAGACTTGCAGCACTGGTCAATCTTGGCCTCAGTGGCAGAGATACTGCTTCAAACCGCAACAAGACATGTGAGATTCAATTAACAGCTAGAACAATGCGAACAATGGTCTGAACAATCGCCAACAAGCTGCTTTAAACCCAGAAACACGGTTTTCGCAATTGTTCAACAAAAGCAAAAGGCATTGTTTGGATGCAAAAATCTCCTCCCTACAAAGAACAAACACCCTAAGTTCATGGCCAACGTAGCCAGAAAAGAAGAAAGAAAAAAACGGCGACACTCGGGCTAACCGAAAATGAAGCCCAAGATCAGGCCCACTACAAAACCAATGCTCAGCGGGAGAATAGCAATCACTAATATAGCTTCATGCAATGCTAAGGGTCCATATGCAGTTGCCCATTCTTGTAATTTGCCGAAATTCAAGCCCCAGATGCCAAAGTAGGCAAGTACTATCACGACTATTATTGCGATTATGGCGATTTTCAGGAATTTCTTCAAAAGAAAACCAACAATGAAGCCAACTATGAATGGGATGGCCATAACAACGAGCGTGGGCAACCCGGCAATCGTGCCCTTGGTGATGAAGCCCCCCAAGTCACTCAGAAGATCCAAAGCAAATATCATTTTGTCACATCACCTCACACAAACCGAACAACTAACTATGCGCATAATGTAAACCACCAGTATTATGCTTTCCTGAAAGACTAAAACTGGGTAAATGCGTGCAAAAGCCAAAATAGACCCAACCGCGACTAACTTTGACGAGGTAGAAACATTGAACGCTGCCAAACAGGAACCTTTGTGGGACTTAACGCCTCTTTTCCCAAGTTTAAATGACCCTTCAATTGAACACGCTATAAGCGAATCATCAACCTCAGCGGATGCTTTCGAGAAAACCTACCGAGGCAGAATCTGTTCGCTCAACGCAAGAGAACTAATCCTATGCCTGAGTGAGTTTGAATCATTTGAAGAAAAACTCGAAAACATCTCCTTGTACGCCAGCCTCTCCTTCTCAGCAAACATGACACAACCCGAGGTGCAAACGCTGCATGATCGAGTCAGCAAAATTGAAGCAAAACTCGGCAAACAACTAGCTTTCTTCTCACTAGAACTTGGCGCGCTGGTTAAGAACAAGCCTGAAATCATCGAAGATCCGGCGGCAGCAAGTTATCGTCACATGCTAGAACGCGTCTATCGCCGCGTTAAGCACCAACTCTCAGAAGTAGAAGAACAACTTATCATCGAAAAGGACCAATTTGGCGTTAACGCTTGGGAAGAGTTACAGAGCAAATGGCTCAACACCCGAACCTTCAAAATTAAGGTCAAGGGCGAAGAAAAGATCCTAAGCTACGGTGAAGCAAACGGATTGTTGACTCATCCTGACCGAGAAACAAGAGAATCAGCAAACAAAACGATCTACGGAGCACTTGGAAAAGATGGAGAAGTCTTCTCCTCCGCACTGCGCAACATCTGCAACGACTGGGTCAACGTTTCCACTAGACGTCAATACCAGTCACCAATGGAAGCAAGTCTCGTCAGCAACGATACCGAACAAAACATAATAGACAACCTACTAAAAGCAATCGGAAACCAAGCGCTGAGTTACCGGCGCTACCTCAAACTGAAAGCTAAACTTATGAATCTCCCCGTCCTTGGAAACCACGACCTAGTAGCGCCACTGCCAAGTGCACCCGAACTCAAGTTCACATTTGAAGAAGCAGAAACTCTTGTAACACGAGCTTACAGCCACTTTGACGAAGAATACTCTACCGCTGTCAAAGAAATGTTTGCAAAAAAACGAATTGATGTTCCACCTCGATTTGGCAAACGCAACGGAGCTTTCTGTGCGAGCTATTTCACAGGAAAATCAGCATTCATACTTGACAACTTTGCAGGCGCGCTTAACGACGTCTATACTTTGGCACACGAGCTTGGTCACGCTACACACGACTACTACGCCAATCGCAGTCAAACGTTGCTGAATACGAACATACCATCAATTGTTGCAGAAACCGCATCAATATTTGGCGAACTTCTCTTAACTGACCTCCTTCTCGAAGAGGCAAAATCAGACGAGGCACGAAAACAAGTGTTGTGTCTGGTGCTGGACGAAGCGGGGATGACAGCATTCCAAGTTACCTCGCGAGTCTGGTTTGAACAAGCACTTTACAACAGCATCAAACAAGATGAGTACCTAGATTACAAGACCATCTGCAGTCACTGGATCACAGCGCGAGATCGAATATTCGGGGATGCCGTTAGCTGGTTCCCTGAAATGGAAGCAGAGTGGACCATGAAACCTCATTATTATATGGCAAATTACCGTTTCTACAATTACCCCTACGTCTACGCTCAAATGTTCGTTTACGCCCTTTACGAAAGATACCTCCAAGAAGGCAAAGCATTCGTACCTAAACTGAAGCAAGCCTTGTCAGCAGGTAGCAGCAAATCGCCAAAAGAGATAGGCTCGATATTGAACTTGGACGTGACAGACACTCAATTCTGGGACAACGGGCTGAAAGTGTTCGAACGTTTCATTAAAGACATAGAAGCAATTCTCTAACATCGACATAAAACGTTTGAAAGCTGACTCTATGTTATCTACTGAAGCCCCTTCGCAACCCTCTACAGAAGGTATTAATTCGGTTACCGGAATACAACTATAGCCCCATTTTGAGAGTGGCTTCCCATGAGGTTCGAAACCGCGATAAAAGAAGTAATTCCTCGCACACCTGACACGTCGAGTTACCGATTCCCTCGCCCCAATGGCTTCGACTACAAACCCGGTCAATACATGAATGTAACAATAAAGTCCGGTAACGCGAAACTCATGCACCCCTTCAGCATATCGAGCAGCCCAACAGATCAAGAATTTATCGAATTTACCAAGAAATTCACCAACAGTGAATACTCCACGCGCCTTCGCGCGATGCGGCCTGGTGACTGGGCGCGCATCGACGGTCCGTATGGAAAGTTTACTTGCGAATGCGAGTATGAGAAAATAGTGTTTCTGGCAGGCGGTATAGGCATAACCCCTTTCTTCAGCATTATGAAATACTGCGCAGACCGCAAATTGCCAACTAGCATGGTATTATTCTATGGAAGCCGCACAGAACAAGAAATCGCGTTTAAGGCGCAGATAGATGAAATGCAAGCGAAGAATCCGAACTTGAGAGTAGTTTACATCCTGAATGAGCCGGGCCCAAACTGGAAAGGAAAAGTGGGCTTCGTTACTGCAGACCTTATCCGACAAGAAGTAGGTGACTATCGGGACAGAATGTTCTACGCTTGCGGACCACCTGTAATGGTAAGCGCGATGCAAAAGCTTGTTAGCGCCTTAGGATTACCGGATACCCAGTTGAAGCTAGAATCCCTAGTCGGACATACATAAAGAAAATCAAAAACCAAATAAGGAAAAGAAAGATGAAGAGGCTTTGCGCCTCTGCTTCTGTTGTTATGGGTAGAATCTACGAGTGGTTCTTGGAAAAGGAATCGAGTCGATAATGTTATCTAGGTCCAGCATCCAAGTCAACACACGCTCCAAGCCCATGCCAAAACCCACGTGCGGCACAGTTCCATACCGACGCAGATCAAGATACCATTCGTAGTCTTCAGGCTTAAGCCCCTGTTCCAACATTCTTTTGACGAGCATATCTTTATCGTCTTCACGCTGCCCACCAGTGCTGATTTCGCCTATGCGAGGCACCATCATATCCACCGACAAGGCTACTTCAGGGCGATCCTTGTAAGTCTTACAATAGAAAGCCTTGATCGCTGTCGGGTAATCATAGACAAAGAATGGCCTACCGAAATCCTCAGCAAGCATTTTCTCATCTTCGTAGCCTAAGTCGTCGCCCCATTTGAGCGCCGGATTCTTGATTTTAATGCGTTCGATTGCCTCAGCGTAAGTTATTCGTGGGAAAGGAATTTTAGCGCTGGAAAGTTTGGTTATGTCCGCTCCCAACTCAGCAAATTCTTTTTGACAAGTCTCAGCAACGCGTTTGCACACGTGTTCTAGCAGGCCCTCCTCGAACTTCATAAGTTCCTCCATTGTTGCAAATGGCCATTCGGCCTCCATATGCCAGTATTCTGTAAGGTGCCGAATAGTACGACTTTTTTCCGCTCGAAAACTGGGGGCAATGCAATAGACTTTCTCGAGACTGTAAATGAGAATTTCCAAATAGAGCTGACTACTTTGAGTTAAATACAAGTCTTGGTCGAAGTATCTTAGACCAAAGAGGGTGGACCCGCCTTCCACTGCAGCTGATATGAACATTGGCGGGGAAACCTCAGTAAAGCTTAACTTATTGAAGTATTCGCGGGCATATTCGAGTACCTTGCCACGAATTTGCATAATCAAGTTCATCTTGCGACTGCGCAGCCAGAGATGCCGCATATCACGGATGAATTCTTCACTCTTGTCCTTGGCTATGGGGAAAACTTCCGCCAAGCCGATGATGGAAAGGGCCTCTGTGGCAATTTCATACCCACCAGGAGCACGCTTGTCGGGTCTTGCTATACCGTCCAGCTTCAAGCTGGATTCGATGGTTAGTTTTTGTGCGTCTGGCCAAGCTACTTCGTTCGCCTTCTTAACAGTGCATTGAATGACACCAGTGGCGTCTCGTACAAGAAGGAATATGAGCTCTTTGCCTTCCCTTTTGCGGTAGACCCATCCACGCACGGATACAGGTTTTTCAGAGCAGTTGCCATCAAGGATTTCGCGGATTTTTACCAGGACCATTGGCATCAACCTTTGTGAAGTTTCTGACTGAGAACGTTTGTGATTATCTATTTTAAACTTGCCTTCGTGCATTTCGCTCATCAATCGAAGTACTTATCCTAGCTAGCATCCTCTTGCCGGGATAGAAAGCAAACAGTTTCGCCAGAGTCAATTTCGAAGAAAAATTAACGTTCTACATGAAAGTGATATTGACATTTCGGGCAAATGTCAGCTTCGATATGGAAAATTTGAATGCCCAATACTCTTACAGGTTTTGAAACTTCAGTTCCACAGTTTGGAAACTTGGCCAACCGATTCCCCTTGAACGATACCGTTTAGAAAAAGAAACAAGAAGTAGTGTTGTCGCGCCCTTGACACAACTAATGCCTAGCCAAAATCCTCAGGTGTTCTTTGATTTGCTATGACCTCCAAACTCTTACCTGCGAGTCTATACATGGTCCATTCTAACATGGCTTGGGCGCCCATCTTCTTGTAGAACGTGATGGAAGGTGTATTCCAGTCAAGGCAGTTCCACTCCATGCGTGCATACCCTCGCTCCACCGCCACCTTCGCCATAAATGCGAAAAAGAGCTTGCCAAAACCCATACGACGCAGGTGAGGCTTAACGTAGATGTCTTCTACGAACAAACCCGGGCGCGCGGTGAAGCTTGAAAAGTTTTGATAGAAGATAGCGTATCCAATTGCTTCGCCATTTAATTCACCGATTAGAGCTTCGGCAGCTTTCCGATGGAAAATTGACTCCCACAGCAACTGCTCCGTGGTCTCAACTTGAGACTGAAGCTTTTCATACTGAGCCAGTTCATCGATTAAAGTGAGAAGGATTGGGGCATCCTCCTCTTCCGCAAACCTTATTCTGAAGCCAATGTCTTTAGTTTTCGAGCTTTCTGGCACTTTTTCTTCCTCTTTGATACTTTGGCACCTTCCTATAAAAGACCACCGCGAAAACCAAACTAAACTTGAAATGTTAGTTAGATTTCCTTCACTTTAGCCTCGTTTATCTTAAACACAACTAAAAGCCCAAGCGGCACAGCCATCGCCGCAAATAGTGCAAAAGGCAACCAAGGCGCTACATACGCATATAGGAACCCGACGAACAGATAAACAAATGCCTGCGTGAAGTACATGAAAAACTGCAAACACCCTATCGCCTTCCCTCGGTGTTCCCGCGGAACCAAGTCTCCTAGCAAGACCTGCGCGCCGTTAGATCGTAACATGTTGCCCAGTCCAAGTAGGAAAAACGAAATCAGCAACATATAGAAGTTTGCAAAGACAAAAAGCAGCATCGCTGGAACATACATCAAATAGCCCAACACCAGAAAGCGTTTGCGTCCTTCAATGTCCATTCGAAAGCCCATCCACAAGGCAGGAATGATTGGACTCAGCAGCATGAAAGCTGCGGCTATAGCGTACTGAGCGCCTGTAATTCTTAGAACATCTGTTGCATAGAGAACTAAGTAAATCTGACATGCATTTACTATACCGACGGTTCCAACGGTGGTCCAGAAAATATAGTAGGCAGAACGGGGCACTTTGCTCCAAACTTGCCAACTCTCCCGCACAGTTTTGCCATACTTGCGAAATGCACCAATGATGTCAGGGCGATCTCCGTTGCCGTTTCCAAGCAAAGTCTCTTTCAACTTCATTCGAAGCGTGGCGGCTGCAAGGTAAGCCACTAAAACAATTGAATAGGTAATGCGCATGCCAAAATCAGACTGAGGCGAAACGTACTGCCCTCCAACCAATACAATAACTCCTGCAATAAGGGGCGCAGGAATAGAAATCAAACCCATGATAACCGATTGAAAATTCATTCCTGTTCCACGTTTGCCCGGATCCAACGAGTCCAACATCATGGCGCTAAGTGCAGGCTGATAAACCAGACACAAGTTCTGTATAACCATCCCTATCACAATGAACTGCCACGACGGCGCCAAGATGAACAACAAGTAGCCAAATGCAAGACCAAAAGTCATAGTTGTGATAATCCACTTCCTGCCGTTTTTATCAGCGAGGTACCCTCCAGGAAATTGTACAAACGCGATAGCCAGCGACCCTGCAAAAAACATTACTGACAAAAGAAAAGGCGTGGATCCGAGACTAACAAAGTACTTGCTACTAAACGTGTCAGCGATCGGCTCTGTGCTGTACATCAAAACCCAGGTTATCATCAGGATTAGGAAATTGCCCGTAAGGACAGCATCTTTGCCTCGTAACCGCTCAGAAAATCCCATATTAACGGTAAAATTCGTGGACAGTTATTTAAGCAGAAGCCTGAAAAAACGACGATGTACTTGAAAAAAGAGGGAAAGGAGGAAATGAATTGGCTAGTTCAGTTCGATTCTGGCGAGCAATGCAAACGGGCTGTTGAGGCTGTTGAGCTGCACACGGCTATCGCTGAACGTGTACAGAACGTTTCCGATGTATGCTTCGCGGTTGATGTACTGGTAGTAGTTGAGGTAGGCGCTGCCCATCAGTAGGCTTGGGTTAGCCAAGATTTCGGCTGCGTTATCCTGTTGGGTGACATTTCCACGTATGACGATGCCTTTGGTTAAGTCTATGCTGAAGATATAGGCACCTTGCCAGACCTGCATTGGATAATTGTTAGGCCAAATTGGCGGAACCGGTACGATTGTAGAGCTTCCTTTGTCCAACGGGGTTGCCGTCGAGGTTGTGGATGTTGAGTAGGTAACGTTCTGATACAAGTCAATTGGCAGCACAAGCAAGTTTCGGCTTGCGTCGAAGAGTAACGCTTTGGGCTCGTAAAGAGCTTCGGAGGACGTACCTCGGTCACCAATTACGACACTGGATATTTCGGTTGGGTGCGAGACGTCGCTTACATCGAACAGAGATACCTTCAGTCCCAGAACTGCAGTGTAATATACCGCGCCTGGTGTGTGCACCAAGTTTGCGTCTATCCTGGCGTCAACCATCTGGCCGATTCCGATGAGATGGGTTGCATCGTAAGGCTGGAGGAAGTCTGAGTATCCTGGGATTGTGAGGTTGCCAAGGACGACGGGACGAGTTGGCGCCGTTAGGTCAATTACGAACAACGGGTCGACGGTGTTGAATGTAACGAGGTAGCAGCGGTTGCCCATAAATCGAGCTGCGTGCAGAACCTCTCCGGTTGCCAAGTTCTCCAACTTGCCTACTGTCTTGAGGCTCATGTCGAGAACGTACAAATTGTTCTGCTGTATGCCTCCCCACCAATTCGTGGTCGTGTCGTATTCATACGATGTTGTGGCGATGCGGAAGTAGTCGCCATTTTCGTCCATGCTATACTGGTTCATAACAGAGCCAGTTACATTTCCCTGTGCAACAAAGCTGAGACTATCTTGATACACATGGATGCGATAAATCGCTGTTCCTTGCCAAACGGGTCGGATCATTATGGGCATTCCAATCGCAATGCCTGAGGAAACAGCGCCACTGCCTGATTCGGCGGCTGAGGGAATGACCGTTGGAACTGGCGAAGGCGTGTTCAGAGTGATGGTTTGGTAAGTAGTTATGGGGCAGGTTATGTAGATGTTAGTCTGAGAAACGTAGATATTGCCAGTGCCACCCATCATTATGGTCTTATTTACTGGTGCTGCAGCGTCATTCATAATGTTGAGGCTGGTAATAGTGGTATAAGTATAGTAAGTGTCTGAAGTGTTAGCGTAATAGACCTGTGTAGGTAAAATGCTGAAAGCATCGGCACCTTTAAACACGGCTGGCAGAATTGGCGTGCCGTCCACGAGATACGCGCTTTCGGTAACTATATCGTATATGTAGTCGCCTATCAATCGGCTGTTAACGTAGCTGCCCGTCATCGTGAAGTTTCGAGTCAACACCGGATTGGCCTTGTTGGAGACATCGTAAACCTGCACGAAATTTGTTCCACCGTTCCAATATGGCATTATTGGCATAGGGGCGGGAGCAGGAAGGGCAAAACCCGAGTTGTCTTTGCTATAGCCTACGCCATAGTAATCATAGGGTACGTATTGGTTACCGAGAATTGCCAACTTGCTGCCGTCTTGGCTTAGGTAAACTCCGGACAAGTATGTGTTGTTGAGGAAAATCTTTGATAGAACTTTCGCGTTACTCGGGTTCGCGTCTATGATGTAGACGACTTGGCTGTTATTTCCGATTACGTAAAGATACTTGCCGTCGGTCTTGACGGAATCAGCCTCATCAACTCCGGCTACTTGAATGTTTGTCGTGGAGTGGTCTTTCGTTGCTGTCTCGGATGCGGCCGCGGGGGCTGCAGCGGCAGTGGGTGCCGGAACGGGCGCTTGCGCAGCATTGCCGTTGGTTGCACCCAAGGCAGTCTGAGTTGAGGTAACGTACATGTCAGTTCCGCCGTTGGAATTGCTTGCGTTTAGAAAACTTGTGAGATCAGCCATTGATGAGAAAGTTCTCATTGCGTTAATCTCGGGTTCAGGAGAGGACTCTGGCGTAGGAGATACTCCGGGCGTTTGTCCTGGATTCACAGGTGTTGTGCCTGGCGTTGGGGCCAAGGTGGTTCCAACTGAAGGGTTAGGCGTACTTGAAACGTTTGGAGACGGTATGGTTGGCGAGACTCCGGGAGTTGTGCCGTAACTATAGATCATTGCAACAAGCATAACTGCTAAAAGAATCCCGATTAAACCGTAAGTTGTTGTTTTTTTCTTGACTTCTGTCTGTACCATACTTGTTCACCTAATTACCTTAATAACACATGTCTATTTCATGCTAAGCATGAGTACAACTCGTTCTAATCATTAGTACGGCCTCAGCGACCACATTCGGTAAGCCTCGTACCAAAACACGGCACAAACAACCGCGCCAAAAACAATTATGAATAAGTTCTCTCTAGCAAGCCAATTTAGTCCTTGCATGAGAATTGTGAGAAAAGCTACGTAAAACGTTGTAGAAAACACAGCGTAGAAGAAGTACCTGGGGAACAATAGTTTTCCCAACTTCACATAATGCCTCAAAACCCCAATCTTAACCTCATTAACGAGAAAATAGTGTCCACCAACCTCCTGCTTATCTACGAGCCCCAACTCGCGGAGTTGTTCCAAGTGATGATTTGCCACGCTTGGGCTGCTAAAGTGTAACGCACGCTGCACATCACGAACACTCTGAGGAGCGCCGCTTTTGAGAAGATACCAATAAACTTTCCATGCTTTGCCTCGCAAGGCGTATTCTAGGTCACTTTCTTGTTCGGGGTTCAACGGGCAGAACTCCAACCATATAGTGGAACAACGGATGGATATAAGACCAATTCTTAGAACACCCAATTTTCCCATGAAACTACATGAAGCTTCTGCAGAATTAACCTCCTAACCGACCCAAGGAAACCTTATGAACAATCAAGTCACACTTTATCAAACAAAGCTGGAACGTGTTCGCGCATGAAGAAACCCGAATTTAGCCCTGGCGGTCTATTCGAAATGGAACAGATACTCAAACGAGCTGAGGTGGGTAGGCTAGCGCTTAACGATGGCTCAACCCCATACATCATTCCCGTCAACTTCGCTTACAAAGAAGGAAGGATCGGGTTTCACTGCGATTGGACTGGCAAGAAACTCGACCTGATAGCTAAGAACCCTCGATGTTGCTTCGAGGTCGATGAATACGCGGGAGAAGTCGGCTATCACTACGACGCGCTTTGTCACCTTGATTATGACAGCGTCATCGCTACGGGGATCTGCCGCATTGAAAAAAATGACGAAGCCATTTGGCAGTTCTTCCAAGCGCTGCATGCTAAGTACAAGGAAATTTATCGCAAACCCGAAGAAGAAGGAGGCAAAGTTTTCAATCGTAATCGCGTCAAAGAGGCTTGTTGCGTCGTGATTGATATTGAAGAATTAACTGGGCGTCGAGAAAGGACAGTCGCTGGCAAACGCGGCAAAATTATGTGGCAACAAAGATTCTAAACAGGCTACTTGTAGAATTGAAAAAAGAAAAGAGATTATGGGAAGACTTTCTTAGGTCTTCGATTTGTTGGTTGCCGAACTTGTCGGCATTCCAGGTGGCAAATCAGGGAAGTTTGCGCTGACTTTTTGCTCTGCGACAGTCGCTGCTTCTGCAAGGATTTTGCTTGCGTCCTCGCTGACGTTGTCGAAGTTTAGCGACCCACCTGAGCTTGTGCCAGCGTCAAACATTAATCCGCTTAGCATGTTGCCTATTTCGCCCAACTCGTTTTCTGCCTCGGGGAGTACACCGACCATTCCTACGCTTACGGTGCGCAGGACGCCGATAGCTGGGCCCAATGTGGAGACGATGTCGCCGAATTCGGTGACGGTCTTCATTCTGAGGCTGACTTGGTCGAGGGCGAGACGTGCATTCATGGTGAGTTTAGCCATCTTGCGGACTTCAGCGAGTTCGTTAGCATAGATATTGGCGTGTGCAGTGTCATGTTTCGTATAGGCGTCGACAAGTTTGGCAAAGAGTGCTCTGTCTTTCTGGGTGAATCTTTCATTTGCTTGGTCAAGTCGGTTGATTTGCATGTCGAGTTTTCTGACTGCGAAATCTAGACGGGCTTTTAGGGG
>Ga0335070_10004569_pt1 | contig 16206 bp, 15 predicted proteins | sample Lox_Sample_13_FD_206722 | JGI IMG/M metagenome (GOLD analysis project Ga0335070, IMG submission 206722) | Soil microbial communities from Loxahatchee National Wildlife Refuge, Florida, United States - Lox_Sample_1.3 | ecosystem: Environmental > Terrestrial > Soil > Wetlands | place: USA... | reverse complement strand
GCTGCCCCACCGCACGAGCTGCATCGCCCCGCCCGGGTGCTCGACGATCGCGGTGCAGCTGTCCACCCAGTCGCCGCAATTAATGTAGGTGATGCCGTCCAGATCGCGAATCACGGCGCAGTGAATGTGGCCGCAGATCACTCCGTCCACGCCACGGTCGCGCGCATGGCGCAGCACCGAGTCCTCGAAATCGAAGATGAAGCTCACGGCCTTCTTGACGCGCCGCTTCGCGTAGCCCGACAGCGACCAGTAGCCCGGGAGCTTGAGGCGCCGGCGCGCCCAGGACAGCCAGCGGTTCAGGCGCACGAGAAGATCGTAGGCATGGTCGCCGAGGATCGCCAGCCAGCGGTGGTACTTGGTCACCTGGTCGAACTCGTCGCCGTGGATCAGCAGGTAGCGCCGGCCGTCGGCGGCGACGTGCAGATAGTCGCGCTCCAGCCGTATGTTGCCGAACGAGGTGCCGACGTGCTCGCGCATCGCCTCGTCATGATTGCCGGGAACGAAGACGACCTGCACGTCGTGGCGCGCGCGCTTCAGGATCTTCTGCACCACGGTGTTCTGCTCGGTGGACCAGTAGACGCCGCGGCGGCGGATCGCCCAGAAGTCGACGATGTCGCCGATGAGGAATAGATGCTCGGTGTCGTACGCCCTCAGGAAGGCAAGCAGCGCCTCGGCCTGGCAGGCGGGCGTGCCGAGATGGATGTCCGAGAGGAAAATCGAGCGGACTCGCTTCATCTACGGTGCCGCTTCAGGTTTGCGCCGTAAGTGCCCATGGTGCGAGGCTAGTCTGCGCGTGTGACGCAATCGTTACGCCGCCGCGGCTGTCATCAACCCGTCGCATGTCGCCCGGTAATGTCGCGCCCGTCGCACGCACGACGAGGGAGATGCAATGAGCCACCTGCCCGACGCCGCGCCGGGGCGCAGCCTGGCGATTCTTCGCCGGCGCGGCATCTACCTGCTGCCGAACCTGTTCACCACGGCGGCGCTGTTCTTCGGCTTCTTCGCCATCGTGCGGGCGATGAACGGCCACTTCGAGCAGGCGGCGATCGCGATCTTCGTGGCGATAGTGCTCGACGGCCTGGACGGCCGCGTGGCGCGGCTTACGCGCACGCAGAGCGAGTTCGGCGCGCAGTACGACAGCCTCGCCGACATGGTCTCGTTCGGCGCCGCACCCGCGCTGATCATGTACGAGTGGGCGCTCAAGGACCTCGGCAAGCTGGGCTGGACCGCGGCCTTCGTCTACTGCGCGGGCGCCGCGCTACGCCTGGCGCGCTTCAACGTCAACATCGACGTGGTCGACCGGCGCTTCTTCCAGGGCATCCCGAGCCCGGCCGCCGCCTCGCTGCTCGCGGGCCTGGTCTGGGTGTTCGACGACCTCGGCATCGACCGCGAGCCGTGGCTGGGGACCCTCGCCTGCGGCTTCACCCTCTATGCCGGCATCACGATGATGACCAGCCTGCCCTTCTACAGCTTCAAGGAATTCGACTTCGGCCGCTCGGTGCCGTTCTGGGCCGCGCTCGCCTGCGTCGCCGCGCTCGCTGCGGTGTCGCTGCAGCCGCCGTTGGTGCTCTTCGCCGCCTGCCTCGCCTACGGATTGTCCGGCTACGTGCTCTGGGGCATCGGCGTGCGCGTGCGCCGCACGCCCGCGCTGCCGTAGCGCCGCGCGCCTTCGGCGCCCGCGGCCGCCTCCAGCACCGCCTCGAGCTGCCGCACCACGCGTTCCCAGTCGTGCTCGAGCGCGTGCTCGCGCGCGCGGACGCCGAGCGCGCGCGCGCGCGGCAGATCGGCCGCCAGCTCGCCCGCCAGGGCCGTGAAGGCCGCCGCGTCGCCAAAGCGCGCGAGCAGGCCGTTCTCGCCGTGGCGGATGTGCTCGGCAGCGGCCGCGTAGCCGTAGGCCGCTACCGCAAGGCCGCTCGCGAGCGCTTCCAGCGTAACGTTGCCGTAGGTCTCGGTGAGGCTCGGGAAGAAGAACAGGTCGCCCGAGGCGTAGTGCGCGGCGAGGTCCTCGCCGCGCCGCATGCCAGCGAATACCGCCGCGGGGCAGCGCGCCCGCACTTCCTGACGCGCCGGGCCGTCGCCGACGAGCACCAGCTTCGCGTTCGGTGCACGCGCGCGCGCCGCCTCGTAGGCCGCGAGCAGGTCGACCAGGTTCTTTTCCGGCGCGAGGCGACCGACATGCAGCAGCACCGGATCCGCCGGCCCGGCGCCCCAGCGCCGGCGCAGCGCCTCGCTGCGGCGTGCCGGATCGAACAGGCGAGTGTCGACGCCGCGCGCGATCACGCGCAGGCCGCGGAAGCCGAGCGAGGCGAGCTCGGCGCGCAGCGCCTCGGTCGGCGCCAGGGTGCACAGCGTGCGGTTGTGGAACTTGCGCAGGTAGGCGAGGATCGGGCGACCGAGCCAGCCGATGCCGTAGTGCCGGCTGTAGGCGTGGAAATTGGTGCGGAAGTCGGACACCGCCGGCAGCCGCAGGCGCTGCGCGGCGCGCTGCGCGGACCAGCCGAGCGGCCCCTCGGTGACCAGGTGCACGACGTCGGGCCGGCTCTGCGCCCACAGCGCCTGCAGCGCGCGCGTCGCCGGCAATCCCATGCGCAGGTTCGGGTAGCGCGGGATCGCCATGCCGCGCGTGAGCACCTCGCGAAAGCCCGGATCGTCTTCGGCGCGGTCCGACCGGTCCTGCCGCGGGCGGATGAGCTGGATCTCATGACCGCGCCGGCGCAGGCCCTCGACGAAGCGCGCCGCGCTGAGCGCGACGCCGTTCACTTCCGGCGGATAGGTCTCGCTCACCACCGCGATTCGAAGCGAGCGGCGAGCGCCGACGAGCTGCTCGACTTGGACCGGCATCGTCTCGCCCATGCGGCCATCGTGCGCCGCGCGCGCGTCACGCGTGTGACAGGCGCGCTCTGGAGCCGATGTCGCCAAATTGTCATCGCGCCGTTACGCGACTGTCGCAATTGCTCCGTAATCTCGGGCGCCGTCGCAGACCAAGGAGAACAACATGCGAGAGATCCTTCGCGCGCTCGAGACGCAACGCTGGGACGACCACCGCTACTACCACCACAGCCGCATCAACCAGTCGCTGCATTTCGTCAGCGCGACGAGCTTCCTCGCGGCCTACGCGATGCTGTTCTTCTATCCGGTCGCGGCGACGCTGGTGGGCTGGCTGGTGGCGATGACGGCGCGCCAGTCGGGGCACTTCTTCTTCGAGCCGAAGGGCTACGACCACGTCAACCAGGCGACTCACGAGCACAAGGAGGCGATCAAGGTCGGCTACAACCTGCGCCGCAAGGTGCTGCTCTACGTCGCCTTCGTGCTCGCGCCGCTGCCGCTGGCCTGGGACGGGACGCTGTTGGGGCTGCTCGAGGCACCCGTGTCGACCTACGACTGGGTGCACCACGTCGCGATGGTCTGGCTCGCGCTCGGCGCCGGCGGGCTGCTGTTCCGCACGGTGCACCTGTTCTTCATCCGCGACGTGCAGACGGGCCTGGTGTGGATGCTCAAGATCCTCACCGATCCGTTCCACGACCTGAAGCTCTACCACAAGGCGCCGCTGCACCTCATGCGCGGCGAGCTCGTCGACCCGATGCTGCACGGCCGGCGCAACTGAGGCCGGCTACAAGCGTTGCGCGATCATCTCCCGGAGAATTCCACGCCGGATGCGCCGGTCGCTGAGCGCGGGGTCCGCCCACCACCAGCCGTCACGCTGCATCGCGGCCGCGCCGGCGACAAGCCGGCCGGCCACGGCGTCGAAGTCGGCCTGCGAATAGTCCAGGCTGAAGATCAGCCGCCCAGTGCCGACCCAGCTCAGCGCCAGGCCCGCGGCGCGCAGGTAATACTGCAGCATCCAGTTGTAGCGCGACGGCCGCGTGTACAGCACCGTCCAGATCGAGGACAGGTTCGCGACGCGAATGGGGAGATCGTCGTCTTGAAGCTTTTCATTCAACGAGCGCGCGCGGGCGTCCCAGACTTGATCCAGTCCTTCATAGAGGCAGCGAACTTCCCTCGATTCCAGCCGCTCGAGGAACACCTGCATCGCGGCCATTACGGTCGGATGCGAATTGAAGGTACCGCGCGCGAAGCAGATGTCGGCGGGCCGGTCCTCGCGGTAGCGCTTCATGAGGTCCGCGCGCCCGCAGACCGCGCCCACCGGGAAGCCGCCGCCCAGCGTCTTGCCGTAGGTAACGAGGTCGGCGCGCACGCCGAAGTATTCCTGCGCGCCGCCCGGCGCGAGGCGAAAACCGACGAACACTTCGTCGAAGATCAGGACGATGCCGCGCGCGGTGCAGACTTCGCGCAGCTCGGCGAGCCATTCGGCATAGGCGGCGCGATCGAAATGCGCGCGGCGCGCGCTGTCGACGAGCGAGCCGTCGCCCGGCGCGCTCGAATTCGGGTGCAGCGACTGCAGGGGATTGACGAGCACGCAGGCGATGTCGTCTCGCCGGCGCAGCACGCGCAGCGAGTCCTCGTCCATGTCCTTCAGCGTGTACGTGTGCCGCGGATGCACCGGATTGCCGACGCCCGGCTGCACGTCCTCCCACCAGCCATGGTAGGCGCCGCAGAAGCGCACGAGGTGCGTGCGCCGCGTGTGGTAGCGCGCGAGGCGCACGGCCTGCATGACCGCCTCCGTGCCGGACATGTGGAACGAGACTTCGTCCAGGCCCGAAATCTCGCGCAGGCGCCGCACGTTGTAGGCGACCGCCGGATGGTAGGCGCCGAGCACTGCGCCGAGCGCGGCCGCGCGCGCGCCTCCCTCGGCCATGCAGGACTTGTAGAACTCGTGGCCGAACACGTTGACGCCGTAGGAGCCGGTGAGATCGTAGAACCGGTTGCCGTCGAGATCGACCAGGAACGGGCCGTCGGAAGCCTGCACGAACGCGCCGACGGGCAGGTGCTCGCGCACCGTGCGGCTGAACTGGAAGGGCACGCGGTAGGCGCTCGTGAACTGCAGGTCCGAGATGCCTTCGCGCGCCTCGGCCGTCAGCGCTGCGCTGCGCTGGTAGCGCTCGCGGTAGAGGTCCGACAGCCGCGCGAAGCCGACGCGGCGCTGTGCAGCGACCTCATCGGGCGCGCCATCGGCGCGGAAGAAGCGCATGTCGTCGTAGGCGTAGTACGGCACCAGTGCGGCGATCCTCCTGGCGATTCGGGAATGCCCGGAAAGCGACGGATGCTTGGCTTTGGACAGCTCGAGCCGCTGCTTCAGAGCCGGCAACGCTGCGAGCGCCGCGGCCGCGCCCAGCCCAACCGAAAGGAATTGGATCTCGTTCATTGCCGGCCTACGATTTACTGCAAGCGGGTTACAGCCCCATGACGGCGCGCTCGATGCTCGCGCGATTGCTCGCACAGGAGGACCTGAACTTCCTGCTCACCAACCGCATACCGCGCGAGCTAGCGACGCGGTTCATGGGCTGGTTCAGCCGCATCGAGCAGCCGCTGGTGCGCGACGCGTCGCTCGCCCTTTGGCGGCTGTTCGCCGACCTTCGCCTCGAGGAGGCGAGGCAGGCGAACTTCTCCAGCCTGCATGACTGCTTCATCCGCGAGCTGAAGGAGGGTGCCCGGCCCGCGGACGCCGACCCGGCGGTGCTCGCGAGCCCCTGCGACGCGATCGTCGGCGCCTGCGGCCGCGCGCGCGACGGCCAGGTCTTCCAGGCGAAGGGCTTTCCGTACACGCTGCACGATCTCGTCGGCTGCGCGGCGCTCGCGCGCGAATACCGCGATGCGACCTACGCCACGCTGCGCATCACCGCCAGCATGTATCACCGCTTCCACGCGCCGCACGACTGTCGCGTGCACGAGGTGCGCTACTTCTCGGGCGATACCTGGAATGTCAACCCGATCGCGCTGCAGCGCATCGAAAGGCTGTTCTGCAGGAACGAGCGCGCCCTGCTGCGCACGCGGCTCGAGGCTGCCGGTCACCAAGTGCTGCTCGTGCCGGTGGCCGCGGTGCTGGTGGCCAGCATCCGCCTGCACTGCCTCGACGTGCCGCTGCACCTGCGCTACCGAGGCCCGGAGCGCATCGCCTGCGACGCGCGCTACGCCAAGGGACAGGAGATGGGCTGGTTCGAGCACGGCTCGACGATCCTCGTCTTTGCGCCCGCCGGGTTCGATCTTTGCGGAAATGTGACCGATGGCGCGCCCATTCGCGCCGGCGAGCCGCTGATGCGCCTCGCCGCGTCTTAAGAAAACCTTAACAGTCGCCGGGCGCCTAGCATGCGAATATTGCAGGCGTATGTCGGCCGACATCTTCTGGTGGTGGTTTTTCCTCTGCACCGTCGCGGGCTTCAACATCCTCGCCTGGACGCTGACCGCGGCCGCGCTGGAGCGGCGCCAGGCCTCGCTCTCGCCCGAGGCCTATGACCTGCGCCGCCTGCAGCTGCTGCTGTCGGCGGGCTACGTGCTCGGTTGCGCCTACCGCTCCGCGCTGCCGGTCTACGACGTGCAGCGCTTCGTGCTGTTCGATACCTGGCTCTCGAGCGTGGTCGTCGGTCGCTCCGTGGCCACCTTCGCCGAGCTGTGCTTCGCCACGCAATGGGCGCTGCTGCTGCGCGAAATCTCGCGCGCGACCGGCAGCGGCGTGGGCCGGGTCACGTCGGCGGTGGTGGTACCCCTCATCGCGCTTGCCGAGCTCTGCTCCTGGTACTCCGTGCTCACCACCTCCAACCTCGGCCACGTCGTCGAGGAGTCGATCTGGGCGCTGAGCGCCGGGCTGCTGGTCACGAGCCTCGCGTGGATCTGGCCGCGCGTGCGCTCGTCGCTGCGCCCCCTGCTCGCGGCCTGGTGCGCGGCCGGGATCGGCTACGTGATCTTCATGTTCCTCGTCGACGTGCCGATGTACTGGTCGCGCTGGCTCGCCGACGAGGCGAGCGGCCGCAAGTACCTGAGCCTGCCGGACGGGTTGCTCGACGCCTCGCACCGCTGGATCGTCTCGCACCGCTGGCAGGACTGGCACAACGAGATCGCCTGGATGTCGCTCTACTTCAGCGCCGCAGTCTGGCTCAGCATCGCGCTCGTACATGCGCCGGTGCCCGCCCCCGCCGCGCGCCGGCCCGGGCCGTCCCGCGCGCTCTCGCCTGAAGCCGGCTAGACGAGCGCCAGCGACGCCAGCGCCACCGCCGCGCCGATCGCCGCCCCCGCGAGCACGTCGCTCGGGTAGTGCAGGCCGAGCACGAGGCGCGACGCAGCCACGGCGAGCACCATGGGCGCAAGCAGCGCGGCAAGCTGCGCGTAATGGGCCGACGCCACGAGGCTGAACGCGACCGCGTGCAGCGTGTGCCCCGAAGGGAAGCTGAAACGATCCAGCGGCGTCGCGCCAGCGGCGATGTGCGCGTGCACCTCGAACGGCCGCGGCCGCAGCGTGCCCCGCTTGAGCGCGCGGTAAAGCAGCGTGCAAGCAATGCCGACCACCGCCATGTGCAGCACCGGCAGCGCGGCCCCGGCGCCCTCCGCGAGCAGCAGCGCAAGCATGAGCGCATACCAGAAGACGCCGTCGCCCAGCCAGCTCACCGCGCGAAACGCGAGGCGCAGCCAGCGTACGCGGACCGCGCGGTTGCAGCGCGCGCAAGCGTGCTCGTCCCATCGACGCAACGCCGCCAGCGCCGGCTCAAGCCGCGGCATGGCTTTCGCGCGGCTCGCTCTCGGCAGCACCCGCGGCCTTGCGCAGCACGGCCTCGAAGGCCGCGACCACCCGGTCCCAGCTCAGCGGCTCGGCGGCCGCGCGCGCATGGCGCCCCAGCATGCGCGCGCGCGGCAAATCGCGCGCGAGCGCCGCCGCGTGCTCGATGAAGCGGTCGCGGTCGCCCAGCGGCGCGAGCAGCCCGGAGCGGCCGTGCACGATGTGCTGGCGCGCCGCGGCGTAATCGCAGGCAACCACCGCGAGGCCGCTCGCCATCGCTTCCATGGTCACGTTGCCGAAGGTCTCGGTGGCGCTTGGAAAGAGGAAGATGTCCGCCGAGGCGTAGTGCGCCGAGAGCGCGCCGTTGACGAGGCGCCCGGCGACGACGACGCCGAGGCCGGCGGCGCACAGCTCGTCCGTCATCGGGCCGTCGCCGACCAGCACCAGGCGCGTTTCAGGTCGCGCCGCGCGCATGGCCCGGTAGGCGTCCAGCACCAGCGGGAAGTTCTTCTCCGGCGCGAAGCGGCTCACGCATAGCGCGACCGGCGTGTCCTCGTCCGCGCCCCACTCGCGGCGCAACGCCGCCGAGCGCCGCGCGGGCGAGAACACCGCCGCGTCGACGCCGCGCCCGACCACGCGCAGCCGCTCGAAGCCGTGCCGCGCGAGCTGCGCGGCGAGCTCGTCGGTGGGCACCATCGTGCAGCCGGCGCGGTTGTGGAAGCGCCGCAAGTGTGCGCGCACCGGGCCCGCGAGCCAACCGGCGCCGTAATGCCCGCTGTAGGCGTCGAAATTGGTGTGGAAATCGGTCGCCACGGGAATGCCGAGCGCGCGCGCTGCGGCGAGCGCCGAGCCGCCGAGCGGCCCCTCGGTGGCAATGTGCACGACATGCGGCCGTCGCTGCGACCACGACGCCTTGAGCGCGCCGCGCGACGGCAAGCCCATGCGGAGCTGCGGATAGCGCGGGATGCGAAAGCCCGGGCGCAGCAGCTCCCGGAATCCGGGCTCCTCGCGCGCGCGATCATCACCGCCCTGGCGCGGGCGCACGAGCTCGACCTCGTGGCCTCGGCGGCGCAGGCCCTCGACCATCAGCGCCACGGTGCGCGCCACGCCGTTGACCTCCGGCGGATAGGTCTCGGTCACCATCGAGATGCGCAAGCAAGCCTCCATCGGGCGCGCACGATGCGCCGCGCAGATGAAGCCGCGATGACAATTCGGTGAAGTCTCGGTTACAAGAGGACCAGCAGCCAGACCACGCCGACGTTGGCAAGCGAGAGCATTACCGCGGCGCTGCCGATGTCCTTGGCGCGCTTGGCGAGGCTGTGGTCGTCGAGCGACACGCGATCCACGGTGGCCTCGACCGCCGAATTGAGCAGCTCGACGATCAGCACGAGCAGCACGCTGCCCACGAGCAGCGCGCGCTCGATACCCGACGCGCCCAGCCACAGGCCGAGAGGGACGAGCACCACCGCGAGCAGCAGCTCCTGCCGGAATGCGTCTTCGTGCCGCGCCGCGGCGGCGAGGCCCGCGAGCGAGTAGCCGGCGGCGTTGATCAGCCGGCGCAGGCCGGTCTTGCCCTTGTAAGGGCTCTCGCCCGAATGGTTGGTGGGGCTCTCCACGGCGGCCGCGACTGTAGCACGCGCGGCCGGAGCGCAGCGCGCGCGGCTATCCGGCCGGGACCAGCGCGCGCAGCAGCTCTTCCTGCGCCATGCGCGGCTTGCCGCGCCGCGGCGCCGGCGGCTCGTAGCTGCCGTCGGAGGTCATCGCCCAGGCCTGGCTGCCTTCCTCGAGGTAGGTCTGCAGGCCCTCGCGCACGACGCGCTGCTTGAGCGCCGGATCGAGCACCGGGAAGGCGAGCTCGATGCGGCGGAAGAAATTGCGGTCCATCCAGTCGGCGCTGGAGAGGTAGACGTCCTGCGCGCCGTCGTTGTGGAAGTAGAACAGGCGTGCGTGCTCGAGGAAGCGCCCCACCACCGAGCGCACGCGGATGTTCTCCGACAGCCCCTTTACGCCGGGCCGCAGCGTGCAGACGCCGCGCACGAGCAGGTCGATCTGCACTCCCGCCTGCGAGGCAGCGTACAGCTCCTCGATGAGCTCGGGCTCGAGCAGCGCGTTCATCTTCGCCATCACGCGCGCGGACTTGCCCTCCTTCGCGAGCCGTGCTTCGTTCCTCACCGCGGCGACCACGCGCCGGTGCAGCGTGAAGGGCGAGAGCCACAGGTACTTCATGCGGCTCGACTTGCCGAGGCCCGTGAGCTGCTTGAAGACGTCGTTCACGTCCGAGCAGATCTCCTCGCGCGCGGTGAGCAGGCCGAAGTCGGTGTACTGGCGCGCGGTGCGCGGGTGGTAGTTGCCGGTGGAAAGGTGCGCGTAGCGCCGCAGCACGCTGCCCTGCGGGCCGTCCTCGCGGCGCACGACGAGCGCCATCTTGGCGTGCGTCTTGTGGCCGACCACGCCGTAGACCACGTGCGCGCCCACTTCCTCCAGCCGCGACGCCCAGTTGATGTTCGCTTCCTCGTCGAAGCGCGCCATCAGTTCCACCACCACCGTGACTTCCTTGCCGCGCTTCGCCGCCTCGATGAGGATCTCCATGAGCTCGGAGTCCGTGCCGGTGCGGTACACCGTCTGCTTGATCGCGATCACGCGCGGATCGGTCACCGAGGTGCGGATGAAGTCGATCACCGGCGCGAAGGACTCGAAGGGATGGTGCAGCAGCACGTCCCGCTGCTTGAGCACCGCGTAGATGTCCTTCTGCCCCGCGAGCGCCGCCGGCAGCGCCGGCTGAAAGGGCGGGTACTTCAGCTCCGGCTTGTCGACGCGATCGGGCACCTCGCGCAGCCGGTACAGGTTCACCGGGCCGGCGACCCGGTAGAGGTCGGCCTCCGACAGGCCGAACTGCTGCAGCAGGAAATCCGCCGTCTGCTGCGAGCAGTTGTCCGCCACCTCCAGGCGCACCGCGTCCCCGAAGTGGCGCTGCATGAGCTCGCCCTGCACGGCGAGGCGCAGGTTCTTGATCTCCTCCTCGTCGACGAAGAGATCCGAATTGCGCGTGACGCGGAACTGGTAGCAGCCCTTCACCTGCATGCCGGCGAACAGCTCGTCGACGTGCGCGTGCAGGATCGACGACAGGAACACGAAGGCGTACTCGGCGCCGGCCACGTCGGCCGGCAGGCGGATGACGCGCGGCAGCGCGCGCGGCGCCTGCACGATCGCGGCGCGCGACTTGCGCCCGAAGGAGTCGCGGCCCTCGAGCTCGATCGCGAGATTGAGCGACTTGTTGAGCACGCGCGGGAACGGGTGCGCCGGGTCGAGGCCGATCGGCGTGAGCACCGGCAGCAGCTCGCGCATGAAGTAGTCGCGGATCCAGGCGCGCTGCGGCTCGCTCCAGTCCTCGCGCTTCGGGAACACGACGCCCTGCCGGGCGAGCGCCGGCAGCAGCACGCTGTTGAGCAGCCGGTACTGCTCGCCCACCAGCGAGCGCGCCTGCGCCGAGACGAGCTCGTAGACCTCGGCCGGGCTGCGGCCGTCCGCGCCGGACTCCTTGATGCCCGCCTTGATCTGCTCCTTCAGGCCGGCGACGCGGATCTCGAAGAACTCGTCCAGGTTCGACGAGACGATGGTCAGGAACCTCAGGCGCTCGAGCAGCGGCACCGAGTCGTCGGCCGCCTGCGCGAGCACGCGGCGGTTGAATTCGAGCAGGCCGAGCTCGCGGTTGAGGAAATGCGACGCCTGCAGGTTCTTCTTGACCATGGAATGCGGGGGGAGAACGCCTTTGGAAGCTCAAGCCTACACGACAAATCTTGCAGCCGCATGAAGCCTCGTAAAACCGTCGCTTGCCGCGTTATCCACAGGGTGTAAGCTCCCCGCCTGACATGGCCCGCCCCGATCTGCTCGCCGCCGTCGACCTCGGCTCGAACAGCTTCCACCTGCAGGTGGGCCGGGTCTCCGACGGCCAGATCTATCCGCTCGACGCGCTGCGCGAGGTGGTGCGCCTGGGCGCGGGCCTCACGTCGGAGAAGCGCATCGACCGCGCGACGCAGGCGCGCGCGCTGGAGGCGCTCGAGCGCATCGGCGAGCGGCTGCGCGGCCTGCCGAAGAGCGCGGTGCGCGCGGTGGGCACCAACGCGCTGCGCGTGGCGAAGAACGCGCCGCAGTTCCTGAAGGAAGCCAGGGCGGCGCTGGGATTCCCGATCGAAGTGATCGCCGGCCGCGAGGAGGCGCGCCTCATCTACCTGGGCGTAGCGCATTCGATGCCGCCCTCGGCGCGCAACCGCCTGGTCGTGGACATCGGCGGCGGCTCGACCGAGTTCATCATCGGCAAGGGCCTGGAGCCGCTGCTCACCGAGAGCCTGTACATGGGCTGCGTGAGCTACAGCCTGGCGTTCTTTCCCGAGGGCAAGGTCGAGAAGTCGCGCATGAAGAAAGCCGAGCTCGCCGCGCGCCAGGAGCTCGACGGCATGGTGCGCCAGTACCGGGACCGCGGCTGGGAGGAAGCCGTCGGCTCCTCGGGCACCGTGCGCGCGATCGAGAGCATCCTGCGCGAGAACGGCTTCTCGGACGAGGGCATCACGCGCGAGGGCCTCGACCGGCTGCGCAGCCTGCTGCTCAAGCACGAGCGCGCGGACCCGGACCGCATCGCCGGGCTGCGCAAGGACCGCGTGCCGGTGCTGCCCGGCGGCGTGGCGATCCTGGGCGCCGTGTTCGACGAGCTGCGGCTGGAGAAGATGGCGGTGTCCGAAGGCGCGTTGCGCCACGGCGTGCTCTACGACCTGCTGGGCCGCGTCGAGCACCGCGACATGCGCGAGGCGACCATCGCGCAGTTCGTGCGCCGCTACCACGTCGACACCGCGCAGGCCGAAAGGGTCCGCGCCCTGGCCCTCAGGATCTTTGATTCCATCGACAGGAAGGAAGATCAGGAATCTGATCGCCAGATGCTCGACTGGGCGGCGCGGGTGGCCGAGATCGGCCTGTCGGTCGCGCACGCGCAGTACCACAAGCACTCGGCGTACATCCTGTCCAACGCCGACATGCCGGGCTTCTCGCGCATGGAGCAGCAGCGGCTTGCGCGCATCGTGCTCGCGCACCGCGGCAAGCTCGGCAAGATGCAGGACGCGGGGCTGGAGCGCGAGGACTGGACGCTGGTGTTCGCGCTGCGCGTCGCCGCGCTCGTGCTGCGCAACCGCACCGACGCGCGCTTCCCGCTGTTGCGCGTCGAAGGCGACAAGTCGGGCTACAGCATCGACCTGCCGGAGGCCTGGCTGGAGGAAAATCCGCTCGCCGCGGCGGCGCTCGACGCGGAGCGCAAGCACTGGGAAGCGGTCGACCTGCGCTTCACGGTGAACAGCTTGTCGGAGAAGAAGGTCGCGCAGCTTCGCGGCTGAGCTGCGTCCCGCGCACCCTTAGAGCAGGTCCGGGCCGAGCACGGCGCGCACTACGACCTGCGCCTCGCCTTCGCGCTTGCGGCGCGTGAGCCACCACAGGCCGCCCTTCTTGATCGACCAGTCGGCCTGCTTGCCGGTGACGAGTGCCGCGACCGCATGGCCGAGGTCGGGCTGGTGGCCGACCACGAGGGCCGTGCCCTTGCCGTCGGACCAACCGGCGGCCGCGAGGATCGCGGCGACGGAGGCGCCGGGCGCGAGGCGCTCGACGATCTTGTAGCGCACGCCGAGCGCGTCTGCGGTCTCGCGCGCGCGGCGCGCGGGGCTCGAGTAGACCGCGTACTTGGAGGGCAGGCGCGCGGATAGCCATCTGGCGACGCGCGCGGCCTGGCGATGGCCCTTGCCCGTGAGCTTGCGCTCGAGGTCCCGCGCGCCTTCCTCGGCGTCGGCATGGCGCCACAGGATCAATTCCATGCCTAACCCTGCACTTTCTGCGCCGCGGGCGCAAGCCGTGAGGCCGGAAAGCGCGCGCCGAAGCGGCTGCCCTTGCCGGGCCGGCTCTCGATCGCTAGCGCGGCCTGGTGCCGCGCGAGCGCGTGCTTGACGATGGACAATCCCAGGCCCGTGCCGCCGGTCTCGCGCGAGCGGCCGCGGTCGACGCGGTAAAAGCGCTCGGTGAGCCTCGGCAGGTGCTCGGGGTCGATGCCGATGCCGGTGTCCTCTACCGAGAACTCTCCGCCTGATGCAGCCGAGGTCCAGCGCAGGCGCACTTCGCCTCCCGCGGGCGTGTAGCGGACCGCGTTGGTCGCGAGGTTGGCGAACGCGCTCGCAATCTCTCGCTCGGCCCCGAGCAGGTCGTGCTCGCCTTCGATCTGCAGCGAGATGCGGTGCTTGCCGCCCGAGAGGATCTCGGCCTCGGCGCGCACGCGCTCCAGCAGCGGCTTGAGCAGCACGCGCTCGGCGTCCGGCGGCGGCGGCGCGTGCTCGAGCGCCGAGAGCATGAGCAGGTCGTCGATCAGCCGCTTCATGCGCTCGGCCTGCGGCGCCATGAGACCCACGTAGTCGCGCACGCGCGCGGCGTCGAGCTTGAGGTCCTGGATGGTTTCGAGAAAACCCGCCAGCACGGTAAGCGGCGTGCGCAGCTCGTGCGAGACGTTGGCGACGAAATCGCGCCGCATCGCTTCGACCTGCGCGGCGCCCGTGACATCCTGCGACAGCAGCAGGTGCTCCTCGTCGCCGAACGAGACGACCTGCAGCGACAGCGTGCGCCGCATGCCGGGCGCGCCCGGGGCGGCGATGCGCACCGGCTCGGCGAAATCCGCAACGCGCATGTAGTCCACGAACTCCGGCGCGCGCACCATGTTGAGAATCGGCTGCTTGCGGTCGCGCTCCGGATCGAGGCCGAGGTGCTCGCGCGCCGCCGCGTTGCACCAGTCGAGCCGGTACTCGGCGTCCAGCACCGCTACGCCGTAGGGCAGCGCCTGCGCGCCGCGACGCGAGCGCACCATCAGGCGCGCGAGCTCGCGCCTGCGCCGCAGCATCGCGCGCCGGTGCCGGTGCAGCAGGTTGAAGACCTCGCCCCAGGCGCCGTCGGCCTCGGGCGGATCGGTGAGCCGCGGCTGCGAGGCCCAGCGCTTGAGCTTGCGGAACTCGCGCCACTCGCGCCAGAGCGCGGTCGCCAGCCCCGCCGCGGCGAGCGCGAGGACGATCTCGAGCCAGCCCACGGCAGCGGCCGATCAGCCGCGGCTCATCGCCGCGGCCCGCTGCGAGGCGTCGGCGCGCAGCGCGTAGCCGCTGCCGCGCACCGTCTCGATGAGCGCGTCGTGGCCCGTGGGCGCCAGGCCCTGGCGCAGCCGCCGGATGTGCACGTCCACCGTGCGTTCCTCGATGAACACGTGGTCGCCCCAGACCTCGTCGAGCAGCTGCGCGCGCGAGTAGACGCGGTTGGGGTGCGTCATCAGGTAGTGCAGCAGCCGGAACTCGGTCGGGCCGAAGCTGAGCACCTCGCCGTTGCCCGTGACGCGATGCGCGGCGGGATCCAGTCGCAGGCCCGCGATCTCCACCGGCGCATCGCCGTGCTGCGGTTTGCGCCGACGCAGCACCGCGCGGATGCGCGCGACGAGCTCCTTCGTCGAGAAGGGCTTGGTGATGTAGTCGTCGGCGCCCGCTTCCAGTCCGGCGACCTTGTCGGGCTCCTCGGCGCGCGCGGTGAGGAAGATCATCGGCAGCTCGCGCGTGCGCGCGTCGCCGCGCAGCCGGCGCGCGAGCGCGACGCCCGACTGCCCCGGCAGCATCCAGTCCAGCAGCACCACGTCGGGCAGCACGTCCGCAAGCAGGCGGCTCGCGTCCTCGGCGCTGCGCGCGCGCAGCGTCTCGTAGCCCGCATGCTCGAGGTTCACCGCGATGAGCTCGAGGATCGCGGGCTCGTCTTCGACGATGAGAACGGTCGCCGGCATCGCAGCGTTAGCCCTTCTGCAGCTCGCGCTCGATGTCCTCGAACGAGGTGTGCCGCACGTCGGTCCCCTTGACGATGTAGATGACCTGCTCGGCGATGTTCTTCGAATGATCGCCGATGCGCTCGATCGCCTTCGCCACCCAGATCGTCTCCAGCGACGGGCTGATGGTGCGCGGATCCTCCATCATGTGGGTGATGAGCTGGCGCAGGACCGAGCGGAATTCGTCGTCGATCTCGCTGTCTTCCTTGAGCACGTCGGCGGCGCTCGCCGCGTCCAGGCGCGCGAACGCATCGAGCGCCTGCCGGAGCATCTTCACGGCCACCTGCGCGGCGTGGCGGATGGAGGGAAAGCGCTGCGCGAGATTCGCGCTCTGCTCGTGAATGCGCTTGGACATGCGCGCGATCTTCTCCGCCTCGTCGCCGATGCGCTCGAGGTCGGTGACGATCTTGCTGATTGCCATGATCAGGCGCAGGTCGCTTGCCGCGGGCTGGCGCTTGACGACGATGTGGTTGCAGGCGCCGTCGATCGCGACCTCGTAGCCGTTGACGCGCGCGTCGTTGTCGATCACCTGCGCGACCAGCGCGGCGTCCCCGGTCGAGAAGGCCTGGATCGCGGACAGGATCTGCGCCTCGACGAGCCCGCCCATCTGCAGCACGCGCGTGCGCGTGGTCTCGAGGTCGGCCTCGAACTGCTTGCTGATGTGCTCCGCGGTGCCCATGCTGCCTCCTAGCCGAACCTGCCGGTGATGTAATCCTCGGTCGCGGCCTTC
>Ga0335070_10004567_pt1 | contig 16207 bp, 17 predicted proteins | sample Lox_Sample_13_FD_206722 | JGI IMG/M metagenome (GOLD analysis project Ga0335070, IMG submission 206722) | Soil microbial communities from Loxahatchee National Wildlife Refuge, Florida, United States - Lox_Sample_1.3 | ecosystem: Environmental > Terrestrial > Soil > Wetlands | place: USA... | reverse complement strand
TGTAAAATGGTTAGCTTTACCACTGCAAAGGGGGGTGGATGTCCCCCTCTGGAGGGGGCAGAGGGAGGTATAAGATCCCTCTAAATCTCCCTTTTAAAAGGGAGACTTAATGGATAATTGATTCCCATTATGAGGTACAAGACTTATGATACAAGATATTTATGAACGTTTAGCTGTACATTTAGATAACCTCCCGGGTGGTTTCCCGCGCACGGAAAGCGGCGTTGAGATTCGCATTCTGAAACGGTTATTCACCGAAGAAGAGGCCGCCTTGGCTCTATATCTGCGTATGATGCCGGAGCCCGTTGAGAGGATCGCTCGGCGTGCCAGTCTGCCGCCCGAGGATCTCGCGGACAAGCTTTACAAGATGTCGCACAAGGGCTTGATCTATCGCGCAGACACGCCGGAAGGCCCGCGCTATATGGCAATACAATATGTCGTCGGTATCTGGGAGTACCATGTGAATGACCTTGACGAAGGACTCATCAGGGATATGAATGAATACATCCCGTATTTGCTCGATGAAGCGATCAAGCTCAAAACTCACCAACTGAGGACCATACCTATCGGAGCCAGCCTGGAGGGACAGGGGACGGTAATGCCGTACGAAGAGGCCCGTAAGCTGATTGAAGCTCAGAGCAAGATTGTTGTGGCGCCCTGTATATGCCGGAGAGAGCACGCCATGATCGGGGAAGGCTGCGGTAAATTGGTTGAGGCCTGCCTCGTTTTTTCCAGCGCCGCTTACTTTTACGAGAACAACAAGCTCGGGAGATCTATCAGCTGTGATGAAGCCTTGAAAATTCTGGAAACGGCGGAAGCGGAGGGTCTGGTATTGCAGCCTACAAATGCTCAGAGAATCCAGAGTATGTGCCTCTGCTGCGGGGATTGCTGTCAGATATTAAAAAGCCTCAAGCGTCTCCCCCATCCCGCATCCCTCGTTCATGCCAATTATTATGCCCGAATAAGCAAGGAAGACTGTATCGGATGCGAGGCCTGTGTGGAGCGCTGCCAGATGGAAGCTATCCGAATGCAGGACGATGTCGCCGAAGTTGATCTTGACCGATGTATAGGATGCGGCTTGTGTGTAACTTCCTGCAGCAGCGAGGCCATCGATCTTTTCCGCAAAGGTGAAAAGGATTGTTATACTCCCCCTGATAACGTAGTCGAGACTTATATGCGCATAGCACAGGAGAGGGGGCTGCTTAAATAGGATATGAACGTTGTCATACTTAACGGCAGTCCCCAAAAAAAGGGAACGGTTGCCACATTGCTCAGGGCAGTTGAGGAAGGTGTATCCGAAAAGCATAAGGTAGACTGGATCAACGTATACGACCTGAAAATGAAACCCTGCATTGCCTGCATGAAGTGCAGGCCCGATAAGACCTGCGCCCTGCCCAATGACGATGCCCATTCCGTGGGGCAAAAGATAAAAAAAGCCGACGGGCTTATAATCGGTACGCCGACGCACTGGGGCAATATGAGCGCTCAATTGAAGACCCTGCTGGATCGTAACGTGCCCGTGTTTCTTGGAGAACAGGGCGGTGTACCCTTCCCCCGCCAGAAAGGAAAGCCCGCCATAATTGTTGCCGCCTGTAGTACACCGTGGCCTTTCAACCTGCTGTCGGCGGGCATCCGTGGAGCAGCGCGTGCCGTATGGTCGATACTCCGCTACGGAGGATACAGGCTTTTAGGACAGGTAGTAAAACCAAACACGAGGAGGAACCCCTATATGCCCGAGAGCCTCCTGGAAAAAGCGAAGAAACTGGGACGTAGATTTTAAAATTTTTATGGCTACAGAAGACCTTTCAAAATTAAGGATAGACAAGTCGATTAAGGCCGGCCCGCCCGTATTGCGGGCACGTCTCAAGTATTTTGTCATAGTAATTGTTTTATTAGTCTTAGCATCTACACTCTATTTCACGGGAATCATCTTACCTGCGACCACCGTCGAGGTTGTCAGCGTGTCACAAATTTATCCTTCCCAGACATTTTCCCTGTTGAATGCGAGCGGTTATGTGGTAGCGCAGCGTAAGGCCGCAGTCGCCTCAAAGATTACAGGCAGACTTGTTTCTCTCTATGTTTCGGAAGGGAGCCGGGTTAAGAAGGGACAGGTCATCGCACGTCTGGAAAATGAAGATGCCGAGGCCGCCCGCGAGCAGGCTAAAGCCAACCTCAGCGTGGCGAACGCAAATCTGGAGCAGGCACGGGCGGAATTGAAGGATGCTACCCTGACCTATGAAAGAAATAAACGCCTGATTGTCACCGGTTCCATATCCAAGGTTGAATATGATAACTCCGAAATACACTACAATAGGGCAAGAGCGGTCGTTGATTCCGCGGAGGCAACCATCAGGGTGAATTCAGCGGCCCTCAGAAGCGCAACTGTCGCCGAAGATTATGCCATTATCAGGTCGCCGTTCGATGCCGTAGTACTGACAAAAAACGCCGACATCGGCGATATAGTTACGCCACTGGGCGCTGCTGCAAACGCCAAGGCCGCCGTGGTGACTATCGCAGATATGAGTTCTCTTGAGGTGGAAGCGGATGTGTCCGAATCCAACCTTTCACTTATAAAACCGGGACAGCCCTGCCAGATCCAGCTTGACGCCCTTCCTGATTCGCGCTTTAACGGCGTTGTTAAAACAATTGTGCCTACGGCGGATAGAACCAAGGCATCGATCATGGTTAAAGTCGCTTTTACCGACAATGACCCGCGCATCCTCCCGGAGATGAGCGCCAAGGTCGCTTTTCTCTCCCGCCCTGTCAAGCAGGAGGAAATGAAGCCCCGTACCGCTTTGGACCGAAATGCCGTAATCGACCGCAGCAGCAGGAAAGTTGTCTTTCTTGTCAGAGGAGATGAAGTCGCGGAAACATCGGTCAGTGTCGGGGAACAGTTTGGCGAGATGATTGAAGTCTTAAGCGGCCTGAAATCAGGTGATAAGGTAGTATTAAGACCCCTTGATAAGTTGAGGAACGGATCAAAAATTAAAATAGCCGAGAAGTGATGGAAGAAATAACACCGGTCGTCGAGATTTCTAAAGTAAACAAATCCTACCGCCGCGATCATTATGTTTTGAAGGTCCTCAATGACATAACATTCAATATTGCCGAGGGACAATTTCTGGCGCTCATGGGGCCCTCCGGGTCAGGAAAAACTACACTTCTCAATTTGATTGCCGGCATAGATAAGACAGACAGCGGCACGATCCGGGTCGCAGGAGTAGACATTTCATCCTTGTCTGAAACTGAACTCGCTGGATGGCGTGCTGCCCATGTGGGGTTCATATTCCAGTTCTATAACCTCATCCCTGTTCTGACAGCCGTTGAGAATGTGGAACTGCCCCTGCACCTGACGGGGCTTTCAAGGAGAGAACGGCTGGAGCATTCGGAAATGGCACTCAGCGTCGTCAACCTGGCTGATCGGAAGGATCACTATCCTGGACAGCTATCCGGCGGAGAACAGCAGCGCGTGGCCATCGCTCGTGCCGTGGTGACGGACCCAACGATATTGGTGGCTGATGAACCGACAGGAGACCTGGATAAGGTTTCAGCAGAAGACGTCCTAAACTTGATGGAATATCTCAACGAAAGGTTCGGTAAAACCATTATCATGGTTACCCACGACCCCCGCGCAGCCAAGAGGGCAAAAATCATCCGTCATCTGGAAAAGGGGTTTTTGAGCAATGCTGTTTCTCAAACTTCTCTTTAGAAACGCCTTTCGTCACCGGCTGCGAACCGGACTCACGATACTAGGAATTGCTATTGCTATCCTCGCTTTTGGAATGCTCCGTACCATGGTCGGCGCCTGGTACGCGGGCGTGGAGGCATCGTCGGCCGGGCGCCTTGTAACCAGGAATGCCATATCCCTCATCTTTCCCCTCCCCATCTCCTATAAGGATAAAATCCGGCAGGTGAGCGGTGTGAAGATAGTATCATACGGCAACTGGTTTGGCGGCCTCTACATAGATGAAAAAAACTTCTTCGCAAATTTTGCCGTTGAGCCCAGAAGTTATCTTCAGCTCTACCCTGAATTTATTCTTTCACCGGATGAGGAGGCATCCTTTTTGCGTGATCGCAAGGGTTTTATAGCCGGCCAGAAGCTGGTCGATAAATTTGGATGGAAGCTGGGTACCACTGTTACCCTGAAAGGTACTATCTTTCCGGGTAACTGGGATTTTATACTTCGGGGAATATATCATGGAAAAGACAAGACCGTGGACGAGATGCAGTTCATGTTTCACTGGGATTACCTCAATGAGACCATGAAAAAGACGGTGCCCCGGCGTGCCGATCAGGTCGGTTTTTATATGATAGGAGTCACCCATCCGGACCTGGCGTCGGATGTCGCCGTCTCAATTGACAGCTTATTTAAAAACTCCCTGGCGGAAACGCTTACTGAAACGGAAAAAGCCTTTGCTTTGACCTTCATCTCCATGACGGAGGCCATTGTGACTGCCATAAGGGTGGTTTCTTTCGTTGTAATTTTCATCATCCTGGCTGTTTTAGCCAACACAATGGTTATGACCACTAGGGAAAGGATCGGGGAATATGCCGTCCTGAAGACCCTCGGTTTCGGAGGATGGCACATCGCAGCGATGATTTTCGGTGAGTCCCTTGTGATCACGACGATAGGATGCACCCTAGGTATTGCGGGAACTTTTCCTGCGGCAAAGATATTCGGCGAAAGTCTGGTTTTATATTTTCCCATTTTTTATGTTGAATCGAAGACCATTATCCTGGATATTATCGCCGCCACTGCCGTTGGTCTCATAGCGGCCGTCATTCCCACCCACAGGGCCGTTATGATCCGTATCGCCGATGGACTGAGGAGGATCGGCTGAATGGCAATACCTTTTTCCTATAACCTGCGCAACCTCTGGACAAGACGCCTGACCACATTTCTCACAGCGGGCGGCATGGCCCTTGTAGTTTTCGTCTTTGCCGCGATCCTTATGCTGGCCGAGGGACTTGAGAAGACACTTGTGGAGACTGGCTCTCATGATAACGTTGTCGTAATCCGCAAAGGATCTTCTGCCGAGGTCCAGAGCGGTATAGAAAGGGAGAAGGCTGCCATTGTGGAGACCCAGCCGGAGATAGCTATCGGTATGGATGGCCGGAGGCTGTTTGCCAAGGAGCTTGTCGTTCTCATTAGTCTTGACAAGCGTGAGACAGGCAAACCGTCTAATGTGGTGATGAGGGGTATAGGAGCGAACTCTCTCTACCTCAGACCCCAGATAAAACTCGTCGAGGGACGCCTTCCGCGATTCGGTTCATCGGAGATCATTGTGGGCAAAAGCATCTACAAGGGTTTTCAGAACACAGGCATCAACGATACCATTTACAGCGGATTACGAAACTGGAGGGTAGTAGGGATTTTTGATGCTGGAGCAACCGGATTTAGCTCCGAAATATGGGGTGATGTGGATCAGTGCATGCAGGCGTTCCGCAGGCCAGTATATTCGTCCGTCATTTTCAAATTACGCAACTCCAGGGATTTTGATGCAGTCAGGATGCGCATCGAAAGCGATCCGCGGCTTTCCCTGGAAGCAAGGCGTGAAACAAAATATTACAGAGACCAGTCTGAAATGATGGCGAAGTTTCTACGCATCTTTGGCTGGTCGCTTACGATAATCTTTTCCCTGGGGGCTATTATCGGCGCCATGATAACCATGTATGCAGCGGTTGCCAACCGCACGGCTGAAATAGGAACTCTTCGCGCCCTTGGTTTTAGAAGACGAAGCATTATGATTGCATTCCTCATGGAATCCCTCATCCTTGGCTTCACCGGCGGTTGTGCGGGCCTCTTTCTTGCTTCTTTCATGCAGCTCATCACCATTTCTACCATGAATTTTCAAACCTTCTCAGAACTTGCTTTCAATTTTACCCTGACCTTCGATATCATTTATAAGGCTATACTATTCTCCATTATTATGGGGTTTGTCGGCGGTGTTCTGCCTGCCATAAGGGCCTCACGGATGTACATTGTCGATGCTTTACGATCTGTTTAATGCTTGTTAAAATGGAAAAGCAGGGAAACAACAAGTCAAACACTATAACTTGTAAGCGATGCGGGAAGTGCTGCCTCATTGCATTTGCCCCTGTCTCAGATGAGGACATGGAAAGGTGGAGACGTGAAGGCAAAGAGGAGATATTGCGTGCTATGGAGCATTCAAAATCTTTATGGGCGGGAGACATTGTCATATCATCAGAAAATGGAAGGATATTGTTCACCTGTCCTTTTCTTCGATGGGAAGGAACATACCACACCTGCACGATTTACGAAGACAGACCAAAGGTATGCAGGAATTATAAACCGGGCTCTTCCGAAATTTGTTCGCAATTCAAAAAGTCATGAACCACTGGATCCTCGAATCCTCTTCGCAACTAAATTAGGAGAAGAAATATTATGAATATCTTCATCTGGCGGCACAGCAAAAAATTTTCCAGTTGGTCAATGTTCAATGAGCCGCATATTTATGATGATAATTATATGCAGGCAGAAGTAATTGTCCTGGCCAATTCTGAAGATGAAGCACTGGAACTTTTAAAAAAAGAAGACAAATGGAATATTGAAGAATTAAAAAGAATTAAACCAGTGAAGTTTGCTTTAGACCAGCCTTGTATAGTGAGCAAATCAGTTTATTTTGGATGATAAAATTATATGAAAAAATAACATATCCATTATGACCAGGAATCGTTTGACATTTAATCGCTTTTTAAATAGAAATACCTGTATTTCTCAATCTTTATTTATGAAGCATAGATGCATTTAATCAAAAGAGCGGCAGAAGAATGATCCGTCAAAAAATAGAAAAGAATGGTTTGATATTAATCGCAATTGTAATGGTAATAATCTACTGGGTGCTTGATTCTTTGTCATCTGAACAAGTACTCACACGCTTTCTGATTGCAGTCTTCGTGGTAATATATGGAATTTTTACTCAATCATTGATCAACTCACGCAAAGCGGCTCTTGAGGAAAAAGAAAAGACTCAGCAAATGCTGATCCAGACGGAAAGTCTCGCTGCTATCGGGCAGCTTGTCGCGGGAATCGCTCATGAGCTAAATAATCCCTTATCGAGCGCGTCAAGCCTGATTCAAACTGATATCGAATTGATCAATGAACAGCGGGGAAAAAGTGGTATCAAAGATGAAGTATTAAAGGATCTCGAATTTTCATTAAAAGAACTTAAACGGGCGGAGACCATCGTGAAAAGCGTTTTGGGTTTATCACGCCAGACACAGACCTACGTTGAAGACGTCGATATCAGTGCTGTAATAGAAGATGCTTTAAGGGTACTACACAATCAGTATAAACATACTGAAGTGGTGATTGAAAAAGATTACGAAGAAAATCTGCCAAGGATAAACGGCAACTTCGCGAACCTCGGTCAGGTATTTATCAACATAATCAAAAACAGTCTTCAAGCACTGCCCGACGGCAAGGGAACTATATTACTGAAAACAAGATATAAAGAAGATGCAGGCACCGTTACAATAGAGTGTCGCGACACCGGTGTGGGCATCCCGGCCGAAGTCATTAAAGATATTTTTAAACCATTTTTTACCACTAAAGATGTTGGAACAGGCACAGGGTTAGGGCTATATATGTCTCATGAAATTATAAAAAAGCACGGTGGGCTTATCTCTGTGAGCAGCAACCAAGGTCAGGGTACAACTTTTACAATAGACCTGCCGGTAAAAGCGAGGGCATCATGATTAAAATCTTGATCGTAGATGATGAAGAGGGCGTTCGGATATCCTTAAAAAAAGTTCTTCATAGGGACGGTTACGATATCCTTCTGGCCGAGAATGGCATGGAGGCTATCGATATCGTTAGAAAGCATACGAATGAAATTGAAACGGTAATCTCCGACTTCAAGATGCCGGGATTGGACGGCCTGGAAACCCTCACAGAAATCGGCAGACTAAATCCTGAGATAATCCGGATTATTCTTACCGGCTACGCAACCCTGGACCGTGCCATTGAAAGCGTCAACTCGGGCATTGACGGTTTTTTAACCAAACCTTTTGACAATAAAGAGATCCGGCAGAAGATCAAAGAATTTCATATCAAGAAGAGATTAAAACAATTCGTTCCGTCTCAGGTTCTCGACGAACTTCAGAAATTCAGTGCAAGCCTTGCACCCAGAGACCAGAAAGTCACCATCCTTTTCACCGATATCCGAGGTTTCTCAAAAATATCCGAGGCGCTGTCACCTCTAGATCTATCCGACCTTCTGAATCTAAATTATTTTTACCCCCTCGATAACATCATCTTTAAGCATAACGGCACACTCGATAAACATATCGGTGACAGCATCATGGGGATATTCGGAGCGCCGATCACCCAGGATGATGATGCCAAGAGAGCGGTTGTATGCGCAATCGAAATGCGAAATAAAGTGGCTGAAATAAACCTCGAAACAATTAAAAAAAATGTCAAGATTCCCGTCGGCTTCGGAATCAGCACAGGTGAATCTATGGTCGGAATTTTTGGCTCCGCAATCAGGAAAGAATATACTGCTCTAGGCAGGCCGGTCAATTTAGCCTCTAGGCTGGAACGCATAGCCAAAGAGGATCAGATACTCATCTGCGGTAAGACATATGAGCTTGTAAGGGATTCGTTCAAGGTTGAAAAGTTGGAAAATATAAACCTCAAGGGAATGGAGGGAGAAAGGGCCGTCTATAATGTCATCGACGTGCTTTAGACCGTCATTTTAAAAAATTCATTCTGAATCTGTTTATCGTCACGTTCTGTGTAGCACCTCCCGTCGCCGCCGTCCAGCCAAAGTAAAAAGAATTAAAATTCTGATGGAGAGCCGGAGTCAATGCAAATGCCCGGCTTAGAGTAGGCACATCAGTCGGAACCATATCATTATAATTTATCTTTGTGTTTGCGAATATTGAAGTATCATCGTATGCAGGACACTCAATGTCATTCACCGGACACTGTTTTATCCACGTGTTCATAGTATAGGCATAATTGCCGCTAGCAGAGTCCGGCGTTGCACCGCGTGTCACTTCTACACGGACGGCATAGATATTAGTCGGTGTGTTATTCAACATCCATCTTATCTGTGACGGCCATAATGAGGATGCGTCGAAGTAGCTCGTATCGGCTCCGTCAGTCGGCCTTCTGGAATTTCTCGGGTCGGTCTCAATGGGACTGACTCCTCCGGCGTTATGCCTGTTATCATCATAGGTGTTCCTTCCTACGGTGGAAGTGCAGCTGCTGCTCGTATTGTCACCCCAGAAAACATAGGCTACATGATTCCTTGAATCAAGCCCGTCACGCCTGCTGCCGGAAGCGCATATGTCATCTGAATCAAAGTTGGGATACACATCAAATTCTACGGCGGCTTTAGGAGGTTGTATACCGCGGCCTCCTTTGCCATCCAAGAAACTTGTACCAGCGGAATCAACACGTGAATCACCGGAGTAACCAAGCAACTCGCCCCTACCACTGTCGCCTCCTACAGAATTTCGATCATTTTTAACGCCATTAACATCAACGCCGTCGCCATTAAAAAACGCAAAGGTAAAACCATCGCCGAATGAACCCGAGGCAAATTGAAATACAAAAAAGGCCCGGAAACCGGTCCCGAAATCGCATTTACCGTTCTGACAATTTCCCTGAACAGCACTCCCCCCATACCACATTGCACCGAAGCTTCCCGACATACCGTGTCCTAAAGCGACCGTTCCGGTGCCTGTATCGGCCGTAATGAAACCTGCTCGTGACTGAACAGGCGCGAAGGCCTGTATATCTTTCGTGAAACTGATATCCGCTTGCGAACCGAACCCGGTTTTAGTGATACTTATTGCCCTTCTCGCCTCATAAGGGGTCCCCTGATTGACTATGCCTGTTGATGTAATGCTGTTTCCGCTTATCACAAGTTGAAATATATCACCGCTGGCCAAAGTGAAATTTCTGCCGCCTGTGTTCTCCAAATTTTTTATCAGGGCATAATCTTTCCCCGCTTGCGCAAGGGAATAGGCTCTATTTAAGTTATTAGCGCCAAGTTCACCTAACGCAGAGGATGAAGTCATGTATAGCGCCCCTACAGCCAATGCGGCAATCGTGGTCATGGCAATAATGACATATGCGATTACATTTCCCTTTTGATTTCCAAAAGACATGAATTATCCTCCCGTTTCCAGGTAAAGATTGATTCGATCAGTAAAATTTATCGGTGTATTTTCCGCACCCAACATCTGAAGCACTATTTCAATGATCGATGTTGATGCTGTATAAGTTGAAGCTGTTGAATTGAAAGAATCGTAATAATTCAATTTAAATGATGTCACCTGATTGACCAATGTATCGCTATCCATTAAAAGAGGACTGCTGCCCCCCGCCCAGGATATAGTAACATCCTTTAAAGTAACGCATGGCGGAGAACTGTCTGAGCATCGTTTATATGATATTGAGCTTGCTGAACTCGACGTAATGAACTGGATATTGCCCAACTCTTTTTTCAGCCTCGCCATGGCTATTTGACCTTGCTGTGCGATTACGGCGTTTTTTCTGGTAAAGACATAACCTTTGCTAATTTCTACCATACCTAAACCGGCTATGACGGCAATAATAGTCATTACAATAATGGAAGTGATTATCTCTATCAATGTAAAGCCCTTTTGATTAATCGAGATCTTTGAAAATATCCATTTTGTGTCACTCCGATATGCAAAGAGACGAGGAATCTTGTTCACAATCATCGGTTGTAAGATTTCTCCTTTTAGTCGAAATGACAAACTAATCATCTTCATGTCTTCTTTTTGAGCAATTGGAGCATGAAGGTTTAGTTTGAAACAAACAAGGCCGTCAGATTTCCGCCCTGATTATTTGTAATTGTCACTTTAAGTATTTTGTTCCCGCCGGGAGTTTCTGCATCATACACAAATTGAATAAAATCATTGTACGCGATATCGTAAGTCCCGTAGTTTTTATTATTAATATTATTTTGTAAAATACTAAGCGAAGGCAGGGCGCCATTCTCAACAGTCTCTGTCCATGCCGCTGTACCATCACTTTTAGTGCCGCTTAGAGGCCAGTCGGGTTCATTCACATTGCTACTTGTGCCTGCCGTCGAGCACTTATAATAGTGCCCATTTCTGATCGTCGGAACAACACAATTGCCGACTCCATATGCCGTTCCGGTTCTCCATTTAGGATAGCGGTTATAATCCGCTGTGATGTTCGCCATCACCATATGAAGATCGGAGGCTGCCCTTATCGATTTCACGGGATCACTGCTGTGTATGAGAGAATCGGAAAGGAAAGTAAGGATCATAGAACCGAAGATTGCTACTATCACAACCGTGACTACAATTTCAATAAGAGTAAAACCCGATTGAAGAAGGCCTGACCGGCATTTCATGGAATAAAACCTGTGTTCTTCGTCACCGTAATAGTGCTTGCCTGAGTTCCCTGAACAAGAGTCAAGGAAATGTCTGCCGTTAATGGATTACCTGATTCGTCTATCGGTCTTCCCCATTTATCAAAAGCAACTATCGAACCGACACCGGACATCATCCTAACATTGCCCTGGAGCTTGTGCATATTGTTCGGCGGCGGATCTTTCGCAGGATCCGGATATTTAGCAGGTACAGCAACCGTTGCCGCCGCGCCATTCTTGTAAAGAGCGTATGATGTATCATTCGGGAAATAGATCCCCCACCCCGTTGTCAGAGTATCGTTATTCAAAGATTGAATCGCAGCAAACCGCAGACTGGCTTTTAATGCGTCCGTCTCCGCCATTAGTTCGTTCGTGCCGGTCGTTGTATATCGGCTTATTACAATCGCCGATACGATAATGAGTACGGCCAGGACAACCACAATCTCGATCATGGTAAATCCATGACTTTGTCGTATAGACATGAAAAATCCCTTCAACGGTTTTTAAATATTCTGAAAAAAAGCAAATATCAAGGAAATTTTCCATCCTTAAGGAACATGCAGTGAAAGTATTCGCGTGCTGTACTTACAGGAATCTGCACTATACAGAAAAAATGAGGGGAATCTTTAAGATTCCCCTTATTTCCTTGCCAAGTTTGTACAATTTATTATAAAAAGGCAGCTTATTCAGTTTACAACGGCCGTATTGCTTAACTGATCGTGTATGCCCAGGTTGCGGGCGTATCAGCGTCTGGTTGATCCGTTCTCGTAAATGTAATCGTTTTCCCCTGATGATTGAAACCGGTTGCGGACACAATTGCCGCACCTCCGTTCCAGTCAGGTCCCAATATCGTATCGATTGGTTGAATAGTTTTAGTAGGAGATACTACTACAGGAGCCGCCCCAGGTCCTGGATAGGTGCCGGGCTGATCGTTTAATTTCCATTCTGCCAGTTTCAAACGCTCACGGGTATTCAACTCCATATTCGCCGCGCTGACTGTCTTTTGTAATGCCTCCGCTCGCATATCTATATATTTTGGAATAGCAACCGCCGCGAGAATTCCCAGGATAACCAAAACAGCGATTATTTCGATAAGGGTGAAACCTTTCTGATTTGTGATCTGTGCTTTAATTTTCATTAAAAAACCTCCGACATTTTTAATGTAATAATATTATATGTTAATTCAAGAATGCACCTCTCATGCCATAATCTCAGATATTTATATATAACTGAGCATTTAAATAAATAAAATTCGATAACTATCTGTTATTATATACATATGCTGTAAAATAATTCTAAATTGAATTTAATTTTCCAACCAGCTATATACCTAGCTTAACGGTCAAATTTCACCAATTGATGTGTAATCTACAATTTTTGTAGATTTTTTAAGGACTCGATGTCGATGCTGTGTTTTTTGATTCTGTGCCAGAGACTCCGCTGGTTAATGCCAAGCAGTTCTGCGGCTCTGACTTGAACGCCGCCTGTTCGCGTCAGGGCTTCTATGATTAAACCCTTTTCGATTTCATCCAGACGGTCATCGACAGTCAGAGATTCTGATGATAACTGCCCACTTAAAGAAGAGTCTATGCTCATGGCACTGGCAATATGTGCGGGTAAATGGGCAGGTTCAATATTACCTGTCTCAGTCAAGACGATTGCACGTTCTATCGTATTCTGCAGTTCTCTTATATTGCCCGGCCAAGAATACCCCGCAATAACCTGTAGGGCCTGGGATGAGATTTGTACCTGTTTTGGGTTTCTTTCCAAAAAATAGTCGACAAGATATGGGATGTCTTCTTTCCTGTTTCTCAAAGGCGGCAGCTCAATGGAAAAGACATTAACGCGGTAATATAGATCTTCCCTGAATTGACCCTGTCTGACCATTTCTGGAAGGTTCTTATTAGTCGCAATGATGAAACGGACATCCACTTTGATCGTCCGGTTACCTCCGACCCTCTCGAATTCCTTTTCCTGTAGAACACGCAGCAGCTTTGCCTGCGTTGTAAGGGGCATATCTCCAATCTCATCTAAAAATATAGTACCACCGGAAGCCAGTTCAAATTTACCAATTTTTTGCGACGTCGCTCCTGTGAATGCCCCTTTTTCATGACCGAATAATTCGCTTTCCAGAAGATTCTCCGGGATGGCCACACAATTAATTATCACAAAGGGTTTATCCTTACGAAGGCTATGTTCGCAAATACTCGCCGCAACAAGTTCCTTTCCTGTTCCGCTTTCACCTAATATGAGTACTGTTGAATCTGTCGGTGATACCTTAATTATCTGAGTAAACAATCCTCTCATAATTCTGCTCTGCCCTATAATACCCGGGAAAAGCTCTCTTGCCTCGACTTTGCTCAGGATGGAGGTTATTTGATCAAATACTTTTGTGAACCGTTCGATGTCGTCCTTCACCTTAACGTCTTCCTCCGTATGTTTCGGAAAAACAGGCAAATTTTCCGCCGTCTCAACAAATCTGGTAACCGGCTTTAAGACAATCCAAATAATCAAAAGGCTTATCAAGTACGATAAAGTGACTACAATTCCCCCCCATATTATAAACGACCAGGATTGATCGTATGAATGGATCAAACGGCCGGTTAGTATTACCCACAGGAGGGAGAGTCCGCTTAAAGTGAAGGGAATAATGATATAAAGGCTGACCCGTATATATTTTTTTTTCATCGTTCAGTGTGCTAATTTTGTTAAATCCCACATCGGGAGAAATATGGCCAGTGCAAAAAATAAAACAACCGCGGCAAGACCGACAACCAGAACAGGACCAATCAAGTCGGATAATTGCTTTACGGCGTAACCGACTTCATCATCGTAATGAATAGTTACCTGTTTGAGCATTTCTTCGATATTGCCTGTTTCTTCCCCTATAGCGACCATGTCAACGACCATGGGAGGGAAGTATTTTGCCGAACTGAGCGGTACAGCGATACCTCTTCCTTCTTTCATCTGATCCCTGACGCGATCAAATTCACCGGATATCGCCTTATTACCGATAACACCGGACAAAACCTTCATGGCTGTCATAACAGGGACGCCGCTGGACTGTAAAATTCCAAATATACTGGCAAAGCGGGACATGGCAGCCTTCACAAACAAAGGACCAAGAATGGGCAGGCGGAGGACAATTGTATCTCTTATATATTGTCCCTGTTCCGTCTTTAAATAGATTTTCAGCCCCACGATCAACGCGATGACACCGCCTATCAACAGATACCAGTAGCTTGATAAAAACCCATAAAGCGTCAGAGCTATCCTGGTCGGCAGGGGGAGATCTAAACCAACCCTGGAAAACATTGCAACGAATTTTGGAACAACAAAAATCAATAGAACGAAGAAGGCTATAACTAGGGCAATGGTTACAATGATCGGATACAGTAAAGCGGATTTAACATCAGATTTGATTTTCGCCTCATGCTCAATGATATAAATCAATCGTTCTAGTGCTTCCGGTACAGAGCCGCTCATCTCTCCGGCATTTATCATGCTGCAATACAGTGGTGAGAATATTGTGCCGTTTTTTTCCAGGGCGGCAGTGAGCGTGGAGCCTTGCTTGATGCTCTGAGACATTGAAGAGATGGCTTTTTTCAAAGTACGATCCTGCGTTTGTGCCTCCAAAACCTGAAAAGCCCTTATTATAGGCACTCCCGCTTTAAATAATGCACGAAACTGTTTAGTGAAGATTATCAGATCTGATATTTTCACATGGCTAATTTTCTGGCTGATTCTCAGCAATTGTTCAGAGCTAAATCCGGTACTTTTTTCTTTTACTTTAGAAGGGATATATCCCCTCTCAGCCAGTATGACGGCGGCTTTATCGGCCGACTCAGCCTCAATATCGCCGTTTATGATCGCCCCCTGTTCATTTATAGCCTGATATGTATAATTAGGCATGCTTGAAGATTCCTTATCCTTTGGCCACTACCTTTGATCATTAAATTATATCATTACAGCTGAACTTGCTTCCTCAAGGGTGGTGATGCCTCTGAGCACCTTATTGCCTGCATCATATTTTAAGGTTTTCAGATTACCTGCGTCCATTGCTTTACGCGTGATATCATGAGCTGACTTTTTCTTCATAATCAAATCCTGAATCATTTCATCATTAACAAGCACCTCAAATAAACCTGTCCGCCCCTTATAGCCGGTGTTCAAACATTGATTGCATCCCCTGCCGCGTTGAAAATTTGCAAAATCCCAGTTTTCAAGACCCCACGAGGCAAGTATCTTTTCCGGCGGATTATACGGTTCTCTGCAATAAGGACAAACAGTGCGGACTAATCTTTGGGCAATGGACACCAGAAGTGTTGAAGAAAGAAGAAAAGGTTCAATCCCCATATCGATAAACCTTGTTATGGCACCGACAGCGTCATTAGTATGCACGGTGCTTAAAACCCGATGGCCCGTCTGTGCCGCCTGTACAGCAATAGCCGCCGTCTCAGAATCACGAATTTCTCCTACCATTATGATATCCGGGTCTTGGCGAAGGATGGATCTTAGACCACCGGCAAAGGTCATTCCCGCTTTTCGATTTAACTGAATCTGTCTGATATTTTCAATCCTGTATTCGACGGGATCTTCAAGAGTCATAATATTAATATCAGGCTGATTAAGTTCATTCAAAATGGCATAGATGCTGGTACTTTTCCCCGACCCTGTTGGTCCGGTACACAAGATCATTCCGTACGGTTTCTTTATTATGGACTTGATTTTTTCAATGTCCGTCTTGACCATCCCGAGACTATCCAGAGAATAGACGCCTGAGCTCGTATCCAGAAGCCGCATAA
>Ga0335070_10004565_pt1 | contig 16210 bp, 15 predicted proteins | sample Lox_Sample_13_FD_206722 | JGI IMG/M metagenome (GOLD analysis project Ga0335070, IMG submission 206722) | Soil microbial communities from Loxahatchee National Wildlife Refuge, Florida, United States - Lox_Sample_1.3 | ecosystem: Environmental > Terrestrial > Soil > Wetlands | place: USA... | reverse complement strand
ATACAGTGCGCGACAGCTCGATGGGGGTGGGACAGATCGTTCCGCCGATTCCGGATCTCTTCTACAACCCCACCAACCCCGACGTCATCGCTCACCAGCTCATCGAGATCGCGAACCCGACCGACGCAGGCGACCTTCGTGCCGCGAAGATGTACTCCAAGTCCGGTCTTCGCATCGTGGACGGCGCGGCGACCGACATGAGCGGCAGCCCGGTGTCCCTGCCCGCCGGCGTCGTGACGACCAAGAGCTTCTACGACGCGCGCGAGGACAGGATGATGAGCGTGGTCGAGGTCAACGTGGGCCTGCTGCGCAGCTCGGGTGCCGCGCCGGCCAACGGCGTCATGTACGTCGCCAGCACCGGCACGCCGGGAGCCGCGGTCAGGCTCGTCAACGGCTCCCAGCTCCCGTCGCAGGGGCTGACGGTGGTGACGCAGAATCCGATGTACATCCAGGGTGACTACAACACGATCAACAAGGTCCCGGCCGCCGTCCTCGCCGACGCGGTGACCGTGCTGTCGAATCAGTGGGCGGCGAACAATAGCGACACCAAGGGAGCGCTGGCCACGAACGCCCGGCCCGCTTCGCCGACCACGGTCAACGCCGCGCTCGCTCTGGGGCCCTCCGGCGAATCGTCGATGGCCAACGGGGGCAACGGCCAGCTCGAGAACAACATCCGCTTCCTCGAGGACTGGGACGGACAGGCGTTCACCTATCGCGGCTCCATCGTGGATCTCTGGCACAGCCAGCAGGCGACGGGGCAATGGATGTGCTGCGGCTCGGGGGGCGGCAACTACTACACCGCGCCCACGCGCATCTGGAGCTACGACACGCTGTTCAACGGCACGCCGCCGCCGGGCACGCCGCAGGGGGTGCTCCTCCTGCGCGGCCCGTGGACGCAGAAGTAGGCGCGGCGATGAGGCAAGTCGGCGGCGATCAGGCGGGCATGACTCTGGTGGAAGTGATGCTGGCGGTGACCTTCCTCGGGGTCTCGCTGGTGGCTCTCCTCAGCATGCTCACCCACGGCTCCATCAGCGTGGTGGCCGGCGGCGGCCAGTCCAAGGCGACGGCCTATGCGCGGCAGATGATGGAGCAGCTGAAGAACCAGCCCTTCGTCCCGGGGCCGACGAATGGGACGGACACCCCGGAGGCGGGCATCACGCGCTCGTGGACCATAGCGCCGACGGGGGCCACGACCGCGCCCAACCGGCTCGCGACGATCCAGGTCATCGTGCGGGTGGATCGCGCGACGGGCACGCTCGGCGCCCAGAACATCACCCTCACGACGATGCGCGCCGAGTAGTTGCCTCTCTCACGCCTCGAGCGCGAGCCGCTCGCCGGGCTCGTGCCAGGTCGGCGCCTGGCCGCGCCGGAAGATTTTAACCCTCGCGGTGCCGCGCGCTGTCACCACGCCGCTTTCGACTCGCACCAGCGCGCCTTCCTCGAGACCGACCACCGGATTCGCGTTGACCACGTGGTACTCGGCGATCCGCTCGTCGCGGGTCTCGCTGCCCGGCGCCATGGCGGGATCGGTCTCCTTGTAGTGGGGATTGATATTAAAGGACACGAGCCCGAGCGCGTCGAAGCGATCGAGGCCCACGACATTCCAGTCATTGGTGGTGAGGATGGTGGGTCCCGCGACGTTCGAGCCGGCGCTGGCGCCGAGGTACGGCATCCCCGCCAACACGCGCTCCCGAATGGCGGCGAGCAGTCCCGACTCCCGGAGCCGCTTGAGCAGGGCATAGGTGTTGCCGCCGCCCATGAAGATCGCCTCGGCCTGCGCGAGTGTCTCGAGCGGCCGGTCGGTCCAGCGGAGGTGCAGGAGGTCGAGACCGGCGCCCGCAGGCGGGGCCGGCGACACGAAGCTCTTGAAGCGGGAGAACGTGGCGCCCTCGTCGTGGAGGCTCGCCGCCGTGACCAGCGCGACGCGGCGCAGCCCGCCCAGGAAATCCGCGATCTCCCGCAGCCCTTCCGGCCTCAGCAGCAGGCCGCCCGAATGCAGCAGCGCCCGCATCAGGGGGTGTACGTCTCGAGCAGGCGGCGAAGCTGTGGCATGGACTTCACCATGTGGTGGGCAACGCCGTCGAGGCCGCCCTTGGGCGCGAAGAGCACCGCGGTCAGCCCGACGCGGCGAGCCCCGCGGACGTCCGAGTCCACGCTGTCACCGATCATGGCCGCGTCCTGCGCGGTGAGTCCCATGCGCGAGAGCGCCAGCTCGAAGAGCGGCGGCTCCGGCTTGCCGACGACGAGCGGCCTGAGCGCCGCCGCGGCGGCCACCGCCTCGACGATGGCGCCGCAGCCCGGCAGGAAATCGTCGCCTTCCACGGGCAGGCGCGGATCGAGGTTGGGCGTGAGAAAAGCCGCGCCGCCGGCCACGGCCCGGGAAGCCGCCGTCAGCCGCGCGTAGGAGAAGTCGAAGTCATTGCCCACGACGACGGCCTGCGCCTCGCGGTAGTGCTCCTGGGGCACGAGCACGTGGCCGCCGTCCACCACCGCGGCCTCGAGCTCGGGGCCGCCGATGGCGAGCACGCGCGAGGCCGGTCCCACGTGGGTGTCCAGCACCCGGCCGAGGATTTCGAGGGGAGTCAGGACCTCGTTGACGGCCGCCTGGACGCCCAGGCGCTCGAGCTTGGCCTGCATGCTGGAGGAGCGGGCTCTCGAGTTATTGGTGAGGAACGTCACCGCCCTGCCCTGGCTCCGCAGGAGCGCCAGCACCTCGGCGGCTCCCGGCACCAGGACATCGCCGGTCCACACGCAGCCGTCCAGATCGAAGATGAAGCCGCGCAGATCGCGCAGGCCACGGCGGGTTCGAGTCACGGCGGCATCGTATCACGCGGGCCGGAGCCCCGGGATAACAGCGCGCCCGAGTGACTAAAAATGGAGGTCCCACGTGGGTACCGCGCTAGCATCGAGGCATGACTAGGGAGAGCAAGCCGCAGACGTCTACCCTGAGACGGGCCTCGTCGGCTGTCTTCGCCCTCATCTCGGTGCTGCCGCTGCTGCTCTTCGCCTATACCCTCTACGTCCTCGACGCGCTCCATCACACCATGGCGCAGGTCGGCCTGGGCTCGGCGCTGGTCCTCTCGATGATCGGCTTCTATATGTATTCGGTGATGATCTCGCGGCTGTCGGACATTCTCCGGGAGCTGGAGACCGAGGAGACGCACCCGCCGCAGCCCGCGGTGCAGCAGGGGCCGGTCGTAACCATGGCGGTCGAGCCCACTCCCGGCGCTCCCGTGGCCATGGCTCATGCGGGCGGCGCGGTGCGCACGGTCCCCTCGCCACCCCCCGGCCGACCAAGCCCCTTCGCGGTCAAGAACCGCGCGGGCGCCGCCGCCCGGGGCGCACTGGTCGTCCCGGGCATGGGGCGCATCACCGAGCTCAAGCCGGTCGACAGCGCGGCCGCGCTCTCGGATCTCGATCTGATGTGGAAGACCGAGGCGGAGCCGCTACTGGGCAAGCGGGTGCTGGTCGCGCTGCGCAATACGCCCGATCCCATCAAGGGCGTCTTGAGCCAGGTCACTGACGACGGAGTGATCCTCGACCAGCGTGGCGCGAAATCCGCCATCAGCTACGCCCGCGTGTCTGCCATAGAAGCGGACACGGCGCCCGGGACCGCCTAGCGGCTAGCGTCCGCGCAGGGGAGCGCAGGGGTCGGGTCGCTCCATCGCCGGCCCCGGCCACGCGATGCGGCCTTGCGTCGCCGTGAGAGCCTCCTGACCCTCCCCTTCCATCAGATCCACCACCAGCTGTCGCGTGCCGGGCCTGAGCATCTCGACCTGATCCGGCAGCCCTCCGCCCGACTGATGCCCCCGCCCCACGATCACGACAACCTGCGGCACCCGATCGAGAGCCTGAAGGATACGCCGCGCCATCGTGACATTGCGCGCGTGCCAGGCATCCACCATGGACGGCATCGCCGATGCGGGCAGCAGTCCGCAGTGAGCCGCGTCGATCTCGCGGGCCAGACGACGCTCCCGATCAGCGTCGGGCGGGAGACGCGAGGCAAGTCCGCTCTGCTCGGCGGCGGGAAGAGCCCCCAGCCCGCCCTTCGCGATACGGCGGACCACAGGCGGATCGAGATCGAGCGCAATGACCGGCAGGCGGTATCGCCGCGCCAGATCGAAGAGCGGCCGATACAGGGTGAAATCGGGCCAGCCTCGCTCCCGCCATTTCAGTCGCTCGGGAAGCGCCGCCGGGTCGGCGGGGGGAGCCATGGCCTCCTCCACCGCAGGCTGCTGCTCCTGGCTCAGCATCTCGAAGGCCACGGCCGGCCGCGCGCCGTCAGCGAGCAGAGCCTCGAGCAGGCGCGCCTGATCGAGGTGGTGCTGCGGATTGTCGTGGGACTCGCCCAGGTAGACGATCTGGGCGTCACGCGCCCGCTCGGCGACGATGCGCGCCACGCCGGCGGGACCATCGCCGGCCGCGGGAGCCGTCGGGGCGCAACCCGTCAGGAGAAGCGCGGCGACGACATGCAGGACGGCGGCGTGCGTCACTCGAGGCGAGGACGAGCGCTGCCGGCGAGACAGGGTTCGTATCCCGCCATCACGTGCCTCGCGCGCCATGACCGTGGAGCGCATCCAGCGCCTGTCGGTAGCGGCCCTCGTTGGGCGCCAGCCGCACCGCCTCGCGCCATGCGGCGAGCGCATCGCCCGCGCGGCCCAGCCGCTCGAGAACATAGCCGAGCCTCGCGTGCGCCTCGGCATGATCCGGTCTGATCCGAATCGCCTCACGATAGGCGGCCTCGCACTCGGCATCCTTGCCCTGCTTCTCGAGCGCGGTCCAGAGATTGAAATGGCTCTGGCTGTCCGCGGGCCGAAGCTTCAGGGCTTCGCGGTACGCAGCTTCAGCTTCGGCATGGAGCCCCAGCGTGAGCAGCACACGACCCAGGCTCCGGTGTGAGGCGAGGCGCTGGGGTTTGATGCGGACCGCCTCGCGCAAAGCTTCCGCCGCCTCTTCGAAGCGCCGCTGCTCGCCCAGGAGCTCGCCCAGGTCGGCCCAGGCCCGGGCATAGCCGGGATTGAGCCGCACGGCCTCGCGGAAGGCGGCCTCGGCGGCTTCGTAGCGCCCGAGGAAATAGAGACCCATGCCGAGACCGCGGTGCAGCGCGGCGCCCTCGGGCTTGAGCCGAAGCGCCTCCCGGTAGGCGCGCTCGGACTCGGCATAGCGTCCCTGGCGGCCCAAGCCCAGCGCCAGGTTGGCCCACGCGATGACGTCTCCGGGACTCAGCCGTATCGCCTCCCGCAACGCCGCCTCGGCCTCGACGTGGCGCCCCTGGCGACCGAGAGCGATGCCGAGATCCAGATGGTGATCGGGATTCTCAGGCGCCAGCCGCGCGGCCTCGCGGAAGGCCGCCTCGGCATTGGCTTCGAGCCCCTGAGCCTCGAACGCCGCACCGAGGTCGGCGTAGATGTGGGCATCCGTGGGACGGAGGGCGACCGCGCGCGCATAGGCCTGTGCTTCCTGCGCCCAGTCACCCTGGCGCCGGCACACCGCGGCCAGGCCGAGCCACGCCGCGGCGTCGTCGCCGTTCACGTTCAGCGCGCGCCCGAAGGCGGCCGCCGCATCGGACAGCCGGCCCAGTCTCTCCAGCGCCACGCCATGCCATCGATGCCAGAGCCCGCGGTCCGGATCGAGCCGGGCCGCGTCGCGCCACGCCCCGGCCGCCTCACTGTGGCGTCTGAGCCTCCAGAGGGAGAGACCGAGGCAGCCATGGAGTCTCGCCAGACCGGGGCGTCGACGGATGGCCTCACGATAGCGCGTCGCCGCTTCGCTGAAGCGCCGTCCGCGCCTCAGGGCGTCGGCCAGGTGGACCAGCGAGCGAAGCCGCCGCGGGTCATGGCGATGGGCGTCGCTGAGAGCGTGGGTCGCCTCGTCGAGACGGCCCTGCGCCAGGAGGACAACGCCGAGACCGTCGCAGGCTACCGCATGGCGCGGAGCCAGCTCGAGCGCTTCGCGGAACGCCGTCTCGGCTTCGGCATAGCGCCCGCGGCGCGCCAGGGTCTCGGCGAGGCTCACGCGCGCATCCGCCAGAGACGGCGCGAGCTCGGTCGCCAGGCGGAGTGCCGCTTCTTCAGCCTCGACCTCGCCCTGCCTCCGGCACATGAGCCCCAGGCGCAGGTGCGCCAGGGCATGGCGCGGCTTGAGGCGTGTCGCTTCGCGATAGGCCGCCGCGGACTCCGCCCACAGCCGCTGCCGCTCGAGAGCCAGGCCGAGCCTGAAATGAGCCTCGACCGTGCGTGGGGCCAAATCGACGGCCGCACGGAGAGCGCACGCCGCCTCGGCCCAGCGTCGTTGCTCGAGCAGGACGGCGCCCAGGTCCGCATGCGCGGCCGGCGAGCGGGGCCAGAGCCTGACGACCTCCCGGAACTCCACCTCGGCGTCGTCCGGCCTGCGCTGGCGGCGAAGCGCGGTGCCAAGGAGCGCGCGGATCTGCGCGTCGAGCGGAGCGGCGCCGAGCGCCCGGCGGCACATCGCCTCGGCCTCCGCGAGGCGCCCGGCGGCGAGCGCGGCACGGGCGCGTTCGAGAGCAGCGGCCCTTGGATTCACGGGCGCGCGAGGGCGAGCACGTCAGAGCCCCCGTTCCTTCAGGAGGCGGGCGAGGTCGTCCACCTCGGCGTCCACGTCGAGTCCCGTGTCCGTGCGATAGGTGAGATCGGCCGCCTTGCGGTAGAGCGACTCGGCGGATGTCCAGAGCCTCGCCAGATCCTCTTCGAGCGTCACGCCCGGGTTCACGCGCGGCCGGTCGGCGCGTCTCACGCGCTCGGCGAGGACGGCGAGATCGGCCTCGAGGAGCACGGTCAGGCCCGTGCCGCGGAGCGCGTCGCGATTCCACTCGTAGCGCACGGTGCCGCCACCCAGCGCGCACACGCTCTCGTGGAGGGCGGCGAAGCGCTTGCAGATCGCGTATTCGAGCTCACGGAACGGCAGCCACCCGTGCTCGCGAACCAGCTCGTGGAAGCTCGCGCCGATCTCGCGGTCCATCTCGGCGTCGAGATCGAAGAACGGCCTGCCGAGCCGCGCGGCCAGCCGCTCGCCGATCGCGGTCTTGCCGGATCCGATCATGCCGCAGAGGTAGAGGTTCATGCCCGCGCGGCGGCGACCACGGCCCGGATCTGCTCGGGGAAGGCGTAGCTGGGCAGCGCGCAGCCGGGCGCGATGAGGAGGTTGTCCCTGCCCGCGGTGGCGATCGCGTCCCGTACCTGCTCTCGCACCGCGGTGGCGGACACATAGGCGAAATGGCTCTGGCTCAGCCCGCCCATGAGCGGCAGCGCGGTGCGCTTCCGCACCTCGCCGAGGCTCGGCCCCGAATCGCGGTCGGCCCAGGACAGCGCGGAGACCGGATGGTCGAGCATCCGGTCGAGGTAGATCCGGTTGCCGTGGGCGTGGAGGATATGCCCCTCCCCCGCGTGCCGGATCGCCCCGAGCAGGGCCAGGTCGAAGGGGCGCATGAAGCGGTCGTACTCCTCGCGCGTGACGTATTCTTCCGAGGCGGTCACGGCGAGAAAGATGCCCGCCGCGCCCCGCGCGAGGCTCGCCCTGGCAAAGGCGATCAGCGTCTCGTTGACGGCGGTGAGCGCCTGGAGGAGCTCGGCCGGGTGCTCGCGCATGAAGCGCGGCATGGCTTCCTTGGCGAGGCTGCGCCGCAGCGTGTTCCACGCATTGAAAAGCGTGTCGACGAAGAGGCAGCGGCCGGCGAGCGTCTTGCTCACGATCTCGATGACCCGGAGCTGCTCTCCCATGGGCGGGGTGCCGGGATCGAGAGGCTCGATACGGCGGAGGTCCTCGGCGGTGGCGATGACGTCGAGCCCCTTCGGCATCGGGTACGAATAGTCGTTCATGACCTTGAGCCAGTCGAGGTCATACGCGTCGAGGAATTCGAGATGCGCCGCCGCCATCTTCTCGGCCGGCGCGTGCTGGAGCCCGAAGTGATACCACACCGTGATGGGCGGATGGTCCACCGGCACGCCCCGCAGCGCCGCCCTCACCCGCTCGACCTTGTTCATGCCGTCAGAGCGCAATCGGCTCATCCACGAAGACGGTGTAGGTGCGAGGCCTGCCGCGCGTGGCATCCGCCGCGTTGACGTACACGATGGAGCTCTGGCCGCGGATCTCAGCGGGCAGCACCGCCACGCGGATGAAGGACGTGTCCTCGTCCCTGGAGGCGACGGCGAGCACGGGCTCACGCCCGCTCTCGAACCACGCGTCCCCCGGGCGCATCGCCCGCGTCGGCGCCTCCCCGACCGTCACCTCGAGTCGCCCGCGCAGGAGGCAGCGGATGCCGCCGCCCCGATGACCGTGAAGCGGAGCGACGGCGCCGCGCTCGAAGTCCACCCGATCGCAGCGCAGGAGCCACGACCCGCGAGCGTCGAGCGCCATCGGATGCTCCAGGAGCACCCGGCCGCCCGCCGCCGGCGGCGGCTGACGCACCAGCTCGAAGCGCAGGATACGGGCGCCGTGCGGCCCGGCGACGGTTCCGGGCCGGGACGCGATATGCGCGCGACCGGACTCGAGCGGCGCGGCCGTACCACCGCTTTCGGCCCGCATCTCGCCGCCCGCGAGATAGAGCACGCCCGCCGTGGAGCCGAGCGCGGGCTTGTAGCGCGCTCCCGGAGCAAGCGTGTCTTCGATCAGCCGAAGCGAATAGGGCACCGCAGGCCTCCGATCGGGAGAGTGAGCTGGACGACATTATACGAGAGTTGACAGCGTCTTCGTGGTGCCCGTAGGGTGGCCCGGTGACCGGAGCGGCATTGGCCCTGGTGTTGAGCGCTGCCGTGATCCACGCGACGTGGAACGCCATGGCCAAGGGCGCGAGGGATCCGATGGCCATGCTGTGGTGGGCCGGCATCCTCTCCTCGCTGGCGCTCGCTCCGCCCGCGCTCTACGTCCTCGCCAGAGACGGCTTCTCGCCCCGCGCCCTGCCCTTCGTCGTCGCCACCGTCGTCCTCCACAGCATGTACTTCTTCGCGCTCGGCCGGGCCTATCAGACGGGCGACTTCTCGCTCGTCTATCCGATGGCCCGGGGCATGGGGGTGGCCATCGTGCCCGTGGGCGCCTACTACTTCTTCGACGAGCGCCTCTCGCGGATCGGCATCCTCGGCATCGCGCTGATCGGCGCGGGGATCTTCGCGCTGCACTGGCGGCGCGGCGCCTGGAGCGAGAAAGCGCTCTTCAAGCCGGGGACGGGCTGGGCGATGGCGACGGGACTGTGCATCGCCTCCTACTCCCTCGTGGACAAGGTGGGCGTGTCGCACATCAATCCGCTGCCGTATCTCTGGGCCATGATGCTGGGCTCGTGCGTGTCCCTGCTGCCCGCCGTGCTGGGGCGGCGCGGCTCGCTGACGCGGGAATGGCGCGAAAACCGGATGGCCATCCTGCTCTCCGGCGTGCTGAGCCCCGGCGGCTATCTCCTCGTGCTCTTCGCCTTCCGGCTATCCAAAGCGGGCTATGTGGTGGCCGGGCGAGAAGTCTCCATCGTGATCTCCGCGCTCATCGGCAGCCTCCTGCTCAAGGAAGGCGGGCTCGCCCAGCGACTGCTGGGCGCCGCCATCGTCGCCTCGGGCGTGATCTGTGTCGCCCTCGCCCGCTAGCATCCGGACTCGCACGGCGCGCCACCGCGCCAGGGAGGAAGGCTCGACATGCGCACATACGCGGAGAAACGGGAGCGGTGAGCCGCGCCGACAGGGGGGCACGCGAGATGAAGGAGCAGGAGCGTCCACCTACATGCGCGACACGGTGCCCTCGGCCGAGCTGCGTCAAGCCTTCGCCCCATGGGGCTAGCGCCGCGCTTTCTGCGCGGAGGACGCTGTGCTACGCTCGCCGCTGACATCAGCAGGCCATCCACTCGCGGACTCAACGGGGAGACACGCGCATGAGACCGGTTCGGGTCAATCGGCGGACATTTCTCCGAGGAGTGGCGGCCGCTTCCGCGGGCCTCGGCGCGTTTCCGGCCGTGCTCCGCGCTCAGCCGCGCACCATCAAGGTGGGCATGGTGGAGCCGCTCACCGGCCCCATGGCCGACGTCGGGCAGGACTCCCGCCTGGGCGCCCAGATGGCGGTGGAGGCCATCAACGCGGCTGGCGGCATCAAGTCGCTCGGAGGCGCGCGCATCGAGCTGATGATCGCCGACAGCCAGACCAAGGTGGACGCCGCCCGCGCCGAGGCCGAGCGCCTCATCAATGCCGGCGCCCAGCTCATGACGGGGGCGTTCCACTCGGCGCACGTTGCCACCATCGCCCCGCTCGCGCAGCAGCGCCGTATCCCCTACATCATCGACATCACGGCGGCGGACCAGCCCACGGCCAATATCGCCAAGTCGGTGAGGGAAGGGCAGCAGAAGGTCCAGTACGTGTATCGCATCTTCCCGGGCAGCGCGACCTTCGGAAGGAATGCCGTCCGCTTCATGACCGATATCTTCAAGGAAGCCGGGGTGAGTCCGAAGCGCGTGGTGGTGCTGTACTCCAATGACCTCTTCGGCAAGACGCAGACCGAGAGCTTCCTCGCCGCCCAGAAGGCCGCCAACCCGGGCTTCGACGTCGTCGAGGTCATCCCCTACCCGGAGAATGCCGCCGACCTCTCGACGGAGGTGAGCCGGGCCAAGGCCGCGAAGCCCGACATCATCGCGCCGGTGACCCGGCCCGCCACCGCCATCCTGCTGCTCGAGGAGCTGGCGAAGCAGCGCGTCGAGCTCATGGGGATCATGAGTCCGGGCGCGCCCGGCCTCTACGAGACCCGGCAGATCCAGCAGCTCAAGGAGCTGATCGAGTACGTGATGGACGCCACCGTGTACGCGAACTACCGGAAGCCGGAGACGCAGCGCGTGGCCGCGGAGTACGCGAAGCGCTCGGGGGGCCGCAACTTCGACGCCAGCGGCTCCTACTCGTACGACGCGATCCAGGTCATGGGCGACGTCCTCGAGCGGGCCGGTTCCACCGAGCCCGACGCCGTGGTGGCGGCGATCAAGAAGACCAATTTCGCGGGCGGGCTCTCGGTGTCGAGCGGGCCCATCATCTTCAACGAGACGGGCGACAATCCGAATGCCAGCACCGCGATGCTCCAGATCCTGGGGCAGAAGCCCCGCGTGGTCTGGCCCAAGGACGTGGCGGAGCAGCGCTTCGTCTTCCCGCGCCCCAAGGGCTAGGGAGCGCAGGACGCCTACATGAAGACCTGAGGCGATGCTGCCCTACATCTCGCGGCGGCTCCTCGCGCTCATCCCGACGCTGTTCTTCGCCAGCCTCATCGTCTTCGTCACCGTGCGGCTCATTCCGGGCAGCGTCATCGACATGATGCTGTCGCAGAACGATATCGCGGTGGGCAAGGACCGGGCGCAGCTCGAGGCGGCCCTGGGCCTCGACCGCCCGATGTACGTGCAGTACCTTCGCTGGGCCGGCGCGGCGCTCCGGGGCGACCTCGGCCGCTCGCTCTGGCAGAACACGCCGGTGACCTCGCAGCTCCTCGAGCGCCTGCCCGTGACGTTCGAGCTGGGCCTGCTCGCGCTCATGGTCGCGCTCCTGGTCGCCATCCCCATCGGCGTGTACTCGGCGGTTCGCCAGGACAACGCAGGCGATTATCTCACCCGCTCCTTCTCCATCCTCATGCTCGCGGTCCCCAGCTTCTGGATGGGCACCCTCGTGATGGTCTTCCCATCGATCTGGTGGGGCTGGTCGCCCGAGCTGAAGTTCGTGCCCTTCCGGGTGGAGCCACTCAAGAACCTGAGCCAGATGATCGTCCCCGCCGTCATTCTCGGCACCTCGCTGTCCGCCGTGACCATGCGATTGACGCGCACGATGATGCTGGAGGTGCTCCGGCAGGACTATATCCGCACCGCGTGGGCCAAGGGCCTGACCGAGCGTCCCGTCGTCATGCGCCACGCGCTCCGCAACGCGCTCATCCCGGTGGTGACCCTTGTCGGCCTGCAGGCTCCGCTCCTCATCGGCGGGGCGGTGATCCTCGAGCAGATCTTCGTCATCCCCGGGATGGGGCTCCTGCTCCTCGAAGCGGTGAGCCAGCGTGACTATCCGATCATCACCGGCGTGTTCCTCGTCATCGGCGTCTGCGTCATGCTGATCAATCTCCTCGTGGACCTGAGCTACGGCACGCTCGATCCGCGGGTCCGGTATCGCGGATGACGACGGCCGCCGCGGGTGCCCTGGAAGGCCTGCCGCAAGAGCACGGAGCCTTCACGGGCTTCCTCCTCCGGCTCGTCCGCAAAAAGCTCCTCGGCGCGGCGAGCGCCGTCGTCTTCGTGGTGTTCCTGCTCTGCGGCATCTTCGCGGGGGTGCTGGCGCCCCACGGCATGAACGAGATCAATCCGATCAACCGCATGAAGCCGCCCTCGCTCGAGTTCCCGTTCGGCACCGACAACCTCGGCCGCGACATGTTCTCGCGCATACTCTACGGAGCGCGGCTCTCGGTGATCATCGGGTTCTGCGCGGCGGGCCTCGCCACCGTCATCTCGGTGGTGGTCGGCGTCACCTCCGGATACCTTCGCGGCCGCTTCGACATGCTGATGCAGCGTCTCGTAGACGCGTGGATGACCTTCCCCGACCTCGTCATCCTGATCGCCGTGGTCTCGGTGGTCGGCCCGGGCATGCCGCAGGTGATCGTGATTCTCGGCCTGCTCTACGGCATCGCGGGCTCCCGCATCGTCCGGGGCGCTGTGGTCGGGGTGCGGGAGAACCTGTACGTCGACGCCGCGCAGGCGCTGGGCGCCGGCACGCTGCGCATCCTGTGGCGCCACATCCTGCCCAACGTGCTGCCTCCGGTGATCGTGCTCTTCACCACGCGCGTCGGCGTCGTCATCCTGGCCGAAGCCGGACTCTCCTTCCTGGGGCTCGGCGTGCCGCCACCCGCCCCGACCTGGGGCGGGATGCTGAGCGGAAGCGGGCGGGCCTACATGTACCAGGGGCCGTGGCTCGCGCTGGCCCCGGGACTCTGTCTCACGGTCGTGGTCTATTCGATCAACATGTTCGGCGACGCGCTGCGCGACCTGCTGGACCCGCGCATGCGCGGCACCGGCTAAACCCGAAGCACGAGGGAGGGCACACCCATGACCCGCACCCGACTGATGGCCCGGATTCTCGGCCTGGCTCTGGTACTCGCCCTCCCCCTCGCCGGCGGTGACGCCGCGGGCCAGGGCGCGCCGAAGCCGCAGTACGGCGGCACCCTCGAGATCGGCACCGTCTACGTGACGCTGACCGCGCTCTCCTGGGACCCGCAGGACTGGAACTGGAAGCTCAACCACGACACCGGGATGTTCTACGAGCAGCTCTTCGCCGCCGACCTCGACAAGAGCGTGCGCAAGGGCGGCAAGCACAAGTTCTACGCCGACGCCTGGCTGCCGAGCGACGCGATCAGGGGGGAGCTGGCCGAGCGCTGGGAGTGGAAGGAGAACCCGCTCTCCGTCGTCCTGCACCTGCGGAAGGGCATCATGTTCCCGGAGAAGCCCGGCGTGATGAAGGCGCGGGAGCTCACCGCGGAGGACGTGGTGTTCAGCTACGATCGGCTGGACAAGAGCCCGAAGAAGATCCCCACCTACTTCGACCACATCGCCAAGGTCGAGGCGCGCGACAAGTACACGGTGGTGTTCACGTTCAAGGAGTACAACGCCGAGTGGGACTACCGCTTCGGCTGGGGCTACTACTCCGCCATCGTGCCGAAGGAGATGGCGGCGGTCGACGCCAAGAACTGGAAGAACGCCGTGGGTACCGGGCCCTTCCAGCTCGCGGACTTCGTTCAGAGCAATTCGCAGACGTACGTGAAGACCCCGGGCTACTGGGACACCGAGAAGCTCGGCGGGACCGTGTACAAGCTCCCGTTCGTCGACAAGCTCGTGTACCGGACCATCAAGGATGAGGCGACGCAGCACTCCATGCTCCGCTCGGGCAAGCTCGACATGCTGGAGAGCATTCGGTGGTCGGTGGTCGACAACCTGAAGAAGAGCGCGCCGCAGCTCAAGTGGTCGAAGTGGCTGAACATGAGCGGGACATTCCTCGCCATGCGGGTCGACCAGAAGCCGTTCGGCGACATCCGCGTGCGCCGCGCGCTCAACATGGCCGTGAACAAGCAGGAGATCGTGAGCGCGTACTACGGAGGCAACGCCGAGCTCTTCGCCTATCCCATGCATCCCGACTACCACGGCTACTTCGAGCCGCTCGACAAGATGCCGGCGTCGGTGAAGGAGCTCTTCACCTACGACCCCGCCAAGGCCAAGAAACTCCTCGCCGAGGCGGGCTATCCGAACGGCTTCAGCTTCAAGGTCCAGGTCTGCTCCTGCAGCCCGGACCACATGGATCTCCTGCCGCTGGTGGCCGGTTATCTCGAGAAGGTGGGCGTCAAGCTCGAGATACAGCCCATGGAATACGGCGCCTTCCTCTCCGCGATGACCACGAAGACGAATGCTCCGGGCTACTTCATGAACAACGGGCACACCAACCCCACCACCAGCATCCGCAAGAGCTTCGTCACCGGCCAGACCTGGAACCCTTCCCAGTATTCGGACCCGGCCTACGACCGGAAGATGCAGGAGGTCTATCTCACGCGCGACGAGACCAAGCGGCAGCAGATGCTCCGGGAGATGACGGTCGAGATCCTCGACAAGGCCCCGTACGTCTGGCTTCCCACGCCGTACATCTTCACGGCGTGGTGGCCGTGGGTCCAGAACTACAATGGCGAGCTCCGCGCCGGAGCGGTTCGCCCGGGCCCGATCTATGCGCGGATCTGGATCGACCAGGAGATGAAGAAGAAGATGGGCTTCTGAGCTCGCGGGCCCGCGCGGCTAGCCTGTCGCTTATCGCGCGCCGCCTGTAACCGGGCGGGTGGCGGCGGGGGTGGGGGGTGCGCTCCCCAGGCCCGTATCTTCCTATGAAACAGGGCTGCGGTCAGGCGGCCGGCTGACTCAGCACGACCTGGTAGCCGAGTTGTTCAAGACGACGGACGTGGTGGCGTCGGCGCCGCTCGGTCTGATGCCGGTCGAAGTAGTCGGCTCCGAGATCCTGGTGCGGCACGCGACGCGTGAGGATGTGCCACAGGGCCACGAGCAGGGCGTGCTGGACGGCCACGATGGCCTTCTTGGGGCCGCCGCGCGCTTTGAGGCGGTAGTAGAGCGCCCGGTAGTAGCTCCGTTTCGTCCGGACCGCGGCCCACGCGACCTCTTGCAGGGTGGCGCGCAGCCAGGTGGCGCCCTTGCCCGTGCTGGTGGACCGGCGCTTGCCGGCGCTCTCGTGATTGCCCGGACACAGCCGCGCCCAGGAGGCGAAATGCCCGGCGCTGGGGAAGGGGCTCATGTCCGCGCCCGTCTCGGCCAGCATGGCCTGCACGGCGCGGGTCGCCACCCCCGGCATCGTCCGCACGAGTGCGGCGGACTCGGCGAACGGAGCCATGGCCGTCTCGATCCGGGTCTCGAGGGTGGCGAGGTGGGCATCGAGGGCATCGATGAGGGCGAGGTGCTGCTGGAGGAGGAAGGCGTAGTGCGGGGTGAGGCGGCCGGCCACCGCCTCGCGGAGCGCACCCTGCTTCGTCCGGAGCCGGCCCTGCGCACACGCCGCCAAGTACTCCGGATCGTCGCGCCCGGTACTCAGGGCCTGGAGAATCGCGCGGCCCGTCTTGCCCATGATGTCGGTGACGACGGTGCCGAGTTTGATGTTGGCGAGCTCCAGGGTCTTGGCCAGGCGATTGACGTGGTGCCCCCGCTCGCGGACGAGGGTCGTGCGCAGGCGGGTCAAATCCCGCAGATCCCGCACGGCCTGGGGGGGCACGAAGCTTCCCCGCAACAGCCCGCATTCGAGCAGTTGCGCCAGCCACTCGCAATCCCGCACGTCGGTCTTGCGTCCCGGCACCATCCGCACGTGCCGCGCATTCACCAGCACGAGCGCCACCGGCCCCTCCAGCACCGCATAGACCGGTCGCCAGTACACCCCCGTGGACTCCATCGCCACGTGGGTCACCCCGTGCGCCCTCAGCCACGCGGCGAGCGCCGCCAGGCCCCGCAGCGTCGTCGCAAAGGTCTGGGTCTCCGCGTGCCGCGCGTCCGACTGCGGGCCCGGGATCCGCACGCACGCCACCACCGTCGCCTTGTGCACGTCCAGACCAGCACACCGCGCATACACCACGTCCATGGCTCCCGCCTTTCTGGAAGGAGCCGGGCGTTGATTGCAGGATGAGTTTCCTGATCCGTGCTCACAGCTCGGGCTGTGGCCACACGACGGGGTACCAC
>Ga0335070_10004564_pt1 | contig 16211 bp, 8 predicted proteins | sample Lox_Sample_13_FD_206722 | JGI IMG/M metagenome (GOLD analysis project Ga0335070, IMG submission 206722) | Soil microbial communities from Loxahatchee National Wildlife Refuge, Florida, United States - Lox_Sample_1.3 | ecosystem: Environmental > Terrestrial > Soil > Wetlands | place: USA: Florida... | reverse complement strand
TGCGATTATATTTGAGAACGTTGAATTCAAACGTTTGGCCAATATATTTTTCAAAATTCCGCACGGGTCTAAGATCGACCTGTGAACCCGGAAGAAAGGCGGGCACGCCAATATCCACTTGCAGTCCGCCTTTTACACGAGCCAGCACTTTTCCGGCAATGGTTTTGCTGTTATCGTAGACATCAGCGATATCGTCCCAAATGCGGATTTTGTCAGCCTTAGACTTTGAGATTCTCACCTGGCCGGATGATTCTTCCGTATCTTCAAGAAACACCTGAACATCGTCGCCGACGCTGACCGTGAGTTGCCCTGTTTCGTCCGTGAATTGTTCGATAGGTATCTGCCCCTCGGACTTGGATCCCACATCAATCATAACGAATTCCGGAGTTAACTGAACTACCTTCCCGGTGACGACCTCGCCCTCTTGCACTCTGTGGAAGCTACTCTCGACTAACTCAGCAAAATCCTCTTCTCTCGAACTCTCGTGTTGATTTCCTTCTACAGGAACGTTGTTGTTGGTTTCGGTTTCCATGTTCTCCATCCGGATGGTACCCCCGATGATCTGATCTACCTCTTTATGATGTTGTCCCTACTACAGGATAATCGTTTATTTATAATCATTTTGCCAGCTAATGACAAGAAAAAGTTTGATTGGAACCTATATTTTTAGCATTTAACTCGGCACATAACAAGTCATACGATCCACCACCTGCTCAGGACTCAGCCTTGTCGTATCCAGAATTATAGCGTCCTCTGCCTTTATCAGTGGGGAACTCTGCCGTGATGTATCACGCTCGTCCCTGCGTCGCATTTCTGCATCAACTCTCTCCAATTCAGAGGTCTCACCTCTGGTAACTAACTCACGATAGCGCCGTTTAGACCTTTCTTCCGGATCAGCCGTGAGGAAGAATTTCACTCGTGCACCGGGAAAGACCACGGTCCCCATGTCTCGTCCTTCCGCGACAAGATTCCATTGCGAGCCCGCCCAGCGCTGAAGCTTTAGCAGCGCCTTTCTTACTTCGGGTTTGGTTGAAAATCTCGAAGCAGCTTCCCCTACGCTTTCCTCCCGGATAATTTCGGTCACGTCCTCAGAACCTAGAAAAACCCTCATAAAACCAACGCCGGGTTCAATCCGCAATTCCAGGGATTCGAGGGCCATTTCCGGAACAGACCGCGTATTAGGCGAGATGCCGCATCGAATCAGATGCAACGCTAAACCTCGGTACAATGCTCCGCTGTCCAAGAGCACAAATCCCAGACGTTGCGCAAGGAGTCGGGCCGCAGTGGACTTGCCCGCGGCGGCAGGGCCGTCGATGGTTATTACGGTGAGCCGGCCATCCTTCTTCGACTCTTCACCGGCTGGTTTAGTATGTCTCATGTCTTATCCTTGGCTCTTCCCATAATCAAAAGGCCGAATGAACGCAGTGGCAAGCCCAACTCTTCGCCATCCGGAACGTGTCGCATACCACAGCCGATATTGTCTTTTCTTGAGCAGAGACCGGTTCACTCAGATTTCGCGAGGACCCTCTTAAGAGTGTTTATGAAGCGCACATTCTGCTGGCTCTGTCCGATAGTAACTCGTATGCATCCCGGCATACCGAAGGAACCCAGGTGTCTTACGATAATCCCTTCCTCCAGCAAGGCTTGATAAACCGGCCTCGCGTCAGATGTCATGCAAAAAGTCAAAAAATTAGCCTCTGAAGGCACAACATTCAAACCCAGTGCGTTAAGCTCTTCAGTAAGGTACTTCATTCCAGCGTGCGTCATTTCGAGCGTACGCTTCAGGTGGTCTGCGTCTTTTAGCGCCGCCAGAGCGGCCGCCTGCGCCAGTGAATTAACATTAAAGGGCGGCCTGACTCGGTTCATCAATTCGACGAGCCACGGTTTAGCAAAACCGTAACCGACCCGGAAACCCGCCAGGCCATAGATCTTTGAGAACGTCCTCAGCACCAGGACCGGCAAGGTACCGCCAACATAGTCAATCCCGTAAGGGCAGTCGGCATCTTTAACATATTCGCGATAAGCCTCATCCAAAATTAATACCAGTTGGTCCGTGGGAAGGTCTCGCATAAAGGATTCAAGGTCCGCACGCGAGACTGTGGTGCCGGTAGGGCTGTTAGGAATGGCCAGGAAAATCAATCTGGTTCGGTCTGTGACGGCAGACGCCATGGCTTTGAAATCGAACCTGAAATTTCTCAGCGGTACACGGACAGCCGTGCCCCCAAATGCCTCTACGCAGATCCGGTACATGGAAAAGGTGTTCTCTCCCATGACCGCTTCACAACCATTCCCAATAAAGACATGGGCGCACATTTCCATGATTTCGTCAGATCCGTTTCCCAAAATCACACAATCGGTCGAAAGGCCGAAGCGCTCGGCCAATTCGGACCTGAGGTCCGGGGCAGACGATTCAGGATATATGTGCGCTTCCCGAAGATGTTTCTGTACAGCGCTGATGGCCAATGGAGACGGACCCAGCGGGTTTTCGTTGGAAGCCATTTTCACCGCTTGGCTAACTCCAAGTTCCCGCTGCAATTCGGCTATAGGTTTACCCGGAACATAAGCCGGAATGGACAGTATGTGGGGTGCAACAACACGATCTACCCAAGGGGGCCTGTTCGGCTCCATGGTTTCCTCCATAAACCAACCGGTGCTCTTGAGATCACCTACTGTATCAGACAAGGCGGTATCGTCGCGTAATCCTGACGTTTGGTGCTCAGAGAGCGCAGGAAGTAGGCTTATATTTATACCTTCATAGGCTGGGCCCGGTCAACACGGAGGATTTGAGCAACACGAGATGCAAACTTCTTGACAATGGGACCTAAAAATTATAGGCTTTAAAAGCATTAATTCACGGTTTATTAGCATGAATACATCAAGCAAAATATTGATAAAAAGAATATTTTGGTTTAGCGTATTCATCGCTTGCAGCAACTGTTTCGTGAACAGCGCGGCAATTGCCGCTTACTATCAAAGTCCGCAAATCATTCCAGACGAACAACCAATCGTACGCAATCCTTTCCGACCCGCGCCGAACCCGTGGAAGTCCATTGAACCGGAACTGCCCGAAATCTATATAGATACTACTCTGCGGCAAAGCCTGAACCAATTGCTTCCGCAGCATTTTCGGAAAGGCTTGAATCTCGGTGCGAGTTATGACCGTTTGGTGCACCTTCCTACCATGCATCTGGACTATTTTCTTCCGGTGAAGGCCTGGCCGGACAAAAGTTTTTTCCTGAACCCACGAATTTCTCTGACCTCTAAGAATGAGAGTCTTTCTGTAGGGGCAGGCTTCCGCCATCTTCTCGGCTCCGATGTCATGGTTGGATTCCACACCTTTCACGATTGGGTGCGGCCGAGAAAGCAGTCGGACCAGTTCCTCAAAGAGATAGGGGTAGGATTCGAATTGTCTGTCCTGCCGGGGAAATACTCCGACATCATCATTTCAGGGAACGCATATTTTCCGATCAATGAGAGGTCCAGTCTTTTTCAAGGAGAAGACCTGCTTTCGCGGGAAGCTTTGTGCACAGGATTTGATGCACGGATAGGGTTCGGCTTGCCCGCGCTGGTAAACTGGCTGGACATGCGTTTGGATGCCCGAGCCCACTCCTATCGCGGCGCGGCAACAGATGATACAGGCTATAAGGCCGGGCTCTCGGTAAACACCAGAGACGGAATGTTCAGGGCCGTATTTGAACAGGAGAAAGACAACCGCAAGGGCGAGCAATACAGGATTGAAGGGTCCATAAATCTCGCCTTCGACTGGAAAGATCTGCTCAACGGCGAAGTTCCTTTTTCAGCGCCGTACAGCATCCCGCAAAGCCGTTACAACAAGAAAATCCGAGACGCGCTGTCCGAGAGGGTAGTGAGAAAACACGACGTCCCGTCTGATCGTACTGAGCGACGGTTGGCCTTGGTTACAAGGGTCTCAGACCAGACTGTCTTCTTTAGCGGTGGGTTCGCAGAGCTGCCGAACGCACGCGTCACCGTGCAGGTTTCACAAAGTCCGTGGCAGGATCGCGGAGAAGTCATAACAGATTCATCGGGGTGCTATTCAGGCACGGTGAAACTCCAGCCGGGCACATATCGATTGAGATTGATTCACCGGCCCACAGGTCGGATTTCATCCGAAAAGATGGTAGTCATTCCCAAGAAAGATGAATAACGTCAATTACTTCGTGGTACCGACTTAATTTCACATGTTTCGCCTGTACTGACCGCCGGCTTTGAACAGCACATCCGTAATTTGACCAAGTGAACAATATTTCACGGTTTCCATAAGCTCTTCGAATATGTTTCCTCCGGCAAGCGCCACACGATAAAGGCGTTCAAGCGCGGCGGGCGCTCTTCCGCTCTCTCGTTCATGGAATTCTTTGAGCCGTCGAAGCTGCGACTGTTTTTCCTCTTCCGTGCCTCGGGCCAGTTCCTTGACGCCGCATGACTCAACGGATTCCGCATTAGGGTTCAAGAATGTGTTTACGCCGATAATAGGATATTGACCGGAAGCTTTCATCGTCTCATAGTACAAGGATTCATCCTGGATCTTGCTCCGCTGGTATCCGGTTTCCATCGCCCCGAGCGCGCCCCCGCGTCTCGATAGTCGGTCAAACTCCATGAGCACCGCCTCTTCAACGAGGTCCGTCAGTTCCTCCAGGATGAAGCTGCCTTGGTTCATGTTAACGACTTGGCTCAGCCCCCACTCTTTGTTGATGATCAATTGAATGGCCAGTGCCCGCCGGACCGATTCCTCGGTGGGAGTAGTGATGGCCTCATCATATGCGTTGGTATGAAGAGAATTGCAGTTGTCGTAAATCGCGATCAGCGCCTGAAGAGTCGTTCGAATATCATTGAATTGGATCTCTTGCGCATGTAGTGAACGGCCGCTGGTTTGAATATGATACTTCAGCTTCTGCGAGCGTTCGTTGGCGCCGTATTTATCCCGCATGGTGACCGCCCAGATTCTACGGGCCACTCTTCCGATAACACTATATTCGGGCTCCAGTCCATTCGAAAAGAAAAACGACAGGTTAGGCGCGAAATCATCAATATGCATCCCCCTGGAAAGGTAGTATTCGACATAGGTGAATCCATTAGCAAGCGTAAAAGCTAGTTGTGTTATGGGATTGGCGCCTGCCTCTGCAATATGATAGCCGGAGATGGAGACCGAGTAGAAATTCCGGACATCGTTCCGGATGAAGTACTCTTGAATGTCACCCATCATCTTCAGTGCGAAATCTATCGAGAAAATACATGTGTTCTGCCCCTGGTCCTCCTTGAGGATGTCCGCCTGCACGGTCCCGCGGATATTTTGCAGGACATCGGCTTTAATCTTGGCTGCCTGCTCCATTGAAGGTCCGGCCCCGTTTTCGCTGCGAAACCTATCCATCTGTTGTTCTATCGCCGCATTGAAAAACATCGCCAGCATCATGGGCGCAGGACCGTTGATTGTCATCGAGACCGACGTGTTGGGAGAACAAAGATCGAACCCTGCGTAGAGTTCCTTGACATCGTCCAAGGTGCAGATCGATACACCCGCAGTGCCCACTTTGCCGTAAATGTCAGGCCGTTCTTCCGGGTCTCTTCCATACAGGGTCACCGAGTCGAACGCGGTCGACAGACGCTTGGCGGGGCTATTGGCCGAGAGGTATTTGAAACGACGGTTGGTGCGGAATGGGTCGCCTTCTCCCGCGAACATGCGTGTCGGGTCTTCGTCCTGTCTCTTGAAAGGAAAGACTCCTCCGGTGTAAGGGAACGATCCTGGGATGTTCTCTTTCAATAGCCATCTGAGGACCTCGCCTCGATCCTGAAACCGGGGCAGAGCGACTCGTGGAATCACGGTGCCGCTGAGGGTCCTGGCTTTCAACGGCGTGCGGATTTCGCTTCCACGAACCTGATACACCAATTCTTCGCCCGAGTAGGCCTGTTGTATATCATCCCATTCCCCCAACAGACGCAGAGAACGAGGATCAAGCTTTCTTTCTATGATCTCCTGGAGTTGCCTGATGTGCTTCAGAGGCTCTGAGGATTCATCCAGGCCTTCCTCCCTGAGAGCGTTGGCCGTGGCGTCGACCTGCCACAATCGGCGCACCAGGCGTTCCTGTTCGGCCCCCCACGCATGGTATCTCCGAATCGTGTCCGCGATCTCGGAGAGATATCGGGTTTTCTCGGGCGGGATGATGATGGTTCTAGTTGAAGGCTTCTTGTCGGGCCTCGTCTGCAGATTGGTGGACCAAGATGTGCCGGTCTTCTCATTGATCGCATCGAGTATCGCGGCATAAAGAGTGTTCACGCCGTCGTCATTGAAACGGGAAGCGATCGTTCCGTACACGGGGAACTCATCCGGTTTTCTATTGAATTCCTGGCGGTTACGCTGGAGCTGCTTCCGGACATCACGAATCGCGTCTTCGGAACCTTTCTGATCGTACTTGTTGACAGCGACCAGGTCTGCAAAATCCAGCATGTCGATTTTTTCCAACTGGCTCTGAGCACCGAATTCGCGAGTCATCACATAAAGATTCACATCCGCAAGAGGGACGACAGCCGCATCTCCTTGGCCGATCCCTGCTGTTTCCACGATTATCAAATCGAATCCCGCTGCCTTGAGTACTGATACCGCTTCCTCCAAATGGGGCGGAATCTCCTTCCCGTGTCCCCTCGTAGCCATGGATCGGTAATAGACCCTGGGATCATGAATGGAATTCATCCGGATTCGGTCCCCGAGGAGAGCGCCGCCGCTTTTTCGCCGTGTCGGGTCCACAGAGACGATGCCGATGGTTTTGTCTTTTTGCTCGTTGAGGAACCTGAGCACGATTTCATCAGTCAAGGAGGACTTGCCTGCGCCTCCAGGCCCGGTGATGCCCAGGACAGGGGCCTTGCGGCCTCCGATTTCTTGTTCCAGTCGAGAACGAATTGCGGGCAAGTCACCGTCGCCGGATTCTTTGGCGAGTTCCACTGCTGTTATAGCTGTTGCAATCAACTTCCAATTCCGCGTCCCCAACTCTGCCAGGTTGCCATTCAAGCGGCCATTCCAGGTAGAGAAATCACATCTCTCAAGGAAATCGTTTATGATGCCCTGAAGTCCGAATTTACGACCATCTTCCGGGCTGTAAATCCTGGCGACACCGTATGCTTCCAGTTCTTTGATTTCCTCCGGTATGATCACTCCGCCGCCGCCGCCGAACACTTTAATGTGCTCCGCTCCGTATTCTCTAAGCATATCCACAATATACTTAAAGAATTCCATGTGGCCGCCTTGATAGCAGCTCACACCAATACCCTGAACATCTTCCTGGATGGCCGCGGTCACAACTTCCGATACGGAGCGGTTATGCCCCAGATGAATCACTTCGGCTCCCGATGCCTGGAGTATCCTCCGCATGATGTTGATCGCCGCATCATGCCCATCGAAAATAGAGGCCGCCGTCACCAAGCGAATATGGTTTGATGGCTCATAAATAGCAGGCGACGGATTCATCTCCTCCACCTCCCGGGTATCGCGAGCATCAGTTTGTGTGCTGTTTAAGGTATGTCTTTATGAAAGCGGCAGGCGCGTCAATGTCGGACCCTCCTGGAAAAACTTCTGCCACACCCAGTTCTTTCAAGAGAGGAATGTCCCGCGCGGGTATCACTCCGCCCACCAAGACGATTATGTCCCGAGCTTCTTTTTCCTTCAATAAATTCATGAGCTTGCGGCAGATGGGAATGTGCGCCCCAGACATCACAGAAAGACCTATCACGTCCGCATCTTCTTGTATTGCGGCCTGGACGATCATCTCCACCGTCTGATGAAGTCCGGTGTAGATCACCTCGAAGCCGGCATCCTTTAAGGCATGAGCCACAACCTTGGCTCCTCGATCGTGTCCGTCGAGACCCGGTTTGGCGAGAAGTATTCTAGGCGTACGTCCGGCAGCCACCTACACCTCCTACAAGTTCACGGATTCTCTATGTAAGGAATTTGCAGAAAGAATATAATACCTTTCGCAAATAGATTCAACATCAGCAGTGGCTGAAATGTGTGCCACTGACGTGGTTCCCAGGTAAGTGTAGGAACAGATTTCAATTCTGTTCGTCTATTTGAAAGCGAATCGTTATACGCCGAGAAGCTTTTCGCAAATCTCCGCCCGCCTAGTTGATCCCTTCTTCACTGCCGTGTATCCGGTAACCCAGCAGGTGCCTTCGCAGCAGATCAAGAGTCTGCATTGCCGCAAGCGTGCGCACCCATTCTCGTGTCCCCGGGAGGAGAAAGCCTCTGGTAATAGTGCCTTCCACCGTCGCCAGCCCTATCACGAAGGTACCGACCGGTTTCTCGGCTGTCCCGCCGTCAGGTCCTGCTATACCGGTCACAGAGAGCCCTACATCCGCCTTACCGGCTTGACGGGCGCCTTCAGCCATCTCGTAGGCGCACCGGTGAGACACAGCCCCATGCTCACGGAGGGTCTTTTCCGATACACCGAGAAGATCGGCTTTCATTTCATTTGAGTAGCTAACTATCGAACCCATGAATGTTCGGGAACTGCCCGGCACTCGCGTAAGCATTTCACCGATCATTCCGCCGGTAATAGACTCGGCCAAAGCGAGAGTCTGTTCACGGGCTTGCAGTAGTCGAAGAACAACCGCCTCCATGGAGCGGCCGTCATCGGAGATTATGTTCTCGTGTAGCCGATCCTCCAGGACTTCCTGTTTTGCATCGAGTCTTCGAATGACCTCTTCCTGAGTCAGGGCGCCCGCGTCCATTCTCAGCCTGATGATAGGAAAGCTGGGAAGGAACGCCAAATGGTAGTCCTCTTCATCTGCAGAAACGTCTGACAGTACTTCTTGAAGCTTTGATTCTGTTAAGCCGTAGACGTTCAGCGTTCGCGTAGCGAAAAACTTCCTCGAGGGCCCTATCTTTTCCATGATAGCCGGGATGCCTCGTTCCCTTAACATCGGCACCAGCTCTCTGGGGACTCCCGGAAAGAAAAGAGCTAAACGACCGTTTTTTTCAATCATGAAACCCGGAGCAGTGCCGTAGTCATTGGGTATGGGAACGGCCGATTCCGGTAATAACGCCTGTTTCACGTTTGTCGGCGACATGGGACGGTTCGACCGACGGAATCGCTCCTCAATTCGAGCAAGCTGCTCGTCATCCATCCGTAGTGGCACGCCCAGAAATGAGGCAACGGACGCAGAGGTTTTGTCATCTTCGGTAGGTCCGAGCCCTCCTGAGACAACGGTCACAGATGCCTTCTCCATGGCTGTTCGCAGTTCATTCACGATGGAATCCGGATCATCTCCTACTGACGACATACCTGCAATTGCAATCCCAACGCTTCGGAGTTCACGGGCAATCGTTGCCCGATTGCTGTCCGTGATGACGCCGTTTATGACCTCATTTCCGATAGTTAAAATCCACGCATCCGGTAAGCAATCCATTTCAATGCGCCTCGTCCCAGTTCTTGCCTTGATTTGTATCTACTACCAGTGGAACCGATAGCGGATAGACCAGTTCCATCTCCCTTTTAAGAAGGGCTCGGGCATCCCGTGCAACGTCGTCGCGCGCTTCCAATATCAATTCATCATGGACTTGAAGGATCATACGAGCCGGCATCTTTTCCGTTCGCAGTGCTTTATGAACGTGGATCATGGCGAGCTTCATCAGATCTGCGGCACTTCCCTGCATCGTCGTATTGATTGCTACCCTACGTGCAGCCTGTTGCGCGATTTTGTTGGGGTTGTTCAAATCCGGTAAGAACCGCTTCCGTCCCAAAATGGTCGTCACAAAACCATCTTTCGCGGCTCGCTCAGGCAATTCTTCCATGAATTTTTTCACACCGGCGTAAGTTCTGTAATAGTCCTCCAGATATTGGCGGGCCATGCCCATCCCAACCCCAGTCTGTGCCGCCAACTTGTACGGACCCATGCCGTACATGATACCGAAATTTATCGCTTTTGCCCTACGTCTCAACTCGGGCGTGACTTGAGCCGGTGAGCATCCAAAGACGCTTGCGGCCGTAATCGCGTGAATGTCCTCTCCCACGGAAAACGCTTCCATGAGCCTGGGATCGCCAGACATATGCGCCATTATACGCAGTTCAATCTGGGAGTAGTCCGCAGCTACAAGAGTATAGCCTTCATCCGCGATAAAGGCTGCACGGATCTTGCGTCCTTCAACGCTTCTAACCGGGATGTTCTGAAGATTGGGATCCGAAGAAGACAGGCGGCCCGTAGCCGCGACCGCCTGGTTGTAAGACGTATGAATGCGTCCCGTAATTGGATTTGCCAGCGTTATCAAAGAATCCACATACGTTGACTTGAGCTTGAAAATCGATCTGTAATCCAGGATTTTTCTCGGGAGTTCGTGTTGGAAGGCCAATTCTTCCAGGACATCGAGGGACGTGGAAGCGCCGGTTTTGGTTTTTTTCACCGGCTTGAGGCCAAGTTTGTCAAACAATATCTCAGCGAGCTTACGAGTAGAGTTTATGTTGAAAGACTCTCCGGCCAACCGGTGGATTTCAGCCTCACTGACGGCAAGCATGTCACCGAATTCCAGGGATAGTTTCTCCAGATACGGAATGTCTATGCGTACGCCGGCCAATTCCATGTCCGCGAGTACCGGGATGAGCGGCAGCTCCACTTTCGTGTAAAGGTCTCCGAGCCCCTCCTCCTCGATCCTGGGTAGGAGTATGGCCGCCACCTTGAAGGCGACTTCAGCATCTTCACAGGAGTAATCCGTGGCCCGAGAAATTTCCACGTCACTGAAAAGAATCTGGGACTTGCCTGTGCCGATAAGGTCCTTGATTGGGATCATACGGTGTTCGAGGAAAATCTCTCCCAGATCATCCAGAGAATGACCCCGCCGCGCAGGATCCAGGAGGTAAGAAGCAAGCATGGTATCACATTTGATGCCGCGTACTTCGATGCCCTCCTTCTTAAGGACGATCACATCGTATTTGATGTTTTGGCCGATTTTACTTATGTTTTCATCTTCCAGAACCGGACGAAGCGCTGCCAAAACGTCTTCTTTCGGTATCTGGACGCCATGTGTGTGGCCTACCGGAATGTAGCACGCCTTTCCATCCTCGGCGCAAAGTGATATACCCACCAATCTCGCTCGGACCGGCTGCTCGGAAGTGGTTTCCACATCCACCGAAACGAGCCCCAATTCTTTGATCTTTTCCACCCAGGAGTTTAGCGCGGTCATACTGTTCACAGTAAGGTACCCGGAAAAATCAAGAGTTTTGCGAGCCGGTAAATCGGATATCAACCGTTTGAATTCCAGTTCCAGAAAAATCTCCCTTAACCGCTCGGTGTCCTGCTCGGCGATGACAAGGTCATCCAGGGTCTTTTCAAGCGGTACCATGTCATCCAACTGAGCCAGCTCACGACTGAGAAAAGCTTTGTCCTTGTTACCGGCCAGTTTGGTTCGCATCTTTTCCTGGGGAATTTGCTGTAGATTTGAATAAATCCCTTCCAGAGAATGGAACTGCTGAATCAGAGTCACAGCGGTTTTCGGACCTACACCCGGAACACCGGGGATGTTATCTGAGGAATCGCCTGCAAGGGCCATGAGTTCCAGAATCTGCTCGGGAGGCACCCCGAATTTTTTTGTCACCTCGGGTGGATCGTAGGTGGCGTCTCGCTGTGGGTCCCACATTACGACGTCGTTTCCCACAAGTTGAGTGAGGTCTTTGTCACCGGATACGATTATTACTTTCCAACCTCTTTCACGCGCCTGACGCGTCAAAGTGGCAATAACGTCATCCGCCTCGAATTTGTCTACACTTAGCGACGGTATGCGGTACGCGTCCACGATGGAGTGTATCCAGGGGATCTGAAGGCTCAAATCTTCCGACATGGCGGGCCGATTTGCCTTATAATCAGCATACTTATCGTGACGAAAGGTTTTCCCCTTTGCATCAAAAACTACGGCAATCCGTGTCGGATTCATGTCCTTCAGAGTCTTCACCACCATATTGGTGAAGCCGAAAACTGCACCCGTGGGGAAACCTTTGGAGTTCGAGAGGCCGCCCATAGCGTGGTACGCTCTATAGATGTATGAACTGCCGTCAATAAGATACAGCTCTTCTTGTTTTTTGGACATGGTCGCCCTTTTTTCTAGTGCCACGCATTGAGAATTTAGCTTTGGGGCTTCAAATCGACATTCCCTCTCCCCCGTCCCTCTGCAGTAGGACCCGCGTCTAGCGACAGTAGGACCGGCATCTTGTCGGTCACCGCCTGGACCGGCGAGACGCCGGTCCTACTAATCGCCTCCCTCGACGGGAGGGGGGTAGGAGGGAAGGCACCCTTCGAGTGAAATTCGACGCGCTTCAGTGTATCTGCTGCTTGTGCCTTGTTTTTAATTCACACATTCAAGAGACCGTCCTTGATCGTGATTCGTTCCAAACCTGACAGGATTGACATAAACAGAGGATGTTCCTCCAGGACTTTGCCGTGACCCAATAGGATGAGCTTTGATCGGGCCCTGCTCAAGGACACGTTCAGTCGTTTTCGATCCGCGAGGAAAGAAGTCACCCCGTCCGAGCGGGCTAAAGACAGAATGATTACTTCTCTTTCACCTCCCTGAAATCGGTCCACTGTGTCGACGGACAGCAATGGGCGACCTGCATGACCTGCGGGCAACCTCATTCGGATAAGGGCCTGCTGAGCGCGATAGGGCGTTATTATCCCCATCTCCTGCGCGGGCACACCGTGAGCTATTAGAGTTTCTACGATTCTGCAAGCCACCTCGGCTTCTTCGGGCCGGGCTTTCCCGCTATCAGGCCCGTGCACGTCCACAAACACTACGGGGAGATCAGGATCTATTATCCTACTAATTTGATCATTAGCGGTAGTTTTCAACTCGATTTTCAACCGTCGGTTCTCCACATCAGGAGCCGGAAAGAGCATTCCATTGTAAAAGATCCGGGATGAGATTTCTTGAATTTCGCTATTCATCCTGTACTGCATTTTAAGGGCAGAGATCCCGGACTGCGGAGAATCACGGATAAGTCTTTCAAAGAGCGACCGTTCCAATCCGGCGCCGCCGTTAGGATCTATCTCGTCAGATCTCACCTTAACAACGGGCGGGAGCTGGAAATGATCTCCACCCAAGACAAACTTGGGTGCAAGCGCAAGGGGGCCTAATGTGGAAGGTTCATCCAACTGGCCTGCTTCGTCTACAATCACTCTGTCAAATCTCTGGCGCAGGAAAAACGGATGTGACGCCGTTTGGTACGCGGTTGCGCCCACCAGTCTCGTTTCCGTAATTCGTCGCAAGAAATCCCGGAAACCCGAATGCAATCGGCAGAAATCTTCCAAAAGAGCAGGGCGGTCTCCCAGCACCTCCAGAAATTCCCGGGAGGCACTCGAACGTCCGCCTATGCGAATAAAGTTCGTAACCCCCAAATTCATCAGTGCAATCAGCAACCGGTCGAGGGCCACATTTGTGGGACAGGCCACTAGTATCCGCTCCCCGCGGTCGAGACACACGCGGATCAGCGTCGCCAGAACCCTCGTCTTGCCCGTGCCGGGCGGTCCGTGGATCAGATGGTATGTTTGGCTCCCAAGAGCCGCCCTGACAGCAGCCTCCTGGTCCTCATTCAGCTCGCTCTGCAATGCTGCGGAAAAGGATGAATCCTCGATCGTGGAAACGCTGCCGGTGTTTTCTTCAATCATGGAAGTCGTCGAAGCCGGCGGCGCTGCGGTGTCAGCTCCGCCATGCACCACCGTCCGGACAACCTGTGGGCTCGCGTTCTGGAAAAATCGAAAAAGCATGTGACGAGCGGTCTCTCGGCCCCTGGAAAAAGGTACTTTATCGAGAAACCAGCCTTCAGGGCTAAGGTGCGGCGGTGAATCCTTCTCAGAGACATCATGTCGGGCGGATTTGGAGAAAGGGATTTTGAGGCTCAAGAGAATCTGACCCGCCCTAGAACTGTGCACGAAGGCCCTGAACGCTTGGGCGGAACAAGAATCACCTCGATGAAGTATTACCTCTTCGCCGGGACCGACTTCGGCGCCGGACTCCTCCATGCTTAATTCCGCGTAGACTTTTCCTGCTAACGGCATCTGACGATCAACATCCAAATTTTGCGCCACGGAACTATCGCGGAATTCGTTCGACTGCCAAGCGGGGGCTCGCGAAAATTCGGGATCCTGCCGTAGAGTTATTGCGCCAATGCCCAGCGTAGTCCCTTCGACCAGGCGCTCCTGAAGGGTCCCCCGGTCCAGAACTCGCGCGAAGTCTTCATCCTCGGCCCAGACGTTCAGGGACAAAATCCTGAACCAGCGATTATAGTACTCACGCTCTTGGCTATTCCGAAAGAGTTTCTGTCCTTCCGCAGGGTCACAAAACAGGCGCCGGCACGAGGACCTGACAAAGCATCTACCATTACGTGTACAAGCGTGCTTGGATAAACCCCCACTCTCTCGGATATACGAATTCTTTAAGAAAAGGACACGGTTACGACCCGTCAGGATTGTTCTCCGCTGCTCTTTGTTCGCCGTGTCGAGCTTTACTGCCCGTCCCGTCGAGGAGTAGATAACGTAACCATCAAGCTGAGAATTGTCGGACTCGCCGGCAAAAAGCATAGAATACGAGTAAAGCTGTAGCAGGTGGTCATCAACAGGGACTTTCCCGGATTTCAGCTCCAGAAGCGTACGTCGGCCGTCTCCATTGTGGAAAAGGGCGTCGGCCCGTCCCTTGAGGCCAAACCGACCGGACATGCGGTCCACTTCGACCTGAGCGGATGAGAAAGTCTTGCCATTCCTTGCCAGCCACGACCCGAGATTTTCGAAATGGACCCTGGCTTCGTCTTCCAACTCGGTCTCATCAACGACGATTCGCGACCCTGGGAGAGCCCCCATGAAAGCTGGCAGGGCAATACGAAACGCTTCATCGAAAGTACGACTCGACGCTTCGCCGCCATTGTGGACTAGATGTTCAAATAGCGTGTGAATAAGCTTGCCCTTGGCCATCCATAATGGTTCCTCCGGCCCCACACGATACCTGATGTCCGCTATCTTCAGACATGAAGCCGCCTCAACCGCCTCGGTAACGCTCACAAGGCGGAAAGGCTCGAGCACCAGTTCACTATCGGGAGTGGCTGTAAAAATGACGCTCCCATCTTCGAGTCGATTGTTCAGTTGGAGATCAAATGCCGCGACCCAGGCGTCCTGCCAACAGAGCAACGGAAATTCATAGAGATCGTCCCCAACGAAGGCCGGAATGATTATAAATATTCGTTCATTATCCTTGTCCGCGGCGATTTCCAGACCGCGGAAGAGGTATCCCCCCTTCATCGCGGGCCTTGGTTCCGACGCTATGCGAACAATTCGACCCTGGATCGAGTCTGCTGTTGGATCGGGCGACATGGGCGGCAATCTAGCATAGGCCGCCGCGGTCCACAACGGAATGATGGGGAATGACAAGGCCCGGAATAACGGTTAGTTAGTCAAACTTGAGTCATAGAGTCATACGCCACAAGGACCGTAAAGGTGCCGATCTTACTGCGCTCCCAGGATTGCTTTCAGACGTGCATAATACTATCGAGTAATTCTTTCACCGTCGCTCTTGACGCAATCAGATCTTCAGGCACCAATTCCAAAGTCAGGGTTCCGTCGTACCCATTTTTCAACAGTTTTCTTAGAATTCCATCAAAATCAATGATACCGCGGCCTATAGGCAGGTGCAGGTCATCAACTACACCGTATCCGCCCCTATTGTCATGAAGATGCACATGTTTTATGGAATTCATCAACCGGTCCATTATTCCGAAAGACGTATTGGTCGCGGTTAACAACTGGCCGTGCCCCACGTCCAAGGTTATTCCGAGCTCAGGTATGAAATCGAGGATGTCGGCAAGGTCTTCGGCGGTTTCCGACAGGTTCTCAAGGCTCACCAAAACGTCATTATCGCAACCATAGTTGAACAGATCCAATAAGGCGCGCTTCTTCTCTTTGAGAACGTCCGCTCGGACAAATCTGGGGTCCACCCATAAGTGTACGGTTAAGAAGTCTATGGCCATCATGCGGGCCACATCCACTGTTTCCCGAAGGGCCGGGTAGTATTTCTTCCATAGATTACCGATATCGTTGGCCGGCCCTTCAAGAGGCCCGTGCGCCATGAGGAAAAAACCCGATAGACCATGGTTCGTCACTCCGGAATCCTTCCAGAAATCGCGGGCCTTTGCGCTCCTGAGTACCACTTCGCCCAGGTCAAAATTCGCATGTTGAAG
>Ga0335070_10004562_pt1 | contig 16211 bp, 15 predicted proteins | sample Lox_Sample_13_FD_206722 | JGI IMG/M metagenome (GOLD analysis project Ga0335070, IMG submission 206722) | Soil microbial communities from Loxahatchee National Wildlife Refuge, Florida, United States - Lox_Sample_1.3 | ecosystem: Environmental > Terrestrial > Soil > Wetlands | place: USA... | reverse complement strand
CTGGAAAAGTTCCTTGAAAAACGGGAAAAACCCGTGAAGGAAGTTGAAGCAGAGGCCGCTGAAGAAAAGGCCGTCGCTCCAGTTGCCGAAGGGAAAGCGGAGCCGTTGTCACGCATGCGCGCGGCCATAGCCAAAAACGTCGCCTTATCCTGGCGGACCATTCCCCATTTCTCGGTAACGGTATCAGTGGATATGGCCGAGGCGGAAACTCTCCAGCGGGGCTTCAGGGACGGGGGAGTTCCAATTTCCATCAACGACATCATCGTCAAGGCAGCCGCCATGGCGCTGCGGAAATTCCCGCGATTGAACGCCTCCTTTTCTGAAGAAGGGGTAATATTGTATCCGGAAATAAATATCGGCATTGCGGTGAGTGTGGAGGACGGGCTGCTGGTGCCGATCGTCAGGGGATGCGACAGGCTTTCGCTGAAAAATGTCTCGGCCTTGAGCCGCGAACTGGTCGACAGGGCGAGGCAGGGAAAAATCAGCGAAAAGGAAATTTCCGGGGGTACTTTTACCGTTTCCAATCTCGGCATGTTCGGCGTCGAGGAATTCACGGCGGTCATTTATCCGACCCAGGCCGCCATACTTGCCGTCGGCGCCATTCGCGACACGGCGGTTATCCGAGAAGGCAGGACTGCTTGTGCCAGAATGATGCAGGTCACTCTTTCCGCCGATCACCGGATCGTTGACGGCGCTGATGCTGCCCGGTTCATGTCCGAATTGCGGAAAATACTGGAAAACCCATGCATGATGCTTGTCTGAAGATTAAAATACTTGATTTCGGAGTGATGGACTTCGGCGCGTCCTTCGCAATCCAGGAACAACTGGTCGAGGCGCTTTTCGGGGGAATGGAAACCGAAACACTTCTGCTGCTTGAGCACATGCCTGTTTATACCATGGGCCGCGGTGGAAGCGAAGACAACATTCTGGACGCCGCGATAGAGCCGGTGCGGATTAACCGCGGAGGAGACGTAACCTTCCATGGCCCCGGCCAACTTGTCGGCTACCCGATTATTGACCTGGACATGCGCGGCCGCGACCTGCACCGATACCTGCGTTTTCTCGAAGAACTGCTCATCAGGGTTGCCGCCGATTACGCAGTCGAAGCCCGGCGGGTTACCGGGCGGACCGGTGTCTGGACAGGCAAGGGGAAGCTGGCTTCCATCGGGGTCGGCGTGCGCCGCTGGATAACGATGCACGGTTTTGCCCTGAACGTTTCCACCGACCTCGCCGGTTTTTCCGCCATCAATCCATGCGGTATCGAGGCATGTCCCGTGACTTCGCTGAAGGACCTGCTGGGCACCGCTGCGCCGGCAATGCAGGAGGTCAAGGCGGCCGTGATGAAGTATTTTGAGCCTTTGCTGGATGAATGTTTGCCCGTTTTGACCAATAGGGCCGCAGGTAAGGCCTTACATCGTTAAAACCAGGTGTGTCACGTGGTTTGCTGTAATTTGGTCAAATGGCGCGATGACAGTTTTCATGAAAAAAATTGTGTTATACTATTCATGCAATTGAATTATTTTTGATTCACGGAGGATTCATATGCTTGCCGATGAACGTAAGTTGCCCATAGAGAAGCTTTCCTGGAAATGCGATCCGGAACTTTTTCAATTCCAGACAACTGAAGATCTCCCCGAACTTGATGGGTCTATCGGCCAGGAGCGCGCCCTCAAGTCCATCGATTTCGGGCTCGGCATGGTCGAAACCGGTTTCAACCTCTATCTTGCCGGCGAGACCGGGACCGGCCGGACTTCATCCATAATGAACATCCTGAAAAAAAGGGCGAAAAACGAGCCTCCTCCCCAGGACTGGTGCTACGTCTATAACTTCAAGAATCCGGACAACCCGATTTCCCTGTCTCTCCAGGTCGGCATGGGCAGAGAGCTGGAACAGGACATGAAGGAGCTTGTTCAGGACGTGAGAAACGACATTCCCAAGGCCCTGCAGAGCAAGGAATACGAGCTCGACAAAACAGCGATCATCATGGAGAACCAGGAAAAAAACAACCAGCTGTTTTCCGAACTGGAGACGGAGGCGCAGGGAAAGGGCTACGCCCTGCAGAGGACCGTTTCCGGCCTGGTCATGGTGCCCCAGATTGAGGGACGCAACATGACCAACGAGGAATACGAAAACCTCCCCCAGGAGGAAAAGGACAAAGTCGACGCAATCGGCAACGAACTGAAGGGAAAACTCGCCGACGTGCTCGGCCAGGTAAGGGAAAACGAAAAAGCGGTAAGGGATGCACTTGCCAAATTGGATCGAAGCCTGGGGCTTTCCGCCGTCGGTCATCATATCCTGCCGTTGAGGCAAAAGTTCAAGGAATATCCGAAAGTGATCAAATACCTCAATTCGGTGGAGGAAGACATACTGCTGAACCTGGAGGAATTCAAGGGGAGTGAGCAGCCGCAGCAGCAGATCATTCCCGGTCTGAAACTACCGGCTGCCCCGACTCCTTCTTTCGAACGGTATACCGTGAACGTCTTCGTGGACAACAAGAGCACGGAAGGCGCACCGGTCGTGTACGAGCCGAACCCGACCTATAACAACCTTTTCGGGCGTATCGATCATGTCATGCAGATGGGAGGGGTCGCCGCCACCAACTTCACGCTCATCAAGCCAGGCGCCCTGCATCGTGCAAACGGCGGATACCTTGTCCTGGACGCCCGTGAGGTCCTGACCAACCCGTTTGCCTGGGATGCCCTGAAACGCTGCATCAGAAACGGTGAAATCAAGATAGAGGATGTTCTGGAGCAGTACCGTTTCATTACCATCGTGTCCCTTAAGCCCGAGGCCGTCCCGCTCAAGGCGAAAATCATCATGAAAGGCTCCCCCTGGATATATTACCTCCTCTATTACATGGAGCCGGAATATCGGAAACTCTTCAAAGTCAGGGCCGATTTCGAAAGCCGTGTCAGGAAGTCACCGGATGTGCTCAGGGATTATGCCCTGTTCGTTTCAAGCCGATGCAAAAAGGAAAATCTGAGGCCTTTCGACAGGAGCGCAGTTGCGGCACTCATGGAACATGCAGCCAGGCTGGTGGAAGACCAGGAAAGGCTTTCCACCCAGTTCTCCACGTTCACCGACCTGATCCGGGAGGCCGATTACTGGGCAAGGGTGGAGAACAAATCCGTTATTAACGGGGACATAATCAAGCGGGCCTTGGAGGAAAAAACCTACAGAAGCAACCTCTTCGAGGAACGAATCCAGGAGTTGATCGCTGAAGGCACCCTGCTCGTGGACACGGAAGGGGCCGAGGCCGGGCAGGTGAACGGCCTGTCGGTCATCCAGTTCGCCGAATACACCTTCGGCCGCCCTTCCCGGGTAACGGCGCGTATCTTCATGGGGCGGGGCGGGATGGTCAACATAGAGCGCGAGGTTAAGCTGTCCGGCCCGATCCACGACAAGGGCGTACTGATTCTGACCGGTTACCTTGGAGGCAAATACGCCCAGGACAAACCGCTTTCGTTCTCCGCTTCCATCTGCTTCGAACAGTCGTACGAAGGCGTCGAAGGGGACAGCGCCTCATCGACCGAGCTTTATGCGCTGTTGTCCGCGCTGTCCGGCGTCCCTATAAAACAGGGCATTGCCGTGACCGGCAGCGTCAACCAGCTGGGCAGAATCCAGCCCATCGGCGGAGTGAACCATAAAATCGAAGGTTTCTTCGCGGTATGCAAGATCAAGGGCCTTACAGGCGATCAGGGAGTGATCGTGCCGAAAAGCAACGAAAGGAACCTGATGCTGAAAGACGAAGTGGTCGAGGCGGTGAAAGATGGCAAATTTCATATCTGGAGCGTCGAAACCATCGATCAGGGTATCGAATTGCTGACCGGGGTCCCGGCGGGTGAAAGACAGCCCGACGGGACTTACCCGGAAGGGAGCATCAATTTCCTCGTGGAAAAGAGGCTTAAGGAACTTGTCGAGAGCCTGAAGAAGTTTTCCTCCGCGGAAAAGGAGGAGAAAAAAACGGGGGAACAGAGTTCCTGACCTGCCGCAAATCCGGGCGGGGTGATACCTGTCTGACCCCGTCCGGAATTTCCCTTGCCACGAAGTATAATGAAGTTTCCGGTAATCCCGCGGAATCCTTCCAGTTCCCGAAAACACGTCATCAAAGGGTCCAGCCTAAAAATAATAATTGCTAAACAATTTGTTTTAACATTAGTCCGTGGTATAACATACGTAATTTGGGATGCCGCGATTTTGCCAGCTTCAGGTCATTTTTCCCGGCCAAGTACGTGTTTTCATAAATTTGTTGTCATCTCGACCAAAGGGAGAGATCTTGATGCAAACGGCCAAAACTTCAAGATTTCTCTCTTTGTTCGAAATGACAGCATTTCTGCAGAAATATTGATAATACGGTATCGAATTTATTAACGGCTGTACTAAGTTACTTATATGGCAAGTGAACTAAACGTCCGCCAATAGAGGAGCAGAGTTTGAAAACCCCTTACGTGCATGGATACGATCTGAAAGAAAATATCCGGCTTCAGGATCAGGCATCAACGCTTGTCGAACTGCTGCACTCGGACACCATTTATCCTGCCGGAAGCAGGATTTTGGAGGCAGGATGCGGTGTCGGCGCCCAGACGGTTACCCTGGCCAAGAACAGTCCCGGAGCAATATTCACCTCAGTCGATATATCGGAAATTTCCTTGGCTGCGGCCAGGATGACCGCCGAGTCGGCCGGGATAACAAATGCCGAATTTCAGCAGGCCGACATTTTTGATTTGTCCTTCGGACCGGAATCTTTTGACCATATTTTTGTCTGTTTTGTTCTGGAACATTTGCCTCAGCCCGTTGAGGCGCTAACCATCCTGAAAAGGCACCTCAAATTTGGCGGGACAATTACCGCGATAGAAGGCGATCATGGATCAGCTTATTTTTACCCGGACAGTGAACTGGCTCATAAGGCGATTAATTGCCAGGTCGAGGTGCAACGGCGTTCAGGGGGCAATGCGAATATCGGCAGGGAACTGTATCCGTTATTGAGGAAAGCAGGTTATGAAAAAATACGCGTTTCCCCTCGAATGGTCTATGTTGATTCCAGCAGGCCGGACCTTGTCGATGGTTTCACGAAAAAGACATTTACGGCCATGATTGAGGGGGTTCGTGATCTTGCCCTTGAAGCGGGGATAACTGATAAAGACAGCTTTGATAAAGGAATTCAAGACCTTTACAGAACTGCCGGGGCGGACGGCGTTTTCTGCTACACTTTCTTCAAAGCCGTAGCCGTCAAGGTATAACAGCCGGACCCATGACAGGCACGGAACTGTTCACAGCGATTGAAAAGCAAAATGGATATATCAAACGGCCTTTAAATCGGCAAAGAAATGAATAAAACAAAAACTGTGAGTAAAAATCTGATGTCCGGATATTTGCCGCAGGGACAGACATGAACTTTGTACCGGCATTTCATCCGGGCTTCACGAATGCCTGGATACTCTGTATTCCATTTCTGGTTCCGGCATTCATTATCGGGATGTTGAAAAAAGATGTGGCAAGGCGGATGTCAGACATGACCGGTTATAGCGCCAGGGAAAGATTCTTTACCATTTCCGCTTCGCTGGCTCCTTATCCATTTATGGTCGGAACCGTCTGGACTCCGTTCACTTCGTTGAAGCCGTTCATTTATGCGGGTTCCGCTCTGTATTGTGTCGGCATGGCGGCTTTTTACGCCTCCATATATTCATTTGCGGTCACTCCACCCGGCAAGCCGCTCACCGCGGGAGTTTACCGTTTCTCCAGAAATCCCATTTATGTCTCAGCCTCCCTGGTGTTCTTAAGCATCAGCATGATGACGGCCAATCCCGTACTGATTGCATATCTGGTCGTATTGCTGGTGCTGCAGCATTTCATGATCCTTGCAGAGGAGAGAATATGCAGTAAAAAATTTGGAACGGAATTTCAGGAATATATCCGTAAGGTGCCCAGGTACCTCATCCGTTAACGGTACCGGGCAGGAAAATGCCTGATAACGGCAAATTGTTGCAAGCAGAAAAGGGAGGACATCATGACAAAAGTTAAAAGCTGGCGCGAAAAACTCTCGGACAGCAAGGACCTGCCAAAGGTCGTGACGCTGAACGATCCGGCGCAAAAACACTGGAAAGGCAACACAATGGCTATCCCTTCTCCTCTGGAGGTAAATGAAATAATGGCCGCGGTTCCAAAAGGGAAACTGATTACAATCCAGGAAATTCGCAAGATTATCGCGCTAAAGCACCGTGCGGACATCGGGTGCCCTCTGACCTGCGGGATTTTTTCCTGGATCTCGGCACATGCCGCCGAAGAGGAGGCCGCGGAAGGCAAAAAGAATACGACTCCCTATTGGCGGACATTGAAAACAGGCGGGGAATTGAACCCGAAATACCCAGGGGGAGTCGAAAAGCAGAAGAGGTTGTTGGAAGCGGAGGGGCATAAAGTATTTCAAAAGGGGAAAAAAACGCTGGTGGAAAACTTCGAGATGAAGCTGCTGAAAGATTGATAGACTCTTCGCTGTCCGGCATTTCTTTTGCCGGTTTGCGGGCCTTTTCCCTAATCAAAGAATAGGTAATGCCTGGTTGAATCCGCGAGCGCGCGTCTCTCTGGTTGATTGATCTTTACTGGCTCAGATACTGAAGGGCGTATTTAACGTAGTTTTCGGCGGATTTCCTCAAGCGGTCAATTTCTTCAGGAGTAAGGTCGCGTTTGTATCTGGCGGGAGACCCCATCCATAATGTATGGGGCGGGATGATAGTATTTTCCGTAACAAGCGAACGCGCACCGACCAACGCCCCTTCGCCGACGACCGCCTTGTCCATAACGACCGCCTGCATGCCGATGAATGCGCCGTTTTCCACGGTGCAGCCGTGCAGGGTGACGCTGTGGGCCACGGTTACATCATCGCAGATGATCAGCGGAGCTCCGGGGTCATCCGGGCTCTTGCGGTGGGTCACGTGGAGCATGGAAAGATCCTGAATGTTAGTGCGGGAGCCTATCCTGATGAAGTTCACATCTCCGCGCACCACGCAGTTATACCAGATGCCGCTCCGGGGGCCGATCCGCACATCTCCTATGATGACGGCTGTCTCCGCGATGAAGGCGCTGGGATCTATTTCGGGCAGGATGCCCTGAAAGGGACGGATCACCGGCTTTCCTAATCCCTCGGTACCGCCAGCATTCTGTCCAATGCGCGTTTTGCCGGGATCCGGACTTCTTCCGGGACTTTCACCACAGGAGACATGGTTTTGAGGGATTCCAGTATGTCCTCGAGCGATATCAGCTTCATGTTGGGGCAGATCAGCGAGGGAGAGGCGAGGATGAATTCCTTGTCGGGGTTTTCTTTTTTCAGCCGGTAAAGGATGCCGGCCTCGGTGCCGATGATGATTTTCCTTGCGGGGCTTTTTTTGACGAATGCATACATGCCGCTGGTGGAGCAGGCATGGTCCGCAAGCGCCGTAACTTCGGGGGCGCATTCGGGGTGGCAGATGAACAGAGCGTCCGGATGTTCCGTCTTCAACTTGACGACTTCCTCGACCCTGAGCCGTTCATGGGTCGGGCAGAAGCCGTCCCAGAAATGGAAGGTCTTGGTGGAGAACTTCGCCGCGTAGCGTCCCAGGTTGCGGTCGGGGACGAATATGAGCTCGTCTTCCGGGAGAGAGTTGACTACCTTGACCGCATTGGCGGAGGTGCAGCAGATGTCTGTATGGGCCTTTACCGCGGCGGTCGAGTTTACATAAGTGACGACGGGAACGCCGGGATGCCTGGCCTTCATTTCGAGAAGCCCTTCCACCGTGACCATGTCGGCCATCGGGCATCCAGCGTCCAGGCGCGGGAGGAGGACCGTTTTCTCCGGGGACAGTATGGAAGCCGATTCCGCCATGAAATGCACGCCGCAGAAAACTATGACATCGGCGGACGTTTTTGCCGCTTCCATGGAGAGTCCCAGTGAATCGCCGGTTATGTCTGCGATTTCCTGCACTTCGTCGCGCATGTAGTTGTGCGCGAGCAGTACCGCGTTTCGTTTTTGCAGAAGAGATCGAATCTCGTTTTTGATTTCAGAGGAACTCATCGTCCGTCACCACCTGTATGTGTCCGCCCGGCCTGCCGGGACAAGATGTGGAAAATTCTCAAAATATTAGCCAAAATAGTTTGTTATGTCAAACTCTTTGAATCCCGGAGGAGCCGGAAATATCTGTTTCAGGCGAGGACGGGCGTGCCGCGTGGAACGCAATGTTATTTCAATGTGCTGAACCTTCCTTGACACCCCCCGCCAAAACATTTATTATTCATTACAACAAATAACATATAAGTGATTAAGAGCTTATTCGTAAATAAGCATTCCGGGCTCGCATCCCGTCTTCATGCCGTCTTTGACCTGTCCTCAATCGCAAAATCCTCGACGTAGCCCTGCTACGCCTGCGGTTTTGCTCGATCGTCCAGGCCAAATCCGACATAAATCCGGGCGCGATCCTTCGAAACGTTATTTACGAACAAGCTCTAAGTCAGGGCCGCTTTCCGCCGGAATACGGCTGTCGCGGGCCAGTGTGGGTTGGGGGCCGTGGATAACGGCGCGGTCGCGCGGATCAAGATGGGCCGAGGGGAAAGAATATGTTTGGAATAGGCATGCCGGAGCTGATAATAATACTTGTCATCGCGCTGATCGTGATCGGCCCGCAAAAACTGCCGGAAATCGCCCGGTCCCTTGGCAAGGGGCTGGCCGAGTTCAAGCGTGCGGCCGACGACCTGAGGCAAAACGTTAATGAGGAGGCCAGGGCGCTGGATGAGAAAGAAAACCAGGCCAGGGAAGCCCGGGCGAAGGAAGCCGCCGGGAGCCAGGAAGAGCATGACGGCGTCAAGGTCAAGGAAGAGAAGAAGGACGGATATTCGGCCTGATTGAAAATCGTGCGGAGAACTGAAAAAGGCGGTTTAAAACCGCCTTTTTCTTATTTCAGACCTTTCAGAAGTTTCTTCGCTTTGGCGGCCTCATCCGACTTGGGGTAAGTTTCGGTCAGCTTCTTGAACACATACTTGGCGCTCTTGGCGTCACCCAGACCCTTAAATGACATCCCCTGCTTCAGCATGGCTGCCGGCGCCTTTTCCTTGCCGGGGAAATTTTTGATGACTTCCTGGTATTCGAGAATCGCCTGTTCCAGGTTTTTCTCGTTGTAATATGTCTCACCGATCCAGTAATGTGCGTTTGCCGCGAGTTCATTCTTTGGATACTGGGCGATGAATTTGGAGAAAATTTCCCTGGCTTTTTTCATGTCGCCGTTTTTGTACGCGGCGATACCTTCCTGATATAAGGATTCGGCGGTCGCGTCTTTGGGGGGCGCGTCGGCCGCGGCCTTGTCCTGTCCGGCAGCCTTCCCTTCGAGGGCCAGCAGCCGCCGGTCGGTATCTTCTTTCAAAAGGGCAAGTTCATCGGATGGTTTTTTTGCCAGTTGTTTAACATCGTCGACCTTGCCCGATACGGACTGGATATCTACGCGCATCGTGTCCTGGGATGCCTGGATGTCGGCGACGGTTTTGCGAAGGTTTTCGATTTCTTCCCGATAGCTCTTTATTTTGCTGTCGGTTCCTTCCTTCGCTTCAACACGGATGCTGCCGATATCTTTTTCCATCTGGTAAATGCGGTTCTTAACCTCCTCCATATCGCGCTGGAGATTGCTCACATCGTCCCGGCTGGCGCATCCCGCAATTACGAGAAGGAAGACGAGAACCGGAAAAAGTGTCTTTGCGTGCATAAGAAAGGGGCTCCTTGTATACTGCTGATTGTGTTTGGGTTCACGGATAAAGAAAAAAGGAGCCTTGGCGGCTCCCTTTTTCCGGTCGGCGCTACTTTATCAGAGCGAAGTCATCTCTTCTGTTTTTAGTCCAGGCGGCTTCGTCGTGCCCCGGATCAACAGGTTTTTCTTTTCCGTAGCTGATGAATGACAACCTGCTGGTGGGAACGCCGAGGGTTTCCAGGTACTTGACGGCGGCCTTGGCCCTTTTTTCACCGAGCGCCAGGTTGTATTCGGCAGAACCTCTTTCGTCGCAATTTCCCTGGACCTGAACCTTTTCACCGGTGTTCGCCAGCATCCATTCGGCGTTTTTCTTCAGGGTGTCCCTGGCTTCGGCCGATAAAACATAAGAGTCGAAGTCGAAATAAACAGTCTGCAGGTTTGCTGCCGGAACAGCTTCCTTGACCGTTTCCTGAACGGTTTCTTCTTTTGCCGCGGGCGCTTCCGGCGCGGCAGGCTTAGCCGGTGCTTCAACGGCTTTCGCGGGCGGCGCGACAGGCTCTTCAGCCTTTACTACCTCTTTTTTGGCGCAGCCTGCCGCAATGAACGCGGCACAAATAATCCCGACGAAAAGCCCGGTCATCTTCTGATTCATAATGTCCTCCTCTTCTATTAAATTTTTATTGCTCTGCCGGAAATTTTAACCGGCAAAATTGATAAACGCGCTACATTATACATAAGTGGCAAGTATTTGCAATAATTGTTGAAGAATTTTACCCGTAAAGGCATGGTGTACTTGCGTTCACCACCGGGGAGACCAGACCGGCGACGAACCGCCTCCACCGCCTCGCGAAACCCTGGTCTGTCCGGTTCCGTCCGCTCGCATGACATAGATCGATTCTCCGCCGTCCCGGTTCGAACTGAAAGTTATGAAACGGCCGTCCGGGGACCATCTCGGATTTTCGTTCCTTCCTCCCGAGGTCAACTGGGTGTCATCGCCTCCGTCCGTTGACATCGAATAAATCTGGAACCCGCCTCCCTGCCTGCGACTGTAAACGATGCGGTCTCCCTTCGGAGACCAGGAAGGCGTGACGTTATAAGCGCCGTTGCGGGTCAGCCGATGAATATTCGATCCGTCGGAATTCATGACAAATATCTGCGGGCTCCCGAGCCGGTCGGAAACGAAGGCTATCCGTGAACCGTCGGGCGACCATGAAGGAGAGATGTTGATCGAGTCGCTGTCGGTAAGCTTGGCGATCTGTTTGCCGTCCTTGCTTATTATGAAGATTTCCGGGCTGCCGTCCTTGCTCATGGAAAGGGCTATCCTGGACCCGTCCGGCGACCACGCGCCGGTGAAATTTACCCCGTGACGGGAAGATATCCGGGCTTCCGCGCCGCCCATCAGCACCAGCCGGTAAAGATCCGGATTCCCCTTTTTGTAGGAGGTAAAGAGAATTTCACGACCTTTCGGAGAAATATCCGGGTTAAGATTTATGGAACCGTTTTTGGTGAGGCGCTTAATGTTGTAGCCGTCATAATCCATAATATAAATTTCTTTGTTCCCGGATGCCTTGGAAACGTAAACGATTTTTCCCGTAAAAGGCCCCGCTTCACCGGTTGTGGCGAGCATGGTCTCGTCTGAAAAGGCGTGGGCCATCCACCTCAGATCCTTGCGGTTGCCGGAGTAACGCTTCGCGGCAAGGGATTTCCCCTGCAAAACATCATAGAGCCGCATTTCAACGGTAATATTGTCCCCGGAAACAGTGTATCCGCTTTTGACTAGATAGATCGCGCCCATGGTTTTCCATGGGGAAAAGTCGAACTCGCCCGGCCGGATTCCCCCGCTTCCGCTTCCCGACGAACCGGTGATGACCGAATAAGCCCCGGCCAGGGTCAGGTCAAATCTGAGAACGTCTCCGATGACGCCGGCGACTTCACTGTTCTGGGCACCTCCGAGACTTACCGGCGGAGCTATGGCAAGGGCGGGCAGCTTGTTCCCCTGGGCGGTGACTTCCAGGTAACTCTGGTCGGCGTGAAGATACGAGGCAGTGAAGAGGGCCGTTAAAAGCAAAATTAAACAAAAAAATCTTCTCATCTCTTCCCAACTCCTTTGCGCCGGAAAACGAATCCCTGCTCAAAATTGCTTCCGCTTGGCGGTGGCGGTAAATTTTCTCCGGCGATGCTTATTGCCCTGGAGACGGAGGCTTCAAATAATTTATCCATGGTGCTATGTACAACGCTGTACCCGATAACTTTGCCGTATTTGCTGATTCTGAGCTTAATTGCAACTTGGGGATTGCTGCTCTGGAAAGCAATCGTTTCCTGGAAGGCGTCGCTGAGCCTCGACTGGACATAGCTTGCGTAATCGCTGCCTGCCTGGTTTCCTTTGGCACCGGGCATTCCAGCCCTGCCGCCGGTGGAAAGCCTTTTTCTGATGTCATCTATGGCAGTGCTCTCGTGCCGCGAATCGGCCTTTTGTTCAAGGCGAGCAAGACGCTTTTGGAAATCTTCGTCCGTTTCGGCGGGGCGAATTTCCTTTGGGGTCTTCTTCAACGCAGGTTTTGTCGGGGATGGTTCCGGTTTCTTCCTGGCCGGCGCCGGCAGCTTCATCTCCTGTTTCTGCTCCTGTTTCTGCGGAGAAGTGGTGGCGGAAGCAGTTTTTTCAGGGGCCGCTGGAGACCCGGACCGGGGGTTTGCCACAGGCAGGTTGACGATGTCGACATAGTATGCTTGTTTTTCCGGCGGATGAAAGCTCTCGAAGTGACTGAATTTGTAAATTAAGCCGAACAGGACGGCATGAAACAGGAGGGACCAGGCGATCATCGGACTGATCCCGGACTCTTTTACCAGCCTGGTTTTCATTTTCCCTGTGACGGCTCCGTGACCATGCCGAGGCGCTCGATGCCGGCGCCCTTGATTTCCGCCATGGTTTTCACCACTTCACCATAGGGGACGGTCCTGTCCGCCTTCAGGAATACCTCTTTCTTGGTCCGGTTCTCGAACATCGAGGCGAGCCTGGACTTCAGTTCGCCCGGGGATATTTCCGAGCTGTTTATGAAGACCCTGCCGCTTTTGTCTATGGATACAACCACGGTTTCTTCCTGGGCGCTCAGGGTCTTTGCCTGGGCCTTGGGAAGATTGACCTGCACGCCCTGCTGCATCATGGGCGCCGTTACCATGAAGATGATAAGCAGCACCAGCATGACGTCCACCAGCGGCGTTACGTTTATCTGCGACATGGTGCCGCGGTTGCCGTTATCCCTGCTTCCTATTTCCATGGCTTCTCCCTACTTCCTGGCGAAGGTGCGCTGAACGATGTTCAGGTATTCGGTGGAAAAACTGTCCATTTCGGATATCAGCACCCTTATCTTGTGCTGGAAGTGGTTGTAGCCCATGACGGCGGGGATGGCGGCCACCAGGCCTATGGCGGTGGCGATGAGGGCCTCGGCGATACCGGGAGCAACGACCGCCAGAGACGCGGTGCCGGTCTCGCCAATCCCCTTGAATGCGGTCATGATCCCCCATACCGTGCCGAAAAGGCCTATGAAAGGCGCGGTGGAGCCGGTAGTCGCCAGGAAAGTGAGGTACTTCTCAAGCCGGGTGCTTTCAGAGGTGGTGGCCCTTCGCAGGGCACGGGCGATATTGTCTATCCCCCCAAGCTCGGTGCTGATCACATTCGGATCCTCTTTCTGCGTTCCCTTCTCCATGAGCTTCTTCAACTCCGTGAAGCCTTCGCTGAAAAGCACCGCGAGGGGGGAATGGGCGAAGCGGTCGAGCTGCTCGTTGATGGCGTCAAAGCGTTTGGTTTTCCAGAAAAACTCCATGAAGCGCGAGGATTGGCTGTTCGCCCGGTAAACCTGCAGAAATTTGAAAAAAATGATAGCCCACGAGATGATAGAAAAGCCGATCAGGATGAACAAGACCAATTTAACGACCAGTCCGGTCACTGCAAAAATTCCCAAGGCTGATACCTCCAAAGTTGTTGAAATAAATCTGGTTAAAAATATTCCTTACGGTTGCTTAAGTCAATACGATTTTTGATGAAACGAGGTGAGAGGCAGTCGCAAATGCCGTGGTAACCTGCCTTCGGTCCCAACCGGAATAATTCCGGCGCCGGATTCCACATGAATATTTACTTGATGGCGCGAATTGATTTATCATTTATAAACGTGCCGAAAATTTCCGACAAGTATACCACATTTGAATTTACATCGAAACCAGCGGACCTGAACATAAATGACTACTCGGACAAAAGCTTCCATATATATCCATTTTCCTTTCTGCGTGAAAAAATGCCTTTACTGCAGCTTCATTTCCTTTGATGACAGGCTTTTTCAGGTCGATGAATACGTAAACCTCCTCTTGCGTGAAATGCGTCTCTTCCGGGGGGATGTTGATGATTCTTTTAGTGTCGAGACATTGTATTTCGGCGGCGGAACGCCGTCACTCATGGATGCGCGTCAAGCGGGGAAAGTTATCGAAAGTGCGGCCGGGCTTTTTGACCTGGAGCCGGACGCCGAAATAACCATCGAGGCAAATCCCGGCACCTTGACGGAGGATAAACTGGCCGGTTACCGAAGCTGTGGAATAAACCGCCTTTCACTGGGCGTGCAGTCTTTCGATGATTCGATGCTGAAAAGCCTGGGCAGGGTTCACTCGGCGGCTCAGGCCGTCGATTCGTTCCGTGCGGCGAGGGAGCGCGGCCTGGAGAATATAGGGATAGACCTGATAAATTCCCTGCCCGGACAGACAAAGGCCATGTGGGAGGATGACCTGCATTCGGCTGTGGCGCTGGGGCCGGAACACATTTCGGTGTACGGTCTGACAATCGAAGAAGGCACCCCGCTGGCGGCCATCGAGAAGTGCGGCGCTCTGCCTTTGCCCGACGAGGAGGAAAGCGTCTCTATGTTTGAAAGCAGTGAAAGGATTCTCCGGCAATCGGGATACGAGCACTATGAAATATCGAATTACGCCCTGCCGGGCCGCAGGTCCCGCCACAACCAGGTTTACTGGCAACGCGGCAATTACCTGGGTTTCGGGTGCGGGGCGCATTCTTTCCTGAGGGAACCGGAGTTCGGCGTCCGATGGCGGAATCCGGACAATATCGAGGAATATATGCGGTCGGTTCGGGACGGACGCCCTTGCAGGGAGGAAAAACAACGCATCGGACGGCGTGAAGCCATGGCGGAGAAGCTTTTTCTCGGGCTGCGCATGCTCGATGGGGTCGACCTGGAGCAGTTTCGGGAGGAATTCGGCGCCGGCTTCGATGAAATATATTACGAGAAATGCTTGGCGCTGTTTGAGAGCGGAATGCTCGAAACGTTCGGAGGACGTCTCAGGATTCCCGAACGCGCCATGCTCGTCTCGAACCGGATATTCGAAAAATTTCTGTAAGTATCAGTAATTACAGGCCGACAAGGCTTTAATGCCAAGCTCCGGTTTCATGGAAATTACCCTTGACAAACTCCGGGTTGGTTGTTACCTTGATAAACAGTTAGCACTCGGCAGTTCAGAGTGCTAACTGTCATTAAAGGGGAATGAATGATGGATGATCTTTCCGAAAGAAGCAAAAGAATTCTTGAGGCCATCATCGAGGATTACATCAGGACCGCCGAGCCGGTCGGCAGCCGTAGCATAAGCCGCAGGCACGGGCTTTCCCTGTCTCCGGCCACCATACGCAACTGCATGTCCGACCTGGAAGAGATGGGTTTTCTCGCTTCCCCGCACACATCGGCGGGCAGGATACCAACGGACAAGGCATTCAGGTTTTACGTGGACTCGCTTCTGACGGTCGGAAGCATCGACCGGCAGCAGGAGGAGCAGATCCGGAGGCAGTACAGGCTCTCCGGCAAGGATGCCGGTGAAATATTCAAGGAAACCAGCAGGATGCTGTCTTCCCTGTCCCATTACATGGGGATAGTGGTAACTCCGCGCTTTACCACCACCGTTTTTCGCCACATCGAGTTCATCAAGCTCGGCGGGACGCGCCTCCTGGCGATCCTGGTTTCGAAAAACGGCATCGTCCAGAACAAGATCATCGAAGCCGACGAGGAAATCAGCCTGGCAGACCTGACACGCATGTCCAACTACCTTAACGACTTGCTCCGGGACCTCAGCATAGCGGAACTCAAGAGCAGGATACTGCGCGAGATGCAGGATGAAAAGGTCCGGTATGACGCCCTGCTTGCCAGGGCACTGAAACTTTCGGAGCAGACCCTCGACGAAAACGGGACGGAGGTTTTCATCGAAGGGCAGGTGAATATCCTGGATCAGCCGGAATTCGCGGATGTGGAGAAAATGAAGGAAATTTTCCGGGCCTTCGAGGAAAAGAGCCAGCTGATATCTCTGCTGGACCGCTGCCTGGAATCGGAGGGCGTGCACATTTTCATCGGTTCGGAAAACTACATGCGCCAGATGGCGCAGATGAGCATCATATCCGCGCCGTACATGAGCGGCAACAAGACGGTCGGCGTGCTGGGAGTCATCGGCCCGACCCGGATGGGTTACGACAGG
>Ga0335070_10004561_pt1 | contig 16211 bp, 7 predicted proteins | sample Lox_Sample_13_FD_206722 | JGI IMG/M metagenome (GOLD analysis project Ga0335070, IMG submission 206722) | Soil microbial communities from Loxahatchee National Wildlife Refuge, Florida, United States - Lox_Sample_1.3 | ecosystem: Environmental > Terrestrial > Soil > Wetlands | place: USA: Florida... | reverse complement strand
TCGAGGAAGTGGCCGAGAGCCTCTTTGAGGGAGAGAACCTCCGGCCGGTTGTGAACAATGGCGAGCATGTTGATACCGAAACCCACCTCCAGCTGGGTGTGCCTGTAGAGGTTATTCAGGACCACCTCCGCCTGCTCGTCCCGTTTGAGATCGATCGCCACCCGCATGCCCTGCCGATCCGACTCGTCGCGGATGTCCTGGATTCCTTCGATCTTCTTATCCTTGACAAGCTCGACAATCCGTTCGAGAAGCCTCGCCTTGTTCACCTGGTAAGGCAGCTCCGTGATGACAATCCGCTGCCGCTCCCCCTTGATTTCCTCGATGTCCACCCGGGCGCGCACCCGTATCTGCCCCCTGCCGGTGCTGTAGGCCTCGCGAATCCCGCCGGTACCGTAGATGAAACCGGCGGTTGGAAAGTCTGGGCCGGGGATGAGAGCCATGAGACCTGGCAAATCGATCTGAGGATTGTCGATCATCGCCACCAGACCGTCGACGATCTCCGACAAGTTGTGGGGGGGGATATTGGCCGCCATACCGACGGCGATCCCGGCCGCGCCGTTAATGAGAAGGTTGGGTACCGCCGTGGGAAGTACCGAGGGCTCTATAAGAGAAGCGTCGTAGTTCGGGACAAATTCCACGGTCTCCTTGTCCAGGTCGGCGAGAAATTCGTGAGCGAGTCGGTTCAACCTGACCTCGGTGTAACGCATGGCCGCCGGAGGGTCTCCGTCCACGGAACCGAAGTTTCCCTGGCCATCTACCAGGGGATAGCGCATGGAGAATTCCTGCGCCATCCGCACCAGAGCCTCGTAGACCGCAGCGTCACCGTGGGGATGAAACTTACCAATTACGTCTCCGACGATACGAGCTGATTTCTTGTAGGGTTTGTTCCAGTCGTTCCCCAACTCCTGCATGGCATAGAGGATCCGACGGTGGACCGGCTTCAGGCCGTCGCGGACGTCAGGCAACGCCCTGCCGATGATGACGCTCATGGCATAATCGAGGTAGGACTGTTTGATTTCGTCCTCGATCCTAATACCCCGAAGTTCTTCACCCATAGCTGAACCCTCGAAACAAAAACGCGGGACGGATGACTCGCCACTGAACTATCATCCATCTAGCCCGCGTCGATCAGCGCGTCAAATGTCCAATTCCCGCACTTCCAGGGCGTTGGTCTGAATGAACTCCCGTCGCGGCTCTACCCTGTCGCCCATGAGGATGGTGAAAATCCGGTCCGCCTCAACAGCGTCCTCGATGGTTACGCGCAAGAGTGTCCGGGTCTCCCGATTCATGGTCGTTTCCCACAGTTGCTCGGGGTTCATTTCCCCGAGGCCCTTGTAGCGCTGAATGGTCAGGCCTTTCTTCCCCTGCTCCCTCAGGTATTCCAATAGGCCTCGCTTCGATTCGATGGCGACGTCTTTTTCACCCTCAACCACCCGGTAGGGAGGATCTTCCAGTTCGAGGAGTTGCCGGCGGTAATCGAGAGCCCGGCGAAAATCCACAAGATGGAAAAGCTGTCGGCCTACGGTGACCCATTCCCAGCCGTTCTCGCGAGGCCGAACCGGGAGTTCGAAGGTACGGTATTCCTCGTTCTCGCGGAGCTCTCCAACCTGGAAGCCGACGCTGGCGAAGTGATTCCGCAACCGCGTCATGCCCCCGTAGTCCGCGTGGATCTCTTCTTCCAGGTAGAGCTTCAAGAGCTCCTTCATCAAATCTATGTCGTAGCCCCGCCGCTGAAGAGAGCCGAGAATATCGAAGTATCGAACCATCTTTTCCAGTAACCGAAGGAGCTCCTCACCGGCGTACACCTTGCTGCTCTTGTCGACGATGAGCTTGCGGTTTTCGGTGGCACGGTCGAGGAGAAAGCGCTGAAATGCCGCCTCATCTCGCACGTAGGTCTCCCTCTTGGCCTGAGCGACCCGGAGAAGCGGTGGTTGGGCGATATAGAGATGTCCCTGGCGGACCAACTCTTCCATCTGGCGATAGAAAAAGGTGAGGAGGAGGGTGCGAATGTGAGAGCCGTCCACATCCGCATCAGTCATGATGATGATCCGGTGGTACCGCAACTTGCTGAGGTCGAAGTCATCTTTTCCGACCCCGGTACCAAGGGCGGTGATCATGGTGCAGATTTCCAGGTTTTCCAGCATCTTGTCGAACCGAGCCTTCTCGACGTTGAGGATCTTGCCGCGGAGCGGCAGCACCGCCTGAAACTTCCGATCACGCGCCTGCTTCGCTGAACCTCCGGCGGAATCCCCTTCAACGATAAACAGCTCGGTCAAGGCCGGATCTCGCTCTTGACAGTCCGCTAACTTGCCGGGCAGTGAGTGCTCTCCAAGTACTCCTTTCCGGCGAGTGAGATCCCTCGCCCGCCGAGCGGCCTCCCGCACGCGGGCAGCTTCCGCCACTTTCGCCAACACCGCGCGAGCCACCACGGGGCTTTCTTCGAAATAGGCACTCAGTTGTTCATACACCATCGTTTCCACGAGGCCCTTGACCTCGCTGTTTCCTAACTTACTCTTCGTCTGCCCCTCGAACTGAGGTTTCGAAAGCTTTACACTAATTACCCCGGCGAGACCCTCGCGAACATCGTCACCCTCAAGCTTACCCTTGAGGTGCTTCGGGATGTTGGCGCTGGCTGCGTACTGATTCACCGAGCGGGTCAAGCCCGCCTTGAACCCGCTAAGATGGGTCCCACCTTCCCTTGTATTGATGTTGTTCGCGAAGGCGAAGATTTGTTCGGTGTAGCTGTCACTGTACTGGAGAGCGATCTCGACCGCCACCCCATCGCGAGTGCCGGAAAGGTGGATGACGTCGGGGTGAATAGGGGTCTTGTTTTTATTCAAATACTGGACGAAGGAGTCAATGCCGCCTTCGTAGTAGAAATCGTGCTGGCGATTGATTCGATGATCCTGAATGGTTATGCGCACTCCCTTATTCAGGAAAGCCAATTCGCGCAGCCGATTCGCGAGGATTTCGAAACTGAAGTTGATAGCCGGGAAGATCTGGAAGTCCGGTCTAAAGGTGACCCGGGTGCCTCGTCGATGCGTAGTTCCAATCACCTCTAAGGGTGTGACGGTGTCACCGCGCTCATAACGCTGTCGGTAAACTCTTCCGTCTCTTCGGATCTCAACCTCGAGAAACTCGCTCAAGGCGTTGACCACCGATACTCCGACGCCGTGAAGTCCGCCCGAAACCTTGTACGCTTGATTGTCGAACTTGCCCCCCGCATGCAGTTTGGTCATGACGACTTCAAGCGCTGAGATGCCCTCTTTCTCGTGAATGTCAACAGGTATCCCACGGCCATCATCTTCTACTGCAACCGTGTTATCAGAGTCAATGCGTACGTCGATGCGAGAGCAGAAGCCCGCCAAAGCCTCATCGATGCTGTTGTCTACCACCTCAAACACGAGGTGATGCAGCCCCTCGGTGGAAAGGTTCCCGATATACATGGAAGGGCGCTTGCGGACGGCAGCCAACCCCTCCAGCACTGTTATTCTGCTGGCATCGTACTGCTCTTCTGGAGTTCCAGCATTCTCTTCGAGTTTATCCATACAATCCCATTAGACAGAATTAACTATCGACCCAAATTTTTAGCTCAGCCAGATACAACCTTTTTCTTCCAAACGGTACAGCGCTATGGAGCCGCAGTGAAGTATCTCTCGACAGATCTACCGCCAAGGAGTCTTCGGTCATCCTCGTGTAGACTTCGACCTACTTCAGTGATAGTTGGTGGAGTCAAGCACTTCGTATGAATAACCTTAAGGTCCGCACAGTCAATTCTCGCGATCGACGTTGCCCCTAGCCTACAGACGCATCGGCATAACGACCGCCGTAAAACCCTCGTCCTCGGCTCCTGAGACGGTACAGGCGCTCGATTCATCCAGCATTTTCGCTTGCACCATCGGGCTCCTCATGACTGAAAGGGCGTCAAGAAAGTAACGGGGATTGAAAGCGATGCTCATCTCTTCGCCTTGATAGCTGATCGGAAGCTCTTCCCTTGCATCACCGATTTCGGGATTATTGGAGATGATCTCCATACGCTGGGAGAAGATGTTGCAGCGAACACCTCGGTAACGTTCCGTCGAGATGATAGCCATGCGCCTTAGGGTTTCCATAAACTTCACTCGATCAATATCGAGTATCCTCATGGATTTCTTTGGGATAACGGTATTATAGTCGGGAAATTCTCCATCAACAAGTCTCATCATGAGTATTGACTGCCCTATTTTAAAAATAGCTACATTGTCAGAGAATGCAACTTGCACACGATCTCCCTCTTCCAATAGGCGAATGAGTTCATGCATACCTTTTCTTGGTATAATAACGCCTTTTGTAAATGCAAACTTCTCAACCTGAGGTAGGCTCCTTTCCACAAGTGACAGTCGGTGACCATCGGTTGCAACCAATCTCAAGCCAAGCGACTCCTGGATTTTCGTTTTTTCGAAATAGATTCCGGATAAATTATATCGAGTCTCCTCAGAGGAAACAGCATAGATAGTCTTCTCGATCATAATCTTGAGAAAACCGGTTTCCAGCTCAACCCAGTCTACAGCCTCACATTTCATCACCTTGGGAAACTCATCAGCCGGTAGACCTACAAGATTGTATTCAGTGCTGCCACTTGACACATGGAGCCATTGATTTTCTTTACCCAACACTTTAATCTCTTGCGCCGGAAGCTCTTTTACGATCTCGTAGAATTTTCGAGCTTGAACCGTAATGGCGCCTTGATCGACCACTTGCGCCGTATAGGTTCCGGTAAAACTCACCTCAAGATCCGTTGCAGTCAGACGAAGCTCCTGCTCCGTAGCCTCAAGGAGAACGTTGGAGAGAATTGGCATAGAGCTCCGTTTTTCCGCAACACTCTGAGATTTCTGTAGCCCCTTGAGTAGGTCATCTTGCTGAATCGTAAATTCCATTAGGTCTCCTTCCACTCTACGAAATCGATTACTACTTGTAATAAGAATATTACTTTAATATATCGGTTATGTACACTTGTAAATTACAACCATATCCTTTTGAAATTATTTAATTTTCCTTCATACAAGAAATCGAGAGGTTTTTCTCGATTTGAACAATCAGCTCGGCGAAGTCACGGTTTCTTTTTATTTCGGCAACAACCTTGCGACAGGCGTAAATAACCGTGGAATGGTCGCGATTCCCAAACGCGGCACCTATAGAAGCGTAGGTGGCGCCAAGAAGTTTGCGCGCGAGATACATCCCGGTTTGGCGGGCCGCGACTAACAACCTGGTCTTGCAACTGCCGAGCAGTATCTGTGGAGAAACATTATACGCCTTACACACCGCTGCCCGAATGGTCTGCATAGAGAGTTCATCAGGGACGGTGTCCTTTGCCGAGAGAAGGTGTTGAAGTTGTGTGAAATCGGGGACTTCTCGTCGTTCTCGAAAAATATCTTTCAAGCGCCTAACAGTCTTCTGGAGGGCAGTAAAGTTCAGTGGGCCATTCTGAGCGAGGAATTCACAAAGTTGGGGCAACGAGGGTATCCCGGCGCGGGTGAGAAGAGTCTCAACGAGGGAAGACCGATGACTTGGTTCAGGTTCGATGATTCTGGCAATAAGGCCCCAGGAAAGGCGGGAGCGGAGGCCTGGGAGTAAGTCTGGGATCTGTTGGGGAAGTCGGGTTGCGGTGAAGACAAGGAGTCTTTCTTGATCGTACAAATCGTTAAAAATTTCAAGCAAGTATTGTTGAAGATTGCCGTCACTCGGGAGGAGGTGTACATCATCGATTAGTAAGATCTCCACATCCCGTAACGACTGACGGAGTTGTGAAGGGGAGAAATGATGAGAGGCCAGTTGATCTTTGAGCAAGCGCCGGCATTCCATGTAGAGTGCCGATCCGACACGGGTTGCAGCGAAGGAGTTCCCTATCGCTTGGAGGAGATGGGTTTTTCCTAGGCCGGGAGGACCTTCGATAAAGAGGGGATTGTAATTTCGAGGCCGTGCTTTGCAAAAAGACTCCGCCGCAGCGAAAGCGAACTGATTAAATGGAGCAACCACAAAAGTGGCCAATGTCTGCGATGGCTGAAACTGAGCGATCATGAGACGACCGAGGTGCGAAGGTTCACTAGGGGGAAGCGCCCTCTCTACTTTCCCTCCCACTCGTAAGCGAATCTGAAGGGGTATCCGTTCCCGCTCGCAATGTGCGTACATGAGAGCGAGATAGTGCTCTCGAATCCACTCCGAGTGAAAACGGGTGGGCACCTGGAGGAGAAGGTGACTCGCGTCCAGGATTCTTGCCTTCACTGGCTGTACCCACTGGGCGAACTCGTCAGCACTGAGGTGCTCTTGCAGGAACTGACGAATGCTTGACCAGGCGGAGGTCATTGGTAGCTCCGGTTCCACACCACCTGACGCGCTCAACGACGAACATGATCCCGATGGCCTCCACGAAGGAGGCTGTCACAGTCCCTTAAACTCCTTGATATCCCTTAAATAATCTCGAAACTACTATAGAAAAAAGTGCCTTAAAGATCAACGCTTTTTTTTAGGTCTAAGCGACCTGATTGAAATTCACTTTTGGCTTGACAAACCGATGGAAAGTGACATAAATCTTTTCTGCTTGAAGCGAGAATTGCGACTTCAGGGAATTGTAAGGCTATCATACCTCAATCGCGTTCTTGGGTTTCCGCTCGCACCCAAATAGGCTTTTGCTTCCATCAGGACGTTCGATCCTGTCAAATGTACGTGTGTGTCCGGTTTGCAGAAATGGTCAGCGCACGCCACCTCTGTATAGGGACCCTGACCGGAGCCCCGCGATTGTCGGTCCTCGGTCCTTGAGGATGGCTCACGCAGGCCCACTTGACGTAGAGGTGTCTCTTTGTGCCCCGCACCATGGGCACTACCTGAGTTTGAGTCCCCTTAACTCATATCGTATGTAAGGGCTAAAGGAGGTGATGAGCAGAGGGAAGGGAGGTACCCGAATCCGACATCCAAAGGGGATGCATAGCAATCAAGGAGGGAGGTTTCCATGCCGTACGATGCGGTCAAAATGAAGGATTGGCAGATTTCGGAAGAAGCTGAAAAGAACATGCCTGCGCCGGAAGAATGGCGGGATAAGCTTGGTCTCAAGAAGGACGAAATCCTGCCCATGGGCAGGTTGTGCAAACTGGACTTCCTCAAGATCATCGAGCGGCTCAAAGCTAAGCCGGATGGCAAGTACATTGAGGTTACCGCCATCACCCCTACTCCCTTGGGCGAAGGGAAAAGCACTACTTCGTGCGGTCTCATGGAGGGGCTCGGCAAACGGAAGGTCAACGTCGGCGGGTGTCTGCGCCAGCCGTCCGGCGGTCCCACCATGAACATCAAGGGGACCGCAGCGGGAGGCGGCAATGCCCTCCTTATTCCCATGACCGAGTTCTCCATGGGCCTGACCGGGGACATCAATGACATCATGAACGCCCACAACCTGGCCATGGTGGCTTTGACCTCCAGGATGCAGCACGAGCGTAACTACAATGACGAACAACTTGACCGTCTCACCAAGATGCGCCGCCTGGATGTGGATCCCACCCGCGTCGAGATGGGCTGGATCATGGACTTCTGCGCCCAGTCGCTCAGAAACATCATTATCGGCCTCGGCGGGAGGATGGACGGTTTCCTCATGCAGTCCAAGTTCGGAATCGCAGTGAGCTCGGAGCTCATGGCCATTCTCTCCATCGTTCGGGATCTCGCCGATCTCAAGGAGCGGTTGAACAACATCACCGTGGCCTTCGACAAACGTGGGAAGCCGGTGACCACCCGCGATCTGGAGGTGGGCAACGCCATGGCGGCGTGGATGCGGAACACCATCAATCCCACCCTCATGTCCACCGCCGAGTATCAGCCCTGTATGGTACATGCCGGGCCCTTCGCCAATATCGCCGTGGGCCAGAGCTCCATCATCGCCGATCGCGTCGGCCTCAAGCTCTTCGACTACCACGTCACCGAGTCCGGTTTCGGCGCCGATATCGGCTTCGAAAAGTTCTGGAACGTGAAGTGCCGGTACAGCGGCCTGAAACCCCATGTCTCCGTGCTTACCACCACCATCCGCGCTTTGAAGATGCATGGCGGCGGGCCCAAGGTGGTGGCGGGCCTCCCGTTGCCGAAAGAATATGAGAAGGAGAGTCTCGGACTCCTGGAGAAGGGCGTCGCCAACATGGTCCAGCACATCAATACTATTCGGATGTCGGGGATCAACCCGGTGGTCTGCATTAACTGCTTCCACACCGACACCAAGGACGAGATCGCTTTGGTGCGGAAGTATGCGGAGCAGGCCGGCGCTCGGTGTGCCGTCTCCACCCACTGGGCCCATGGCGGCGAGGGCGCCCTGGAGCTTGCCGATGCGGTCCTCGAGGCGTGCAAGGGCGAACAGGAGTTCAAGTTCCTTTACCCCATGGAGATGAAGCTCCGTGACCGGGTCGATATCATCGCCCGGAAGGTCTACGGCGCCGACGGGGTGGCTTGGACCCCCGAGGCAGAGGCGAAGGCCAAGATGCTTGAGGCCGATCCCAAGTCTTCCGAATACACCACCATGATGGTGAAGACCCACCTCTCCCTCACCCACGATCCGGCGGTGAAAGGGGTGCCCAAGGGCTGGACGTTGCCGATTCGCGATGTGCTCATCTTCTCCGGGGCCAAGTTCCTCTGCCCGTGCTGCGGCACCATCAGCCTGATGCCGGGAACGAGCTCGGATCCGGCCTTCCGGCGGGTGGATGTGGATGTCAAGACCGGTAAGGTGATGGGACTGTTCTAACAAGCTCCCCCCTGTGGCCTCTCTGGAGACCGGGGGCCTGCGGTTCAACAGGAGATACCGGCCATCCCGGGGGCAGACTGTTGGCAGGCAGGGCTAAGCCGCCCTGCCTTGCCTATTTCTGAGAGGAGGAAGGCATGCCTGCGAAACTCATCAAGGGCGCGGATGTCGCGAAGGAGATCCGCGAGGAGATCAAGAAAGAGGTGGACGAGATAAAGGCCAAGCACGGGGTTGTTCCCGGCCTGGTCACCATTCTCGTCGGCGAGGACCCTGCCTCCCAGAGCTATGTCCGCGCCAAACAGAAGACGTCCCATGAACTGGGGTTTTACTCGATTCAGGACACTCAACCGGCGACGATCAGCGAAGCAGCTCTCCTCGCCCTCATCGACAAGTACAATAACGATCCGAAGATTCACGGGATCCTGGTCCAACTCCCCCTGCCTAAAGGGATCAACGAACAGAGGATCCTGCTCGCCATCGACCCCGACAAGGATGTGGACGGGTTCCACCCCACTAACGTGGGAAAGCTCCTGATTGGCAATCCCTACTACAGGCCTTGCACCCCCTTCGGCATCCAAGAGCTGATCATCCGCTCCGGCGCACGCATTGAGGGCGCTGAGGTCGTGGTGGTGGGCCGGTCCAACATCGTCGGGAAACCGATCGCCGCCATGCTCATGCAGAAGGCCCCTGGCGCCAACGCCACCGTAACCGTGGTGCACACCCGCACCAGGGACGTGGCTTTCCACACCAAGCGTGCCGACATCCTGATTGTCGCCGCCGGCGTCTGCGAATACGTCAAGGGTGACATGATCAAACCCGGCGCCGTGGTCATCGATGTAGGTGTCAATGAGGTGGGCCAGACCGCGGATGGGAAACGAATTCTGAAGGGAGACGTTAACTTCGACGAAGCCATGCAGGTGGCCTCGGCGATCACCCCGGTGCCGGGAGGTGTCGGTCCCATGACCATCACTATGCTCATGAAGAACACGCTCCAGGCAGCAAAGGTCCACCACAAGATCTGAACCGACTGCAGCGGCGTGGTGAGTTGGAGTTTCAAGGATAGGGCGTCACCGTGGCGGTGACGCCCTATCCTTTGCCCGGCCTGATATCTACCGGGAGGGCCTCCCCCGCGGTTAAGGTGGGGTCCTTGAGCTCCCGCTCTTCTCGGCCAGCCGGCCGAGGTTTCTCCTTGACAGGGGTTGCTGAATTCTTTATACATAAGGCCGGGCGAGACAAGCGCAAAGAATCACAAAGTTAGTGTCTCTCGACAACGCTGTTTCCAAGCCTCGACCGCGTCCAAGGGAGCCCATCGGGCTGGTCGCAAAGTGTTCGGCAGGGTCCTCGTTCTAGCAAAAGATTCTTCCAGGGGTCGGGGAAAGGGCAGTGAACGGTCAGGTGTCCTTCGTCTTGCAGAAACTACTTCCTGGCCTACCGCACTTTTTTTCACGAACTATCCGAGTTACAATTCATGGCCTCATACGAGGAACGACTGTCCTGTTTAATAAAGCAGGTTCACCTTGAGGGCTCGAGATTGGCCGCCACGGCGAAGGGTTTGCTCTCCTCGACCGAGGCGTCTCCTCCCCTATTCGGCATGATCGATCTTGTTCCACCGTAACCTCAGGTGCTTGCTGTGACGGCGGGGTGGCGACTGTTCGCCGACCCGGCGGAAACTGATGCGCTCGTGGTGTACCAGCCGGTAGCACCAGTGAGCCTATCCAGGATCAAAAACGAGAACCAACCGGAGCTGCGAGCTTGTGGCTAGCGGCATAATCCTGCCTGGACCCTTGGGTGAGTTCCGTGTTCCGAGGGGAACTCAGAGCGGAACCGTACCAAACCAGGTACGGTCGGCCCGGTTTTGGTTCGAGGCGAAAGAGGATTGAGGTCATGGCATCCAAGACCGGCAAATCGAGTGTTGGGGCGGTCATGGTGGTCGGCGGCGGCATCGCTGGCATCCAGGCAGCTCTCGATCTGGCTAACTCCGGTTACTATGTCCACGTGGTGGAGAAGTCTCCTGCCATCGGCGGGATCATGGCCCAGCTGGATAAGACCTTTCCCACCAATGACTGTTCCATGTGCATCATATCGCCGAAGTTGGTGGAGTGTGGTCAGCATCCCAACGTTAATCTCCTCACATGCGCTGAGCTGGAAAGCGTGACCGGTGAGGAAGGCCGCTTGCAGGCAACAGTTCGGAAGCGTGCCAGATATATAAGGTTGGACAAGTGCACGGGCTGCGGGGATTGTGCTCAGGTGTGCCCGGTGACCATGCCCAGCGAGTTTGACCGGGCTCTGGGCCCGAGGAAGGCGACCTACAAGCCCTATGCTCAGGCTATTCCGGGCGGCTACGTCATCGACAAGCGCGATAAGTCGCCGTGCACCAATGCTTGTCCCAACAACGTGAATGCCCATGCCTATGTGGCGTTGATCGCCCAGGGGAAATACCGGGAGGCCATGGAGGTTATCCTCCGGACCCTGCCATTCCCCGGAGTGGTCGGGCGCATCTGCCCCCATCCTTGCGAGAATTCATGCCGCCGGGGTCAGATTGATGCGCCCGTTTCCATTTGCGCTTTGAAGCGCTTTGTGGCCGATAGGGTGGATATTGAGAGTCTGCCGATTCCTGACATCGCGAAGCGCGACGACAAGGTAGCCATCATCGGTTCCGGCCCCGCAGGGCTCACGGCCGCCTATTTTCTCGCCCTGGAAGGATACCAGGTCACGGTATTCGAGGCGCTTTCCGTCACCGGCGGCATGTTGCGGGTGGGCATCCCCGACTACCGGCTGCCACCCGAGGTACTGGACAAGGAGATCCGAGCCATCACTCGCCTCGGTGTGGACGTCAAGCTCAATACCGCCCTCGGTCGGGATATCACAATAGACGGGCTCTTCGGCCAGGGTTACAGAGCGGTGTACCTGGCGATCGGCGCTCACCAGCATCTGCGCTTGAACATCCCGGGGGAGGACGCTCAGGGGGTCGTTCCAGGCGTTGCGTTTTTACGCCGAAGCAACCTGGGGCAGATTGCCAGGCTGGGTGGGAGGGTTGCGGTGCTGGGCGGCGGTGACGTAGCCATTGATGCAGCGCGAGCCGCCTTGCGTTTGGGGTCCGGAAAGGTAACGGTTTTATATCGTCGCACCCGTGATGAGATGCCGGCCCGAGAAAACGAGGTCGAGGATGCATTGGCCGAGGGCGTCGAGATTCAATACCTTACCGCACCCCAGCAGATTCTCACGAAGGACAACAAGGTCATTGCCATCCAGTGTATCAAGATGGAGCTGGGAGAGCCGGATTCCTCCGGGAGGAGACGTCCCGTCCCGGTACCGGGGAGCGAGTTCATCGTAGAGGCCGACTGGGTGCTGCCGGCGATCGGTCAAACGCCGGACTCCGGCTTTCTGGCAGACCGGTCGGGAGTCGCCTTGAGTCGGTGGGGAACCATCGAAGTTGACCCTGTGACCTTTGCCACGAACGTCGAGGGTGTTTTTGCCGGTGGTGATGCTCAGAGCGGTCCGTGGATCGCCATCGGCGCGGTGGCGCACGGGAGGGAAGCCGCCATTTCCATTTCGCGGTACCTCAGGGGAGAGGACATGCGAGCGGGGCGGGAGCCTCGGGAAATTCCCCAGGTGAATTTCGTCCCGATCCCTGAAGAGCTTGAGAAGCGGCCTCGGACCCACATGTCTACGGTCGCTATGGCGGAAAGGAAGTCGAGTTTCGCTGAAGTGGAGCTCGGCCTCACGGAAAAGCAGGCGAGGGCTGAGGCGCTCAGATGTCTCAACTGCATGTCGTGCTGCGAATGTCTTCAGTGTGTTGCCGCCTGCAAGGCGGGAGCGGTGGATCATGCCATGCAGGAGGAGACAATCACCCTCGAGGTGGGCTCGGTGATTCTCGCCTCTGGGGCTGAAACCTTTGACCCAGCCCTGGTTGGTACCTACCTCTACGGCGAACATCCCAATGTGGTAACGAGCCTCGAGTTCGAGCGGATTCTCAGCGCCTCCGGTCCCTATCAGGGCCATCTCGTGCGGCCTTCGGACCACCGGGAACCCCGAAAAATCGCCTGGATCCAATGTGTGGGGTCCCGGAACGTGCACCACTGTGACAACGGCTACTGCTCGGCGGTCTGTTGCATGTATGCCATCAAAGAGGCGATCGTAGCCAAAGAGCACCTGCCGCACCCGTTAGACGCAGCGATCTTTTTCATGGATATGCGCACCTATGGCAAGGACTTTGAACGGTACTACAATCGGGCCCGCGAAGAGCAGGGCGTTCGGTTTATCCGCTCGCGCATCCACGCCATCCATGCCGGAAACGAAGGAGCTTTGAATATCTCCTTCGCTGATGAAGACGGCACCGCGAAGCAGGAAGCATTCGATATGGTGGTGCTGTCGGTGGGCCTGCAGCCATCCAAGGATTCCGTCGCCCTGGCCGAACGGCTGGGCATCGAGCTGAACCACTACCGTTTTGCTGAGACCACCAGCTTCGACCCCGTGAAGACCTCCCGTTCGGGGATATATGTCGGCGGCGCCTTTCGGGATTGCAAGGACATTCCTATCTCGGTCATGGAGGCAAGCGCCGCCGCTGCGGCAGCAGCGACCCCCCTCACAGACAGCCGCTTTACCCTCACCAAGACGAAGGAACTTCCACCCGAGCGCTCGGTGGCCGGGGAGGCACCCCGTGTAGGCGTCTTCGTTTGCAACTGTGGGATCAACATTGGGGGAGTCGCGGATGTGCCGGCTGTCGCCGAGTATGCGAAGACCCTTCCCAATGTGGTCTACGTGGCCGACAACCTGTTCACCTGCTCTCAGGATACCCAGGAAAAGATCCGAGAGGCGATCAAAGCAAACAATCTCAACCGGGTGGTGGTAGCCGCGTGCTCGCCGCGGACCCACGAGCCCCTTTTCCAGGAGACGCTCCGGGAAGTGGGGCTGAACCGGTTTCTCTTTGAGATGGCCAATATTCGAGATCAGAACACCTGGGTCCACCAGCAAGACAAGAATGCGGCTACGACTAAGGCGAAAGACTTGGTGCGGATGGCTGTGGCGCGGGCGTCGCTCCTCGATCCACTCCAGCAAGTTACCCTTGGACTGATCAAGACCGCCCTGGTCATCGGCGGCGGAGTGGCTGGGATGGTGGCCGCCCTGACCCTGGCCGACCAGGGCTTTCCTGTGCACCTGGTGGAACAAAAGGGAGAGCTCGGCGGCAATGCTCTCAGCCTCCGGGCGACCTGGAAGGGCGAGGATGTCGGGGCCTACGTGCAGCAGTTGGTGCGGCGCGTGCGAGAGCATGGGAACATCACGGTCCATTTCAACACCACCGTGGAGGGTAGCACGGGGTTTGTAGGGAACTTCGAGACGGTCTTGGCGAACCTTGAGGAGCGGGGACGGAAACGGACCATCCAACATGGCGTCACCATCGTGGCTACCGGCGGCCGGGAGCTGCGACCCACCGAGTACCGGTATGGTGAGGATGACCACGTGCTGACTCACCTGGAGCTGGATGCCCGCTTCAGGGCCGATGAGGGCGGTCTTCGCAAGTTGGGAAGTGCCGTTTTCATTCAGTGCGTCGGCTCCAGGGAGCCTTCCCGCCCTTACTGCAGCAAGGTGTGCTGTACCCATTCAGTGGAGAGTGCCCTCAAGCTCAAGGAACTCAATCCCGACATGGGTATCTACGTGCTCTACCGGGATATGCGCACCTATGGTTTCCGCGAGGATCTCTACAGAGACGCCCGCGCAAAAGGAGTGGTCTTCATCCGGTACGATTTGGACCGGAAACCCGAGGTGAGCCGGGACAACGGTCAATTGCGGGTTCTTGTCCGCGACACGCTCCTGGGTCGGGAACTGGTCATTCCGGCTGACTTGTTGGTCTTGGCGTCCGCGATCCTCCCGAATGAGGCGAAAGATGTAGCAGAGGCTTTCAAGGTTTCCCAGAATGCGGACGGCTTCTTCATGGAAGCCCATGCCAAACTGCGGCCGGTCGATTTCAGCAGTGACGGACTCTTTCTGTGCGGCCTGGCCCACTACCCCAAGCCTCTCGATGAGGCGATCACCCAGGCTCAGGCCGCCGCGGCCCGGGCTGCGACCGTACTCGCCAAAGAGGCGATTACCCTTGGTGCGGTTAAAGCGGTGGTAGATCCGGAGAAGTGCGCCGTGTGCCTCACTTGTGTCCGAACCTGCCCTTACAACGTTCCCTATATTGGTGAGGAAGGGGCTGCGGTCATCGATCCTGCCGGTTGTCACGGCTGCGGGGCCTGTGTGGCCGAGTGCCCGGGTAAGGCGATCAGCCTGCAGCACTTTACCGACACCCAGTTGATTGCCAAGGAAGATGCTCTGCTCCTGAGCAAGGTCAAGGGGTCTGGGTAACGATGGAACCGACCTGTTCTCGGAAAGTACCGGTTCGTCCTTTCCCTGGGTGAACGGGGAGACAGAGGCGATAAGGGCGAATCGTTTATGAGAGATCGTGACACGGGAGAAGGCGATGGAGAACTTTGAGCCGCAGATCCTGGCCTTTTGCTGCATGTACTGAGCGTACACCGCGGCGGACCTGGCAGGTTCCATGCGTCTGAGCTATCCGAGCAACGTGAAGATCATCAACGTGCCATGCACCGGGAGGGTAGACATCCTGCACCTTCTCAAGGCGATCGAAGACGGCGCCGACGGGGTATACGTGGCCGGATGCCTCGAAGGGGATTGCCACTATCTCAGCGGGAATCTCAAGGCAAAAAAGCGGGTCGCCTACGTCAAGAAGCTCTTGAGCGATCTCGGGATGGAGCCGGAACGGATTGAGATGTACAACCTGAGCGCCGCCCAGGGACCTCGTTTTGCCGAGATTGCCAGGGAATTCACCGGACGCATTCGAGATCTCGGCCCGAGTCCAGTTCGGACAGGGAAAAAGGTTGGCGGGATGGCCGCCTGAGAGCCGCGGGGGCACGGTAGAGCCGTAGAAGAGCAAGCACGATCCACGCTGCCGCCCACAAATCTTCATGGGGCGGCCGGCAAGGAGGGAAATCGATGGTTGTGGCGGAACGGAAACCTCTGGAAGAAATTCTCGCCATGGTGGCGGACTTCAACAAGATCCTGCTCACCGGCTGCAAGGGCTGTGTCACCGTGTGTAACGCCGGAGGCCAGAAGGAGGTGGGCATCCTCGCCTCGGCCCTGAAGATCGCCCGCAAGAAGGAAGGCCGCGAGATCGCTATCGACGAGATCACCCTCGAGCGGCAGTGCGACCCCGAGTATATCGAGCAACTGGAAAAACCCATTGCCACCAATCACTACGATGCGGTCCTGTCCATGGCCTGCAGCGTGGGTCCACAATACATCGCCAAGCGGTTCGAGGATGCGCTCGTCTTCCCGGTGCTCAACACCACCTTCATCGGTGGCTCCCTGGAACACGGGGTGTGGGCCGAGTTCTGCCAGGGCTGCGGCTCCTGCATCATCCACAACTTCGGCACCGTCTGCCCAATCACTCGCTGCGCCAAGAGCC
>Ga0335070_10004560_pt1 | contig 16214 bp, 15 predicted proteins | sample Lox_Sample_13_FD_206722 | JGI IMG/M metagenome (GOLD analysis project Ga0335070, IMG submission 206722) | Soil microbial communities from Loxahatchee National Wildlife Refuge, Florida, United States - Lox_Sample_1.3 | ecosystem: Environmental > Terrestrial > Soil > Wetlands | place: USA... | reverse complement strand
GAAGATCAGAATGGATCCTCGCCTCCCGCCCTTTGTCGCGCAAAAAAAACGCGCGCCAAAGGACGGGGCACCCACGGCTCTTTGACTTTGCAACTTCAGACAGCGAAACCCGGGCCACCCGCCACAGTGAAGAGGGAATTAACGAAAGGGCGGGCCGAAGCCCGCCCTGACTGTCGGATGGCTTTTGCTACGCGGAGATCGCGGTCTCGCGCTCGCTGCGCCGGCGGCGGTTGTATTTCATGGCGATATTCATGAACACAGAGCCGCTGGGGGTATCGAAGCTCATGACCAGCGCCTCGGTATCCTCGGTGTTGGTCATGCCGGACTCAGCGGAGTGGATCTCCGGGGGAGCGATCTTGAAGCGGAAGCCCTGATCGTTCAGGGTGGTGACGGCGTTACCGATGACCAGGTTGGCGAGTTCGCACACGGTTTCGCGGACCACCGACTCGCTCTCGTCCACCGGCGTCCCGGCCAGGGCGGAAGCGACCTTGACCGCGGTCTGGGGGTCGAGGTCGAAGATGACGCGGCCCTCGATATCGCCGTGGATGACGACGATGGCGGCGACCCCCTTGCGGCGATAGGCCTCGACTTCCATGGCGACGTCGCCCATGCGGGTGGCACAGTTCAGGGTCTCGGCGAGCACGGCATCGGCCGCGTTGATGAAGGGTTGGATCAGCTCCATGCGCATTACTGTGTCCCTCCGGCAGCGGCGCCAGCTTCCACCGCGGTGAGCGCTTCGCCCATGACGTAGCGGATCACCTCGTACAGCACCTCAGGCTTTACCGGCTTCTGCACGAAGTGACGCGCGCCCTTCTGCAGGGCGGTGACGATGTTCTCCTGGTATCCGACCGAGGAGACCATGATCACACGGGCGTCAGGATGATGGCGCACGATGCGCTCGGCGGCCTCGATGCCTTCCATCTGCGGCATGGTGATGTCCATGAGCACCACGTCGGGATGGGTGCGGTCGTACTCGGTGATGGCGGTGCAGCCGTCTCCAGCTTCACCGGCCACCTGGCCACCGAACGACTCGATCATCTTGGCGAGATTCTTGCGGGCGAAGACGGAGTCGTCCACCACCAGGAAGCGCACCGGCTTACGGTCACTGCTGCGGAGCAACGCTGCGAATTCCATAACCACTTCTCCTCCGAGCCTTACGCTTTGGCGCGGGCGCGCTCGGCGACGCACTGCGCCTGTAAAGTGTTGGCCATGGCATCGAGGGAAACGACGCGGGTGGCATGGCCGCGCTCGATGGCGGCGCGGGGCATGCCGTAGACGACGCAGGAATCTTCGCTCTGGGCGATGGTGACACCGCCGGCGCCCTTCACCACGCCCAAGGCGTCGGCGCCATCTTCTCCCATGCCGGTCATGATCACCGCAACCCCCTGAGGTCCATATTCCTGAGCGAGCGAGCGGAAGAGCACCTCCACCGAAGGGCGATGGCCGTTCACCCGGCCTTCGTCGGAGAGTACCACCATGTCACCCATGGGCATACGCCTGACTTTCATGTGCCGGTTACCAGGGCAGATGAGGGCGCGGCCCGCCAGCAGCAGGTCGCCGGATTGGGCCTCTTTGACTTCGATGGCGCAGCACTCGTTCAGGCGGCGCGCGAACATGTCGGTAAAGCCCTCGGGCATATGCTGCACCACGGCGATGGCGCCGGGGAAGTCACCGGGCAGTTGCGCCAGGAGATACTGGAGGGCGTTGGGCCCGCCGGTGGAGATGCCGATGGCGACGATCCGGCTGGCCGTGCCCCGGTGCTTCACCAGAGGCTTACGCACACGGACAGCCTCGGCATAAACGCCCGCCTGCACCGCCGGCAGCTTGGTCTGGGCCGCCGCCTTGATCTTGGAGACGAGTTCGCTGCCGATCTCATCCATACGGCAAGAGGCGGCGTCGCGCGGTTTGGCCACGAAGTCGAAGGCCCCCATCGACAGTGCCTTGAAAGTGGCAGAGGCGCCCTGAGTGCTGTGGGCGCTGACCACGATCACCGGCAGCCGATAAGTGCGCATGATCTCGCGCAAGGTTTCCATGCCGTCCATGCGGGGCATCTCGAGATCGAGGGTGATGACGTCGGGGCGGAGCTCTTCGATCTTGCGGGAGACGAAGGAGCCGTCCATGGCCGTGCCCACCACGCGGATGGAACCATCCCGCTCCAGGATCTGAGGGATAAGTTTCCGCATGAGGGCGGAATCGTCAACCACGAGAACGCGCACCGGGTGGCTCATGCGTGCGCTCCCACGGCCCGCGACCGGCCCAGACGCTCGACCACAGCGGCAATGTTGAGGATGAGCACGACCGTCCCGTCCCCCAGGATGGAGGCGCCGCTGACCATATCGGTGGCAACCAGGGCGTCGTCTACTGCTTTGATGACCAATTCATCTTCTCCGACCAGGCGGTCCACTGCCAAGCCGAACTTCCGCTCCGCAAGAGTGATGACTACCACGAACATCTTTCCTTTCGAACTCGCTTCGGCCGGGGCCAGTTTGCCCAGGCGGACGAGGGTGAGAACTTCTTCGCGGAGCTGCAGGACCTCATGCTGGTCCACGCGGTGAACGTCGCTTTCGTCAGCGCGGGTGATCTCGACCACCGAACTGAGGGGTACGGCGTAGATACGGTCCGCGACGCGGAAGAGGAGAGCCTTGATGATGGCCAGGGTCAGCGGCACCTTGAGCAGGAAACGGGTGCCGTGGCCGGGATCGGTCTCGATGGAAATGGTGCCCTTCAGCCGTTCCAGGACGCTGCGCACGACATCCATGCCGACGCCGCGGCCGGAGAGCCCGGTGACCTGCTCGGCGGTGCTCAGGCCGGAGTGGAAGATCAGGTTCAAGGCATCGGTGTCGCCCAAGCGGGCCGCTTCTTCGGACTCGAGGAGGCCGTGTTCAACCGCCTTGCCGACGACCTTGGCGCGGTCGATGCCGCGACCATCGTCGGTGATCTCGATGACGATCTGGTTGCCCTGGTGGTAGGCGTTGAGGCGGACCGTGCCCTGGGGCGGTTTGCCGGCGGCGACGCGCTCGGCCGGCGATTCGATGCCGTGGTCCACGGCATTGCGCACCAGGTGGGTGAGCGGTTCGGCCAGCGCGTCGAGGATGCTCTTGTCCAGGTCGGTGTCCTCGCCGCTGATCACCAGCTCGACTTCCTTGCCCGCCACCTTAGCCACGTCGCGCACTACTCGCGGGAAGCGGCGGAAGAGTTGTTCGACCGGTACCATGCGGATCTTCATCACCGACTTCTGCAGATCGTTCAGCACCCGGGCCTGGAACGCCGTGGCGTCGGCGAAACGGGCCCGCAGCGGGTCCCGGCCGAAACGCTGGTCGAACTCGGTCATCGCCTGGTGGAGCATGGACTTCCCGATGATCAGCTCGCCAACCAGGTTCAGGACGGCATCGATGCGGTCGGCGTCCACGCGCAACAAATTCTCCGGCGCGCTGCCGAAAGGCGTGGTCTGGACCGGTGCCGCTTTGATCTCGGCGGCGGAGGGAAGGGTGATGTCGGCCAGCGGCTCCTCGGTGGAGGGTGCCAGCGAAGGCGCTGGAGTCTCGACGACTTCCTGGATGTCAAGTACGTCCTCCTCGGCGGCGGCCGCTTCGTACGGCCGCACAAGGAGTTCGTTCACCACCGACGGGATACGGCATTTCTTTTCCAGCCAGGTCTGCTTGTGGCGGGTGGTGATGGCGGTTTCGATCAGCGTAGCGTCAGGACAGTCTTCGTCGGGGTGGATGGCCAGCAACCGGCCCGCCTCCGTCAGTACGTTGCGTGCGAGCTGGACCGCGGCGGCGCGCATCGGGCAATCTGGATCGATGCCCAGGGCGATGAAGAAGATCTTCTGGCCCTTGGCGGCGGCATCGGCAATCACCACCTGTTCGTACTCCGTCCAGGCGAAAGCAGGCGCAAAGGCCGACTTGGCCGGCTGGGCCGGCGCTTCGACCAGGTTCTTGATCTGGGCACGCACCCCATCCGGCGCGGGCGGCTGGGTCTTGGCGCGATAGGCGGCCAGCATCTCGTGGAAGGCGTCGGCAGCGGAGAGCACGACCTCGGCGATGCGGCCGTTATGGCGGGCGGCGATCTCCGGGGTCAGCACATCTTCCAGTTCGTGCGCCAGCTCGCTGAGGTCCGAGTACCCGCACGCGGCCGAATCACCCTTCAGGGTGTGGACGGTGCGGCGGATGCTGCGCACGATCTCCGTATCGCCGGGGTGCTTCTCCAGGCGCAGGCCGTCCTCGTTGAGCGTCTGCAGGAGCTCCTGCGCGCTCTCGAAGAAGAGCTCTTTGAGCTCGGCGCCCTGTTCCTCGGAGAAGAAGCCCATGGTCATCCAACCTCGATCCGCTGGTAGGCGGTGCCATTGTTCAGGTGCATCATCTTGAAGCGATCGGTCAGGCCGAAGAGGCTCTCGGCGTGGCCGACGAATAGATACCCCTCGGGATTCAAACAGCGGTAGAACTTGTCGATCAGCCGCTTCTGCTCGGCTTCGTCGAAGTAGATCATGACGTTGCGGCAAAAGATGATGTCATTGCGCTGGGGCAGGAACTCGGTCTTCAGGTTGTGAAAATCGAAGTGGACCAGTTCCTTCACGGCTTTCTTGATGGCGTAGCGGTCGCCCACCTTGTCGAAATAACGCAGGCGGAAGGTGTAATCCACCGGTTCCATGTGATTCTCAGGGTATAAACCCTCCTGGGCGACCCGCAGGACCGAATAGCTGATGTCGGAAGCCAGGATCTCGACCTTCCAGGGCGGAGGGATCAGGGGCTTAGGCGAGGGCATTTCGAAGGGCAGAGGATTGCGCAGGTAGTAATAAGCGAGGGCGTCGCAGACCTGCATGGCCAGGGTGTACGGTTCCTGGCCGGTGGAGCAGCCGGCGCTCCAGATGCGCAGCGACCAGTCGCGGCGCTCCTGCTTGCGGTGCAGCATCTGCTCCAGCACCACCTTGGCGAAGAGGTCGAGCTGCGGCTTGTTGCGGAAGAAACTGGTCTCGTTGACGGTGAGGTTCTCGAGCAGAGCGGCCAGCTCGGCCTTGCCCTCGCGGCTGGTGAGCAGGCGGTAATAGTGGTAGAAGGAATCCAGCTGGGTGGCCTTGAGACGCCGTTGCAGGCGGTCCTGCAGGAAGTGCACCCGGCGCTCGTCGAAGTACATGCCGCACTCCTGATAGACGAGGGTCTGGAGCAGCTTCAGTTCGGCATCACTCAGCTGGACAGGAATGGACGTCGTGGTCACCATGGAGTCCTTCTGCCGGGTCGGTGACCCGGACGTTCAGCAACGCGATCACGCCGGCACCTCAGCCTGCGCCTCGGCAAAGCGGTCAAGCCGGCGCAGTTCGCCGGGCTTGAGGATCCGAGAGAGGTCGACCAGGATGATGAGCCGGCCGTTCAGCTTTCCCACTCCCGTGACGTAATTCAGTTCGTTCTCCTCGTACACCTGGGGAGGCTGGTCGATCTCGGCGGCGGGGATCTTCAGGACTTCGGAAGCCGAGTCCACGACCAGGCCGACCAGCTTGCCCTCGACCTCGGCCACCAAGATGCGGTTCTTCTTACCGCGCGCGATCTCCTTCTCCCCGAAACGCTTGCGCAGGTCCACCACCGAGATGATGCGACCGCGCAGGTTGATGACCCCTTCGACGCAGGCCGGAGCCTCGGGGACGGCGGTGATCTCGGGCACGCGCACGATCTCGTGCACCAGGGCGATGGGGACGCCGAAGGTCTCCTTACCGATGCGGAAGCCGACGATGTGCAGTTCCTTGGCCATTGCGTCCTCGCTCAGGAACGGGCCGCGGCGGCGTAATGCGTCGCGTGGCTGCGCTCCTCGCCGAACGGCGCCTGCTTGGAAGCGTGGCGGCCGTGGCCGTTGCTTCCGCTTGCGGAGGCTTCCAGCGCGAAGCGGTCCATCGCTTCGAGCAGGCTGCGGGCCATCTTCGACATCTGCTCCGCCGAGGCCGCCAGCTCGGTGGAGCTGGAAGTGGATTGCTGAGTCAGTTCGCGCATCCGCTCCATGGCTTTGACCACGGCCTGGGCGCCCGAGGCCTGCTCCTCGACCGAGGAGTTGATCTCGTGCGTGATCTCGTTCAGGCGGGTGGTGGCCTTGGCGATCTGCGAGGAGCCGTGCGACTGCTCGTTGGTGGCCGCGCCGATCTCTTGGGCGAACTTGTACACCTCGGTCACCACGTTGGAGATCTTCTTGAGCGCGGCGCTCAGGTCGCTGCCCAGGGTCAGACCGTCGTTGACGATGGCGGTGCTCTTCTCCATGTTGTCCACGGCCTTGCGCGATTCGTTCTGGATGCTGCGGATCAGGTCGCTGATCTCCTTGGTGGACTGCGCCGATTTCTCCGCCAGTTTGCGGACCTCGTCGGCGACCACGGCGAAGCCCAGCCCGTGCTCGCCCGCGCGCGCCGCCTCGATGGCGGCGTTCAGGGCCAGCAGGTTGGTCTGCTCGGCCAGGTCGTCGATGACCTCGATGATCTTGCCAATGTCGTCGGCGCGCTGTCCCAACACCCCGATGATGCCGGACGAGGTATGGATGGAATCGTTGATCTTGTTCAGCCCCTGGGTGGCCTTGTCCATGGTGACGATTCCACTCTGCACTTCCTCGCGCGAGCGCTGGGAAATGTCGAGCAGCACCTTGGCGGTGTCGGCCACGCGCTGGATGGAGGCGACCATCTCGTCGATGGAGGCCGAGGTCTCGCTGACGCTGGAGGCCTGCACTTGGGTGTTCTTCACCATGTTCTGCACATTGATGGACATCTCGTGCATGGTGCTGGTGACCTCGTCGATCGCCTGCGAGGCCTGGATGCTGACCTTGGCGGATTCCTCGCTGGCGCCGGCCACCTGGTTGGAACCACTGGCGACCTGCGAGGCGCTGTCGCGCACGCTAGTGACCAGCTTGCGCAGGCCGCCGATCATGCTGGTGAACGCTAACGCGAGCGTGTCCTTGTCGGAACGGGGCTGCACTTCCAGCCCCAGATTGCCGCCGGCGATGGCCTCGGAAACGGCTGCCATCTCCTTCAGGTAAGTGACCATGCGCTCGAAGGTGCGTGCCAGTTCGCCGATCTCGTCGTTGCGGCTGATGTCGACCGACTGGTTCAGGTCGCCGGATTCGCCGATCTGACGGGCTACGGCCATCAGATGCGAGAGCGGATGAGTGATGGACCGCGCCGTGAATACTGCGACCCCGGCGCCGCAGATGAGCGCCAGCAGCGTGCCCAGGATCGAGACCACCAAGGTGATGGTGGAAGCGGTCTCGTTGAACTTCTGTTGCGATTCCCGATTGGCGGCCGTGGCTTGCTTGGCATCGTCGAGGGGCTCAGCGGATTTCCGCAGCCATTCGGTGGGATTCTGCTGCAGATAGAAGATCTGGAGTTCCGCGACCGTGGCGTTGCCGCCATCCACGTCTTTGCGCTTGCTGATCATGGCGCCGGCGAACGAGGTCACCCAGCTCTGTTCCGCTTCCTTGACCCGGGTCAGGGCGGTGCGTTCCCGCTCCGAATCCGCCAGCCTGAGGGCGTGGTTGAGCAGTTCGTTCAGCTTGGAGACGCCTGCGTTCATCTGGTCCAGTTCGCGGGTGTCACCGCTGAGCAGGTAATTGCCCAACAGGAGGCGGTTCTGCATCATCTGGAAGCGAACCGCCTCGGTGGCCTGTTCCATCTCCGCCGACCTGGCCGCGGCCGACCGCGCCGACCGCTCGCGCAGCATCGCCGCCATGCTGAGCAGGAACAGCACCATCACGATGGAAAGGATCGCTCCAAAGCCCACGTATAGTTTCTTGCGGATACTCATATCTGCCTCTTCACGTACTGCTTCGCGCTAGCTCGCGGGATTAAAGTTGAACTGCACGATGGTCGTGGTCTCGTCTTTCCCCGGTTCGTACTTCCATTTCTTGACGGCGTCGACGGCGGGGTCGATCAGCAGGGGGTGTCCCCCGAGAGCCTTTGCCGACTTCACGCTGCCGTTGGGTGCGATGGTGACTTGCACCTTTACGGTGCCGCTCACGTTCATCTTGCGGGCCAGCTCGGGATACATCGGCGATACCTTTGTCTTGACCTTGCGCTCGGCCTCTTCCTGGGCCGAAGCGGTTTGCGCCGCCACCATGACAGCCAGCAGCGCGATGATTGCGATTCCCATCCAACGCATGATCTTTCGCAGCAGCACAGAATCCTCCAGAAGCGTGAGGTTCAACCCGCCGACATAAGTGCAAGGCCGATGCCAATGTGCAGAAAGTGCCAGTCTCAACCTAATAATTTCAAATAAATAACTTATTTTCAGACATTTACATCAATGTTTATAGGCCGAGAAAGGGGCGTGCTTGGAGGCCGGGAGCGTCTCATGAGCAGCCTTGGCAGCGCCTATCTGTCTCAGGCTGAGATGCGGCCGGAGACTGGCTTCCTCGGGAGTAACTATCTGGGACTCTTATTTGCTTGACTCAATTTGAGATTAGACGGTACTTTCGCACCGTCTCAGCACCCAGTCCGGGTTCCTAAGCGCCGCCACACCATGAGTATCCGCAACGAATCCGCAACCCCGGATACCTCGCCAGGTGTGGACAGTCCTTTCCAAGCTTTGTTGCTCGAGATCTCTACTGCCTGCCGTGAAGGACGCACCCTGGCGGAGCTGATCTCACTGTTCTGCAAGGCGACGCGGGGGTTCTTCGCCTTGGATGGGGTGTATTACTGGAGACTGGCGGACGGGGAGCAGTTGGTCGGCGTGGATGCCGACGGCTTCCAGGCGGAGCGGTTCCGCGCCTCCACCTTGCGCATGAGCGAAAGCGCGGTCGCGGTGGAGGCGGTCAAGAGCCGGCACACGGTGTATGCGAACCATCTCGACCCGCTGAAATACCCGATGGCGGGGGATTTCCAGGCGAAGTCGTTGATGGCGGCGCCACTGATCGTTGGCGGGGATGTGATCGGGGCCATCGTCTTTCTCAGCCGTGACGACGGCGAGCACTTCGATGAAGACTTGGCCGGCAAGGCCACCATCCTGGCGTCGTACCTGGGCAGCCTGATCGAAACCCTGCAGCGCTCCGAGCGGCACCGCAAGCGCGCCGAGGACCTGATGGCCCTCGCCCTGGAATTGAGCGCGTCGTTGCGCTTGCCGGAGTTCGCCCGTAGCTTCACCGAGCGGGTCACCGGGATGTTAGGGGCGCAAGCCGGCGCCCTGGCGCTCTCGCAGGGCTCCAGCCTGGAGACTATCGTCCTCCATGAGCCGGGCGAGCCCAGCGACAAGGCACAGGTGCGGCGGCTGACTGCGGCTCTGAGCGACGTGGCCGCGGAACGCTCCTCCGCCCTGCTGCAGGGCGATGCTGCCCAATTGCTGGGACCGGGCATCGCCGCGGCGTTGGGCTGGCGCGACCTGGTCGTGGTACGGCTGGTGGGCGCGGATCAGGAGCTGCTGGGGCTGCTCTGCCTGGCGAATCTCGATCACGAGTTGTCCCAGCCCGACCGCAACCTGCTGCAAGCGGTCTCGGCGCACGCTTCGGTGGCGCTGGAGAACTCGCGCCTGTTCTCCCGCATCGCGCAATCCAACAAGCACTGGGCGGAGATCTTCGATTCCATCACCGACTTCATCGTGGTGCACGACGACGCCCACCGCGTGTTGCGGGTGAACCTGCCCCTGGCGCAATTCATCGGGGTGCGGCCGGCGGAGCTGATCGGGGTGGGCATGCGCGCCCTGGTCTCGATCGCCGCCGACGCCGGCGACCAGCCGTGCCCCTTCTGCCGCGTGGGGATGGAGAAGAGCGACGAGTACATCCACCCGGTGCTGGACCGGACGTACCTGGTCTCGACCTCGCGGGTGCGGGGAGCGCTGAACGAGGGGTTGCAGACCATCCACGTGCTCAGGGACATCACCGACCGGCGGGAGGCGGAACGGCGCTATCGCGAGTTGCTGGACAACATCCAGGAAGGCATCTTCTTCTCCACGCCGGAAGGGCACTTCGTCGAGGTCAATGACGCGCTGGTCCGCATGCTCGGCTATGACAGCCGCGAGCAACTCCTGCAGATCGACATCCGCACCGAGCTCTATCCCGAGCCGGAGCAACGGCGGCGGTTCATCGAGGCCATCGAGAAGCAAGGCATGGTGCGGAACTTCGAAGAAGCGCTGCGGCGGCGTGACGGCACCCTCGTGCATACCCTGGAGAATGCGTTCGCAGTGCGCGACGCGAAGGGCGTGGTCATCCAGTATCGCGGGGTGATGCTCGACATCAGTGAAGTCAAGGCCTTCCAGGCGCAGCTGCAGCGGGAGCGCGACTTCAACACCAAGATCCTGAACAACACCCAGAGCATGATCCTGGTAGCGGACACCGCCGGGTTGGTGAGCTACGCCAACCGCCGCTGCTTCGAGCACGGCAATTTTCGCGAAAGCGAGCTGCTCGGCCATCAACTGCTGGAATTCGTCGCCCCCCAGCGGCGGGAAGCGATGGCCGCGGCTTTCGAAGCCGTCCTGGCCGGCCAGCAAGTGAACAATCTCGAGCTTCCCATGATGCGGCCGGACGGCAAGCTGTCGCAGTTCTCCATCAATCTCAGCCCCATGCGGGACGAGCGTGGGGAGGTGAACAGCATGGTGGCGGTCATGACCGACGTCACCGACGCCGCCATGCTGCAAGGCAAGCTGATGCACGCCGAGAAGATGGCGGCGGTCGGCCAGCTGGTCTCCGGCGTCGCCCACGAGGTCAACAACCCGCTGACCGCGATCCTGGGATTCGCCGACCTGCTGCTGGAGCAGGAGGACGTCCCGGAATCGGCGCACAAGAACCTGAAGGTGATCGTGCAGGAGGCGCAGCGAACCAAGACCATCGTGCAGAACCTGCTCAGCTTCGCGCGGCAGATGCCGGCGGAGCACCGCGCCGTCCAGGTGAACCCGATCCTGCGGCGCACCCTGCAACTGCGCGCCTACGACTTCGCCAGCCACGGGGTGGACATCGTGGAGCGGCTACGCGACGGGATGCCGGATATCGTGGGCGACGCCCAGCAACTGCAGCAGGTCTTCCTGAACATCATCAACAACGCCTACGACGCGGTGCGGGAGACGGAGCGCCGCGGCACCATCGAGGTGGAGACTTCTTACGTCAACGGCGGCATCGAGGTCGCGTTCCGCGATAACGGCCGCGGCATCCAGTTCCCGGAGCGCATCTTCGATCCGTTCTTCACCACCAAAGAGGTTGGCAAGGGCACCGGACTGGGGCTGAGCATCTGTTACGGCATCGTGCGCGAGCACGGAGGCGACATCATCTGCCATAACAATGAGGGCAGGCCGGGGGCCACATTCATCGTACGCTTGCCGGCGGCTGCGGGGCCGGCGGCAGTGGCGGCCGCGGCGGGAGCGCAGGCATGAGCACCGCGAGTCAGCAGGTCTTGCCCATCCTGGTGATCGAGGATGAAGCGTCGGTGATGGGCTTCCTGGTGGCCGCGCTGGAGCGCGCCGGCTACCGCACCGCCCAGGCCGCGAGCGGGGCGGATGCCCTGCGCATGCTGGCGGTCGCCAGTTATCTGGGAGTGGTCTCCGACATGCGCACCCCGGGCGGGGTGAACGGCGCCGATGTCCACGCCTGGCTGGCCGCCAATCGGCCGGAACTGGTCTCCCGCGTCGTCTTTATCACCGGCGACACGGTCAACGAGGAGACGCAGCAGATTCTCCGCCACACCGGGGCGCCCTGTATCGAGAAGCCGTTCCGGGTGCAGCAGCTGATCCAGTGCGTGGAAAAGACCATTGGGAAGGCCCGATGACCGACGACTACCGCATCAAGTTCCTGATCGTGGACGACGAGCAGAGCATCCGCAAGCTGTGCATGACCATCGGCGCTTCGCTGGGCTTCGACTGCACCGAGGCGGAGAGCGGTGAGGCCGCCCTGGTACAGCTGGAAGCCGAGTGCCCCGACATCCTGATCGCCGACCTGATGCTGCCCAAGATGAGCGGCGTGGAGCTGTTGCAGCAGGTCAAGAACCTGCAGCCCGGTTGCGAGGTGGCCATCATGACCGGCCACGGCTCCATCGAGAGCGCGGTGCAGGCTATGAAACTGGGCGCGTACCACTACATCCAGAAGCCGTTCCGGGTGGAAGAGGTCAAACTCATCCTGCAGCGCATGGCGGAGAAGGTACGCCTGGTAGCCGAACGCGATTTTCTGCGCGACCGGCTGAGCACGGAGAGCCAGCTCAATGACATCACCGGCTCGTCGGCCAAGATCCAGGATGTGCTGCGCATGATCGCCCGCCTGAAGGACACCCGCACCCCGGTGCTCATCACCGGGGAGAGCGGAACGGGCAAGGAGTTGGTGGCGCGCGCCATTCACTTCCGCGGGTCCTTCGCCAAGCGTCCCTTCGTCGCGGTGGATTGCGGCGCCCTGGTGCCCACGCTGATCGAGAGCGAGCTGTTCGGCTATGAGAAGGGCGCCTTCACCGGGGCGCTCAAGTCGAAGCACGGGCTCTTCCAGGCGGCCAACGGCGGCACCATCTTCCTGGACGAGATCGGCGAGCTGCCGCAGGAGATGCAGGCCAAACTTCTGCGCGTGCTGCAAGAGAAAGAGGTCCGACCGGTGGGCAGCAACGATCGGCAGAAGGTGGACGTGCGGGTGATCGCAGCCACCAACCGCGACCTGGAGGCAGCCTACAAGGCCGGCACCTTCCGCAAGGACCTTTTCTTCCGCCTCAATGTGGTGACCATCCACCTGCCGCCGCTAAGGGAGCGGAAGTCGGACATCCCCAGCCTAGTGCGGTGCTTCCTGCTGGACCATTCACCCGACACCCCCATCCAGGTGATGCCCGAAGTGCTGCGCTGCCTGCTGCGGTATGACTGGCCGGGGAACGTGCGCGAGTTGCAGAACTGCATCGAGCGGGCGATCGCCTTGGGGAACAAGCAGACCATCGACATCGCCGACCTGCCGCCGGCCATACGGGAAGCTCGCGCCGGGGCGCCTGCGGTCTTCGAAACCGAGGCCATCCCTGAGCACGATGGGGAAGCGGCCTCGGGATCGGCAACCGACCTGGAAGATATCGAACGCATGACCATCCAGCGCGTCTTCGAACAGGTGGGCGGCGACAAGGCGCTGGCTGGCAAGATGTTGGGCATCAGCCGGGCAACGCTCTACCGAAAGCTCAAGCGCTACAACATCAGCCTGGAGCGCGCCAAGGGCGTTGGCGCTACCTCTGAAGGGTAGGCCCGGCCTGCGACGCGACACCGGCTGGGCTGAGAAACTGTTTCAACCTGAGACGCCGACCCCGGCTTTCCGCTAAGCACCGAGCGAAGCCTTCTGATTTTTCAAGAACTTACGACTTCTGGTGTGGCCTGAATCTTTGGCCGTCGTCGTGCACTTCCACTCTGCGAATCGAAGTGGCTTTCCGCCCGAAGGCTGGGCGGTGCGAGGTCATGTGGCGCAAAAGGCCGTCATTTCTCCGTGGGCAGAGGAACAGTCGGACGTGGCCAGGCTGGCGGGGTTCTTTCCCGCGGCTACCGCCATCCGGGTGCCGGTGCGGGTGGGTCGCATCGAGGGTGACGAAGAAGAAGAGACGGTCATTGAGTTCGGCACTCCGCGAGAGGTCTTGTTCGCCGCCAGGCTGCCGCTGGAGTTCGGCGATCGCATCCGGCTGGTGAATGCGGAGGGGCTGCTGGAGGCGGAAGCCGAAGTTGTCGCTGTGCAATACCACGAGGGCAAGACCGCAGTCGCTGCCCGCTTTATCGGGCCGGTTGCGAATTGGGTCATTCGAAAATGAGCACCGCCACCATGTCATTGCGCGAGATCGCCGCCCAATGGCGAGCGGACCGCCGCATTTATCCCATCTACGCCAGCATCGTGCGCCAGTTCGAACTCGGGATCGAGCCCTGCCGCGACCTGGAATCTCCGATCGACCGCAACGACCCCGAGGTCCTGGAGAAGATCGCTGCCTGGTTCGACGCCGTGGACGCGCGCAGCCATGCAGGACACCTGCGCCAGGCGCTGCAGACCGCCAAGGTCGCCAAGGAAGACAACTTGAGGGCGCTGCTGGGACGCTTTCTCGGCAAGGAAAAGAAAAGCCCCGCCGACCGTGACAAGGTGGATTTCCTGCTGGTCCAGTACTTCTCCCAGTGTGCTCCCCACTCCATGCACGATCGCGAACTGGAGCTCGACGACATCGCCCAGGTGCTGGAGCCGGTGCTGGGCGAGACGGTCCCCCATCAGCCGCGCTGGCTCGAAGTGCTCGATGGCGAACTGGCGAGACTGAAGGAATGCAAGACGTTCCACGAGCTGTTGGAGAAGGGAATCCTGGCGCACGTCCGCCAGCTCAAGGAAGAGGCCGGGGAGATGTATTTCGGCTCGGGGGCTATGCTGGCCTTTACCCGATTCAATTTTGTCGCCCGGCATGCCTTCTTCCGGCTCCTGCATGCGGACCTGGGAACCATGCGTCACGCGCTGCACGAACTCGAGAAGCGGGGTATCAAGCACTTGGATTGCCGGGCCGCGGGACTCTCGGACAAGGAGCCGCTGAACAACGTGGCGGCGATCTGGCACGACTGGAAGACCCCGTTCCGGGCGCCCTACGCGGCAGGTCAGCCGTTCGAGCGCATGATGAAGGTTGCGCGCATCGTGGAGCAGGAGGCCACAAAGCCTGTGCCCGCACCACAGCCGGCGCCCGAGCCGCCAAAAGCAACCGCAGCGCCGAAGCCGGCCGCTGAGAAAGCGAAGCCCGCGCCGCTACCCGCAGTGGCGAAACCATCCCCCGCTCCGACCAAGGCGGAAACTCAGCCAGTGATGGATGTGCAGTCCTGCCTGGAGCACATCGCCGAACAACTCATCGGCGAGGTGCAGGCGACGCCCACCTCGGTGGCCACCATCCACTACCACGATTCGAAGGTCCTGCTTTCCTCGTGGGAAGTGGCGGCATTCACCAAGGGTGGCAATGACGCCGCCGACGCGCTGCAACGCGCGGTGGCCGGCCGGACCATCCTGCTGGAAGCGGTCGAACGGAAGAAGAAGGGTGTTCCGGCGGCCGATCTGCCGGAGGCGACCAAGCTGGCCCACGCCGAGGTCGCACTCCTGCAGGAGAGCATCGCGAAGGCCAAGGAGCGCAAAGACATCGACGCGGCGGTGAACCTGGCCGCGACTTGCAAGCGGATGCTGGGGCTGATCGAGGAAGCGGAGAAGCTGAGCCGTTAGGGAGAGATTGACGTGGACAATGTTCTGATCATCGCGGACGACGCCGATTTCACCCGCAGTCTGGTCGGTCGCTGGCAGATGGAGCGCGCCGTGCCGACCTTCACCCAGGTGACCAGCGAACTGTGGACGCCGTCTGTGCAGGCGGGCTATCCGCTCACCGTGATCGGCCCGATTGCGCCGGCGCGCCTGGATAGCATCCTCAGCAGCCTGGAGGCGTATCACGCGCTGGGGATCTGCGTCACCGATGACGGCAGCCGGGTGCAGGGGATCCGCACCGCCCATCCCCGTATCCTGGTGTTCCGCCAGTACGACGGTTGGGTGGATACGCTGGTGCTCCTGGCCGCCGAGATGCTCAAGCGCGTCGATGTCCTCTCGCAGTTGCGGCGTGCCGAACAGGCCGCGGCCAGCGACCATCGCCATGCCACCCTCGGCCGCTACATCCTGGAGATGCGGCACAGTTTCAACAACGCCCTCACCTCCGTGCTGGGCAATGCCGAATTGCTGCTGCTGGAACCGGGAGCGGTGTCGGCGCAGGTGCGCGAGCAGATCGACACCATCCACAGCATGGCGCTACGCATGCACGAAATCATGCAGCGGCTGTCCTCGCTGGAAGCGGAGATGAACTGCACTGAGAAATTCTCTCAAAATGAGACGTCGCCCTCGTCTCAGGCCTATGCCATCCGTTTCTAGTGCACCGCAGAGCTTAGCTAAGTAACTGATTCCCTTATAGTTAAAAAAAGTGATACAAAGGGTCCAGGCTGCGGTAACGTGGCCGCGCAATTGCACTTCTATCTGCGGACCATCAGCTTATGAGGTTTGGTGCGTGAAGAAGATCCTGATCGTGGACGATTCGCAGTCGGAGGCCAAGGTGATGCAGTCGGTGCTCCAGCAGGCAGGCTACTGGCCGGTGGCCATCCACGATTCCACCAAGATCGAGCAGACCATCGACGTGGAGCGTCCGGCGCTGATCCTGCTGGATGTGGTGATGCCGCAGCGCAATGGCTTTCAGGCGTGCCGCGAGTTGAAGGGAAGCGCCGAGTACGGCCGCATCCCCATCGTCCTGGTGACGTCGAAGAGCAGCGACAGCGACAAGTTCTGGGGCCAGC
>Ga0335070_10004559_pt1 | contig 16214 bp, 10 predicted proteins | sample Lox_Sample_13_FD_206722 | JGI IMG/M metagenome (GOLD analysis project Ga0335070, IMG submission 206722) | Soil microbial communities from Loxahatchee National Wildlife Refuge, Florida, United States - Lox_Sample_1.3 | ecosystem: Environmental > Terrestrial > Soil > Wetlands | place: USA... | reverse complement strand
CGGCTCCGAGCCCTCGTCGTTGCTCGCCTGAGGCCAGATACTGAGGCCCTTGGTGCAGTGCTCGATAGCCTGCTCCATGCTCATGTATTGCAGGTGCTTCTGCTTGTCAGAGACGATCACGTTGATGTAGTTGGTGCTCTTGAGGCAGTGATCGGCGACGCAGAGGAGAGAGTTGGCGTCGGGGGGCAGGTAGACGCGACACACATCGGGGCTCTTGTTCAACACCAGGTCGATGAATCCGGGATCCTGGTGCGTGAAGCCGTTGTGGTCCTGCCGCCACACCGTCGAGGTAATGAGCAGGCTCAGCGAGGACACCGGCGCCCGCCAGGACAGCCCGCGGGAGATTTCCAGCCACTTAGCGTGCTGGTTGAACATCGAGTCGATGACGTGCGCAAAGGCCTCGTACGTCGAGAAGAAGCCGTGCCGCCCGCTGAGCAGATAGCCCTCGTACCAGCCCTCGAGCGTGTGCTCGGAGAGCATCTCCAGAACCCGGCCGTCCCGCGACAGCTCGCCGCCGTCGGCATCCTCCGGCAGGTAATCGGCCAGCCACAGCTTCTTGCTGACTTCGTAGATCGCATCGAGCTTGTTCGACGTGGTCTCGTCGGGGCCGAAGACCCGGAAGTTCGTCATGTTCTGCCGCATGATGTCGCGCAGGAAGCGAGCGAGGGGCCGTGTGTTCTCTGCCGTGGCCTGCCCGGGCTTGTCGACCTTGGTGGCGTAGTCCCGGAAGTCCGGCATGCGAAGCGGCTTGCGCACGAGGCCGCCATTGACGTGAGGGTTGGCACTCATGCGTCGCGTCCCTCGGGGAGCGAGGGCCTGCAGTCCCGGGATCAGCCGCCCATGGTCGTCGAACAGCTCCTCGGGCCGATAGCTCCGCAGCCAGGCCTCGAGCTGCTTCAGGTGGGCCGGGTTTTCGAGCACGCCTGCGAGCGGTACCTGGTGGGCACGCCAGAAGCCTTCCACCTTGTGACCGTCCACCTCCTTCGGGCCCGTCCAGCCCTTCGGGCTGCGCAGCACGATCATGGGCCAGCGCGGCCGGGCGGCCTGGCCGCTTCTCCGTGCCTCCTGCTGGATCCTGCGGATTTCGAGCACGCAGTCTTCCAGGGTCGCGGCCATCTTCTGGTGCATGCGCGCAGGATCGTCGCCCTCCACGAAATGAGGCGTCCATCCGTAGCCCGTGAACAGACTCTCCAGCTCCTCGTGGGAGATGCGTGCGAGCAACGTCGGATTGTTAATCTTGTAGCCGTTGAGATGCAGGATCGGAAGCACCGCGCCGTCGCGGATTGGATCCAGGAACTTGTTCGAGTGCCACGAGGTGGCCAGTGGGCCCGTCTCCGCTTCGCCATCGCCCACCATCACCGTTACCAGCAGATCTGGATTGTCGAAGGCGGCGCCGAAGGCGTGGGAAATGCTGTAGCCGAGCTCACCGCCTTCGTGGATGGAGCCCGGAGTCTCGGGCGTACAGTGGCTGCCGATGCCGCCCGGGAACGAGAACTCCTTGAAGAACTCGCGCATCCCTTCTTCGTCCTCGCCCTTGTTCGGATACACCTCCGAGTAGGTGCCTTCGAGATAGACCGGCGCCAGCACGCCGGGCGCGCCGTGGCCAGGCCCGGCGAGGAAGACGGCGTCGAGGTCGTACTTGTTGATGAGGCGGTTGAGGTGAACGTAGGCGAAGCTCAGGCCGGGGCTCGTACCCCAGTGACCAAGGAGGCGCTGCTTCACGTGCTCCGGCTTCAGCGGCTCCCGGAGCAGAGGATTGCCCCGAAGGTAAATCATGCCGGCCGCCAGGTACGTGCAGGCCCGCCAGTAGGCGTCCATCCTCTGAAGCTCTTCGCTCGACAGCCGCTCGGCCGTTACGACATTGCCGCCGTCTGCCACTGTCGGCCCCACCTGAGTCATCAGCTGTGCCATGAGCGTTCCTCCTTTAGCTGAGCCACCATCAAGGCGAGCGCGTTCACCATGCGGCCATGCGTTCGCGCTGCACTACCGCGAACCGCGCGAGCAAGTGGTTCGAGTTGTAGTCCCGGCTGACCTCGAGGAGATCGTTCAGCCCGCCAAACCGCACGTCTCCGCCAGCGAGCGCCTGTAGTCGCCCCTCAGCCTTGATCAGGTAGCCATCAAAGTGAGTCCAGAACGGCCGTCGCCCCCAGCCCTCCGCCTCACCAAGCCGAAGATGGACATCTGAAGGGATGCAGACGAGACGAAAGACTCGGGGGTCGAGGCCGAGTTCTTTCTCGAGCACCTGAGCCCCGTGCATGAGCAAGGCTTGCTCGATCGCGATGCGCGACAGACCGCGGCGGCCCGGGAGCCCCAAGGTGCCGAGGAGTTTCGACGCCGGCGGCTGTTCGTCTTCCTCGGGATCGGGGAAGTCCTCGACAAGCACATCTTCGGCGACGAATTTTGGCAAGTACCGTGCCCCGCCGGAGTTCACGAGTGCGAAAAGGATGAACAATTCAACCCCGTTCCGGAGGCCTTCGGCGGAGCCGGGCGGCAGGGGCAACTGCTTGATGTCGATATGCCCTGAGGCCTCCGAGAGGGGATTCCAGGCATACTGGCGGAGCGAAGCAAGCTCAACTCGAGATTCCAGGTGGCGGAGAGCCAGCCCGAGTTGCCGTGCCCGCGTCAGGGTGTCGACGGAATAGGAGGTGAGGAGCTCCTTGCCAGCCGCCTCCGCCGTCGGGACCGCGCCGACGGTCGCTCCAGACGCGGATTCGCTCGTCTGGGGGGGTACAGCCGCCATCAACGCGTCGGCCAGCTTCTCCAGTCGCTTCAAATCGCCGGCTTTCAGGGCTTGCGCAGCCGCCTCCGGCGTGACCATGGCCGAGGTGCCACCGACCGCGCCCGCCACCTGGCCCGCGTTGAGCTGAGCGCGCGTTTGGAAGGCTATCCGCCGCCCTGCATAGAAGTCTTTCCACGGAGGATCCGCCTGCTCGAGCGTGGTCAGCTGCTCAACGACCCGGGTCTGGAGCGCCGGCAAGTCCTTCGTCGGAAGCCGGGTGAACTGTCGAAGACCGGGGGAGAACGGATCGAGCCTGATGTCCGTGACGGCATAGACTTCGCGAGCGGTCTCGATGAGTTTGCGCTTACCCTCAACTAGTTGCCTGAGGGCCTCCGCCCGCTGACTCAACTCTTTGACGAGGGGCCAGTTCGCCTTCTCCAGTGCCCGCCCTATGCTGAGCGGCAGTTCCGCGAGCGCGGCGCGCGTCTGCTCGATGCCATGAAAGTCCTCGAGCGACAACGTCGGGCCCAGGACTGCCCGAGCACGTTCGAGATACACGTCGCGATACACCGTGTCCACATTCCCGGCCTCGATGAGCGCGGATACAAGCGGAATCGCATCGTTTGCCATGACCCCTCACTCGCTCTCCAGCACGCTTTGCGTGTGGCGCGCGATCATCAGCTCCTCAGACCTCCGTGGACGACCCGGTGGCCGACGCCGATCAGCGGCCCGTCCGCGAGCCGACGCTTCAGAAAGTCTATGAGAAACTCAACCGCGCCATCGTGACCGAGCTTCCTCTCGTGCCATGACCTCTGGGCAACGATGCTGCCCGACGCATCCTGCGCCGTAAAACGCGGTGCTGTGTAGAGGCCCTCAACCTCTCTCCGGACCACGAGCGTGAGCTCGCCGGCACGATCGACGAAGACAGCATGCTTGATGCTCGACGAGCCGGCGTTCAGAACGAGAATCGCGTCGCTGGATCCGCGCATTGTTGCCATCCGCGTTGGTCGAACGCAATGGCCATGCCGAGATCAGGGATGATTCCCCTCATCTCCCAAGTGACTGAGTCGGAAGGCCCTATAGGAAACGTGCGCGCTATTCGAATCCATCGCGTCAACGTCGGGGTGCTAACGGGCTATCGGTCGCCAGCCGCTTGGCACCACTGCTGCGCCGGCCCTGGCCGGTAAGCCTCCCAGCATGCCCGGAAGTCGTCATTGATTTGTCATCTCGTGGTAAACAAAGTGCGGGTACCCCAGCGACAGGACCATCCAGGAGCGGTCCAGTCCCTTCCGCGCCTGACGACTTCTTGGGCGGCCCAAGACCGGTGCCCTGTTTGTGCTCGCGCGCACTCACAGAGAGCGAAGCCACTAGCGCATACCAATGGAGGGGCAGTTGGTATCGCCGATGCTCCAGACGGCGCGAGGCGGATCGGTAGGCCCGGCCACGAGTCGACGCCGCGTCGCCCTCGTCAGTTTAGTGATCCTTGGCTGGGTGGCGGTCGGCTGGGCCGAGGACACGCCAAAAGCCCCGCCCGGCGCACGCCAGCTGGCGGATACGCCCTTCCAGCTCGTCCGGCCCAGCGAGCACTTGCTGGGAGACTGGTTCGGCGCGCGCACCTGGCTCGAGGAGCACGGTGTCACTCCCACGGTGACGTTCGTCACCGACGCGCTCGGCAATCCGACCGGCGGTATGCGGCAAGGCTTCAGAGGGGCCAGCAACCTTGGCCTCGACCTGCTCTTCGATATCGAGAAGATCTTCGGGCTCGGGGGCGCCTCATTCGAGATCTCCTTCTCGGCACGCTCCGGCTCCAGCCTTTCGAAGGAAGACATCGGCAACGTCTTCAGCGTGCAGCAGGACTTCGGAGGCGAGACGTACCGGCTCGTTGACGTGGCCTATCGTCAACAACTGCTGGGTGACCGGGTGGAGTTCCGGGTCGGCCGTATCGCCGCCGGGGACGACTTTCTCGTGTCCCCCTACAACTACGTGTTCGTACAGAATGGCTTCGACGGCAATCCCGTCGGCGTCTTCTTCAACGCTCCCGGCATGACCGCCTACCCCAACGCCACATGGGGCGGTCTTGCCAAGGTGCGGCCGACCGAGCGGACCTATGTGATCGGCGGCCTGTACAACGGCGACCCCTCCATCCGCGACAACAATCATCACGGCGCGGACTGGTCCATGGCCGGGCCCCTCTTCGCGATGGCCGAGGTCGGGTTCCAGGTGAACGGACGTCCCGGCGACCGAGGGCTGCTCGGCAACTACAAGGCGGGGTTCTGGTACGACGACAGCCAGTATACCGACTTCAACACCGTGGCCCGCGGCCTCGCCCCCCAGGTCTCTCGGGGGAACTGGGGCTTCTACGGTCTGTTCGACCAGGTGCTGGTGCCGTTCGGCGGACCCGGCAGCAATCGTGGCTTCGGGGTCACGGGCTCAGTTCTCGTCTCTCCCGACCGGTCCGTGAGCCAGATGCCATTGTTCTCCACCGCCGGCTTCCTTGCCCGCGGCATCTTCCCGTCGCGGCCGACGGACGTGGGGGGCGTCGGCGTCGTGTACGGTCACTTCAGCGATGACTTGCAAGACGCCCAGCGGCGCGCGGGAGTCGGCGTGCAGCGGTATGAGATCGCGCTCGAGCTGACCTACCGGTTCCGGTTCCGCGGGGATGCCGTGTTCTTCCAGCCCGATCTCCAGTACATCATCCGGCCCGGCGGCACGGGCCAGATTGCCGACGCGTTCGTGGCAGGATTCCAGGCCGGGATCAACTTCTGAAGCGCACCCCGTGGGCTCGAGAGGAGCACGGCCGTGAACGAGCCGTTGAGAGAGGCCGAGCCTGACCCGATCGGCCGCGCATCGGAACCCCCGGAAGCGACGATGGTCCACGGCACCACGGACCGCTCGGCCTACGTCATCGCGCTGAGTTCCGTGGCCGCCATCGGCGGCTTTCTCTTCGGCTTCGACAGTGGCGTGATCAACGGGACGGTGGACGCGCTGGCGCACGCCTTTGGCACCCGGGCGGCGACCACAGGCTTTGCCGTGGCCTCTGTGCTGCTCGGCTGCGCCGTCGGCGCCTTCGGCGCGGGCACGATTGCCGACCGTCTTGGCCGGCGTGTGACGATGCTGCTCACCGGCGCTCTGTTCCTCGCGAGCGCAGTCGCCACGGGCCTCGCCGGCTCGGCCAGTTTCTTCATAGCCTCGCGGCTCGTGGGCGGTCTCGCCATCGGCGGCGCCAGCGTGCTGGCCCCGATGTACATCGCCGAGGTTGCCCCGTCGCATATGCGCGGCCGGCTGGCCTCGCTGCAGCAGATGGCCATCGTGCTGGGGCTGTTCGGCGCCTTCCTGAGCAACGACATCCTGGCCAGGGTCGCCGGCGGAGCCGCCGCCACCTTCTGGCTGGGGGCACCAGCTTGGCGCTGGATGTTCTGGATGGAGGCCGTGCCCTCCATCGGATTCCTGGCCGGGGTGTTGCTCATCCCCGAGTCGCCGCGCTTCCTCGTCGCCCATGGCAGGCGGGACGACGCCTGCCGCATCTTCGCTCGCATCGGCGCCAACGCCGAAGCGCTGGTTCGGCAGGTCGAGGAGAGCCTGCAGGGTGAGCACCGGCCACGCTTGTCGGACCTGATCGTGCGGGGCACGGGTCAGCTCGCCCGCGTCGTCTGGATCGGAATGGGCCTGGCGATCTTCCAGCAGCTCGTCGGCATCAACATCATCTTCTATTACGGTGAGGTGCTGTGGAAGGCAGCGGGGGCGACGGAGCAGTGGGCCCTGCGTATCAATCTTCTCACCGGCCTCGTCAACATTCTCGCCACGATCCCGGCCATCGCGCTCATCGATCGCGCGGGCCGCAAACCGTTGCTGCTCGCGGGCTCGGCGGGCATGACGGTGACCCTGGGCGCTATGGCCATCGTGTTCGCCACGGCGGGAATCGGAGCCGATGGGAAACCGCTGCTCACTCATGCCGCTGCGGTGGCGGGTCTGGCGGCCGCCAATCTGTACATTGCCGCCTTCGCGATGTCGTGGGGGCCCGTGATGTGGGTGCTGCTCGGTGAGATGTTCCCCAACCGGATGCGTGGCGCGGCGCTGGCGGTATCCGGCACTACCAACTGGGTGGCGAACTTCACCGTCACCGTCACCTTCCTGCCATTGTTGAACGTAGCCGGTCTCGCCGGCGCATACGCCCTCTACGCCCTGGCCGCGATGGTCTCCCTGCCCTTTGTGTGGGCCGCAGTGCGTGAAACACGAGGAAAGACGCTGGAACAGATGTAGGAGGATTCGCCATGGGCATCGGGGCAATACAAGCTTGAAGCGGTGTTTGCCGATCAGCTGGCGGATGTTGCCGGGCCACTCAAGAAGAATTCACTTTTTCTCCGGTGCTTTGACTTCCCTCTCGGGCCACACCAGCGCAAACAGCAGCGCTACCCCAATGCCAATGGACACTTCGGCGAACCGATGAAGGGCGATTTGCCATGGAGGGCCCGTCCGCGGTACCAACAGCACAATCGCCAGCGTCACGCCCCCGAACCGGTATGCAGTCAAATCCAGGTGCGCCACGGCACGGAGCAAGCCCAGGATGAACACGCAAGTACCGAATACAAGCACATGCGTCCCGAAGTAACTCGCCGCAATCGCGCCCACGACCGCTCCGAGCACCGTTCCAACAAAGCGCTGCCAGGACACAGCAAACGCCGCACCGAGCGATGACTGTGTGATCACCAGGGTTGTAATCGGCGCCCAGTACGCTTCCGGCAGCCGGAATAGCTGCGCGGCCAGCACCGAAGCCACAGCCGCCACGGCGGTCCGCGCGGAATGCACCAGAACCGGCCACCCTGCCCATGGCATCTCGTGTCTATCCGCCGGTGATCGCCATGCCGATAAGTCGGCCCAGCCCGAACGTCACGCCGGCCGCCGCCAGGCCCAGCAGGAGCTGGCGGCCGCCCGATCGCCACACCGGTGCCCCCGTGAAGATCGTGATTGCGGCGCCGATGCCGAAGAGTCCCAGCGCGCTGACGATGGCGCTCGCAGCCACGGCGAGGTTGCCGCGCGCGACGAGGAATGGCAGGATCGGCGCCATTGCGCCCAGGGCGAAGAGCACGAACGAGGTGAGCGCCGCTTCCCACGCCGAGCCACCAAGCTCGGTCGGATCGATGCCCAGCTCCTCGCGGGCCAGTGTGTCAATGGCGCTGCTTCGATCGGCAAGCAGGTGCTTGACCATCGTGTCAGCCTCGCTCGGGCTCAGGCCCTTGGCCTCGTAGATCAGCTTCAGCTCGTCGCCTTCGCCCTCCGGGTCCTCCGTAAGCTCGCCGGTCTCGATCCGAATCTCGCGCTGCGCCAGTTCGCGTGAGCTCGTCACCGAGACCCACTCGCCCAGGGCCATGGAGCAGGCGCCGGCCAGGAGCCCCGCCACACCGGTGACAAGCAGGCCATGGCTGTCGACCGCGGCCCCGGCCACACCCATGACGAGGCTGAAATTCGAGCACAGCCCGTCGTTGGCCCCCAGCACCGCGGCCCGCAGGGCATTGCCACCCACCGATCGATGCCGGCCCTCGAGGCGCGCCAGGAAGCTGCCCTCGACGCCGCGCGGCTGGCTCGTGACGAGTTGCCTGAGGACCTTCGCATGCCAGCGCTCCTGAGCCGGCATGCGGGTGCCGGCGGTCTCCGGCTGCCTGACGTAGCCGTTCTGGTCGGTCTCTTCCTTCGCCGCGATGGTGGCCAGCACCAGGTCCGGCCCCAGCCGCCGCGCGATCGCCCCGAGCACGCGGCTGCGCCAGGACGCGCGACGGGGCGGGACCGACGCACCGGCGTCGCGCAAGCGTGTCTCCCAGAACGCGATGTGCGCTTCCTCCATCGCCGCGAGGTTGGCGTAGACCTTGGCCAGCCGAGAATCCGGCTCGGCGGCCGCCATCGCCCGGTATTCGGCGGCGCTGTCGACTTCGTCCTGCCAGTTCTCGAGGTACCGCGCCGCCCGGTCGCGATCACCCGTCATGTCCCGGCCCCTCCCGTGCCGCCAAGTCGCTGGAGCGCAGATAACATCAATCTCCCGCTCACCGAAACAGGTTGGTCTCTGCAAGGTCGATGATCTCGTCACCGCGCCCGTTCAGCACCGCCTTGATCATGTAGAGGGTGAATCCGATCATCTGGTCCGGCTGGATAGACGGCGGCATCGAGAGCTCCTGCCTGTTCACGAGCACCTGAACCAGTGCCGGACCTTCATGCCGCAAGGTCTGGAGCAGCATCGGACGCACCTGCTCGGGCTTCTCCGCCGTCAGTCCAAGCAAGCCCGCTCCTTCGGCCATCTTGGCAAAGTCCGGATTCTCAAGTTCTGTCGCGAAGTCGAGGAATCCCGCCGCCTTCATTTCGAGCTCGACGAAGCCCAGCGCGTTGTTCCGAAAGACCACGAGCTTGACCGGCAGCCGCAGCTGGCGAAGAGACAACAGATCGCCCAGGAGCATGGCCAGCCCGCCGTCTCCGGACAGCGTGATCACCTGGCGGCCCGGATGGCTCAGTTGCGCCCCAATGGCTTGCGGCAGCGCATTGGCCATGGACCCGTGCGAAAAGGACCCCATGAGCCTGCGCTTGCCGTTCATCGTCAGGTAGCGGGCCGCCCATATGGTCGGGGTCCCCACGTCGCACGTGAAGATCGCGTCGTCAGCCGCGACCTCGTCGAGCACCCTGGCGACGTACTGCGGATGGATGGGCGTCCGCCCCGGCTCTCCCGAGGCGAGGTCGTCGAGCCCCTTGCGCGCCTTTCGATAGTGCTCGAGCGAAGCCTTCAGGTGCCGGTCGTCGCCTTTCTGCTTGAGCCGGGGCAACAGGGCCCCGAGTGTCGTCTTCGCGTCGCCAACCAGGCCCACGTCCACCTTGGTCCGGCGGCCGATCTGCTCGCCGCGGAGGTCGATCTGTATCACCGTGGAGTCTTTCGGGTAGAACTGCTGATACGGAAAGTCGGTGCCGAGCATCAGCAGCGTGTCGCAGTTCTTCATCGCGTGGTACCCGGAGGCGAAGCCGAGCAGCCCCGTCATCCCGACGTCGAAGGGATTGTCGTACTCGATATACTCCTTGCCGCGCAGCGCGTGAACCACCGGAGCCTGCAGCCTGCCGGCCACGGCGACGAGCTCGTCGTGAGCCCTGGCACAGCCCGCCCCGCCCAGAATCGTGATCCTTTGCCCGCGGTCGAGCGTCACGGCCAGCCTTTCGATCTCCTCGTCGGAGGGACGAATGCTCGGCTCGGGGGCGGCAAACCTGAGGCGCAGCTCGCCGGCGGCTGCGGGCTGCAATGAGACGTCGCCCGGGAGTACGACCACCGAGACACCGCGGCGCGACACCGCGGTCTGTATCGCAATCTCGAGGACGCGGGGCATCTGCTCCGGGTGCGACACCAGCTCGCAGTAGTGGCTGCACTCCCTGAACAGATGCTCCGGATGCGTCTCCTGGAAATAGCCGCTGCCGATCTCACGGCTGGGAATCTGCGCCGCGATCGCCAGCACCGGCACGCGGCTCCGATGGGCATCGTAGAGCCCGTTGATTAGATGGAGATTTCCCGGTCCGCAGCTTCCGGCGCACACCGCCAAGCGGCCTGTCAGGTGCGCCTCGGCTCCGGCCGCGAAGGCGGCGGTTTCCTCGTGCCGAACCGGGACCCAGCGAATATCGTCCCGCGTGCGGATGCTGTCCGTGACGCCGTTCAGGGAATCGCCGGCGACCCCGTAGATCCTCCTTACCCCTGCGAGAGCCAACGTCTCGACCACCAGCTCCGCTACCGTCTTTTTGCTCATACGTGCCATCTCCTCGTAAGTGATGAGCGTAGATAGCATAGACTCCGTTCTCAGACTTGGCCCGCCTTGCCCGAGGGTCTGCCCCCGGGTGAGCCGTGCCACAGTCTCCGTCGTGTAGGGGCTCGTGGCGCTCGTGGGCGCCTGCTCCACGCCCGCTCGTCATTCGTGGCCGCACTATCGCCCCTGATCGCCGTAGGGTCGTGGTCGTGAAGGCCGGCCTGCGAAGGGGGGCAAGCGAGCGGCTCTGCCCCAGGATGACCGCATCGGTGTCACGCGAGGCGCTCCAGCAAGGCAGCGCGACGGATTGCTACGTCGTGTAGTTGACGCTGTCTCCGCCAGTGACTTCGTAAGTTGCCCCCCCTCACCATGGATGCTTCGTAGTCGTAGGGCAGCCAGCGGCCGAACGTGGCCGTGCGGTGAGCGGACGAGGGAGAGGTGAGGGCCTAGGCCCATTCGCGGAGCAGCATCTGAATGAACCGTTCGGCCTTGCCGGTCGTCCGGGGCGTAAAGGAACGGGTTAAGCGCTGGGCGGGGCCGCCTCGATCACGCTACCCGGATCAGCTTCTTATTCACAAATTCACCGATACCAAGATCCGAGAGTTCGCGGCCATAGCCGGAGTTCTTCACTCCACCGAATGGCAGGTCCGGCGCGGTCCACGTCGCCTTGTTGATAAAGACCATGCCCGTTTCGATCTGGCGTGCAATCCGCTTACCCCGCTCAATGTTCTTGGTAATCACCGATCCACCAAGCCCATACGGCGAGTCATTCGCCAGCTTAATCGCCTCTTTCTCATCCTTGACGCGGAAGATGAGTGCTACCGGAGCGAAGAACTCCTGATGAAAGGCCGGGTTCTCCGGCGTTATATCGGTCAGGATCGTTGGCTCCAGGAAGTACCCCGGCCGGTCGAGCCGTTTGCCCCCCAAAAGCACCTTTGCGCCACCACCCACGGCGGTCTTGATCTGCTTCTGGACAAGATCGAGCGCTCCCTTTGTGCACAGAGGCCCAAGCGTCGTCTTCGGGTCCATCGGATCACCAGGAACTAGCTTTCCCAGCTCCTTCTTGAAGCGGTCAAGGAACGTATCGGCTATCGTTTCGTGGAGAATGAAGCGTTTTGCGGCGACACAACACTGTCCCGTGTTGTTCATGCGCCCCCATACGCCCCATTTGACAGCGGTCTCCATGTCCGCATCGTCCAGCACGATAAAGGCGTCGCTGCCACCGAGTTCCATCGTGCTCTTCTTGAGAGCCTTGCCCGCTTCGGAAGCAACAGCCTCGCCAGCCCTCTCGCTGCCCGTTAGTGCAACTCCCTTGATCCGCTTATCCGCGATCGCCGTAGCAGCCTGCTCGTTCGAGAGAAAGACGTTTGTGTAGGCGCCTACCGGTGCGCCAGCATCAAGGAACAGTTTCTCAAACGCCAGCGCGCACTGCGGCACATTTGGTGCATGCTTCACGATCAGCGTATTGCCCGCCATCAGGTTTGGTCCCGCCACACGCGCCAATTGATAGTAGGGGAAATTCCAGGGCTCAACGCAGAAAAGCACGCCCAGGGGTTCGCTCTCGACAAACGCCTCGCCCTCATCCACCTTCAGCTTCTGGGGTGCCAGAAACTGCTCGGCGTTGTCGGCATAGTAATCTAGGATATCGGCGCTCAGCTCGACCTCTCCCTGTGCTTCTCGGAACAACTTGCCCATCTCAATCGTAATAGGCGTTGCAAACTCGTCGAGCTTTTCACGTAGAATCGAAGCCGCCTTCTTGACGATCGCCTTGCGCTTTGCGAGGGATCTCAGACTCCAGTCGTTCGCGTATGTCTCTTCGGCCTTTGCAATGATCGCTTCCAGTTGCGCGTCTGTATGCTCTCTAAACGACTTGACCAACTCTTCGGTAAATGGATTGATTGTTTGGTATGCCATTGGGAAGCTATCTCCTCTCGAGCATTATAGATTTGTCCAGATCGATTTGCTCAACGAGCAATCTCTGTGCCGAGCGCCAAGCGGCACTTCATCGCGTCACAAGTAGCTGAACGAGAAGAGCGATGGAGGAACTAAGAGCGTCCATCGAATCCGCCTGCCAATGGTGTGTTGCTCACGGGCTAGCAGCTGCCAATCGATTGGCATTCACCACCACGATTCGGTGTCGTGCAGGAACAGCTGCGCCACGTCACCTCTCGCTACACCAGACTCACGCAGCAGGACGTGCGGCGGGCGTTGGAAACGCTCGACGACGAGGGGAGTAAAAGAAGGATTTACATCCCTCCCCCCAGGGGAATGAACTTTCGGGGCGAAAATCACCACCAAATCACCGTGGGGGCCCCAACGGGAGACGCAGCCAGCACCGGAGGCGAGTTTCTGGCGGGACTTGTCCCGTCTGCTGAGTCAGCAGTCGCAGGAGACAAGAATAAGAGAAGCTCGTCTCATAGGTCTAAGCTCGAGGTTTTCTCGATCCGATGCGGACACTCTCCTCGATGAGGCGAGGACTTGGTGGTTTCCTGTTCCTGCTTGGCGAAACAGTCGCTTTCTCTTCCGCGTGAAACGCCCCCATCCTCTACGGAGGCTCTCCTTGCCCCTGAACTCGAACTCTCTTGAACTTGCGGAGGAGCAATGGTACATAGTATCTATCATGGCGTTTACACTTACCCAGGCCGCCACGGCCTTGGGCGTCGCTCAGCACAAGCTGATTCACCTGTGCGAAAAGAAGGTTGTCGTACCCGACGTTCGCGACGCTCGTGGCCGAGGCAGCAGCCGGGAGTTCTCGGAGCGCAATCTCTTCGATTTTGCCTTGGCTCTCGAAATGCGAAAACTAGAAGTCCCAGTGTCCTTCGTCCGGGCTGTGCTGCGCGTGCTGCGGACCTTCGAGGTGGAAGCGAGGGCCTCGCTCGGCGGATCTCCCCTGCCGGTGGGTCTGCTTGCAGCGAACGCACCCCGCCTGACGCTCCTCATTCTCGATGGTGAGCGACTCTATTTCCGTTTGGAATCGCCTAAGGGCCAAGTCCGTGTTGTTGGAGGAATGAATATCAAACATCCGCGCCTCAGGGGACGAGCTCGCCAACATCAAGGCGTAGGGCGACTCGCGCCAGCTGAACTGAATCACGTTCTCACGAACGCTCGCACAAGAATTGAGATCGATCTCTCCCAGATCGCGCAGGACCTCAACGAGAAGCTGCCGCCCGCGTAGTTTTTTTGGTCAGAATGAGAGACACTGTCAATCATAGCGAGGCCGAGATGAAGAGAACGAAGGGCATTCTCCAAACTAAGAGACGAGCCCGCCGACAGCCGGGTCTAAGTGACCCAGACTTCCGCGCGTTGCTCGATCACCTTGGTCGGCTGCTCGCTCAAGAATACACAGCCCTGCTCACCCGACCCAGCACCCCGGAAACCACACTCCCTCGAGAGGATCTTCAATGAGGGTCGCGATCTATGCGCGTTACTCGTCAGAGAATCAGCGTCCCGAGAGTATCGAGGATCAGATCAGAGGGTGTGAGGAACTGGCGGCCGCACGCGGTTACAGGGTCGACCCGACACACCTCTACCGGGACGAAGCGAAGTCTGGGGCGTTACGAGACCGGCCGGGTCTGGAAGCCCTCCTAGCGGCCGCACGTGCCCGTCAGTTCGAGGCCGTACTCGTCGACGACCTGTCGCGGCTGTCCAGGGACAACCACTTCCTGCTCACGCTCTACGCTGAGTTCCGCTTCAACGGCGTACGGATCATCTCCCGCGCCGACAGCCTCGATAGCGACGACTTGCATTCGAAGCTCGGCTTCCAGATGCGCGGCATTATCAACGAGCTCTATCTGGACGACCTGCGCGAGAAGACCCTTCGCGGCCAGAAGGGGCAGAAGGCTCGCGGATTCACCGTCGGGGAAGCGACCTATGGCTACCGCTCGGTACCCGTCGGTGAGATGCGCGTCGATCGGCGGGGCCGACCACGGCCAGACGGCTACCGAATGGTCATTGATCCCGCCGAGGCCCAAGTAGTACTTCGCATCTTCCGTGGGTTCAGCGGGGGCAAGGCGGTCAAGGCGCTCACGAAGGAACTGAACGTCCAAGGCGTCCAAGGACGCCGGAAGTTCCGGCGTGGGTGGTCCCCGTCAACGATCAGCAGGATTCTGAAGAATGAGAAGTACATTGGTCGATGGATCTGGAACCGGTCCGAGACGCGGCGCGACCCGAAGACCGGGCGGAAACGAAAGTTCCCGAAGCTGGAAAACGAGTGGCACGTGAACCAGAACGACGAGCTCCGAATCGTGCCCCAAGAGATCTGGGACCGGACAGCAGCTAGGTGGAAGGAGATTGATCGCTCCTGGCCCCAGCGGCGCGCCAGCAAGATCGCAAGACCTGCTCAGCGCAGCTATGTGGAAACGAATCCCCCTCACCTGCTATCCGGGGCTCTCCAGTGCGGAGCATGCGCCGGGACGATTGGCCAGGTAAGCGGAAAGGGCACGGGCTACTACGGCTGTCTCGCAGCCTCAAGGGGCGCATGCTCCAACAAGCTGCTCGTCTCCCGAAGGATCACCGAGAAGGCGGTCCTGACCGCGGTAAAGGAGCGGCTCCGGGATCCGGCCTCGATCCAATATATCCTCGAGCGAGTCGAGACGGAGGTGAAACTCCTCCACGCCCACCTCCCTGAAGAGATCCAGGCTAAACGGGCGGCCCTGGAGACTGAGGAGCGGCGGATTGCCAACTACATCGGTTTCATCGGCGAGGGGAAGGGCACGCGGGCGCTGGGTGAAGCGCTGAAGACGGCGGAGCAAAAGGCTCTCGCTCTGCGAGCTGAGCTCCACGCGTATGAGCTATCGGGAAAAGCCGTTTTCAAGGCGCCACCGGTCGAATGGATCGCTGACCGACTGATGGCTCTCCAGACGGTGCTCGAGACCGAACCTTCAAAATCGGCCCTGGAGCTCCGGCGGGTGTTGGGGCAGATCCGGCTCCTCCCAGTCCAACCACAGATCGGGAAGCCCTATTACCAGGCCGAAACCGCCCTCCGGGTCCTGGACCTCGTCAAGGCCCCGGAGGACGGTTCGAACTGGTTGCATTGGTGGAGGCGGTGGGCATCGAACCCACGTCCGGAAATCCTCCGCGACGGGCATCTACATCCATAGCCGGTTCTCTTCCGCTCTCACCGCCCCTCCCTCCAACCGGCTGGTTGTCAGGGCAGCCAGCTCCTAAAAGTCTCGCCCCTCACTCAAGAGCGGAGATCAGGGCCAGTCACCGGAATATGACGTCCGAACCCGGACCCCGTTGACCCGATCCGGAGGACGCTGACGGGTGTTAGGCCGCCAGAGCTAGCTGGTTGTCGGCAGCTAAACCGTGCCCACTGTTTTACGAGGCTTGGGCACCTCGGGATGCCACCCGCGCTTCATTGATCCCCGTCGAAACCAGTCGCCCCCTTCTCAGGCGCGCTGTCGCGCCCGCGCTTCCTTGGCCATCTCGCGCTTGGCATCGCGTTCGCGAATGCTCGCGCGCTTGTCGTGCAGCTTCCGGCCGCGGGCCAGGCCCAGCTCGCACTTGGCACGCCCGTTCTTGAAGTATAGACGAAGCGGAATGAGGGTCAACCCGCGCTCCGCCACCTTGCCCAGGAGCCGGCTGATCTCGCGCCGGTGCAGGAGCAGCTTGCGCTTCCGCTCCGGGTCGTGGTTCGCGTCCGAGCCATGATGGTACGGCGCGATGTAGCAGCCGATCAGCCACGCCTCGCCATTGTCGACGGCCGCATAGCAGTCCTTGAAATTCACCTGCGA
>Ga0335070_10004558_pt1 | contig 16215 bp, 15 predicted proteins | sample Lox_Sample_13_FD_206722 | JGI IMG/M metagenome (GOLD analysis project Ga0335070, IMG submission 206722) | Soil microbial communities from Loxahatchee National Wildlife Refuge, Florida, United States - Lox_Sample_1.3 | ecosystem: Environmental > Terrestrial > Soil > Wetlands | place: USA... | reverse complement strand
CGCGGTCTCGATCTCGCCGGGAGCAACGGCGTTCACCCGCACGCCCAGGCTCGCGAACTCCACCGCCATCTCGCGCGTCAGCGCCGACAGCGCCGCCTTGGAGGTTGAGTAGGCGGAGCCGGCGAAGGGATGGATCGCATGGCCGGCGATCGACGTGATGTTGACGATCGAGCCCCTGCCCTTATGCAGCGCCTTGGCGAAGCCGCGGGCGAGCCGTAGCGGCACGAACAGATTGAGCTCGAACACGTCGCGCCAGCCGGCGATGTCGCCATTGAGGCAACCCAGCCGTTCCTTGAACGGCGTCTTGGGCGAGATCGCGGCGTTGTTGATGAGGGCCGTGAGCGAGCCCCTTTCGCCCAGGAGCGCATTGGCCTCGGCGACGAAGCGCTCGAGGTCCTCGGGCTGCGCCAGGTCGGCCGTGATATGCTTGGCCCAGTTCGGATCTCTCTTGCACTCCTCGGGCGGCGCTTCGCGGCTGCAGGTGATCATGCGCCAACCTTCCTGGCTGAAGCGCTTGACGGTGGCGTGCCCGATCCCCCGGCTGGCGCCGGTCAGAACCATGGTTTTGCGGTCTTGCGGTGCGGTGTCGGTCATGGCGCCATTCTACCATGATCCCCTCCCCCGCGCTGCGGGGGAGGGTTGGGGAGGGGGCTGCTCGGTAGCAGAGGCGCTCGCTGCCACTGTCCTTGCAGCCCTCTCCCTAGCCCTCTCCCGCGAAGCGGGAGAGGGGACAATGTTTCGCAATCCTCAATGCGCCATCATCACCGGCAGGGCCGCATTGGCCAGCACATAGCGGGTAGTGCCGCCGAGGATCATTTCCTTGAGCCGGCTATGGCCGTAACCGCCCATGACCACCATGTCCGCCGACAGGCTGGCGATGCGGTCCAGGAGCGCGCGGCCGATCGGTCCGGAGCCGAGCTCGAGCCGGATCACCTGGGCATTGATCTTGTGGCGCGACAGATAGGCGCCGAGCGCCGCCGCGGGCGCTGGCTTGTCCTCATCGCCCACCGTCAACACCGTGACCTGCTTGGCCTTGGCGAGGAAGGGCAAGGCCGCCGCCACGGCGCGGGCCGACTGTGCGGTTCCGTTCCACCCGATCACGATGTTATCGCCCGTGGCGCCGGCGAAGCCGGCTGGCACCATCAGCACGGGATGGCCGGTATCGAAAATGGCCGCGTCCAGGAGAGCGGTCTGGGTCAGGCTGTCCTCGCCCGAGGGCCGCGCCATCACCACCAGATCGGTCAGCCGGCCGGCCGCGGCAAGGCTGTCGGGGCCGGGCCCGACCACCTCGCGCCAAGTTGTGGCGCCGGGGGCCTCGGCCGCGAGCCGGTCATAAGATTCGCGTGCGCGCTTGGCACGGCTTTCGACCGCCTGGGTCATGGATTCGATCATCTGCTCGACCAGCGCCCCCGACATGCCCTCGCCCACGATGGGCACCAGGGTCGAGGGATCGGCCCGCAGATGCAGGACCTCGAGATGCGCATCGAACCGGCGCGCCAGCCCCAGGGCCGTCTTGAGGACACTGTCGCTGGCTTGCCCGCCATCGGCGAGCGCTAGGATCGTGGCAATGTTGGTCATGAGCCGCCCCTCTTTCCAAACGATAATTCTCCTGCCGTTCCCCGGCAGAACGGCACCAATCTACAAGGATTCATGCGAAATACCTTGATGCAAATCAACCGTTTCCCGGGAGCGATCCCGCTGGTAACGACGCCGGCCGGCTTAGGCGAATGTCTTGCGGCCTTCATTCACCCCTTCCGGGTCCTCGTGAATGATGACCTCTGCCGCCGGGAACTCGCGCAGGATCGCGGCCTCGACCTCGTCGGAGAGATCATGCGCCTCCGTCAGCCGCATCTCCGGATCCATCTCCAGATGGAACTGGATGAAGCGATGCGGCCCCGATCGGCGCGTACGTAGATCGTGCATGTTGCGGACCCGCGGATTGGCCATGACGATCGCCCGGATCTGCTTGCGCTCTGCATCCGGCATCTCCCGGTCCATCAGCATGTCGAAGGCCCCTCGTGCGATCTGCCAGGCGGTGAACACGATGTAGAACGACACCCCGATCGCGAAGACCGGGTCGGACCGGTTCCAGCCGAACTCGCTCGAAAGAATCAGGGCCGCGAGGACCGCGAGATTGGCGGCGATATCGCCCACGTAATGCAGCGAATCGGCCGAGACCGCGAGCGAACCGGTGCGCCGGATCACCTGACGCTGGAACAGCACCAGAGCGAGGGTCATCGCCATCGAGAACAGCATCACGCCGATTCCGACCATGCCGTTGGTCACCGGCTGCGGCGTTACCAGCCGGCTGGCCGACTGGAAGAACAAGAACACGGCCGAACCTGCGATAAAAGCCGACTGCCCCAGCCCTGCGAGCGCTTCGGCCTTGCCGTGGCCGAAACGATGTTCGCGGTCGGCCGGGGTCAGCGCGTGCCGAACCGCGATCAGGTTGACCAGCGACGCGGCCGCGTCCAGCAGCGAATCGAGCAGGGTGGACAGCATGCTGACCGAATCGGTCAGCAGATAGGCGACGATCTTGGCCAGGATCAGCAGCAGCGCGGTCGTGACCGAGGCATAGGTGGCCAGACGCATCAGCCGCGCCGTGTCGGGGGCCACGCCGGAGGCCGTGGGTCGTTCCGTAGCGGCGGCGCCTGGCATCGACATGTCGCTATGCGAATCCTTCAGCCTGCAAATTCCTGAGAACCGACTCGCCCGATCTCACGGGAACAGCTTCTCGGTACGCCAGCCCTCCCCGTCGCGATGATAAACCATGCGATCATGGAGACGAAACGGCCGATCCTCCCAGAACTCGATACGTTGCGGCACCACGCGGAAACCCGCCCAGTGGGGCGGCCGCGGCACCGTGCCGAGGCCGAATTTCATCGTGAACTCGGCCACCCGGCGCTCGAGCTCCAGCCGCTCGGTCAGTGGCCGCGACTGCTGCGACGCCCAGGCGCCGATCTGACTGGTGCGCGCCCGACTGGCGAAATAGGCGTCGGCCTCCTCCCCGCTCACCTTCTCGACCGGCCCCTCGACCCGAACCTGGCGGCGCAGGGATTTCCAGTGCAAGCACAAGGCCGCCTTCGGATTGGCGAGGATCTGCTGGCCCTTCCGGCTCTCATGGTTCGTATAGAAGGTGAATCCCCGCTCGTCGGCATCCTTGAGCAGCACCATGCGCAGGCTGGGCTGGCCATCGGGCCCCACGGTCGCCAGCGCCATGGCATTGGGATCTTCCGGTTCACGCGCGCCGGCCTCGGAAAACCAGCGCTGAAACAGCGCAAAGGGCTCGGCGAAGGGGCGTTGGGTCATGCGGGTCCTCTGGGGTCGGGCGGTTGAATTTGCACGAACTCGGCCCATTTTTCACGCGGAGCATCACCCCCATACCGGAAGACCAGCCATTCCCGAATCGGGACGTCGGAACCGATGCCCGAACGTCGCTCCGGGGACGCTGGGCGGCCCGGACCCGGTGCGGTAAGATCACGTCCATGTGCAATATTTTCGCAAACGTCGCTCAAGCCCATCGGTCTGTCGCCTTGCCTGTGTCCATGACCTTCATGCATCGCGTGCAGCTCCTCTTTGCGGGGTGCTGAGCCCATGCGCGATCCCTACGAAGTCTTGGGCGTCGGGCGCAGCGCCAGCGCCGAGCAAATCAAGCAAGCCTATCGCAAGCTCGCCAAGAAGCTGCACCCCGACCTCAATCCCGGCAACAAGAAGGTCGAGGCGCAGTTCAAGGAAGTCGCGGCCGCCTATGATCTGCTGGGCGACGCCGAGAAGCGGCGGCGCTTCGATGCCGGCGAGATCGATTCGAGCGGCGCCGAGAAGCCGCGCCAGAGCTATTGGCGCAGCTACGAAGGCGGCCGCGGCGGCAAATATCGCGGCGGCACCGACCAAACCTTCGGCCTCGGCGAGGAAGAGCTGAGCGAGGACTGGTTCGCCAACCTGTTCGGCGAGGGCGGGCGCGGCGGCGGGGCGGGCCCGCGCGCCAACGCCGGCGGCCAGACCGTGCGGATGCGCGGCGCCGACGTGTCCTACGTGGCGCCGGTCGAGTTCCTCGAGGCGGCCCTGGGCGCCAAGAAGCGTCTCACGCTCACCGACGGCAAGGTGATCGATTTCAACATCCCGCCCGGCACCAAGGACGGGCAGACGCTGCGCCTCAAGGGCCAGGGCCTGCCCGGCTTCGGCAGCGGCGGCGCTGGCGATGCTTATGTCGAGATCAAAGTCAAAGCGCATCCGACCTTCCGGCGCGAGGGCGACGACATCCATGTCGAGGTGCCGGTCACGCTGCAGGAGGCCGTGCTCGGCGGGAGCATCGAGGTGCCGACCATCGATGGCCGCGTCTCGGTCACGGTGCCGAAGGGATCCAACACGGGCAGCGTGCTGCGCCTCAAGGGCAAGGGCGTGGTCGATCAGAAGACGCGCCAGCGCGGCGACCAATATGTCCGGCTCAAGGTGGTGCTGCCGCCCAAGAGCGACGAGAAGCTGGCCGAGATGGTCGAGCGCTGGGCCAAGGAAAATCCCTATCGGGTGCGAGAATGACGCGCTGGACGCTGGAGCAGGTGGTGGCGGAGGTCGGCGTCGACCGCGCCGCGGTGACGAGCTGGATCGAGCAGCGCTGGGTCCTGCCGGAGACCGAGGGCAGCGTCTGGCAGTTCGACGATGTCGATCTGGCGCGCCTCAGGCTCATTGCCGAGCTGACACAGGAGTTGGAGATCGGCGACGAGGCGATTCCCGTGGTCCTCAACCTTCTCGATCAGATCTACCAGCTTCGCGACAAGCTGGCCTCGATCGAGCAGGCGATCGAACAGGCCTCCCCCGAATGCCGTGCCGAGATCGCGCGCCTTCTCGGCGGCGGGGCGAAGGGCGAGTAGGCAGCTCCTCTTTCCTGATCCTAGCCCCCTCCCCCGAAATCCATATTTCCTCGCCCCCGCAAAGCGGGGGAGAGGATCAAGGTGAGGGGGCTGCGTATGAAGAGGGCCATTCCCGCAGAAAGGCCCCCACCCCGACCCTCTCCCGCAAGCGGGAGAGGGTGACAAGAGGAGGGGCACTCTCACCGCTCAAACCTTGCTTCGTTCATGTTCGTCCGAGAACGCGCCCGCCCTCGCCCCTTCTTGCGGATGAGGGGCGGCGCTGTCCTCGGCCTCGAACCGAAGCTCGACGGGCGTGGCGGCAAGGCGGGCGAGAAGATCCCGCTTCCGTTTGATCGGCCACCAGTCATAGAGGAAGATCTCGAGCGGCCGCCAATTGGCCACCCAGCCGAGAATGAAAAAGCCTTCGGCGATCAGGCCTCCGATCGGCGACTCAGACAGATAGTGTCGCACGGCCTGATTGACGATCACCGCGACGACCAGCACGCAGAGGCCGATGGCGAGCGACCGCCGACCGATTCGAAACAGCTCCCGTAGATCGAGCGCCGCCTGATCCGACCGATATCGGAAATAGTGATGCAACCCTTCGGGGATGTCTTTCGCGGCCCGATGCTTGGCCGCCCGCTCCGGCAGATGGACGATGATCGCCAGCGGCTGACGCGCATCCAGCTCGCGTGCCGTGCCGACGATGTATTGCTCGGCTTCGGCATCGAGATCCCGCTCGGGCAAAGGCGAGTGATCGAGCGGATTGAAGAGCTGCTCGATCGACCGGATATGCAGCTCGATGCGTTGCGGATTCATGGGCCGTCTCGGTGATCATCCGGCATTCTGCGATCCATGTCGATCTCCACGGAAACTCTGCATCCACGGGAGGCCGGCGCCTCCTCCCTGAATTGTCGCCGCGGGCGTCGGTAGCACGGGGTGGCGAAGCCGACCGAGCATGGCGTTCTCATCCCGCCTTCAGCACCGCCACGATCTCGCCTAGCTCCTCGGCCAACTGGCCGGGCAGCTTGGCGCGGAAAATCTTGGCAAGGCTCTCGTAATACCAGAGCGTACGCTCCTTGGGCTGGCTGAAGCGCGACCAGATCTTTTCCCCGATCTCGGGCTTGCGCAGATCGCGCAGGATCGCCCGCGCATTGTGGACCTTGTCGGCGAGCGAGACGCGCAGGATGTCCTCGTCCGCGGTCTTCAGATGCGCGAGATAGGCGTCCTTGCGCTCTTGCCAATGGGCCTTGCGCTCGCCGGCCGCCGTGTCGGCGAGGCTATCCGAGCAGGCCTCGACGATGCGAGCCACGCGGGCGCCGAAACGATTGCGAACATCCTCAAGCCGCGCCCGGCCGCCCTGGTCCTCGACGCTGTCATGCAGCAGGGCCGCGATGGCGAGGTCCTCGTCACCGCCATACTCGAGCACCGTCGCCGACACAGCCAGCAGATGGGCGACATAGGGCGTCGACGTGCCCTTGCGCACCTGCCCGCCATGAACATGGGTGGCATAGAGAAGCGCGCGGTCGAAGCGGTCGGTCACGACGGTCGCTTTGGTCATGGAGCTCCCTTGTGGTTCAGTGTCGGGCAGATGCGGCGGCAATGCAATCGTCGCGGAGTCTGCTGCTGTGGCCGTCATCGCTTCGCCGTTGGCGCCGACGCGAGACGGGAGCCCCCGGCTCTTCAACTCCCGCTCGCCCGCGCTATCATCGCGGGCGAATTCGACGCGGGAGACGAGTCGTCATGCCGATGCTGCGCCTGTCCAAGATCGTGCTCCTGGCTGCCATCGCGCTCTTTGCGAGCCTCGTGGCCTTCGACAACGTCACCGACTACGGGACCAATCTCGCCTTCGTCCAGCATGTACTCATGATGGACACCGTGTTCCCTGGCTCGACCATCAAATACCGCGCCATCGAGAAGCCGTTGCTCCATCAGCTCGGCTATCTCGGCATCATCCTTGCCGAGGCCGCAGCCGAGTTGCTCTGCGCCTGGGGCGCGGCGCGGCTATGGCGCCGCCGTCACGCACCGGCGCGCGAATTCAACCGCGGCAAGGACGTCGCCATTGCGGGCCTGACCCTGGGCTTTCTTCTCTGGCAGGTCGGCTTCATGACGATCGGCGGCGAATGGTTCGGCATGTGGATGTCGACGCAATGGAATGGCATCGAATCGGCATTCCGCTTCTTCATCACCATCCTGGCGGTGCTGGTCTATCTCGCGCTGCCGGACGGCGAGATGGCAGGATGAGCGCGCGCTCGAGTCATCCCCCATCTCGCGAGGCATCACCCCTCCCCCTACCCCCTCCCGCTAAGGGGAGGGGGCGTGATCGTTGTTAGTTCGAGCCCCCTCCCGCAAGGGGCGCGGGCGTGATCGTTGTTAGTTCGAGCCCCCTCCCCTTGCGGGAGGGGGCAGGGGGAGGGGCCGCAACGGTCTCGTTGGATCGAGCACGGTCATGGCACAAAGGTCGGCCCCGGAGCGCTGAAAAGAATCGCTGCTAACCCTCGGGAACCCCTGGATTTCCGCGGCTTTGAACGGCCCCTCCCTTCGTGTAGGATGCCGGCCAAGACCAGCAACGAGGCCGATTGCGAGTGGAGTTTTCAATGGCGGGTGACAAGGGGCTGATGGCCGGCAAACGCGGCCTGATCATGGGGGTCGCGAACGATCGGTCGATCGCCTGGGGCATCGCCCGCGCGGTGGCGGAACAGGGCGCCGAGCTGGCCTTCACCTATCAGGGCGAGGCGCTCGAAAAGCGGGTCCGGCCGCTGGCGACCTCGATCGGCGCCAAGCTGGTCGTGCCCTGCGATGTCGCCACCGACGAGAGCATCGACAAGGCCTTTGCCGAGATCGAGAAGAGCTGGAGCGGGCTCGATTTCGTGGTCCATGCCATCGCCTTCTCCGACAAGGAGGAGCTCAAGGGCAAGTATCTCGCGACCTCCCGCGCCAATTTCGCGCTGACGCTCGACATCTCCTGCTATTCCTTCACGGCGGTGGCCCAGCGCGCAACCCGCCTCATGAAGAACGGCGGCAGCCTCCTGACGCTCTCCTATTATGGGGCCGAGCGGGTCATGCCGCACTACAACGTCATGGGTGTCGCCAAGGCGGCGCTCGAGGCCAGCGTGCGCTATCTCGCGGCCGATCTCGGCGACCAGAACATCCGCGTCAATGCGATCTCCGCCGGCCCGATCAAGACGCTGGCGGCTTCCGGCATCGGTGATTTCCGCTACATCCTTAAATGGAACGAGCTCAATTCGCCCCTGAAGCGCAACGTCACCACCGAGCAGGTCGGCGGCGCCGCGCTCTATCTGCTGTCGGAGCTCTCGGCCGGCGTCACCGGCGAGGTGCATCATGTGGACAGCGGCTATCATCTGGTCGGCATGCTGCGGACCGACGCTGCCGCCGGCGTCGCCCAGATGCTGCAGAACTTCGACGTGAAGTCCTGATGGGCGTGACGCGCTGACATGTCCTTCAACAGCTTCGGGCACCTCTTCCGATTCACGACCTGGGGCGAGAGCCACGGGCCGGCGATCGGCTGCGTGGTCGACGGCGCGCCGCCGCGCATCGCGCTCGCCGAACCCGATATCCAGCATTGGCTCGACCGGCGCAAGCCCGGCCAGTCGCGCTTCACCACGCAACGCCGCGAGTCCGACAGCGTGCGGATTCTCTCCGGCGTGTTCGAAGGCGTGACCACGGGCACGCCCATCAGCCTGATGATCGAGAACGAGGACCAGCGCTCGAAGGACTATAGCGAGCTCAGGGACAAGTTCCGGCCGGGCCATGCCGACTACACCTACTGGGCCAAATACGGCATCCGCGATTTTCGCGGCGGTGGCCGCTCCTCGGCGCGCGAGACGGCGAGCCGGGTCGCCGCCGGCGCCGTCGCGCGCAAGGTGATCGAGCATCTCTTGGGCCCGTCGGTCGTGATCCGCGGCGCGCTCATCCAGATCGGCCATCAGCCGATCGACCGCGGCCGCTGGAATTGGGACGAAACCGAGCGAAATCCCTTCTGGTGCCCGGACTCCAAGACCGTGCCGCTCTGGGAGGCGCAGCTCGACGCGGTGCGCAAGGCGGGCTCTTCGACGGGCGCCGTGATCGAGGTGATCGCAACCGGCATCCCGGCTGGCCTCGGCGCACCGATCTACGGCAAGCTCGATGCCGACCTCGCCGCGGCGATGATGGGTATCAACGCGGTCAAGGGCGTCGAGATCGGCGCCGGTTTTGCCGCGGCGGCACTCTCCGGCGAGGGCAATGCCGACGAGATGCGCATGGAAGGTGGCAAGATCGTCTTCAAATCCAACCACGCCGGCGGCATCCTCGGTGGCATCTCCTCGGGCCAGGACATCGTCGTTCGCTTCGCGGTCAAGCCGACCAGCTCGATCCTGACCCCGCGCCAGTCCGTGACCACCGAGGGCGCGGAGGTCGAGGTCTCGACCAAGGGCCGCCACGACCCCTGCGTCGGAATCCGCGCCGTCCCCGTCGGCGAAGCCATGATAGCCTGCGTCCTGGCCGACCACCTCCTGCGCCATCGCGGACAGGTGGGGGGCAGATGACAGATGTCAGGTATCAGGTGACAGAATCAGTCTTCTTCACCCCCTTCCCTTGCGGGAGGGGGTAGGGGGAGGGGTCGCTTCGAGATTGGACGAGTTGCCGATCGAGGATCTCGTCCGAAGCTTGAAAGTAGCGCGAAGCGATCAGATCGACAGGACGAGGCAACGTGTTCTCTGCGGACGACCTCGATCTCTTCTACAGGTTCGGCGTCGCCATCGCGATCGGCGTGATCGTCGGCGTCGAACGCCATTGGCATGAACGCGACGAGCCCGAAGGCAGCCGCACGGCGGGGGTGCGGACCTTCTCGCTCATCGGCATGCTGGGCGGCGGGGCTGGCCTCCTCGAGCGGGCGGTCGCCGATTTCGGCGGCCCTGTGGGTCTCGTCAGCGTTGGCCTCTTCATCGCCTTCGCCGTCACCTTCAGCTGGTTCAAGCTGAAGGAAATCGAGGCGGACCGCACCTTCAGCGCGACCAGCGTCGTGGCGGCACTCGTCACCTTCGTCCTCAGCGATCTGGCCGTGATCGGAGAGATGCAACTCGCGGCAGCCGGCGGCGTCGTCATGACCGCGATCCTCGCCAGCCGCGAGATGCTGCATCGTTTCCTGAAGACCCTGACCTGGGTGGAGCTGCGCTCGGCGATCATCCTGCTGGGCATGACGCTGGTGATCCTTCCGCTCGTTCCGGACGAGCAATTCGGCCCTTATGGCGGGATTTCCCCGGCGCGGACCTGGTCTCTGGCCGTCCTCCTCGCCGCGATCTCCTTTGTGGGCTATGTCGCGGTGAGGGCGTTAGGCAGATCGCGTGGTGAGGTCGTCGCCGGAGCGATTGGCGGTCTGGTGTCCTCGACCGCGGTCACGCTGTCGAACGCCCGCAAAAGCGCCGCCGGTGGAGAAGCCCAGTCGCTCGCGGCAGGCGCCACCGCCGCGGGCGCTGTCTCCTATCTTCGTACCGCCGCCCTGACGATCGCGATCGCGCCGCCGATCGCGCTATCGGCTTCGGCCCCCCTGATCGCTGGCGCTCTCACCCTGATCGCTGCCGCCATCTTGCTCGCGAAGCGTTCGACCGCGGTGCAAGAGGCGCCAACCGGGGCCAATCCCTTCGATCTCTGGTCCGTCATCAGGCTGGCGCTGCTGCTCGTGGTCGTCGCCTTCTTGGCGCGCGCGGCCTCGGCCGCCTTTGGCGCCAGCGGCCTTATCGTCGTCTCGGCCCTTTCCGGCCTCGCCGATGTCGATGCCGTGACCGTGACGGTGGGCGGCCTTCTGAAGCAGGACCTTGCCGTCGACATCGCGTTCTTTGCCCTGGCCGCCGGCGTGACCGCCAACACCCTCGCGAAGATGGTCTATGCCGCGGTGCTGGGAAGACCCGGCTATGCGGTCTGGTTCGGCTTCGCCTCTATCCTCGGCATCGCCGTGCCCTTCGTGGTCTACTGGATCATGGCAGTCGGCTTGGCGTAGTCACTTGGTACACAGTTAGAACTGCGACCGAAATCGATGGTCGCGAATACATTTCGCGCGGCGAGTACCGGCCCCTCCCCCTACCCCCTCCCGCAAGGGAAGGGGGTGAGACTCTTTTCTTCACCCCCTTCCCCGACGGCGAATCCGTCGAGCGGGAGGGGGTAGGGAGAGGGGTTGTCAATCGTAAGATGCGCTACCGGCCGAACCGCGCCACGATCTCGAGATGCGTCGACCAGGGGAACTGGTCCACGGGCCTCGCCCAGTCGAGGCGATAACCTCCATCGACCAGGATGCGCGCATCGCGCGCGAAGCTTGCGGGGCTGCAGGAGACGGCCACCACCAGCGGCAGCGACGAGCGCGCGAGGCTTTCGGCCTGCGCCTTCGCCCCGCTGCGGGGCGGGTCGAACAGCAGCGCATCGAAGCGCTTGAGTTCGACCGGCTGCAAGACCGCGCGCTCGAGATCGCGCCGCTCGACCGTGATGCGATGGCCGAGATTGGCGCGTTTGACCGCCGCTTGCAGCGCCTCGGTCGCGGCCTTGTCGCCCTCGACCGCATGGACCTTGGCGCGCTCCGCCAGGGCCAGGGTGAAGCTGCCGCAGCCGGCGAAAAGATCGGCGATCTGCGCCGCCCCCTCGAGCGCCTCGCGAACCTCCGCCAGGAGCAGCGCTTCGCCTTCGATGCTGGGCTGCAGGAAGGCGCCCGGCGGAAGCGCCACCGGCACGCCGCCGAACGTCACGCGGGGTGCACGCCGCAGGGCGATCGGCTCCGCGCTTTCGCCGGGGCGTCCCCAGCTCACCTGCGCCAGGTCGAGCCGCTGGGCCAGCTCCGCCAGACGCGCGCGAATGGCAGCCGAAGGCGCCGCCCCCGTCTGCTCGATCAGGAGGTCGACTCCGGTCTCGGTCGCAGTCGCTTCGAGCGCGGCATGCCCGCCTGGCGGGAGCAATCCCGCCAGGCCCGACCGCAGCGGCCCGATCAGCCGATCCAGTGCCGGCACCAGCAGCAGGCAATGGTCGACATCGACGATGGCGTGGCTGTCGCGCATGTTGAATCCGAGCGCCAGGCCCGGCCCGCGCGTGCCGAGCGCGAAGCGCACGCGCCGCCGGTGTCCCGGCGACACCCGCGCCAGCGGCCGGAGCGTAACCTCTCCAAGGCCACGGCGCGCCAGCGCCTCGCCCAAAAGCCCGCCCTTCCACTCGGCATAGGCATCGTCTCGAAGTTGCTGCAAGCCACAGCCGCCGCAACGCCCAAAATAGGGACAGGGCGGCTCCACGCGCGTCGGTCCCGCCGCCAGCAATTCGATCGCCTCGCCCGCCAGCCCGTCGCCTTTGGCGGCCGCGATACGGGCGGAAAGCCGGTCGCCAGGGACCGTTGCCGGCACATAGACCCGGCGGCCCTCGAAGAAGCCGATGCCGTCGCCCTGCCCGCCGATTCGCTCGATGGCGATCTCGGCTTGGCGCGGTGCGAAGGCGGTTTTCTTCGATCTGTGTCCGGTCCGTGACATCGGGCCACAAACTAGGCCGATCGGTCTGCGTCTGCCAGAGCGGGAAGCGGGTTCATGCAGTTCCCGTTGCGGGAGGAGCCCGAGCTCGATTTTCATCTCCGGGCGTTCTTTTGGCGGGGTCTTGCTGCGGGAACGCGAAACCGGCAAGGATGATGCATGGGATTCTTACGCTGGATCGGGCGCATCCTCATCGCCGCCCTGGCGGGCATTGGCGTGTTGGTCATTGTCGCCATTCTCTTCGCCAGCTCCGCCTGGCGCGACATCACCAAGCGGATCGAGCCGGTGCCGCAGCAAACGCTGCTGACCCTCGATCTGGGCGACGGCGTGAGCGAGACGAACGCCGGAGACCCCTTCGCCCTCGCGGGGCTCCGCCGTGGCCTGACCATGCCCGATCTGGTGCTGGGGCTCCAGGCCGCCGGTCGCGATCCGCGCGTCAAAGGACTGGCGCTCAAACTGGGCACGGGCGACCTGCCGCTGGCCCGCGCCGAGGAGATCCGCGATGCGCTGAAGGCGTTTCGCGCCCAAGGCAAGTTCGTGCTCGCCTTTGCCGAGAGCTTCGGCGAGGCCGGCGACGGCAACAGCCACTATCTGCTTGCGACCGGTGCCGACGAGATCTGGCTTCAACCCTCGGGCGATGTCGGCTTGACGGGTTTGCGCCTCGAGACGCCCTTTTTCCGCGACGCGCTCAATTCGATCGGCGTCTCGGTCCAGATGGACCGGCGCAAGGAATATAAGGGTGCCATCGACAGCCTGACCGCCAACTCCATGCCGGCGCCCCAGCGAGAGAATATGCAGCAATTGGTCAACTCGATGCTTGCGACCCTGGCGGAGGGCGTCGCGGCACGCATCGGGGGCGATGCGGACGCGGCGCGGGCACTCATCGACCGGGGGCCGTTCCTGGCGTCCGACGCGCTCAAAGCCAAGCTGGTCGACCGGCTGGCCTATCGCGACGAGTTCGAGGCCGAGCTCGACCGGCGCTCCGGCGAGGCCAAGCGATATGCGCTCGCCGACTATGCAGCCATGAGCCATGCGCCCGAGGATGCGGCCGAGATGGCGCTGGTCCATGGGCTCGGACCCATCCAGCTTGCAGCCGACGGCAGCGCTTTCGGCGACATCGTCATGGACGCGACAACCGTGTCCGAAGCGCTGCGCGCAGCGCGGGAGGACCCCAAGATCAAAGCCATCCTGTTCCGCATCGACAGCCCTGGCGGCTCTTACGTGGCTGCCGACACGATCTGGCGCGAGGTCGTGCGGGCGCGCGAAGAAGGCAAGCCCGTCGTGGTCTCGATGGGCGCGGTGGCGGCCTCCGGCGGATATTTCGTGGCGGCACCCGCCGCTGCGATCGTGGCGGAGCCGAGTACCATCACCGGATCGATCGGCGTCTTTGGCGGCAAATTCGTCCTGAGCGAGCTCTGGTCCAAGCTCGGCGTAACCTTCGATGGCGTGCAAGCCGGGGCCAATGCGGACATGGACAGCGCCAATGCGGATTACAGCTATGCGGGCTGGAACCACCTCCAGGCTTCACTCGACGCGATCTATCAGGATTTCGTCACCAAGGTCGGCGCGGGCCGCAGGCTCGGCGCCGACGCGGTCGAGCGGGTCGCCAAGGGGCAGGTCTGGTCCGGTGCCGACGCCGCGCAAAACGGGCTCGTCGACAAGTTGGGCGGTCTCACGACCGCGATCGCGGAGGCACGCCGAGCGGCGGGCCTGGCACCGGACACGCCGGTCCGGCTAGTGAACTTCCCCGCGGAGCCGCACGATCTGGGCTCCTTCCTGGAGCAGTTCGCCAAGGCCGCCGACGCGCGCCAGTTCGCGATGCTGGGCGAGATTGGCCGCATCGCTGCCAGCCTGGAGCGCTGGCTCGGCGGCGGTTCCTCGGCACGGGCGGAAATGACACCGCTGCTGCCGACTTCGCGCTAGGAATCGCGCTGCACCTCTGCGCAGGCTTGTCCGGCAGCCAAGCGAAGAAGAGGAACGAGCCATGGCAAAGCGCAAATCGGCCAAGCCCGCAGATCAGGGTCGTTACCTGCCGGCGAAGAAACCGAGGGCGGGCACGAAAGCGAAGCCCGACCCTGTAGAGCTGGATTCGCGCGACAGCTTTCCCGCGAGCGATCCACCAAGCTGGATTCCTGTCACCGGCGAAGGTGCGCCTGACCGGACGGGTCGCAAGCGCCAGCGCTAGAGCAAGATCGGATCAGCTTGAATCAAGCTGATCCGTGAATCTTGCTCTAATTCAAATAACTAGAGACTGATTCACGCATCAAGCCGGCTCGGCTTGATGCGATCAGGCTCTAGACACCTAACGCTTCCTATCAAGCCTCGTAACGCGCGCCGATCAAAAATTCACGATTGCCTTCCGGCCCGGTGATCGGGCTCTCGGTGATGCCGGCGACGCTCCATCCCGGCCGCCGCCCCAGCCAGTCCCAGATGCGCGCGCAGACCTCCCCATGCAGGGCCGGATCGCGCACCACGCCGCCCTTGCCGACCCGCGCCGGGCCGACCTCGAATTGCGGCTTGATCAGCGCGATGAGCCAGGCGCCCGGTGCCGCCAGCGCAAGGGCCGCCGGCAGGATCGTCTCGAGGCCGATGAAGCTCGCATCGCAGACGATGGCACCGACGGGCTCGGGCACGTCCGCGCGGGTCAGATGGCGCGCATTGGTCTTCTCCAGCACCACCACCCGCGGGTCCATCCGCAGCTTCCAGGCGAGCTGGCCGTGGCCGACATCGACCGCATAGACGCGGGCAGCACCATGCGACAGCAGCACATCGGTAAATCCGCCGGTCGAGGCGCCGATATCGAGGCAAATCCGCCCTTCGACCGGGAAACCGAAATGGGCCAGCCCATGGGCGAGCTTGAGACCGCCGCGCGAGACCCAGGGGTGGTCCTGCCCGCGCAGCTCGAGCGGTGCGTCGGCAGCGAGATTGTCGCCGGGTTTCGCCACCCGCTTCTCGCCGCTGAAGAGGAGCCCTGCCAGGATCAGCGCTGCCGCCTTGGTTCGGCTCTCCGCCAGGCCGCGATCCACGACGAGTTGATCGGCCCTGACCTTGCCCGCTTTGGCCCGATCGCCGGACGCAGCGCCCCCCATATCAGGCTCCAGCCGCCACCAGCTTGCGGCTCACCCGCCGGAAGCGCAGCGTCAACAGGGCCGCGGTAACGGTCAGCCCCAGCGCCATGCCCCACCAGATGCCGGTGGGGCCCCAGCCCAGGCCGAAGGCAAGACCGGCGCCGGTTCCAAGCCCTGCCAGCCAGTAGCCGCCGAGCCCGATCGCCAGCGGCACGACCGTGTCCTTGAGACCGCGCAGGGCGCCGGTGGCCACGATCTGCAGCCCGTCGGCCACCTGGAAGATGGCCGCAATGAAGAGCAGCTGAACCGCGAGCGCGATCACATCGGCATTGCCGACCATTGCCGGATCGAGAAACAGCCTGGCGATCGTCTCCGGAATGGCCAGCACGACCGCGGCGGAGAAGAGCATATAGGCGACGCCCGAGCCCATGGCGACGAAGCCGGCCCGGCGCGCGGCCTTGGCGTCCTCCAATCCCATGCCGAAAGCGACCCGCGCGGAGGCCGCGTGCGAGATCGCCGCCGGCACCATGAACATGGTTGACAGGAACATGATCGCGATCTGGTTGGCCGCGAGCGCCGAAGCGCCGATTACGCCCATCAAAAGCGCGCAGGCGGTGAAGAATCCCGATTCCGCGGCCGCCATCCCACCCGCCGGCAATCCGAGCCGCAGGATCTGGCCGACCGTCGCCAAGTCGATCCGGGCAAGGTTATGGAACACGCGATAGACCTGAAGCCGCGGCGAGAACGCCGCCTCGGCTGCCAGCGCCGCCAGCATGGCCCAGCAGACGATCGTCGAGGCCCATCCGG
>Ga0335070_10004557_pt1 | contig 16215 bp, 13 predicted proteins | sample Lox_Sample_13_FD_206722 | JGI IMG/M metagenome (GOLD analysis project Ga0335070, IMG submission 206722) | Soil microbial communities from Loxahatchee National Wildlife Refuge, Florida, United States - Lox_Sample_1.3 | ecosystem: Environmental > Terrestrial > Soil > Wetlands | place: USA... | reverse complement strand
GCAATTGTCATTGCTCATGGCCGACTCAAGCCACTGGAATATCGCAGGAGTGCAGTAGAACATACCGGTGTCGATGGCATCGTAGGGTTTGATCTGCTTTCCAATATCGATGATGTAGTTTCCAATGCACCGAACCTTGGTTGCGTCGTCCATGTCGAAGATGCACTCGAGCTTTCGGTCCACGGCGAGAATGGTCTCATCCCGTCCAATGGGCTGGTCAATGAGAGTCGCAACCGTCTCAGGCTCGAAAATATGGTCCGTCATGAAGAGAACAAAAGGCTCGTGGATCACGTCTCGCGCCCTGAGAACGGAGACACCGTTGTGCTTCGTTTTGTAGTCCGGATTCTCGACCCAGGTAACTTCAATACCGTCAAGACGGCGCGCCTCAAACCATGATCGGATGAGGCTGCCGCGGTATCCGAGAACGATCACGAATTTCTCAATCCCGGCGCTGCGTGCATCCAGCAGCACGTGTTCGAGGAGCGGCTTCCCATGCAGTTCGATAAGCGGCTTCGGGAGAGTCTCCGATACGCTCGCCAGCCGGCTCCCATTACCGGCAGCGAGAATTAGACCGAGATTAGTGCTGGACATAAGTCACCTCTTGAACGGAAGCCTTGCCGGGCGCTGAAGAATCACCGCCAGATACGATATTTGGCGCGTAATCGAAGTATTGGATCGTTACATCCGTCTCTCCAAAGAACCGCGCCTCGGTAATGCTCGCGGTGGTGGTTGGAAACCAGAAGTCACCGTTCTTGTGATATTCATGGATGAAATGAATGCTGCGTGTCCAGAACGACGGGTTCTTCGCCGGTTTTCCTTCTGCGCGGACCAAGGCGTAGTCGTTCGCGTCGACCCAGATCCGGCCTTCAAACAAGTACTTGTCCTTTCGCTTCGGCCTGACGTCAATTACGTACGTCGGCCGGTCGGCGATTGAACCTGTTTCGACCAGGGAAAACGAGTAGTTATCCGGCGTGAGCCTGCTCTTGGGCCGAGTCTGCGGCTCGGAGGTCTCGGCCTCGGACTCCAGCATTTTCCGCAGGATCTTGTGGTTCGCCGTCTTCCACCCTTCTTCAGTCACAACGTCGAAATGCTTGCTTCCCTCGGGGTCGCACTTGACTGTGACGAGCAATTCTGAGTGTTTGTGCATACGGTTGTTGTCGAAGATGTAGCGGCGGTATCCCGCGTATCCCTGGCTGAGCGCCTCGCGCTTGCCGTCTTGCGCAAACACCTTGGCCATAACTTCATCGGCGTTGGCAACCGATGGCGTCGAAGTCTGGCCCCAGACCAGCGAGGCCAGCAACAAAGAGAGCAAAAAAACGATGGTATTTTTCATAGTCAGAACTCGATCACGAATTTCCCCCGATATTCGCGCCATGCGTTGTTGTAGAACTGGCCGAAGTTGGGGCTTTGTGAAATCGTTTGTACGTCCCGTGGATTGTCGTGGTTGAACAGGTTGAACACGCTGAAGCCGACCCGCGCCTTGAGATGCCTGTCGCGGATAGGTATAGAAACCGGTCGCAGCACTTGAAGGTCGTACGACTGAAACCTGGGGAACCGCTCGGAATTTCGTGGTCCGATATAGTCGCGGTACTCGTTTTGAACCGAATATGGAAATCCGGTGTGAATGTCATAGACGGGTATCAGAGTGAGTTTCCAGGGTGCTTTGAATTCGCCCCAGAGAAGGACGCGGTTGGGCGCGTCATACGAGAGCCGGCCGCGATCGTTGGGCTGAATGACCGCCTTCGGCGTGTTCCCATAGAACTGAAAGAAGTCGTTCAGATCGCCGTAGGCTCGCGAGCGCACGTATGAGGCGTTCAGCACATGTTTGTGGAAGTAATAGCGGCCACTAACCTGGAGTTCCCGATACGATTGTTCTCCTTGATTGGAGAGCGCCAGAATGCATGATCCTGAGCAGGTCTGCGGTGAGACTACGAAATCATCGGTCGTTTTGCGCCACTCGTACGCGACTTGAACCGTCAGTCCCTGTGCCAGTTGACGGCTTAGCGCAAGATCCCATGCGACGCTCCGCGGGTTACGAAGCTCGCCTTCAATCTGGTTCGAATACGACATCGATGATTTGATCTGCCCTGAGGGGTCAAGGACGGACACATTGCGGCTCGGGAATGACGAGAATGTCGGGATCATCAATGGGACCCGGTCATAGAACAGGCCTCCGCCGCCGTGCAACATAGTTTTGCCATCGCTGGTGAGCGCGAGGTTGAAACCGGCACGCGGTGCCGGGTGAACGGAGTCGGTGACGCTGTCCCGGTCAAAGCGGAGTCCGAAATCGAAGCTCAGCCGCGACAGTGGCGTCCACTTGTCAGACGCGAACCAGGCAATCTCGTTTTGATCAATATTGGAGGAGGTGGGCTCGCTGAAGGTGATCCGCTCGATCGTTGTTCCGGCGACGTCTCCAATTTCAACCGGGTGAAACGTCTGACGGCCGTCGTACGTCGAGTGGGCATAGTCCAAACCAAACCTGAACTGATGAGTTCCCAAAAGCTTAAGCGGCTCCAATTGGTATGTTTCCTGCCAGTCAACGCGAGACGCTCGCCGCGCCTGCAGATTGAAGAATCCGCCCTCGGTCGTGTTCGGCAAAAGACGATATGTTCCGTCACTCGCGGGAGTGAGGTCGGTATCGAACGTCTTGTAACTGAACTGTGATGTCAGCAGGCTCTCTTCTCCGGTTATGTACCGATGTTGTGCGTATACCTGATAGCCCCGCTGGTGGTAATCCGAGGTCGACGGCTGGGGGGTGAACGTGTTGAGCCCCAAGTACTGAAGCTTTTGTGGGTAGACGCTGAATGAAACTGTTGCAGTTTGTTTTGCCGTCAGGTTCAGATCGAACTGCGTATATGAGTTGACCGCCTCCAGCGTGGTGTCGCGCTGATAGGGAGGAAGACTATTTACGGGCGTACGTATGAATCGATATTCCATCGACTGCGTGAATGCGAGCCGGTCTTTAATAATGGGGCCAGTAAAGGTCACCCTGGGGGTTGCGCCGCCGACGCCCAATAACGTGCCGTTACGGACGCGAGCGCGCGGCATCATGTTCTGAATGGAAAAATGAAGTTTGTCGAAGGCGCTGGTCTTTGTGCCGATGCTCGAAACAGCGCCAGTCAGCTTGCCGTACTGCGGATCATAGGGGTTCGAGATAACCTGAACTGATTCGACTACGTCGATGGGGAGATCTAGTCCAGGGCTGCCAGTCGCTGGATCGGTGACGTTGGCGCTGTTGACGAGCGCGCCACTCTGAGTGTTGCGCGCACCTTTCATGTTGATGCGGCCGTCTGGTCCACGAACCACACCCGGAACCAGAGGAAGGATATTCTCCACGCGATCATCCTGGTTGGGGGCGTCTCGAACCGTCTTCTCCCTGATGGTCTGGTCGGTGGTCGGTGCCTTCGCTTCCGGTTCCGTGGCTGTGACAGTGATAGAACTCTTTACCGTCGTCGGCTTCAGTTCCAGAGGAGACTGCGTGGTCTTTCCAGGCTCAACCGTCACGACCTCGGCAGCTTCTAGTCCGGGAAACTGCACCTGTATCGAGTAGGTGCCGGGGGAGACATTATTGAAGAGGCATTTCCCCTCTATATCCGTTTCCGCCTCAAGCGTCGTGGCACCACTTAATACAACCTTCGCGCCGGCCACATACGAACGGCCCTCGGCATCCGATACGAATGCCAACGCCTCCACTCGGCCCGTCCCGCCGCCTTGCGCAATCAGGGAGAGGGGAGCGGTCAAGAAGAAGGCAAGCAGCGCCCATACAACGCGGTCTGCCTTTCGACAGAAGAGTTTCATGTCAGTTGCCAGAGAACGACTGCGGTTACGAATGCCCAGCTGAGAAGGACGATCCTGAATACTCCCGCCAGAATTGATCTGCTCAGGCCTATGCGCTTTTGGAACTCGCTCGACCGACATGTCAGAAGCCATGGATGCATACGGCTGATGTAATCGCGGCTTCAATGCTCTGCCTCCGGCCAAGGTTGTGCATGCGCAAGGCCAAATCGTGATCGGCTAAACCTCTGTCCTTCCAAGGGCAATTGGGCATTACCTGCTGAAGCGATGCCCACATTGAGGCAGTGCCCTTGACAGGGCTCGAGGGACTGCCTGTGCGATGAAACAGCAACGATCTGCCAATCACTTAGGGGGGCTCAAATTGGCAGACGATCTGCATTGGGCTTGGCGTGCGGCTGTCAGAATCAGCTCTTTGCAACCAGGCCGCACGGAACTCGAGCGAACGCAACCAGTAGGAGTTAACGATGCTTACGATCGATGAACACAACATGCCATCGGTGGGTACGCGTCTGGAAGTCGTATGGCGTAACCCAATAAATCTTGTGCAGGCGCAATTGAAGTCCCGAGAAGAAATCCATCCTTATTACAAATGGGCCGAGCAGGCACGAAAGATTCGGGCGCGGCGCAGCCGGTGGAACCTCAATCATCGTTGGGCGGCATAAAGGGCGGGTCGCGGCAGATCAGGATGAACATTCGCGCCGGTGATCCCGGGGTCTCGCGCATTTAGCGCCACGAATGAATTCGCCGACGGCAGGGCACATCGAGATGAGAAGTCGCACTCACGCCCTGCAACTCGCTAGTGGATACTGAGAACCAGCGTGGCAGAACTCCCACCATTACGGCAGCCCTCAATAGAAACCGATTCCGGAGACTTCACTGAAATCAGCACGCTACTTCCGTCTGAGCCGCCGAACGAGTTGAGAGTCTCCTGTGTGATTGTGGTCTGAAGATGACGTGGGTCCAGGAACGTCGTCTGCAATGGGTTTCCGTTCCACAAGATCTTCGACTCACGGACAAAACCCGCTCCGTCGACCAGCAGCAGGACTGAATTTGCATCGGCAGAAATGGCATTTGGTGAGAGAGAGGCTATCTGAGGCTGTGGCACCGCACCCGGACAACTATTGAAGTTCACCACTGCGGAACAGGTCCAAGCGGACAAAAGACAGGTTAACACCAGGACCAACGCAATGCGGCAAGGTTTGCAAAGAACACTGAGGCGGGAGTTCATAGAGAGTCCTCCAGCGCGATCGATTATTGCACAAGTTAAAGAGCCTGGGTGTCGATGCTCAGACACGTTCATTCGTCAAAGCTTCGAGCCCCGCCTTTCAGCCGATTCTTCACGAGTTGGGTCCAAACAAACTTGATGACCCGCGAGTCGTCATAGCAATACGAGAGATTGTGGTTCAAAGTCGAGAAACAATGGCGCTGGCAGGTCTGCTTCATGTCACAAAGCTGTGCGTCGTCAAACTTGGGGTCGTCGATGTTGCCCCAGTCGAATGGCGACGAATACATCGGAAAGCACGGAGCCACAGTGCCATCCGTCCGCACGATCACATTGTTTTGTCCCGCCCGACAGTTCCAGTCGGCGAAGCGTAGCTCGCCAGAAGCATCCTGCACGATGCCCGGCAGGCGGGCGAGGTGTTTGGCCGTGCCGTTGGTGCTGCCGTCACCGTTCCAGCCATACGTGGCTAGGTCGGAGTTACCGCCGCCCATGCGCATGAATGCCTTCGTCTCTTCGAGACGCTGCACCGAGTTCACCATCTGGTACCCGGCCTTGTTCCTTTCGATCAGCCAGTCAATCAGCTCATCTGTGCGACTCCAGTCCTCCGGGCGAATGTAGGTCGGATTGTCAGAAAGGTGCTTGAAATGCTCATCCTGTTCGAGCATGGGTGTTTCGTTGATGTGGTAATCGGTGGCGATTCTGTGAGCGTGCGCCCACTCGGTCAGCCGACGAACGTCTTCGCTATTGTTGCGGCAAATGTTGATGTTCAGGAAGACCATGTAGCCATACACGTACTGTTTCCGCAGCAATCGTTCCAGTTGAGCTTCGATAGGTATCAGGGCCTTAGGAAGACCTGGCTTCACGTCCCAGGCATCGAGTGCCACATTGAAAACCGATACCCCCGCGTCTGCGAGACGATCTGCGACGTCGGGCCGTAGGAGGCGAGCGTTCGTGCCGATATAGATCCAGAACCCTTTCTTCGCGGCGTAGTGGACGACCTTGTGCGCAAATTGCGGGCGCAGGAGCGGTTCCCCTCCCATCAAGGCCAACACACGGCAACCCTGGCTGTGGAGCCAGTCAATCGATCGGCGGGCGGTGTCCTCGGTCATGCCCTTCACTTTGTTGTTGAACGCCCAGCAGTACCAGCAGTCGAGGTTGCACTTATATTCCACGAACAGATAGGCAGTGATGGGGTGGAATTCACCGGGAAGCACTCGCGAGCGAATGTAGGGGAAGAGCCAGCCCTTCATCTTGTGATAGACCTGGGGCAGCGTCCAATTCCGGCTCTCCGGAGGTGTCTCGGGCCCGGGATTCGACAGCTTCTCAGGGAACCGCGGATACACCGGTTCTGGCAAAGTCAGTCCTTTGGTGACTAGGGGTTCCGGTTCCTCCGATGCCGAATCCATCAGCAGGGTGTGAACCTTGACATCGATGCGAAATTTTGGAGTCGTGGACATGATATTTCCTCAAACAAGAACGGAGAAATTGGCCAAATGCCTCCCTGGCGGCGACTTCGGGCAATGCAAATGGTGTGCCAACGTAACAACACGGCAGGTATCGCTATCGCTTTGCTTTTCCGTTCCTCCCTCCATGTTGGCTATGCCCATCTAAGAGCACTGCCCAAATGGGGGCGCGCAACACTCTCGGCGTCCTTGAACTGTGAGAACTTACCCCCGACACGTTTGGCTACCAGCTTGCATTTAATAGCGGGCAGGAGAACAACATGAGTGCTTTCGAAAGGGAGAATCCGTCCTCCGCGCAGACTTCCGTTAACAGCAAGAATCGCCTTACTCGATACACAGTCCTCATCCTTACGGCAACCTATGTAATTGTCTCTCTATACTTCATCTTCGACACGCGCAACCGGTTGGCGTCGCTGGGGGCGGCCCAGCAAGCCTCCATTGAAAAGCTGGAAAGACGTCAGGGAATCACAGAGGACCAGATCAAAGCCTCAAATGAGCTATGGGCTCAGCGCTTAGGTCTAACGGTGCAGCAGCTGCAGACGCAGTTGCATCGGAGTATCCAGTCACACAGCGCGGATTTACAGCGGCAGCAAATAACCTTCGAACAACGCTTGCAAGCGCAGAATGAGCAAATTGGCCAAGTCACGGGTGAAGTGGCCAATGTCCGAGGTGAGCTGAGCGGGGCAAGGAAAGATATCGTCGACACCCGAACTGACCTGGAGTCCACCAAAGCCAAGCTGGAACGCGCTGTCGGCGATCTGACTGGCCAAGGCAGCCTGATCGCCCGCACCCGTGAAGAACTCGAAGAACTCAGGCATCGCGGCGATCGCGACTATTTCGAATTCAGCTTGTCCAAGGGTTCTCCGATACAGGTCTCGACCGTCCGCTTGCAATTGAAGAAGGCTGATCCGAAGAAAAACAAATTCACGCTGACCGTGACCGCTGACGATCGCATCGTCGAGAAAAAGGATCGCGGGGTTTCCGAGCCGCTGCAGTTTTACTCTGGGCGGGACCGCCAACTCTACGAAGTGGTTATTTTTTCAGTCGAGAAGAACAAGGTAACCGGTTACTTGAGTACGCCGAAATCGTCTGTGTTGGCAATTGCCAGGTAGCCCAGGTCACGTCATAAACACAAGGTTTGCGAGGGTCATCATATGAAATTCGTCATCTCACGGGTAACGCTGTTCGTTCTGCTGTTTACCATCTTAGTATCCAGCGCATGCCACAAGGCGAAGGTGGTTTCGACTCCACCACCACCACCGCCGCCACCCGCCGCGCCTACTGCTTCCCTGGCTGCAAACCCGCCGGCGATTGAGAAGGGACAATCCGCTACTCTGAGCTGGGAGACCGCCAATGCAACCACGGTCCGTATCGACGCAGTTGGTGACCGTGTCGAATCCAAAGGAGTTGTGGAAGGGGTACAACCCACAGGGTCTCTGCAAGTGACACCCCTGGAGTCCACCACATACACGCTCTACGCGCAGGGTCCGGGAGGAAAGGAATCGGCTACCGCACGCATCACCGTGACCGTTCCACCTCCGCCGCCGGTAGCTCCAGGGCCGAGCGATGACGAGCTGTTCTTACGTAACGTGAAGGACATCTATTTCGATTTTGATCAGTGGCAGATTCGCCCCGACCAGTTGACCATGGTTCAAACGGATGCGGCATTCCTGAACCAGCATCCTGATATCACCGTGACCGTGGAAGGCCATTGCGATGAGCGCGGGTCAGTCGAGTACAACTTGGCTCTAGGTGTCAAACGCGCAACGGTCCTCCGGGAGGCGTTAGTTGAAGCTGGTGTCAGCCGGGAGAACGTCGCGACGATTAGCTACGGCAAAGAAAAACCCGCCTGCACCGAGCATGATGAGTCGTGCTGGCAAGAAAACCGTCGCGATCATTTCACTCACGAGCGATAGCGATCCGCTCGTACCCGCGCTGGGAATCACTTTTTCCCAGCGCGTTAGTTTTCGTTTAAGACATTGAGCGCGATCAACCCCTCGTGTACCGAAACATCCCGCTCGGTCTCCGGGTGAACGCTCTCACTCATAAACCGCATGCCTTCACAGCGGGATTTCAAGAAGTAGTCGATTGTTTCAACACGAAGCTTTATCGAAGCGACCGGTTTGTTCTCATCCAGGTCTTTGAAACAGAAGTAAGGCGTGCCCGAGCGCTCGATGATCCGCTCGACGACGGAGTACACAGGCGCGTCGTGACCACATTTGAAATTTGATAGTTCCACGGCCACAAGATTCGGGTGTCGTGCTGTGAACTTCGCCGCCCAAAGCTTCATGTTGCTACTGGCCGCGGTTGCGGTCTTCCATACGTCTGAGATGTCCAGCGCGTGCGTGATGATGCCCGCGCGCACCTCCTCCCCGAACAGACGATCTAACAGGTCCTCATCGAGCGGCAAAGTATTCTGTGAGAACACCGGGTACCCGAGTTTCTGAAACTCTTCGAGTATGCCGTGGTTCAGTCCTGGATCGTGATGATAAGGACGTCCAAGCAGTACGATGCCCAAATGGTCCTCGCGTTCCAGCATATCGAGCGCAACCCGTGCCTGGTGGCGGATATCACGCTCGTAGGTCGCGAGAGATGCAAAACCTGCTTCCACCGCCCGTTGATTTTCTTCGGCAGAGAGTCCCAGGACGGGGCCCCAGCATTGGAACATCTGCTGCTCGAAGAGCCTCCTCTCGGAAAGGTTGACGATTGGATGCAGGTACCGGATGTTCTTTTCGGCGAATACATTGATCTCTTTGGTATAGGCCGCTTCCACAGTCTCCGGCGTTACGGCGGCGGTGGGACAGGCATTGCAGGCGCGCGTTCGCACCAGGGGCGAACAGAGCACGTCAAACATAGGGAGAAAAATGCAATCGAGCGGTTTCCGGACATGCTTGGTGAAGATGAGATTATGAAAATGTGCGATGGCTATTTTCGATGGAAAACAGGGATCAATCGAGCCGCGGTTGGAGCCCGCGCGGTACATCTCGTTGGTAGTAAAGTCCGAATAAACGATGTTCTCTGCGAGTACGCCTAAACTCTCCAGATAAGCGCTGAATAGCGGGGCATAGACCCACATGTTGAGCACTCGCGGAATGCCGATCCGCAATTTTGAACGGCCCTTCATCAGGTCAATACGACGCTGGACCGAGTTTCTCCACCGAGCGGTCGGGATCGGATCGGCAACGAGACCGGGATGACGAGACGTCCAAACATGTCGGGCTGCCATATCAACCAGGTTCGGCGTTCTCGCCCGAACCGAATCCATGCTCGCCTTGATGTCGCGCATGCGATCGATGTCCTCGACGGATCCCTTTTCGCACCCGGCGATGATCACGCGCCTTTGATCCTGCTCGAGTGGAACCTTGCTATTTCTACTCTCCGAGGGTTCGATGTGCTGACTTTCAGTTCGAATGTCGAGGAACGTACGCAGGCAGTGATTCCTGCAGAATGTGCAGCGCGTCTCCTCCGATCGTGTAGTCCGATACTGAATGTGGCGCACAGCGTCAAGCCCAATGAAGCTGGTCCGATGGCCGGTGTCGTATAGCTGTTTGGCCTCTATCGCAGCGCCAATGGCTCCAGCTTCTCCGCAATGTTCGTGCACAACAATTTCAGGCTCAACGTCGCTGCCGGCGAAACTCGCGCGAATGAAGTCCAATTCCGCTTTGACCACCGCAAGATTGTTCTGCGTTCCGCCTTGCAGGACGAAGCGCGTGCCTAGGTTCTGGATGTTGGGCACATTGGCAACGTACAAGAAAATGTTCTTGGGAAGAACGGCCGCAAGGCCGGCGAGAATCTCTTCTGCCTGCCAGCCACTGCGTTGGAAATTTACGATATCGGATTGCAGGAAGACCGCGCATCCGTAACCGAAGGTTGGCATGCTCCCAGCCGAGAAGGCAGTGTCGGCATACCGATCTATGGGGACACCAAAACTGTGCGCTGTGGATTGCAGAAAGTAGCCGTTGCCTGCCGAGCATTGGGTGTTGAGCCGAAAATCCTTGATGCAGCGATCGCGGAGAACAAGGATCTTGATGTCCTGCCCACCCACGTCGACAATGCAGTGGGGATCGCTGTAGTAGTGCAAGGCGGATCGGGTGTGGGCCACCGTTTCCACCAGTGCAATGTCGGCACACAAAGCGTCGCGCAGAATGTTCTTCGCATAGCCTGTCGTGCCCACGCCCAGAATTTCCAGCCTCGCCTCCTGCGATTCCACCTGATTCCGTAGCGATTCGAATAGCTCTTTCGCATCCTGAATGGGGTCGCCATGGGACAATTGATAGGCCTTGCAGAGAACTTCCGAGGAATCGGATAGAAGGACCGCCTTCGTCGACGTGGAGCCGGCGTCGATCCCAATGAACGCACGAACGGTTGTGCCGGCTGAGAACTTGGCCGCTACAAACGGCTTTCTCGAATACTGGTTTTTGAATTCCAGAAGCTCAAACTGGGACGAAATCAGACCCGGATCTCCACGCCGGACCTTAGCGGCCTGACGCTGATCGCGGACGTAGTGCTCGAGACATTGGGTTCCCAGATAGCGGGCGGCCGCCTCTTCCTCCATCCTCCCGAATTCAACGGCGCCCAAAGCCGCGTAATACAAAGCGTTTTCGGGAACCGTGACAAGATCCTGCGTCTCAGCTCCCTTGGGCAACCCGATTCGGCGCCCTTTCCATAGCAGTCCCAGGTTGTGTTGCCAGGCCTCGCGCATTCCGCGAATGAGGACGTTCGGTCCTCCAAGCAAAAGAACTTCGGGGTAAAGCGTATGCCCACGTGTCAGCACAGTCAGGTTTTGCAGCACGATCGCATCGAACAAGGACGCCATCAGTTCATCCGTAGGAACGCCTTGCTTCTGCAGGCTATTGATGTCTGTCTCGGCGAAGACCCCACATTTACCCGCCACCTGATGCAACCGGATTCCGAAGTACGGCTGCTCGGCCAGTTGTGCGGGTGAGATGTGCAGCTTGCTGGCGATCTTGTCGAGGACCGCGCCAGTTCCTCCCGCACATTTGTCGTTCATGGTGGGAATTTTTCTTTTGTGCCCGCTGTTCGTGTCATCCCGGAAGATGATGATCTTGGCGTCTTGTCCGCCGAGTTCGATAACGGAATTGATTTCCGGATGCAAACGCTCGACAGCGACCGCGACTGCATTCACTTCTTGCACGAACTTGGCTCCGATAAGGCTGGCCAGCACGTTTCCTCCGGACCCAGTGATAAGAATCCGCGCATTCTTGGGACTGACGTGGGCTTCTTTCTCCATGCGACACAGGAAGTCCAGCAGTACCTCGGGCTGACGAGTGTCGTGCCGCTTATAGTCGCGCCATACAATATGGTCTTTCCTGCTCTCGACTACGACTGCTTTTACAGTTGTTGATCCGATGTCGACACCAATCACGAACCGGGCACTCATGGCTCTGTCACCAATTCGATCGAGAACTTTCCCGTCTGGCCCCTCATTCGCTTGCCGATGTGCAGAACGAAATTGGACGCCACGCCAGCCACGCCTTTGGTGCGGGGAATCTCGTAGAGTGGACTGCGCAATTCCGGGTGATCTTCGACATATGACTGAATGTCTTCAAGGCGCTGACCGCTCGCTTGCAGACACTGGTCGAATTCCGCGCGGGCTTTCATCTTGGCTTCCGTCAGCGCCATTTGAACCCGGCTGTGGGCATTGATTTCTCCCTCGCCCGCGGTTTCAATCGGTAGAAAAATCATCTCCGGGAATCGGTTCACCACCGCTGATTGCACGCCATCAGATTGTGACGACGGCATGCATCCGAATGGTTTAAGCGCCAACACCATGTGCGAGAGATGATTTTCTGTGTAGTAGACATTTTTCCCTACCTCGAGGTGTCCCTCGCCTCCTCGGGCCAGTGAGTGATAGAACGGATGAGCGAGTCGCGCAAGCTTGGCTTGGGACGGAAGTAACCCCGCAACATTCCCGAGGGCCTCGACGACGCGCTGATATTGTCGTGCCCAGATGCGTTCACCCAATGCTAACGGTGTCCGCTTTTTCTGGAACGACAGCTCGTTCAGTAACTGTTTCTTGATTTCCCACCAGGCCGCATGAGGGTACGGTACGTCTAGGCGACGCTTTTCCGTGGCAACAGCCTTCGCCTGATGCATCAGGTACATCACCCAATTACCGACGGAATCGACAAGCACGTGAGCGCCTTCCGCCTCCAGAAACGAAAACATGTTGAAGTTCCCGTCGCCTTCTGTGAGCTGCGCCCAAAATTCTCCAATGACCTTGACCGCCGGCTTCACCCGAAGGCGGTCGATCTGAATCTCGCTCAGGATGTCGCGGCATCGCGCCAGAGCATCGGCGTATGGCTTGCCATAGAGGTGTTCCCGGACTTTACCTAATGTGTTAAGAGTGTCTTTCAGTCTCCTCTTCTTCGCCAGACGCGCAGAAAGCCACTCTGGCGAATGCTCAAGAACCTCGAATACCGGCCGGGTTCGCAAGAAGTCCGAAAGCTCGTCCACGATCCGATCGATCGCCCGATCGGTTGCTCCGGGCACGATCTCGTACGGGCGAAGCTGGTAGGCGATCTCGTTGACGATGTCGCCGAGATTGAGGGCATTCATCGCGCCCATGCCCAAATCGACGCTGAACTGGAGCCCGGGTTCGCCCGACTGAGCCTTGATTCCGTCGTTCTGCGAGAACAACAAAACGCGGAAGCCACCGAACCCAGCGTTTTCCAGTGCCATTCGGTATTCCGATTCGTACATGCCGAAGCGACATGGGCCACATGAGCCGGCGGTGAAGAAGACGTAATTGTCGATGATTTGCTGTTTGGACAGCCCCCGAGCCTCCAGTTCACGCAGGTACCGAATCAGGTTTCCGACCGTGAAGTAGGCGGGGTTACATTGACCGGGATTTCCGAAACTCCGTCCCAAATGATAGCTGGCCAGCAGCGGATCGGGAAGAGGCTGGAAACGATAACCGCACGCCTGGAAAGCAGCCTGAATCAATCGTTCATGTTTCCACGTCAACCCACCAAACAGAATCGTGACGTGATCGCGTTCTTGGGCAGTAAAGGGTCGCTCTGCCGGTCGACGGAAATGGCGGATCAAGAGACGTCCACCGCGACTCGAAGAACGCAACTCGACTTGTGGCTTGTCTGTCTCTTCTTCCCGATTGGCTGGTGTTTGAGCGTCCATTTGCCTACTCCGTACAGTCCAGATCTACCGTGTCACTGAGACTCAAGCGGTTATCTATGCGCGACTATGACGGTCGACTAAGTGCGGGGAATAGCGCCCCGAATGCTTAGATGTGGAACCAGCACCCTCTTGTCGCGGCTTTTGTTCGGATTGTAGGCCGTCGGGAGGGGCGTGCGATGCGGTTGGCACTTACTAGGGGAAGGCCAGCCAATGCGCATCGCATTTATCGCCCCGTGGTCATCGCCTCCAACGGTTGGCGCGCATAAACCTTCACCGGGCCGGCACTTGGGATCGATGCCTTTCCGATCATTCCAGTTCAGCTTCGATCCAGTCGTCGAAGTCCCTTCCATCCGCTCTGCCACGAAGCTCGTACAGTTCATATGCTCGCTGTCGAATCTTCTGTTGGATATCCTCCATGGACACAACCGGTGGTTTCCCTCGGACGAGAGCGGCCTGCCGTTTCTTCATTTCGTTGTTCCTCCGGTTGCTGGGTTCACAATCAGATTGTGTGCCGTCTCTTGTTCGCTCAGCCGTGGCCTTTGCCGCCGCCCACCCTGCGCCGCCGTAGAAGTTGGTTGCATTTGCACGATGTCGGCGCAAAGCCCGGCCCGAGCAGCTCATCTCGCATATCTGTTGCACCTGGCTCGCCAAGAACCCAGTGCTACAACTCTTTGGATCACAGCCACACGGAGGTTTTGCCATTCCGGTTTTCCTGCCCGCATTGAGGCACTGCCCTCGAAAGGTCACGGCCCCGCCCACTAGGTCCGACAAAAGTGCAATCTGACCCAGCACTTCGGCCGAGAAGAATTGGAAGAGTACCTGCATAGCAGAACGTAATCCCCGGTATGCTTCGAGGCGCCTACTGAAGCGGTGATCGCTCTTTTGCCAGATCGAGACCGGGGAGAACGGGAGCTATGAAAGTCCAATCGATTCTTGTTTCCGCATTCCTACTAGCTGCTTCGTCTTTTGTTCTGGGACAACGAGTTACCTCGGGCGCGAACAGGGTTGATCCGCCGGCGCCGTCACCAGTCTCGCTCAAAACCAACGGCCAGGGGGATAAGACCATTGCCGGCATCCTCGCAATTACCCCGGATATCCCACGCGGGCCACAGGAGTTGCTCCAGGAGTATCGGGGCCAACTGACGTTGGTCTCGCAGGCGTTATCTGCCGAGTTGGCGGTCATTTCGAAAGCTGTTCAGAGCGGGCAGATCAAACGAGCCGACGCCGAGTATTTGATTCAGCGGAGATATCAACTCGCGCTCATGCAGTATGAGGTCTTCACCGCATTGCATGACAGCCTGGAATACGAAGTTGTTCAGACAGCAGACGCGGCAGTGCATCTTCAAAGATCATGTCGACCGGACGCGGTTGTCGTTGTGCAGGGTCCGCCTTCGCTGTCTTGCAGTTCCACAAAAAATCCGTCTGACTAGGTCGAGCAGAGATGTCGGACAACGTTGGCCATCGCGACCCCTTGTACCTGTTTGCTTGCCACCTAGAGTGGCGCAACAACCGGAATCTAGCCGCATACCAGGAACTTCTCGCAGCGCTGGATGAGCCCAACAAAGATGTGCGCCTGGTCGCAGAGGTGCTCCTGCATCGCGGTTCACCCCGCCCAGAGTCAAGGGAGCAAAGTGTCAAGGTCTGGTGAAGAGCAGTACTTCCCGGATCCGCGTTTTCTTCCCTTCGGTCGCGTCGTAGTCTGCCCACATTCGGACAATGACCACATTGTGGCGGTCCGCGGAACCCAAAAGGGAAGAATATCCTTTCCTATCAGTAAGATAGCGTCAGCATTCTTGGCACGCAACATGCGTTTATCCATCCAGCAGCAGACCAGGTAAGCGACTCGCTAGGGAGAACCACAATGTTTCGTGCAGAAATTCGTCAGCTCGAAAATGGCCCCACCTTGAAGATGGAAGGCAGGCTCGTAGGTGACTGGGCGGAGCAAGCCAAATCTTTGGTGATGAGAGATTCCGTGCCAAAGCGATTGATGATCGATCTCACCGAAGTGACATACGTCGATTCCGTGGGCGACCGGGTTCTGAAATGGTTCGAAAGCATTGGAGCGAAATTCATCGCGAAAGGAATTTACGCTGCTGGCATCTGCGAACGGTTGCAGTTACCAACGCTCGATACTGCAAGCCCCAGTCGGACAGTCTGAAGATGCGGGCCAGAAGCTACGGGCTAAACGACACTAATTCAGCTGGCAAGGGAATTGAACTATGTCTTGGTTTCAGACAGGCGTAAAAGCTCAGGAGGATCGAAGTCGCGCGTCAGCAGTGGAAGTAATGGAGTGCTATCAGGAGGCACGACCGTTCCTAAGTCAGCTGGCCCTTCTAATAACCGGTGACTCGGCATTGGCAGAGCAATCGGTCGTGAACGCGTGTGAGATGACGGTCAGGGGCCACAGTCCATTCCGCGATTGGCTGCTCGAATGGGCCAAGGCCGCGACGATCACGGATGCAATCTCACAATGCGCAGAGAACATCCGTGATTGTGAAGTCGCGTACAAAGGTCAGACTTGTTCCCATGTCGAGCATATGTCGCTGATCGACGCGGAGGAGCGTGCAGGTTATCTCGCCA
>Ga0335070_10004556_pt1 | contig 16216 bp, 17 predicted proteins | sample Lox_Sample_13_FD_206722 | JGI IMG/M metagenome (GOLD analysis project Ga0335070, IMG submission 206722) | Soil microbial communities from Loxahatchee National Wildlife Refuge, Florida, United States - Lox_Sample_1.3 | ecosystem: Environmental > Terrestrial > Soil > Wetlands | place: USA... | reverse complement strand
GAGGATGTCGGCGTCGAGGACCTGGACCGGCGCGGGATTCAGCACCGTGGTGACGCCGAGCCGCCGCGCTTCGCCGAGGGCCCAGCGAACGACCGGGAGCGGGGTCTCGAGCTGACAGGCCAGCACATCGGCCCACGCGATGCTCCCGGCGTACGGTGCGGCCATGTCCACGGTGAGGCGATGGTTGGCGCCGGGAGCGACGGCGATCTGGTTGCGCCCCTCGGAATCGACCATGATGAGGGCCGTCCCGGTTGCCGCCTCCTGCGAGACGTAGAGCCCGGACACGTCGATGCCAGCGCCGGCCAGGCTCTCCCTGATGCGCCGGCCGTCGGCGTCGTCGCCGACGCAGCCGACCATCCTCACCTCGCCGCCCAGGCGCCGCGCCGCCACGGCCTGATTCGCTCCCTTGCCGCCGAGGTTCACGAGCAGGGTCCCGCCGGACACGGTCTCCCCGGGACTGGGGAGCCTCGGGAGGCTCACCGCATAGTCCACGTTCGCCGAGCCGATCACGCAGACGCGGGGCACAGGCGATCCAGGAAGAAGCGGAGGGCCCGCGGGGCATCCACGCCGAGAGCGGCCCGGCACGTGGACGGGCGCTTCCGGTACGGCTCGACGTCCCGCCGGTCTGCCACCGTCATGCCCCGGGTGAGGCGTCCCTCCGCCTCCACGGCCACGTGGAGCGGCTCGAACTCGACCAGGCCTGGCTCGATGGCGACGGCCACGGCGAGTGGATCGTGCAGGTAGATGCCGCCCTCCCCGCGTGACTCGCCGAAGTCGAAGCCGAACGCCGTGAAGTCCTCGATGAAGCGCGCGCAGGGCGAGCGATTGCCGCCGAGAGAGGCCTGGAGGACGCCCCGCGACAGGAGCACCTGGCGAGTGACGTCGAGGGGCACCAGGTCGATGGGCAGTCCGGCCTCGAACACGATGGCCGCCGCCTCGGGATCCACGTACATGTTGAACTCTGCCACGGGGGTCACATTGCCCGGCGAGAGCACCGCGCCGCCCATGATCACGATCCGGGCGCAGTGTTTCAGCGCCTCGGCATCGCGCTGGATGGCCAGGGCGAGGTTGGTCAGCGGCCCCACCGCGATCAGCACGAGCCGGTCGGAGAGCGCCCGGGCCGTCTCCAGAATCAAATCGGCCCCGTCGAGCGTCTCAACGCCATGGAGGCTTTTCGGGTACCGGGGCCTCCCGTCCGGGTCCAGGACCTTATCGAGATTGCCGAGGCCATCCGCGCCATGCACGTGGGGAGCCGTGACGAGAGGCTGGCGCAGCGGTGCGGCGGCCCCCTGGGCCACCCGCGGGGGGCGCGCCGGGCGGACGACGTCGAGGATCCGGAGCACGTTCTCGGTACCGAGCCCGACCTCGACATTGCCGGCCACGGTGGTGATGGCCTCGATGGAGACCTCGGGCGAGCCCAACGCCAGGAGGATGCCGAGGGCGTCGTCGATGCCGGGATCGGTGTCGATGAGGACAGGGGTCGTCAATTGACACTCCGCGGACGGCTCCGTATCATGGGGCCCGGCGGTCAACCAATCCGGACAAGGAGGATCGGATGGACATCCTGATCACGTATTGCGGGGAGTGAAACTTCCTCCCCCAGGCCTCCAGTTTGCAGGCCGCCATCAAAGCCAAGTACGGCATCACCGCCGCCCTCAAGGAAGCATCCGGCGGCGTGTACTTCGTCGACATCGACGGCAAGCGTGTCTGGGACAACCAGGTCACGTACCGGTTCCCCGAGGATCCCGAGGTCTTCGCGGAGATCGACAAGCTCAAGAAGTAGCCGCCTCACGTTCGAGAGATTCCCTGAACGCCGGGTGGGCGACGCGGGCAAGCGCGAGCGCCCTCCCGGCGTCGCTTTGTCCGCCGAGGGCCGCCGTCCCCCACTCCGTCACCACGTAGTCGGCGAGGAAGCGGGGCGTGGTGACCCGAGCCCCCGCGGGCAGCCGCCGCACGATCCGCGACACCTTGCCTTGCCGCCCGGTGGAGGGCAGCGCGATGATGGAGCGGCCGCCCGCGGCGCGGGCCGCGCCCAGCACGAAATCGAACTGGCCGCCTATGCCCGTGATCTGCCGCCCCTCCACGCTCTCGGCGTTGACCTGGCCCAGGAGGTCGACCTCGAGCGCCGAGTTGACCGAGACGAAGTCCCCGAGGCCGCCCACCACCTGTGGATCGTGCACGATGTCCGATGGCTCCATGTTGACCATGGGATTGCCGTGGGCCCAGCGGAAGAGCCGCTCGGTGCCCATGATCTCGCCGATGTCCATGCGGCCCCGGTGCAGGAGCTTGCGCGAGTTGTTGATCGTGCCGGACTCGATGAGCGGCAGCATGTGGTCCACGAGCAGGGAATGCACGCCCAGGTCGCGCTTGTCCGCCAGGGCTTCCATGACCGCCTGCGGAATGGCGCCCACCCCCACCTGCACGGTGGCGCCGTCGGGCACGAGCTCGGCCACGTGGCCGGCGATCATGCGCTCGGTCTCGCCCACCGCCGTCGGCGGATACTCCGCGAGGGGATGCTCTGCGAGGGTCCAGCAATCGATCTGGGAGCGGTGGAGAAAGGCGTTGCCGAGCGTGCGAGGCATCCGCGGATTGACCTGCGCGATCACGCACGGCGCCTGGCGGGCCGCGCCGAGCGCGTAGCTGACGGAGACGCCGAGCGAGAGGTAGCCCGCGCGGTCCGGCGGCGAGCAATGCACGAGCACGACATCCGGCGCCCAGGCGCCGCCCGCCGCGAAGACGCGGACGGTATCGAAGTAGCGGATGGGCACGAAGTCCACGTCGCCCCGCGCCTGGGCCTCGGCGAGCCGCGGAGAGTGGTGCCAGGTGGCGAAGCGCACCTTGCCCGCGTACGCCGGGGCGCCGAACGGGTAGTCGTCGACCCTGAGGCCGCCCATCAGCGTGAGCGGGGCCAATCGATCGGCCTGGCGCAGCACCTCGGCGAGGAGCGCCGTCGGATCGCCGCAGCCAGGAGGCAGAAGCACCTTCATGCCGGGGCGAAGTCGCCCCACGGCGTCGGCCAGCGTTGCCTCCTCGAACGCACGGGACATGCGGCGCGGGTAGTATAATCGCGCTCTGGTGCAGCGCAAGACGCTCCGGCGCGCCAACGTCCCGCGGTCCCCAGGAGACGCCATGCCCACGCTCGACCAGGCGGCGAGCTAGGAACAGGCCGTGCCCATACCCCGCCAGTGGGTCACCACCGCGTTCACGTTCGACGGGTATCGCGTGGCCGGAAACCGCGGCATCGTGCGAGGCATCACGGTGCGCTCGCGCAACGTCGTCGCCAACTTCGGGGCATTCATCCAGACCCTCTTCGGCGGCAACATCACGCTCTACACCGAGCTCTGCGAGAAGGCCCGCGAGGAGGCGTTCCAGCTCATGCTGGAGCACGCGGCGGCCGCCGGCGCCAACGCCATCATCGGGATGCGCTACGACGCCAACGACGTGGCTCCCGGCGTGACGGAGGTCCTCGCCTACGGCACCGCCGTCGTCCTGGAACCGCCGCCGCCGCGCTGACCGGGATGCTGCGGGCCAAGCGCGTCTATGAGCCCCCTGCCCGTTCCGATGGTACGCGCGTGCTCGTCATGCGGCTCTGGCCCCGCGGCGTCAGGAAGAGCGTCATCGACGTCTGGCTCAAGGATCTCGGCGCCGAGCTGCCGAACCTGCGCGCCTTCAAGGCCGGCCGGATCGGCTGGCCGGAAATGCGGCGCCGCTATCTGGCCGGCCTCCGCCGGCAGCCCGCCGCGGGCTCGCTCGCAGAGCTTCGCCGCCTGGCGCGGCGAGGGACGGTCACGGTGCTCTGCTCCTGCGCGGACGAGGCGCGCTGTCACCGGAGCCTCCTGCGCCGGGTCGTGGCCGTCGCCGTCTGCCTGCTCCTGAGTGCGGGCTCCCTGTCGGCGCCCGCCCGCGCCGAGCACGAGCCGCAGTATCGCTACACCGTGCTGGGGTACGTCAAGGACGCCGCGGGCAAGCCCCGCAAGGGCGTCGGGCTCGAGGTGGTCCGTCAGAAGACGGGCTTCGCGTACGTGGGCGAGACCGACGCGTCCGGCCTCTACGTCATCGTCACCCGCCTGGCCGACGAGAGCCTGAGCGAGCGCCTCCTCGTGCGCGCCGGGCCGGCCAGCCTGATGATCGCGGCGCGCTTCAGCCCCGGCGACCACACCTCCGAGCGCGGCACCCAGGTGGACTTCACGGGGTCGCGCGTCGCCGAGCGCGCCGACCTCTTCCCGGCGACCCTGAAGAAATTCCTCGGCCAGTGATGGCGAGCGACCCGTTCTACGCCCTCGTGCGGGCGGTCGGGCGCTTCTGGGTGTGGTTCTTCTTTCGCTCCGTGGACGTGCACCATGCCGAGCGGGTGCCGCGGCGCGGGCCGGTCCTCCTGTGCATCAACCACCCGAACAACCTCATCGACTCCCTCCTCGTGGGCGCCGTCGTCGACCGCAAGGTGCACTATCTCGCCACGGCGGCGCTCTTCCGCAATCCCCTGATGGGCCGTTTCCTCAAGGCCTGCGGGGCCATCCCGGTCTACCGGCGGCAGGACGACCCGGACAAGATGGGCCGGAACGCGAGCGCCTTCGAGGCCTGCGTGGCCACCCTGGCCGCAGGCGGCCTCGTGGGGATCTACCCGGAAGGGACCACGCACGCGGAGAGCCGCGTGCAGCGCATCAAGACGGGCGCGGCCCGCATCGCCCTCGACTACGAGACGCGGCGGAGCGCCGGCGGGGGCGGTGGGCCGCTCGCCCTCGTGCCGGTCGGGCTCACCTTCGACGCGAGGAAGTCGTTCGGCGGCCGCGTGCGCGTGTCGTTCGGAGAGGTCATCCCGCTCGCGCCGTTCACGCACCTTCACCTGGAAAGTCCGCTCAAGGCGGTGGACGAGCTGACCAGCGCCATCCAGTGGGGCATGGAAGCGCAGGTCATCCACGTGGACCGGCTCGACCGCGCCGCGCTCGTCCACGAGATCGAAGGTCTCTATCGCGACCAGCTCGTGCAGGAGCTGCACGACGAGCGCGGGCTGTCCACGGACCAGATCGACCTCGTCCGCCTCTCGCGGTCCATTGCCGACGCGGCGGCGTGGTTCGAGACGCATGCGCCAGCGCGCCTTCTCGACCTGCGCGAGCATCTCGACCGCTATCGGGCCACCCTCGCCGCCTACGCGCTCCGCGACCAGGCCGTGCGCGAGCGGCTCCGGCGTCGACCCGTGCGCCAGCGCCTGCGGCGCGGCTGGATGGCCGCGGTCGGGCTCCCCGTCTTCGCGTACGGCCTGATCACGAGCGGGCTGCCGTACCTGATTCCGCGCTGGATCGCCCACCGCACGGCGACCAAGGAGACCAACTACGCGACGACGCGCCTCCTGGTCAGCATCGTCACCTTTCCGCTCTTCTGGGGCGTCGAGACGTGGATCGTCTGGCGCCTGGCGGGATGGGCGTGGGCGCTCGGCTTCTTCGCCTCGCTTGCGCCGGCCAGCATCCTCGCGTACCACTACCTGCGCGGCATCGGGCGCCTGCGGGCGCAGCTCGGCTTCGGCATGCTCGCCATCACCCGGCACCAGACGGCGACCCGCGTCCTGGCCGAGCGGCAGCGCCTGATCGACCTGCTCGAGCGCGCCAAGGATGACTATCTCACGGCCACGAAAGGATCGAGCTTTTGAGCATCTACCTCCTCGAAGAGCTCTCGAGCCCGGCCGTCGACGCCCTGCCGCGCGACCGGACCGTGGTGATCCTTACCATGAGCCCGCTGGAGACGCACGGCCCTCACCTGCCCGTGGGCGTGGATGCCTACACGGGGCGCTACTTCGCCCAGACCATTGCCGAGCGCATCGTGGCCGAGCGGGAGAGCTGGCACGTGGTGCTCGCGCCCACGCTCCACCTCGGCACGTATGCCTTCGAGACGGTGGGCACCGTCACCGTGCGGCAGCGCGTGGTGCGGGATCTCCTCGTGGACTACGGGGAGGCCCTGGCGCGGGCGGGCTTCCGCTACATCCTGATCTCGAACGGGCACGGCGGGCCGGGGCACCTGGTGGCGCTCGAGGAGGCGGCCACGATCGTCTCACGTCGTCATCGCATCATGATGGCCTCCGTCACGGGCTATCTCGCGTGGGGCTTCATGTCTGGGCGCCACCTGCCGAAGTTCGAGGCAGCGCTTGGCCGCACGCTCACTTCGGACGAGCGGACGGCGCTGTCGGAGGATGCGCACGGCGGATGGTGGGAGACCTCAGTGATGCTCTTCCTCCGACCGGATCTGGTGGGCGATGGCTGGCGCGATCTGCCGCCGGCGCGGTACTCCATGCCGCACCGGCTCGTGCCCAACTACCCGCTGCGGGGAGAGGGGCAAGGCTACGTCGGCCACCCCGCCCTCGCCGATCCCGCCTTCGCCAAGGCCACGCTGGCCGTGCTCCTGGAAGAGGCGATGGAGCTCGTCCACGGGCTGCTCGACGGGCAGCTGCCGCACTCCCGCGGCCGTTCTCCGTTCTTCCGGCTCCACGTGTTCCGCACCAACTTCTGGCCGGTCGCCGCGGGCATCGGCGCGGTGGCCGTCCTGTACCTTCTCTCGAGGATGAAACCCCAAGGAGGCAAGACATGAAGGCCTACGTGCTCATCGAGACCGCGGCGGGCAAGACGAAGCAGGTGAAGAAGACGCTCACGAAGGTCAAGAGCGCGCGGGCCAGCGTCTCGGCGATGGACGCGGTCACCGGCCCCTACGACTTCATCGCGGTGGTCGAGGGCCAGACCCTCGACGCGATCGGGAGCCTGGTCACGGACGCCATCGGCGTCATCGACGGCGTGACGCGCACGACGACGTGCGTGGCGGTGACCGTCGGGTAGAGCGATCAGGCCGAGCGGTGGGTGATGGCCACGCCCTCTGTGAGCGTCCGGTGCACGGGACACCGCCCGGCGATCTCCAGGAGTCGCTGCCGCTGCTCGTCGCTGAGATCGCCGCCCAGCAGCACCTCCATCTCGATGCTGTTGATCTTCCCCTCGCCGGGATCCCGCGTGAGGCGCGTCTCGATCCGATCCAGCACCCATCCCTTGCGTTCGGCATACAGCCGAACCGTGAGCACCGTTCAGGCGCCGAGGGCGGCCAGCACCGTCTCCGAAGGCGTGGGCCCGGTGTCCTCGCCGCCCTTGTCGACGGGCTCGTCCACGAGCAGGCGATGCGGTCCGATCCGCGCTTCCGTCTTCAGGTTGCCGAGCCAGGACACCTCGACCGGTCGTGCCATCTCTACCCCCTGTGCTAGAATTCGCCGCGCATGCGAACGCTCGTGATGGGCGGCACCGAGTTCATCAGCCTGCATCTCGTCCGCGAGCTTCTCGCCCGCGGCCACGACGTGACCGTGTTCAACCGGGGGCGCCGCGGCGAGCGGCTCCCTGCCGGCGTGAAGACCATCGTGGGCGATCGCAAGGACCACGCGGGCCTCGCGGCCCTCCTGAAGGGCCACCGGTTCGAGGGCGTCTTCGACATCACGTACGCGCCCACGCTCGACGCCGACATTGCCGCGCTCATCGCCGCGCTCGAGGGGCAGCCGCACATCGTCTTCATCTCCACGGGCCGAGTGTACGACCACAGCCTCCCCATCCCCTACTCCGAAGAGTCCGCGCGCAGCCTCTACTGGGGAGAGTACGCGCGGCACAAGATCGGGTCCGAGGACCTGCTCTTCGCGCGGCAGCGGCAGGGCGGCGGGCCGATCACCATCGTGCGTCCCACGCACGTGATGGGCCCGCTCAACACGAGGAACAACGAGACCTTCTTCATGGACCGGATCGCGCGCGGCCGGCCCGTGCTGGTGCCCGGCCACGGCGGCTGGCTCCGCCAGTTCGGCCACGTCGAGGACCTGGCGATCGCCATGGCCGCCATGCTCGGGAACCCCAAGAGCCACGGGCAGGCCTTCAACGTGATGGGCGAGGACACGGTCACTCAGGTCGGCTTCGTGGAGCTGATCGCCGAGGTGATGAAGAAACCCGTGCGTTTCCAGCATTTTGACCCGGCATTGCTCAAGAGCTTCGACAAGCCGGGGCCGGTGTTCGGCCAGAACCTCCTGTACGACTGCCACGCGGTGCACACGACCTTCAAGCTCCGCCGGGAGATGGGCATCCGCCCCCGCTACACGCTTGCCTCGGGGCTTGCCCAGACCTGGGACTGGTACCAGCGCGAAGGGCTCGTGGACCGCCCCGTGGACTTCGCGTTCGAAGACGCCATCCTCGCGAAGATCGGCGCGTGACCGCGCGCTCTATCCTCGTGTACCACCCGGAGGCCGGCGAGGCGGAGGCCTATGCGCGCCTCATCAAGCAGCCCCGGCCCGTGTTTGCCGTCACGGCATGCTCCACGCCCGCCGAAGCCGAGCCTCATGTGGCAGGCGCCGAGATCCTCTACAGCTGGAACTTTCCCCGCCATCTCCTGTCCCTGGCGAAGCAGCTCCGCTGGGTGCAGAACATGGGGGCCGGCGTCGAGCGCGTGCTGGTCCCCGAGCTGCCGAAGCGCGCGGTCCTCACGCGCGTGGCCGGCATCTTCGGCCCGTGGATGGCTGAATACGTCCTGGGATGGTGTCTCTGGCACACGCAGCGGACGGAGCTCTTCCGCGCGCAGCAGCGCGAGCATCACTGGCGGCCCGTAGACCCATTCCGCCTGCACGGGGCTGGGCTCTGCATCGTCGGGCTCGGCGACATTGGTCGCGCCATCGCACGCTCGGCTCGCGCGCTTGGCATGCAGGTCACGGGCGTGAGCCAGCGCGGACAGAGAGTGCCGGGCGTCGAGCGCGTCTATCGCGCGCGCGACATCGAAAGGCCCCTTGCGTCGGCCGACTTCGTGGTGCTGACCGTTCCGCTCACGCCGGGGACGCGGGGGCTCATCGGCCCACGCGAGCTTGGAGTCATGAAGCCGTCGGCGTGGCTCGTCAACATCGGCCGCGGGCCCATCGTCGACGAGGCGGCCCTCCTCCAGACCCTGACCGCGCGGCGCCTCGGCGGCGCCATCCTCGACGTCTTCGACGAGGAGCCGCTGCCTGCAGACCATCCGCTGTGGAGCCTCGACAACGTCGTCATCACCCCGCACATCTCGGGGCCGAGCACGCCCGGAGAGATTGGACCGATCTTCAACGACAACCTCCGCCGCTATCTCGCCGGTCGCCCCCTGCGCTTCCGGGTCGACCGCACGCGCGGCTACTGACTCCATCCCGACACTGTCGCCGCCCTTGACGGACCGCGCGTCCGACACCTCGATCGTCAGCGGAACGCTCCGTATTCCCGACGTTTCCCAATCTGGCACACGCGATGCTCGGTCTCCGTGCAGGCAGGACACATCACTGAAGGAGGCTTTCGCCATGCACATGGTCCGTGGCTTTCGCGCGGCTTCGATCTACCGGCGAGGCGGGCGCCTGCTCGCCTCGGCGGCCCTGGGCGTGCTGCTCCTGGGCTCTCACGCCAGCGCTGCCGTGACGATCAACTTCGATCTCGGCACTGACGGCAATCCGATCGGCAACGACTTCGCGGGCCTCGGCATCCACTTCGGATCCGCGTATGTCTACTACAACGACAACGGTCCGGGCGGCACGGGCGGTGACTATCCGGCCACCAGCAATCCGAACTCGGCGTATGGTCCGGCCGGCCTGGGCACCACCATCACGTTCGATACTCCGGTGAGCTCCTTCTCCTTCTACTACAACAACGGCCTCGGCCCCGCGACGTTCAACGCCTGGTCGGAGGGGCTGGACACCGGCATTTGCTCGATCTGCAACGCACCGCTTGGCGTGAACGTCCCCGGGGGCGGCCCCACCTTCGCGAGCTACAACCCAGGGCCGCCCATCACGGCCATCCGCTTCTTCGCGGGTGACATCACGCTCGACAACTTCACGTTCGAGAGCGCGCGGGTTCCGGAACCGGCCAGCCTCTCGCTGCTCGGCCTCGGCCTGGCGTCCCTGGCGGCCATGACGATGGTCGGGCGGAGGCGTTGAGCGGGGCTCAGCCCTCCCGGTACCACGAGGCGACGTTCCAGAAGTCGACCTCGTAGACGTTGTGCTCGATGCCGCGCAGGCGGGTCGAGCTGGCCGCCGCTTTCGCCCGGAGCACGATGGGCACCACGATGCCGCTCTGGACGACGAGGTCGTTCATGCGGATGAAGAGGGCGGCGCGCTTGACGGGGTCCATCTCCGTCTCCGCCTGACGGTAGAGGCGGTCGTACTCCTCGTTGCGCCAGCGCCAGACGTTGTAGCGCTGCCACTTGTTCTCCCGGGTCGCCACGTCCGCGGAGGTGAAGACCCGCATGAGGGGTCCGGGATCAGGGGGGCCCATGACGTAGGTGGCGAGCTGCAGATCGGCGTAGAAGTGCGTGTAGGTGTCGGGGTTGCCCGGGTCCGACGAGTAGAACGTGGTGACCGGCACCGCCTTGAGCTCGATCTCGATGCCGGCCTTCGCCGCGGCCTGCTTGACCACGGCCTGCATCTTCTGGGATGCGGCGTTGATCGCGGTCTGGAACACCACCTTGAGGCGCCTGCCGTCGCGCGCCCGCACGCCGTCGGCGCCGCGCTTCCATCCGCCGGCCTCGAGCATCTGATTGGCCTTCTCGACGTTGAACTCCCAGCGGCTGTTCTTCGACCGGAAGCGCTCCGGATTGTTCAGGAAGTTCCCGGTGACCTGACCGAGCCGGCCGAGGATCTGCTCCTGGATGCCGGCGCGATCCACGAGGAGCGCCAGGGCGCCCTTCACCGCGGCGTCGGTGAGGAACGGATGGACCGACTTGAGGCTCGACCGCTCGCCGTCGACCTCCGTCCACGGATCCGTCTGGTTCAGCTGGATGTGGGTGATCCGCCCGCCGAAGCCGATGGTCACGCGGCCCTTGCCGCCTTGCTCGAGCCGCTGGAGCACGTCGTCCTCGACGCCGCCAACCTCCATGGCGTAGTCGTACTCGCCGGTCTGGAGCACGGCGCGGGCCGCCGACACCGCGTCGCCCCCGCCCTTGACCTCGATCGTGTCGAAGAAGGGCCGGTTCGGCATGTGATACCCCGGATTGAGCTCGGCCTTGAGCAGGTCCCCAGGCTTGAAGTCGACGAAGCGGTACGGCCCGGTGCCGACGGGCCTGACATTGTTGGGCGCCTCGCGCGACTTCGCGCCCTTGTACGGCTCGAAGATGTGCCGCGGAATGATTTGGCCGGTCACGAACCAGTACGGCGTCGGCTGCGTGAACGAGACCTTGACCGTGTGCGAATCGAGCGCCTCCACCTGCTTCACGTTCTTGTAGACGCCGATGCCGGCCGCCGCGGTCGTGGGGTCCGCCGTGTACTCCCAGTTGAACACCACGTCGCTCGCGGTGAAGGGCTTGCCGTCGTGCCACGTCACCCCGCGCTTGAGCTTCCAGGTCACCGACGTGCCGTCCCTGGCCACGCCGCCGTTCTGGAGGCTCGGCACCTCCTGGGCGAGGACCGGAACCACGTTGCCCGCGGGATCGAAGTACGACAGCGGCTCGTAGAAGAGGGCGCACGCGTTCCAGTCCTTGAGGCCCACGGCGAGAATGGGATTGAGGAGATTCGGCGCATCCCACGAGAGCGTTCTCAGCTGGCCACCCCCGCCCCGCCTGGTGGGCGCGGCCGCGGGGCGCGCCGGCGCCTGGGCGAGGCCCGCGCCCGCCAGGAGCTGGCTGGCGATCGGCATGGCGAGCCCGAGCGCGACCATCGTCTGGACGAACGCGCGCCGGGAGAGGCGCCCGGCCTTCACGTCGTCGAGGAGATTCCGGATGTCGCGCTCGTTCATGGGCGTCCTCCTGGCGGCGGGCGGCGATCGAACCACGGCTCTGCGGCCTCGAGCTGCGCGCCCAGGCGGAAGAGGGCACCCTCCTCACCGAACGGCGCCACGAACTGCACGCCGATGGGCAGGCCGGCGCGCGACCAGGCGAGCGGCACGGACATCGCCGGGTTCCCGGCAGCGTTGAAGAGTGAGGTGAAGGCGATGCTCCCGAGCACGGCGCGCGTATAGGCATCCTCGTCTTCGGTCATGAGATCCAAGACCCCGAGCGGCTGCGGCGGGCGGCACATGGTCGGGGTGAGCAGAATGTCGTAGCGGGTGAAGAACCTCGCGACCTGTCGTCCCGCCCTGTGCATGACGCCGATGGACTTGGCGTAGTCGGAGGCGCGCGCGCGATGGCCGTCGGTCGCCCGGGCCCACGTCAGGCGCTCCACGTCGGACGCCACCGGCTCACGGCCGAGGACGGCGGCGCGGGCTTCGAGCGCCGCACGGATGTTCGCGCACACGACGATGAAGCTCGCGGAGCCGAGGGCCTTCGCGTCGATCTCCGGCCTCGCCTCTTCCACGTGATGCCCGAGGCGCTCGCACAGCCGCGCGGCCTGCCGGGCCGCCTGCTCGCACTCGGGGTCCACGGGCTCGCCGTTCCACGGCGCCGTCGCGAGCGCGACGCGCAGCCGGCCCGGATCGCGCCCGACCTCGTCGAGGAACGGACGCGGCGGCGGCGGCGCCCAGTATGGATCCCCGATATCGGGTCCCGAGGTGGCGTCGAGGAGCGCGGCGCTGTCGCGCACCGTCCGCGTCACCGCGTGGGCCGTCGATGCGCCGCCCCACCCTTCGCCCTGGTCCGGGCCCATGGGGTTGCGGGCCCGCGTCGGCTTGAGCCCGAAGATGCCGCAGCAGGAGGCCGGGATGCGTATCGATCCGCCACCGTCGCTCGCGTGCGCCATCGGCGTCATGCCCGAGGCGACGGCGGCCGCGGCTCCGCCGCTGGATCCGCCCGCGCTATGCGACAGGCTCCACGGATTGCGCGTCGGCCCGAACAGGCGCGGCTCGGTCGACGGCGCCAGCCCCATCTCCGGCGTGTTGGTCTTGCCGAAGATCACGAGCCCCGCCCGCTTGAGGCGCCTCGTGATCTCGCTGTCGTGGTCCACCACGAAGTCCTTGAAGAGAGAGCTGCCGTAGCTGGTGACCGCGCCCGTGTAGTGCGCGCCCAAGTCCTTCAAGAGATAGGGCACGCCCGTGAAGGGGCCGTCGGGCAAGCCGGCCGCGATGGCGGCACGGGCCTGGTCGTACAGGCGGGAGACCACGGCGTTCAGCTCAGGGTTGCACGCTTCGACGCGGGCGATAGCCGCGTCGAGCAGCTCCGCAGCGCTGACCTCGCCGCGCCGCACCAGATCGGCCAGCCCCAGCCCGTCCTGCCGCTCGAACTCTTCGGGTTTCATGCCGTCCTCCAAGTACCTGCTTTCGATGGAGTAGCGATCCTGCCAGATCGCCCGGAGGGCGTCAAACGCGCGCCTGATGCGCTGCGCCGGCGCGGCCTCCATCTGTGTTTGGCGGCAGAACAGTTCCGCTGGAGTATCATGCACGACAAGATTCTGCGATGCGTACCGCAATGAACTGTCAGGATGCTCGCGAGTCGCTCGCCTCGCTCCTCGATGGGGACATCGGCCTCACGGAGCGAGTCCCGCTCGAGCTCCACGTGAGCGAGTGCGCGGAGTGCCGGCAGAAGCTGGTCGACCTCCAGGCGCTCCGGCTCCTCGCCGACAAGGCGGCGGCGCCTCGTCCCGCCCACCATTGGCATTGGCCGCCGGTGGTCGCCGTGGACACCGTGGGCCGGGCTCTGGGCTTCATGCGTCGCGACGACTTCGTCACGCGCATGCGGCGCCTCATGACTGACCGGTTCCCATCGAAGCACCTGGCGATAGCGGCGGCCGTGCCGCTCGTGGCCATTGTCGCGATCTTTGTCTTCGAGCGCGGCTTCAAGGTCGGCGTGGCGATGCGACAGCGTGCCGCATCGGAGCCGGTCGTCGCGACGCAGGGGTCGCCCTCTCCCGCTCCGCCGCGCGCGCCGGTGGTCGAGCCAGTTGCTCCGGCGGTGGCTCCTCCTGCCTTGCCTCCGCGCGCCGCGGTCGCGCCGCCTCCGCCACCGGCGGTCACGTCGAAACCCGTCCGCGCGGCGGCTCCCCAAGCGAAGGCTGCGGATACCGGGACCCCCCCGCGCAGCACGCCCGCGGATGCCGCAGCCAAGCCGGCCAGGCCCCCCGCGCCGTTGCCTGCCGCTCCTGTCAAGGCATCTCTCCCGGCGAGCGCCCAGTCCGCGACGGGGAAGCCCGTGGGCGCGGCCGTGGCTGCTTCGTCGGTCACTCGCTCCGCGGACGTGATCGGACGGCTGCGGGTGAAGAGCCGCGGCGACGCCGAACGTGACCTGGGAGCGCTCGTCGCCCGAGCGGGCGGAACGTTCGTGAGCCGGCAGCGCGGCCCCACGACCACGGTCGTCGAGGCCAGCATCCCGCACGCGAGCTACGGAACGCTCGCTCAGGGCATGACGCGCCTCGGCGCCTGGCAGCTCGAAGCCGAGCGCTCGCCCCTCCCCGACCTCGTGCACATCACGGTGCGGCTCGCCGAGTAGGCGCGGGCGCTACCTGGGAGTGATCCCGATCCGGATCACTTCGCCCTGCCTGGCCCACCTCGCAAGCGGCAGCGCCGCCTCCAGGAAGAGCTTGAGCGCGCTGCGGACCGGACGCCGCTCGACGAAGCCGGCCAGCCCCGAGCAGCCGCGAGCGCGAAGCCAGATCGAAAAACTCCAGAGGAAGTACCGCGGCTTGGCGCCGTGCCAGCACCAGCGCACGCTGCCGCCTGCTTGCTCGACGGCGCGGGTCAGCGTCCCCGGCGTGAAGTGCGACAGGTGCCGCGGCAGCTCCACGGCCGACCACGACGCGCCGAACAGCCGAGCGCCGAGACCGCCCGCATTCGGCACCTCCACGATGAGGAGCCCGCCGGGCGCCAGCCAGCGAAGCAGGCGCCGAAGCACGGCCACGGGATCCGGCACGTGCTCGATCACGTGAAAGGCCGTGATCACGTCGAAGCGGCCGGGCTCGAAGGGCGCCTCCAGCACGTTCCCGGCGTGGATCTCGTCGCTGAAGCGCCGGGCCTTCGCCGCCGCGGCCTCGTCGACTTCCACGCCGGTGACCTTCCAGCCGAGCGCCCTCGCCACGCCGAGAGCCGCGCCCGAGCCGCAGCCGACATCGAGATAGCGCCCTTCGCCGCGCCACGGCAGGCAGTCCCAGCGAATCGTTCGTGCCAGCCGCCACGCGTACAGCCGGGCCAGCAATCCTGGCGGCGTGGCATCGAACGCGGGATATCCGAGGGTGTCGGCCAGGATCCATCGCACGGCCTCGAGGCGCACTCGGGAGCCCTTGAGCGGCACCCGCGGCGAAGGCTCCTGGTGCCGGGGGTAGTTATCCGGGTAGCAGTCGGCCAGATGGCCATCGTCCACTCGAGGCTTCTGATACAGGAACCCGCAGGTGCGGCAGCGCGCGACCGTGTAGATCCCCGGCACGCCAAAGGCGCGGTCATGGGTGGTCCAGACGGGATCGGCATCCGCCGAGCCGCAGAGGAAGCACGGCGCGTCGAGGGTCGGAAGACCAGGGTACGCCCTGCCCTCCGCCGGCCCGGTCGGTGCGGTCGGCGCCCGCCTTACTTCTTGGAGATCAGCCAATGCCCGACGGCCACGTGCGGCAAGCCCGAGCGCTCGAAGGTATCCACGGCGTCCTCGGCCGTGCACACCACGGGTTCGCCGTGCAGGTTGAACGACGTGTTGAGCACGGCGCCCACGCCGCTGCGACGCTGGAACTCGGTGATCACGGCATGGTACTCGGGATTCCACGACTGCTCGAGGATCTGGGGCCGCGCCGTGGCATCGTGCGGATGGATGGCCGCCGCGAGCGCCTCGCGCGCCGCCGGCTGCGTGGGCATGGCCAGCATCATGTAGGGGGACGGCAGGTGCTTGGGGTTGACGAGGTAGTCGGCCGCGCGCTCGGCCAGGATGGTCGGCGCGAAGGGCATCCAGAAATCGCGGTTCTTGATCATTCGGTTGATGAGCGGCACCACGCGGTGATCGGATGGATTGGCCAGGATGGACCGGTTGCCCAGCGCCCGCGCCCCGAACTCCATGCGCCCCGCGCAGCGCGCGACCACGCCGTCGGCGACGAGGAGCTCCGCGAGCTTCTCCTCCATCCGCTCGTGGAAGGCGATCTTGTAGCGGCCCTCGAGCCCGCGGGCGCGGATGACGGCCTCGGCCTCCTCGTCCCGCACGTCGTTGCCCAGATAGGCGGGGCCAAAGGGGTGCACCGTGGCGCTCACACCGCGCCGCCCGCATTCCTGGACGTATCCCAGGTAGGCGGCACCGACCGCATTGGACTCGTCGCCGCACGAAGGGAACGCGAACAGCTCCTCGATCCAGTCCTCCTGGGCGATCAGCATGTTCGCCTTGA
>Ga0335070_10004555_pt1 | contig 16218 bp, 13 predicted proteins | sample Lox_Sample_13_FD_206722 | JGI IMG/M metagenome (GOLD analysis project Ga0335070, IMG submission 206722) | Soil microbial communities from Loxahatchee National Wildlife Refuge, Florida, United States - Lox_Sample_1.3 | ecosystem: Environmental > Terrestrial > Soil > Wetlands | place: USA... | reverse complement strand
GACGGTATTGGTGACGGTCAGGTCCTTGTCGTCGTTCTTGAGAATCTTCTCGTATTCAGCGATGGCGTTCTGCAACTTGCCCTGCTGGACAAATCTTTCCGCGGCGCTGAGGACCTTCTGTTTGTTGAAGCCGAAACCAAACGCCATAGAATTGCGGACTCCAGCCTTTCATCCCGCCAGAACGCCCACGATCCTGGGAGCGCAACCAAGCGGGTCCCACTTATGCCGGCACTCCCCGGCAAAATACCGCGCCCCGGGGAAGCCGGGTGGGCGGTAAAGTCATTGTAAGGCGGGTACTGGGAACTCCGGTGGTTACTAAGGATTACCGAAAGGGAGTGTACGTCCGGGTTACGGAAGGAATCTGAAATGGGAAGTCGAAAGTCCAAAGTCAGGCTGCAGAAGTGGGCCCCTTGACTCCCCTGTCTTCTCAATTCAATGGCCTTGGGCCATCCTTCTGCTAGGCCCAGGTCCGTAAGCCGATGACCCCCCAATAGGCGAGATAGGCGGCGGCGATCAGCAAAGCCACGGTAACAATAACCGAATACCTCCGCACGCCTCGGCGCACCGCTTCCACCGGCGCCCAGCGCAAGGCGATGGCGCTCAGCACGGCTGCGACGGCGAAGACAATGGTCGCCAAAGTGAACGCGGCCGACCACACAGTCAGATTCCCCATGCGTGACAGAATGTCGTCGCCGCAGAGGATAAAGATGGCGACGATGGCAATCAAGCTCAACACAGCGACGAGAGGCCAGATCCGCATGGCGCGTTCGGCCGGGCGACGGCGGCGTCTGCTGAGGCCGCCAAGAATCCAGAACGGCGCGTAAATCAGAATTGAAATGATGGCAAGCACAACGTACGCGGTGAGAGCGATCTCAACAATGGCCAGCAAAGTCGGGATACGTTTCATCGTGGTCATCCCGCCTGCCTGGATGAACTGGCCTTCCTGGTTCGGGGTGAGCAGCGCGACGGTGGCCACGGGCTCAGGCGGGTCCTTCTTGGGGATGTAGCGGAACCGCTTGCCGGCGACGGGAAGAAATGTCTCATTCCATCCACCCAGGTTCGAGATCGTGAGCTTGCCTTCCTTGAAACGAGCCAGGCTGAGACCGGCTAAGCGCTCAATGAAATGAAGCATCTCAACCCGTGGTGAGTCCGGCTCATACCAGCCGGCATAATCGGCGGCATTGGAGGGCAAAGCCGCGACGGGAGGCAAAGGCGGCTTCTGCAAGTTGGATGTGATGTAGGCGCGAATCGCCTTGCCGATCCGGTCAAAGGCACCCCCATTGCCGGCGTTGATGCTGAAGAAATAGCCCACGCCATATTCGGGCATGTAGGCCATCTCAGTGACTCCGCCCGCGACGCCACCGTTGTGCCCGTGATAGACGAAGCCTTCATGAAAGCTCCAGTAGTTGCTCAGGCCGTAGCCGCTTTTCAGGCCTTCTTTTGCGGCCCAGGTGCTGGCCGGGTTCTCCATGCGATCGAGGTTGGCCGCCGGCACAACCTGAACACCATTCACCATGCCGCGATTGAGATAGAACTGGAGGTACGCTGCCATGTCCTGGGCGGAAGCGTTGATGGAGCCCGCCGGACGAAACAGGATGTTCCAGTAGGGGTAGGGAGTTTTGCCATCAGGATGGTAAAGAGTGGTTGCGGTTCCGGCAGGTGGGGGAAAATACCTCGCCGTCTTCATTCCGATCGGGCGGAATAGATTCTGCTCGACGAAATCCTCAAAGCGCTGGCCCGTCAGTTTCTCCACAATGTAGGCCGCGACCGCCGGCCCGGAGTTGCAATAAGCCGCGCGCGTCCCGGGGGGCCAGCGGGAGATGCGCGAGTGGTGATCGTAGTCGAGCGCTTCGCGCAGGCGCATTTCGGGCGGCGCGTCCTTGGCGTATTCACGAAAGTGCATGTCGTCCCAACCTGTCGTGTGCTCCAGCAGATGAACCACCCGCACCGGATCCGTGGCTTCCCAGCGATTCTCAAACCACACTTCGGGTGCCAGCTTGTGCACGGGATCCTCCAGGGAGAGTCTGCCCTGGTTGGCCAGCATCAGGATGGACAGAGAGGCAAACGCCTTCGACGTGGAGCCGATGCGAAATAGAGTCTCTGCCGTGTTCGCACGCTTACTGGCCACGTCTGCCGTACCTATCCCCGCGACCCAGTCCGTTCCGTCGCGATGCACGATGGCTACGGACGTGCCGGGCGTGTGCGTATCGGTGAGAACCTTGGCAATCTGTTGGGTGAGTTCCGCTAGCGACTGCGCGGGCTTCGGCGGTTCATTCTTGTCGGCAGCAGCGCAGAATGGAACTGTCAACGAGAAAAGGAGGATAGGAATAAGGAGTTTCATGCTGCGAATTCTACTCCCAGAGCAGGAGAGACAAAACCGATTGCGCTCACGGTCTTGACTCCCACGTCTCGAACACCGCGAGACGGGGGCCACCCCCTGTGTCGTAAATTCCAACGAAAACCGCGACCCGGACTATACTCTCTGAGCGAGACAGACCCGGGCCACCCGGCCTGAGCCAAGGAGTGCGTTGCTTGTTGTACCGTGAAATCGAGACGTTGACGAAATGTGGAGCGGTTGTGGCGCTGTTTCTTCTGCTGCCATCGGTGTCGGCACAAAAGTCGGCACCAGCTCTCAGCGATACAGCTATCTACGTCGGCGTAATTGAGGATGATCGACAGCAGCTCGCCAACCTCGGCCCGACAGATTTTGATCTCGTGAAGGGGCGGACGATTACGCCGGCCTTCATGAGGGATGCGTCTGGGTTGGGACCTGTCAAACGGCTGGACCACCGCGTCACATGGACCGTGGCCTTTGACGGGAAGAAACTAGGCGAGGTGGTGAGTGAACCAATTCCGAGTTCTGAGGTCTCCGAAAAAACACCGGGCCCTTCCGACGTGCATTCGATCTTAACGCCTGCCGACAAAATACCAACGGTTGGGAAAGCGAATGGAAGATTCAATGGAAATTTCGAGACCGCCGTTCGCCGTCCGTTGGTCGTGGTTTCACAACCCAACTTCGCTGATCCGGACATCTGGCGGCGGACAAATCTGTCGGATCCGGTTGGGCAATTGGTGCGTTCATCCTTTCGAAGCACGTTTCGGCACGTGCGGCGGCGTGATCCGTCGGGCGAGCCCTTGAAAACCGACTGGAGTCCTCCAGACTCTGAAATCGTAGTATCGAAGGTTTACGGGTCGGACAAGGGATCCTTTCTTGTCGAGACTGAAATGAGACACCACCGCTGCGTTTTTTACCACGATGGGAGCCGCCTGCAATCTCTGGAGGGCAACCAGTGGTTCTACGTGGACGTGGACCGCAGGGTTGCACACCTTGGGAACGACTGGCAGTTCCTCGATGCTGGCGACTACGATCGAGATGGGAGGTCTGAAGTGATCTTCTACGTAGCTGAGGGTTCCGAAGATTTCGTCGAGACTGAAGGCTACGTTCTGTTCTACGATGATTTTCGAAGGAACGTGAGGTTTACTTGGAGCGATCGCTGACTTGATGGTGGCCCCTTGATCTTCTGCAGAGCCGGGCGCACGCCCATCGGCCTGTCTGTAATAAGCGGGTTACGACCTGACGAATCGGCTCAAGGGGATCACCTATCCCGATGGACGGATGGCCCCGGTCTCGCCAGACCGATGCGTGAACCCTAGATCCACCAACGAGCGGGTGACCCACATCTCGCGGTTTTGGAGATGTGGGGCTTTATCCTTTCCATACGTCCAACCGCCTCCGGCCCCCGACATCCCGCCCGATCGTCAATCTCCAAACCGGACCGAGACCCGCAAGTCCCCCCATTCCTTGTACATATTACACAATTGTACGTACATGCTTACCAGACAAAAGGTTCCACGTGGAACATTTCGCCGTTTCCGTACCCGCCGACCCCCGGCGTTGCTACCCCTCGCCTCAACTTCTGCAGTCTGACTTCTGACTTCCTCAAATCCTCCCTAGTCGGCAGCGACCGCGCTGCGCTGTTCGATCGGCACGAACTGGCGCACCTCGTACCCGGTCCAGACCTGGCGCGGGCGGGCGATCTTCTGCTCGGGGTCGGTCAGCATCTCCTGCCACTGCGACAGCCAGCCCGCCGTGCGGGGGATGGCGAAGAGCACGGTGAACATCTCCGGCTTGAAGCCCATGGCCTGGTAGATGATGCCGGAGTAGAAGTCGACGTTCGGGTAGAGCTTGCGGCTCACGAAGTAGTCGTCTTCGAGCGCGATGCGTTCGAGTTCAAGCGCAATGTCGATTTTGACGTTGCGTCCGGTAACTTCAAAGACGCGGTCGGCGGCCCATTTGATGATCCGGGCGCGCGGATCGTAGTTCTTGTAGACGCGGTGGCCGAAGCCCATCAGCTTGCCTTTACCATCTTTGATCTTCTTGATGTAGGCGGGGACGTTGTCCTTGGAGCCGATCTCGTCGAGCATTTTCAGGACTTCTTCGTTGGCGCCGCCGTGGAGCGGGCCGGCCAGAGCGGCAGCGGCCGCCGCTGTGGCCAGATACGGATCCGTGTGCGAGCTGCCCACCGACCGCATGGCATTGGCACTGCAGTTCTGCTCGTGGTCGGCGTGCAAAATGAACAGGATATCCAAGGCACGAGCCAGTGTCGGATTAGCCGAGTACTTCGGCTCGACCATCCTCCACAGCATGTTCATGAAGTTTTCCGTATAGCTCAGATCGTTGTCGGGGTAGACGTAGGGAAATCCGACGCTGTGGCGATAGGACATGGCGGCGATCGTAGGCATCTTGCCGATGAGCCGCTTGATCTGGTGCAGGCGGTTAGCGGGATCGTGAATGTTCCGCGAGTCAGGATAGACAGTCGAGAGCGCCGCTACCGTGCTCACCAGCATGGCCATGGGATGGGCGTTGTAGCGGAAGTTCTCCATGAACTTGCGGGTGGTTTCGTGGAGCATGGTGTGATGCGTGATCTCATACACCCAATCCTTGAGCTGGCTGGCCGTGGGCAATTCGCCGAACAGCAGCAGGTAGGTGACTTCCAGGAAAGTGCAGTGTTCGGCCAGGACCTCGATGGGATAGCCCCGGTAGCGTAGAATGCCCCGCTCGCCGTCGATGAAGGTGATGGAACTTCGGCAGGAGGCGGTATTCATAAAGGCCGGATCGTAACTCATCAATCCGAAGTCTTCGGGGTCCGTTTTGATTTTCCGCAAGTCGTTGGCGCGGATGGTCCCGTTTTCGATGGGAAGCGTGTACGTCTGGCCGGTGCGGTTATCGGTGAGCGTAAGAGTGTTCTGCGGCATCGGAGATCTCCTGGAAGGCAATCGCGGGCAAACGGCAGCAAGCCCGGCTTTCCGGGGCCGCCGCACGGCGAGAAACGCGGCCCGGCGGGCAAACCTGCCTAACCCATAATCTCACCAAAGGTAGAGACGTGGGAACATAAACGCGGTGAGCTAGATCACAATCGGGCGTTTATTTTGGTCCGGGCGCGATGCCGCCCCGCAGGCGGCGTGGGCCGGCTCAGGCGTGGGCCACCGCACTGAGCAACACTATCAGCAGTCCCACCAGGACGGGGCGAGGCAGGTGGCGCACTAACTTGTACACTAGGTACGTCATCGATTCGACCTCCGCGCGGGAGCCCGCGAAAGGAATCGGCTGGCTCAGGCAGGCCGTAGCGTCTTTCGACTGTTGGCCATCTGCCGAGCACAGGCGTGGGTTTATTGAACGGCCGAATTGTAGGCAAAACAGGCATGGAGGGCAAGCGGAAAAATAGGGCGGCTGAGGGCAGCGGCGCGGGTGTGGCTCAAGCCACGGTTTTCCCCCTAAGGCACGGATGAGTTTGCACTTGCGGTCCGCTTTCGATAGAGTTTTGACCACAATCACTTTCTACCCGGAGGCATGTTATGCGTTTCCGAGCTTTGTTGTGTCTGGTCGCAGTTCTCCTATTCCTCACGCTGGCTTGCTCCAGCAAGCCCGGCGAATCGGCCGCCAACCCTGCTGATCAAAACGCGGCCTCCTCGACCGCCGGAGGTGGCGCAGCCAACAAGGCGGAAGCGAAGCGCACCGAGACGGTTGTAGTGCCGGTGGGGACCACGCTGACGGTACGACTGGGCGAGTCGGTGGGATCGAAAATCAGCAGCGCGGGCCAGTCCTTCAGCGCGACGCTGGCTTCCCCGGTGGAAGTGGAAGGGAAGACGGTGATCCCGGCGGGCTCCGCTGCCCGTGGAACGGTGGTCGACGCCAAGCCTCTGGGCAGGTTTAAGGGCGGCGCGGTACTACAGATCCGGCTGAATTCGATTACCGTGAACGGGTCAGAGCATTCGATTGAGACCTCGGCGCTCACTCGCACCGAAAAAGGCAAAGGCAAGCGGACTGCCGTTATCGCGGGCGGTGGCGCCGCGGTCGGGGCACTGATCGGCGGCCTGGCGGGCGGCGGCAAGGGCGCTGCCATTGGAGCCCTCGCGGGCGGCGGAGCGGGCGGCGCAGGAGCTGCGTTCACCGGCAACAAAGAAATCGTTCTTCCAGCGGAATCAGCGGTCAGCTTCAAGCTGGAGGCTCCGCTGGAAGTAAAAGAAAAGTAGGTCAAAGAACCTGTGCTTGGGGGACGCAGGGAGCTGCGTCCCTCCGATCATTTCCTGCTCTCAGCAAGACTCGCCGGCGACCTATATGGACTTCTCCCGCTTTTTGGCCATCAGCTTTGACTGCTACGGCACGCTGATTGACTGGGAAGCGGGAATCCTTCCCATTCTTCACGCTCTTCTCGGCAATCACGGCCAGACCCAGCCGGACGCTGACATTCTCGAACTCTACGGTGAACTGGAGGCGAAGGCGGAGAGCGGGCCGTACAAGAGCTACCGGGCGGTGCTGGAGGACGTTGTCCGCGGGTTCGCAGAGCGGTTCGGCTTCCACCCAAGCGCTGCCGAAACTCGCGCACTGCACGAGTCGATCCCTTCCTGGCCACCGTTTCCTGATACCGTCGCTGCTCTCCAACGGCTGGGAAAGCGCTACAAGCTGGCCGTGATCTCGAACATTGATGACGATCTGTTTGCCGAGACGCGGAAGCTTCTAGGCGTCGAGTTCGAAGCCGTGATCACGGCGCAGCAGGCTCGGAGCTACAAGCCCTCGACTCATAATTTTCAGCTGGCGCTCGGAACGCTCGGCATTTCACCGGATCGGCTGCTGCACGCCGCCCAGAGTATCTATCACGATGTCATTCCCGCCCAGTCGCTCGGCATCAGCACAGTGTGGGTCAACCGCAGGTCGGCGCGGCCGGGGGTGGGTGCGGTGCGGGCGGCGGCAGGGCGGCCTGACCTCAAGGTGCCTGACCTGGCGACGCTCGCCGCGCTCACTTCGAAAGAGTGATTCTTCAGGAAATCGCTACATCGATAAGGGTGGGTTCAGGATTTTCTTCTGGATGGCGGCGGTCACGAGCTGCGCCTTGTTGTGTATGTCGAGCTTGCGCATGAGATTGAACTTGTGCGCCTCGACGGTCTTGACGCTGACACCGAGCTGGCCGGCGGCCTGGCGGACCGTGTGCCCCTCTGCCAGCAACTTCATCACCTCGCGCTCGCGCGGGGTGAGTGTGGTCCGGCGCGTGCGTGCGCGCGCCGCCGGGTTCTCCAGGATCGGATCGCCAACCAGCTTGCTCAGCAGCCCTGGGCTTAGGCAGCGTTCGCCGCGGTAAACACCGCGCAGGGCCTGAAGCAGAGCCGGGAGGGGCGTGTCTTTCAGCAGGTAGCCGCTTGCGCCCGAGCGCAATGCCTCGAGGACGTACTCCCGGTCTTCGTGCATGGTGAAATAGACGATGCGCGTGCCGGTACAGTGTTCCTGAATCAGCTGGCCTGCCTTGAATGCCGAAACGCCCGGCATGCCGATGTCGAGCAGGACCAGGTCAGGACGATGCTCCAGAACCAGTTTTAGGGCATCGCCCGCATCCGCCGCCTCGCCCACCACGGCGAAATCCGCCTGCTCTTCCAGAAGACGACGGATGCCGTGGCGTACGATGGCATGATCGTCGGCAATCACGCAGCGGACGCGCGGGGCGGAGTCGCGAAGCTGGGCACTCCTCGTGGGAGACACGGCCAAACTCCTCAGACGCAGACAGGACGAAGCGGGCGCGGTATCAACGGCTGCTGGAAGGGCTGTTCGGCTGCTTCCAGCCAAAACGAGGCTCTATTGTACTCGTTCCCGGCATATCGGGTGCAAACGCGAAGGGGAAGTAGAACCCTTCCTCTTCATTTACAATGCGAATTTCCATGTTGCGCTATTTCACAGCGGGGGAATCCCACGGCGAGGCGCTGGTAGCGTTTCTTTCCGGCTTGCCCGCCGGCTTGGCAGTGGATCAGGCGTTTCTGGATCGCGAGCTGTGGCGGCGGCAGCAGGGGTATGGCCGGGGCGGGCGGATGAAGATCGAAAGCGACCGCGCGCATATCGTCTCCGGCGTGCGCCACGGCAAGACGATCGGCGCGCCGATCGCGGTGCTGATCGAAAACCGCGACTGGCAGAACTGGAAGGAGTCGCTGCCGGTGGAGGCGGGTGATCCGGAGAAACACAAACGCGTCGCTTCGCCGCGTCCGGGCCACGCGGATCTGGCCGGCGCCTTGAAGTACGATTTCGCCGAAGCGCGGTATGTGCTGGAGCGGTCTTCGGCCCGGGAAACAGCGGCACGGGTGGCACTCGGGGCGCTCGCGAAGCTGTTTCTGCAGGAGCTAGGTATCGAGGTTCTGAGCCACGTGATCGCGGTCGGTTCGGTCTCCCTGGGCGACCGCGAGATCGCGTGGGAGCAAATCGAAGCGCTTTCGCACAAGGACGAAGTGCTGCTAAGCTGTGCCGACCCGGATGCCGAGCAGCGCATGAAGGAAGAAGTGGACAAGGTGCTGCGCACAGGAGATTCAGTGGGCGGCGTGTTTGAGGTCGTGGCCCACAACGTTCCGCCGGGCTTGGGGACATATGCGCAGTGGGACGAGCGTTTGGATGCGTTGCTAGCGGCGGCCGTCATGTCGGTCCAGGCAGTGAAGGCAGTGGAGATCGGAACCGGCGTGCAGGCCGCGTTTGCGCCGGGGTCGGCCGTGCATGATGAAATCGGCTATCGGAGCAAATCGGGATTTGCCGGTTTCACCCGCACGCACAACAACGCCGGTGGCGTGGAGGGCGGCGTCTCGAATGGGCAAGACATCCGGGTTCGTGGGTATTTGAAGCCGATCTCCACGCTGCGGCGGCCGCTGGCCTCCGTAGATTTTGCGACGCGTGAGCCGGTCAAGGCGGCGTACGAACGCTCAGACGTGTGCGTGGTGCCGGCGGCGGGCGTGGCTGCCGAAGCTATGGTTGCGCTGACTCTCGCCCGCTGCGCGCTGGAGAAGTTCGGCGGCGATTCAATGAAAGAAACACTGCGCAATTTTCGCGGCTATCTCGAGCAATTGAAGAGCTACTGATTCGCGGCCATGATCTACAAAATCGTGAAATTTGGCGATCCGGTTCTGGAGAGGCCGGCTGAACCGGTGACCCGGTTCGACGACGAACTTCAGAAGCTCGTGGAAGACATGTTTGAGTCGATGTATGCGGCCCGTGGCGTTGGCTTGGCGGCTCCGCAGATCGGGATTTCGAAGCGGGTCGCGGTGGTGGATGTGACTTTCAAAGAAGATCCGAAGGCTAAGCTGGTCTTGATCAATCCGGAAATCGTCCACAAGGAAGGACGCCTGCGCGCCAGTGAGGGCTGCCTGAGCATTCCTGAGTTTCGCGAAGAGGTGACACGCGCACAGAAAGTCACGGTGCGCGCGCAGGACCTGAACGGCAAGTTTTTCGAGCACACCGGCGAGGATCTGCTGGCGCGCGCGTTTCTGCACGAGACCGATCACCTGAATGGGAAGCTGTATATCGCGCACATCAGCGCGCTCAAGCGCGACCTGATCAGGCGGCGGATTCGGAAGCTGGTGAAGGCGGGAGAATGGTGAGGGGGCTACGAGCTAATGTAGAGACGCAGCTTGCTGCGTCTCCCTGATACGCGTGAGACGCTGCAAGCAGCGTTTCTGCAGGAATCTTTCCTGAGACCTGACACCTAACACCTGAGACCTGCGCCTATGATTCTGGTTTTCTGCGGCACACCGCGCTTCGCGGTCCCGACGCTGGAGAAGTTAGTTGGGGCGGGGCATGCTGTGCCGCTGGTGGTCACGCAGCCCGACCGCCCTCGCGGGCGCGGGATGGAAGCTGCTGTGTCTCCCGTGAAAGACGCGGCCGGGCGCCTAGGCCTTCCTGTTGTGCAGCCCGACAAGATTAGAGAAAATGAAGAGTTCAGGACACAACTCGCAACGATCAAGCCTGACGCCATCATCGTGGTTGGTTATGGCCGCCTGATCCCGCAATGGATGATCGATCTTCCCCGCTTCGGCAATCTCAACCTGCATGCGTCGCTGTTGCCGAAATATCGCGGGGCCGCACCCATTCAGTGGGCGATCGCGAACGGAGAATCGATCACCGGCGTGACCACCATGCGCATCGATTCCGGCCTGGATACGGGAGATATTCTGCTGCAGCGCGAGTTGCCGATTGCGCCTGAGGACACGGCCGAGACACTGGGGCCGAAACTGGCAGCCATCGGTTCGGAGTTGATGGTCGAGACTCTGCGCGGGCTTGAAGACGGGCAGGTTCATCCCATTCCGCAGGATCATTCCCAAGCGACTCTTGCACCTATTCTGGCGAAAGAAGATGGCCGCATCGACTTTCATCGCCCAGCCAAGGAAATTTTCAACCGGCTGCGCGGGTTTCAACCCTGGCCGGGGGCCTACACGCTGTTGCGGGGCCGAACCCTACACCTGCACTGGGCACGACCGGCGGAACACGACCAGTTGGCGGTGGGCGAGCTTGCGATCGAAGGCAGGCGCCTTCTGGCCGGATGCGGAGAAGGCACGGCGATGGAGCTGCTCGAGGTTCAAGTGGAAGGGAAGCGCCGCATGACGGCGCGCGATTTCATCAACGGTTACCGTCCAAAGCCCGGCGAGAAGCTGGGACAGTAAACTCAATGCCGGTTTCACCCGCTCGCTCCGCTGCGTTCGAGATTCTGCTGAAAGTGGAGCGCGAGCAGTCGTACGCCTCGGAGTTGCTTCACTCGGCGCGCTTCCGAAAACTCTCGGCTTCGGATCACGGGCTGGCCACTGAGCTGGCGCTGGGCGTGCTGCGCTGGCGCTCGGTGCTCGACCGGAAGCTGGCTGGGGCTTCGTCCCAGAAGCTGGAGCGGTTGGATGTTGAGGTCTTGACCGCGTTGCGTTTGGGCATTTACCAGTTGCAGTTCCTGTCACGAGTTCCGGCGCGCGCGGCGATCTTCGAGAGTGTGGAGATGGCGAAAGCGGCGCGCAAGCGGTCGGCGGCCGCGTTCGTGAATGCAGTTCTGAGAAGGGTGAGCCGCGGCAAAGCCTATGATGCCTTCGAAGAATTGCAGCACTCAGAAGATGCGGTAAGCCTAGCCGCGAGTTCGGCGCATCCTGCATGGCTGGTGGAACGATGGGTGGAGCGCTACGGCCTCGCGGCGGCGCGGCAGATCTGTCTGCACAACCAGACTGTCCCGGTAACCGCGATTCGAGCAGACGACGATCGGGCGGCAGGGAGTTTGACTGAGGAAGGTGTTCTCCTTTCGCCGGGGTTGCTGCTGGCAACTGCGCGGCGCGTCGAATCGGGCGACGTGACGAAAACGCGAGCCTACCGCGAGGGTCGCGTCTCCATCCAGGATGAAGCGTCGCAACTCGTGGCTCTGCTGGTCGGCCAGGGAGAGAGAATCCTCGATTGTTGCGCCGCGCCGGGAAGCAAGACCTCGCTGCTCGCGAAGCGGAACCCGGAAGCGCAGGTTTTTGCCGTCGAGCTCCATCCCCACCGGGCGCGCTTGCTGCGCTGGCTTGCTCTTCGGCCAAATATCCAAGTGCTCGCGGCCGACGCCCGAACCCTGCCATTCACGTGCAAGTTCGATCGGATTTTGGCCGACGTTCCCTGTTCCGGAACGGGCACTCTGGCCCGCGGCCCGGAGATCAAATGGCGGCTCACGCCGAACGACCTCGGTGATCTTCAGTCGCGACAAGTGGCAATTCTGAGATCAGCGCTTGATCAGCTTGCCACGGGCGGGCGGCTCGTCTATTCCACCTGCTCGCTGGAGCGCGAGGAAAATGAAGCCGTGGTGGAAGCCGCTTTGAGCGGTCCTTCCGGATGCGGGCTTGTCGATTGCCGGAAAGAACTGGAGCGGCTGCGGGATTCGGGCGAACTCTTGTGGAAGAATCTCGAGTCACTGCTCAACGGTCCCTACCTGCAGATTGTGCCGGGCGTACATCCCTGCGACGGCTTCTTTGCCGCGATTGTAGAGCGCCGTGCATGACCAGTGCCGGGTCATGTCATGATGATTCATGCGACGGACGAAGAAAACACCCGCTCAAAGGGTGTATGCAAGCTTCAGTCGACCCTCCAGGACTTCGTCACCCTGCCACCAAACCCGGCGCTGAAGGCGCCGGGCTATCATCAGAAGTCCCTCCGGGACTCGTTTCTGCGTGGTTGGTCCACTGCTACCGCACTTCGAAATTCACTGTGCTGCCGGCGACAACCTTTTGTCCGGGGGCCGGGTTCTGCGAAACGATCAGGCTGGCAGGCCCAGGTTCGGTCGCTGGCGCGGGCGCGGCTGGCGCTCCTTGTGCATCGGCCGGCGGCGGAGCAGCGACACTGACCGTGCCCACCTTAATGCCCACATCCTGCAGCGCCACCGTCGCGCTGCCTAGTGGCTGCCCGACGAAATCCGGCATGACGTAAACCGCCGCCGGCGGCCCGCCGTTCACCAGCAGACTGATCTTCGGAACCGACACGTCACTGGCGTTTGCAGGAGGGCTCTGCGAAACAACCTGGTCGGCGGGCGCGTCCGGCAGGTTGATCTGGGCCAAGGATCCGAGGTCCAGGCCCCGGCGCCGGATGTTCAATTCCGCCACGCGCTCACTTTGGCCGGTCACGTCGGGAATGGCGACGCGTTGCGGACCCAGGCTCTGCCCAACGCGGATCACCCAGCCCCGGCGCACTTCCGTTCCCGGCTCGGGAACCTGGGTCATGATCCTCCCCTCGGGAATGTCGGGACTGTAGAATTGCCGCTCCACCACGACCTGCAGGCCCGAATCGGTGACTGCGCGCTCCGCTTCCAGTGGAGTCATCCCTACCAGCTTGGGGACGGTGACCTCGCGCCCATGGATGGCAAAGCGCATGGCCGTGAGCGCCGAGACGAGCGCCACGGTCACGAGCACCAACACTAGCAGCAGCAGGCGGAAGAATTGCCGGAATCTCCGCAACGTGACAGTCTTCTCGACCTCGACCACGTCGTTCCCTGACGACGCGGTGGGATCAGTTGGTTCCTCGCGCTGGCGTTCCTGGTCCGGATCCGTCATCGCCCGCCATCATACGCGAAGAAGCGCTACTTGGCCGTCTGATTCCCCCCGCCCCCAGCCAGCTGCGCCTTGCGTACTCCTACCCAATTGTGAATACGCGCGGAGAGCACGTCCATGGGCAACGCCCCCCCTGCGATCACTTCATCGTGAAACCCGCGCAGATCGAACTTGTCGCCGAGCTGGTCCTTGGCGTACTGGCGCAGCTTCAGAATTTCGAGCTGCCCGATCTTGTAGCCAAGCGCCTGCGCCGGCCACGCCATGTAACGATCAGTTTCGCTCTGGACGGTGGGTTCATCGAGCGCGGAGTGCTCGTGGAAGTAATCCACCACCTGCTGACGAGTCCAGTGCTTGTAGTGGAAACCGGTATCGACAACCAGGCGGATAGCCCGCAGCATGTCGTCCTGCAGGTGGCCGTAGTAGCTGTACGGATCCTGGAAGAAGCCGGCCTCTTTTCCGAGGCGCTCGGCGTACAGCGCCCAGCCTTCCGTGTAGGCGGTGTAGTATTCGTGCTGGCGGAAAGGAGGCAGCTCCGGCAGTTCCTGGGCGATCGCAATTTGCATGTGGTGACCGGGAACACCCTCGTGATACGCGGTGGTCTCCACATCCAGCAGACTCCGTCTGGCAAATTCGCCAGTATTGACCATGACGTGTCCCGGACGTGATCCATCTGGCGTCCCGTCGACATACGACGCGCCTGAGGCCTCCTTCTCGCGGTATTCCTCGACCGGCATCACTTCCAGTTTGGCTTTGGGCAGACGGCCAAACATTTCGGGCAGGCGCGCATACATCTGGTCAATGTACTTGCGATAGAGGTCAAGGAGTTCCTGCCGCGAGTGGGCGTGCAGCTTGGGATCAGCGTTGACGGCGGCGTTGAAACTTCTCAGATCTTTGTAGCCGAACTGCCTGGCCACACCCAGCATGCGTTCTTCGATCTCCTTTACCTGGGCCAAGCCGATCTGATGGATTTCTTCCGGCGTCAAGTCCGTCGTCGTGCTTTCTTTCACACGAAACGCATATCGTTCCGGACCATCCGGCAGCGCCCAGACTCCGGGCTCCAGGCGGCCTTTGGGCGCATATTCGTCTTTTACGAACTTGGTGAACTGGACATACGCGGGGATCACGGAATCGCGGATCACCGACACCCCGGCCTCGCGCAGGCGCTTGCGATCGGCTTCCGCAATCGAATCCGGGAACTTGTCGAAGGGCTGGGCAAACGGCGATTGCTCGGGAGGTGTCTTCGCCAGCTTCTCAGATTGAGTGACGACCTGTTCCAGCAAAATCTTCGGCGGCATTAGCTGATCGGCCATGCCCTTGCGCATCTGGACGACGACCTGGTCGAAAAGACGCGGCACCTGCCTCAGGCGTGAAATGTAGTCCTCGTAGTCCTTAACGTTGGTGAAGGAAAGAATGCTGACCAGTTGCGGCAGATCGATGTGAATTCCGCCGAATTGGGAAACGGGCATTTCCCAGGTCTTGAAGCGCGCGCCTTCCAGCGACATCTTCAGATCGCGGACCATCAGCTGCTTGTTCAGGACTTCCTGATCGGGGAAGCCGGTGGTGTCGATGGCCTCGAAGCGGGCGAGAAAGAGACGGGCCTGTTCAAGGTCGTCGTCGATGGCCTTTTGCGAGAAGTCATCGAGCTGGTCGTTGTAGCGCTTATCGCCAAGGATGGAGGCGTAGATCGGACTGGTGCGCATGGTGTATTCCCAGCGCTCGTGGACCAGGTCGTTCAGAGCTTTGCGCCGGGACTCGAGATTTGCGGGTTGATCGGCAGCGGAGAGATTGACCGGCAGCAGCGCGGCAACGGCGAGCAGACAGAAGAGAAATCGCATGGAGACTCCTGGAAACTGTTTTGTTGGGTTTGGGAAGACTGCCACCCAGTGTGCTGTTGGACGAATACGGAGGCCGTTGGTTATCGGTTCCCGGGAAATTTACTTTCGGGCATTGGCGCGTGCGCGTCGTAACCCGCTCTGGACTCCCTCGCGGACGGCCCGCCGGTATCCGGCAGCATCCATGCCCGCCATAGTGGCGGCGGCGATCCCGCCAGGCGTGGCCGCTTCTCGCAGCAGGGATTTGAGGGAAAGCCCACTTTCGCGCCACGCGAGAATCCCATCGGCCAGCGCGTGAGCACTTGCGAGCAGGGCAGTTTTGCGGTTGAGGCCGATCTTCTGCGCTGTCTGGGCAAGAGTCGCAAGCGCGTGATATCCGTGGCTGGACGAGTAGATTACGGTGAAGGCGTCGAACTTGCGTTCCGGGATTTCGACGACCTGGCCGAGGGAAGCGAAGAGATTCCGCACACGCTGCCGGTCGCGTTGCCGCAGATTTCGGGAAAAAGTCAGCGCAGTCAGGCCACGACCGCTGCGGCAAACCGGGCTGGGCATGGCGCGCGTCCAGCGCGCAGGGGTGCCGAGCATCGCGCTCAACCGGCGCAAGGGCACGCCCGCGGCCAGACTCACGAACAGCAGGGGCCGATCCACTTTTCCGATGCTGCGAAGCAGTTCGCTGAGCGAATCCGGCCGCACCGCAACGATCAACAAATCCGCTCGGCGGATGGCGCTGCGCAGATCAGGTTCGATGGCCACGCCGTAGTTCTTCTTCAGGTCGCGCAACCTGGCGGGATCGAGATCGTGGACGACAAACCGGTCTTTGGATTTGGCCTTGGCCTTGTGCAGCCGTAGACCTGCCAAGATGGCGGACGTGATCCGCCCTCCGCCGAGGAAGACGACCGTCATACCAGCTCCGCGCAGACTTCGTCTGCGGCCTGCAGAAGAGCTTCGACATCCTGCTGCGTGTGTGCAGTGGAAATGATCCAGTGCAGGCCGTTGGAAGGCGTCATGTAGATTCCGCGGTCGAGCAGACCATGCACAA
>Ga0335070_10004554_pt1 | contig 16220 bp, 13 predicted proteins | sample Lox_Sample_13_FD_206722 | JGI IMG/M metagenome (GOLD analysis project Ga0335070, IMG submission 206722) | Soil microbial communities from Loxahatchee National Wildlife Refuge, Florida, United States - Lox_Sample_1.3 | ecosystem: Environmental > Terrestrial > Soil > Wetlands | place: USA... | reverse complement strand
TAGTTTTCGCTCAGCACAGTCACCAGGGGCACGACGTGCTGACGGAGCCCGCTGGAACCCAAGAGAAGTCTTTCGAGCAACTCATGGACAAGGCGATGATGGCGATGGACAGCGGCATGAAAGCTGCCCCCATGACGGGCGATCCCGACCATGACTTTGCAGCCATGATGATTCCTCACCACCAGGGGGCTATTGACATGGCCAGGGCGGAGTTACTTTACGGCAAGGATCCCGTTCTGCGGCGACTCGCCCAGGAAATAATCGTAGACCAGGAGCAGGAAATCGAGGTAATGCGCACGCGTTTGAAAAAGTTCAGGACCCGGTAAGAAACCCAAGATATGAACCAAGGAGGTGTATTATGTCTTTTCGTGTCCACCAAAAGATAGTAACGCTCGCATTTGGCTTGCTGCTGGCAGGATCTGCAAACGCGGGCCAGGTGCCCGGCCGCGGCAGCGCGCCGGACATTCCGATCTCTTCACATGACCGTGTTTATCTTTCGGACCAGACATCGAACACGGTCTCGGTAGTCGATCCGGCCACTGACAAACTACTGGGGGTAATACGCCTGGGTGACCCCGCGCCAGGCAACCTGAGCCCGCTCTACAAGGGCCAGCTCCTTGTCCACGGCATGGGGTTCTCGCCGGATCATCGCACGCTCGTTGTGGTCTCGGTCGGTTCCAACTCGGTGGCTCTCATCGATACGCAGACCAATCGCGTCAAGCACATCGCCTATGTAGGGCGCGCCCCCCACGAAGCTTTTTTCACGCCCGATGGGAAGGAAGTCTGGGTCACGGTACGCGGAGAGGACTTCGTTCAGGTGCTCGACGGCAAGACCTATCGACCCACGAGGCGCATCCAGGCGCCCAACGGCCCCGGAATGACAATCTTCTCCCCCGACGGCAAATATGGCTACGTCTGTTCGAGCTTCACGCCAGAAACAGTCGTGATCGATACCAAGACCCACAAGATCGTTGGCCGGGTGAAACAGGCCTCGCCTTTCTGTCCGGACATCGCCGCTACCCCTGACGGCAGGCAGGTGTGGTTTACGCTCAAGGACGTAGGGAAAGTCCAAGTATTCAGTGCAAAGCCACCCTTCGCTACGATAGCGGTTCTTGACACGGGACCCATCACCAACCATGTTAATATTGTGCGGAACGCCAATGGTCAATTCGCTTACGTCACCGTGGGTGGTCTCAACGAGATCAAGGTCTTTACTGCTACCGATAACCCGGGGCTCGTCGCCACTATTCCGACGGGCGAACTGCCCCACGGGCTCTGGCCCTCAGGCGACGGGACGCGGATCTACGTCGGTCTTGAGAACGCCGACGCGGTGACAGCGATCGATACCTTGAGCAACAAGGTTGTTGCTACAATAAGTTCCGGCCAGTCGCCTCAGGGGATGGTCTATATCCCTAACGCGGTTCCCAGCGGTGAGGGCACAGAGAACCTCTCGCCCATCGGCGCCTCCGGTGAAGCAGTTCATCTGACCCTTGTCGCAGTAGGGACCGGAAAAGTGCAGACCACCGTGGCGGTGAATAACCAGGGTCTGGTCGACTTGCTTGAGGCAGCGGTCATCGGCCTCGAAGCGAAAAAGCCCTATTTACTGGCGCTCGCCAACAATGCCGACGGATCGGGCCCTCTTGAGCCATTAGCGAAATTCATGACAAATCCGGCCGGAGCGCAAATCGTGATCACGGTTGGACCTCTACGCAGAGTGGTGAAAGGCGCTGAGGATGTTCCGCGCCGTTACTTGGTGATCGCCCCTTTGATCGAAGACAAACCTGGTGCTCCGGTCCAGGTGCAGCGGTGAAATGCATCAGGATGCAGAAAAGACCTCTCCTCGAAATAACACCTCCTCAGACATAGCAGTCAAATTAGCCCCCGAGCATGTGCGGTACTGAAGAGGGCTGAAGTTACAAAAGAGATAACAATGAGGTCATTCAGCCCCCTCCACGTGCCAATGCCTATGCAGCTACCAAACTCGGAGCCTTGATGAACGCGAACAGGTCCTTATTTATGAGCTCCTTATGGGTCGAACACATGCCGTGAGGCAAGCCCGGATAGACCTTCAACTCCGAGTCCCTGACGAGCTTAGACGAGATCAACGCGGAATCGGCAATCGGCACGATCTGGTCGTCGTCGCCGTGCATGATGAGCGTCGGCACGTCAATCTTCTTCAGATCCTCGGTAAAGTCCGTCTCGGAGAAGGCCTTGATGCAGTCGTAGACCGCTTTAAAACCGGCCATCATTCCCTGGAGCCAGAATGAGTCCCGCAAACCTTGTGAAACCTTCGCGCCCTCCCTGTTAAAGCCATAGAAAGGCATGGTCAGCTCCTTAAAGAATTGTGAGCGATCGGAGAGCACGCTGGCCCGGATTTGGTCGAAGACCTCTATCGGCAGGCCACCGGGATTAGACGCGGTCTTCAGCATCAACGGCGGCACCGCGCCGATTAACACTGCCTTGGCCACGCGCTTCGTTCCATGGCGACTGATATAGCGGACGACTTCGCCACCTCCAGTGGAATGGCCAATGTGGATTACGTCCCTAAGGTCGAGCGCCTCTACAAGCGCCGCGAGATCATCGGCATAAGTGTCCATATCGTTGCCGTTCCACGGCTCGCTTGATCTCCCGTGGCCCCGACGGTCATGGGCGATGCAGCGATATCCGCGAGAAGCAAGGAAAATCATCTGATCTTCCCAGGCATCCGCACTAAGTGGCCACCCGTGGCTGAACACTACGGGTTGCCCTTCTCCCCAGTCCTTATAATAAATATTTATAGGTTGACCCTTTTCTGTACCGACAGTGATGTAGCTCATTTGAACCTCCCTTTCCTTCTCATGCCCCAATGCGGCAATTATTCTCAAACAATCAAGGATAAGGGCGAACTCACCGAAGTTCTTTTCTTCGGCAGCTCGGCCGTCTTAACTCTGTTGTAATGTCCGCCGCTTTCCGCCCCTCTTCACACAGGGTTTTGCTTTGACGGACTCCCTCTTCGATTAAAAAATACCAAAATGGTCCTGTTTAGTCAATTCAATATTTTTAATCGACTTTATAAGACTGACAAATAGACCTCAATTCTCTAACATGCACCACGACATGAAGTCTGGAAGGCGGTTCAATGAAGGTAATGACACATTCGGAGAACTTGATTTGCAGATCGCTTTTCTTTCCGCCGAAGGGGGGTGCTGTTCATGGTTCAGGGAAGAAAAGCTCGATGACAGAAGCTTTTCAAGCTTATTAATCTTCTGAACGAAGCGCTCTCCACAAAAATACATTTTGGCCGACTCAGGGTTGACAGCTCCTCAAAACAGTGGTATTGGAAAGGTAGATAGGGTAAATAAAGCGAAGAGTGTCTCACCAGCGGTAAACTTGCTCTTCTCAGACTCAAAGACCGACACGTTCGCGCCCAACAAGACCGGCGTCGTCTATTGCTGGTACGCGTGCCATACGATCGTAAAGGGAAAAGACTACATTTTCACGGCGTACGGGAAGAGGTGAACGGGGATGCCCTTTTGGAGCTGTTCGTGACGAGTAAGACTGCGCAGTCACCGGTCCAAGAGCGACAAACAATGAGATTGAATCGAGAAAGGAAACATCGATGAATGCTTCATCCAGATTTCGCAGGGTTAATGTTTCCATGGCTGCCACAAGTGTTGTGATGCTGTTACTATTGCTTTTACCACCCGGACCCGTGTTCGCACGTGACGCACTTCCCTCAGGAATCATGGAGCACGACGCCGAAGTCGATGGCGTGCGGCTGCACTACCTGCGCGCGGGTCACGGACCGACAGTGGTCCTGCTGCATGGCTACACGCAAACCTCGCGCATGTGGGAACCCCTCATCCCGCTTTTAGCGGAGAAATTTACGGTGATCGCACCGGACCTGCCGGGGATAGGTGATTCAGAGATTCCAACTGGTGGACTTGATATGAAAACCGCTGCCATCCGTATCCACGCTCTTGTCAAATCACTCAATGTCGGAAAAGTGCGCGTTGTCGGACACGACATTGGACTGATGGTCGCCTATGCTTACGCCGCTCAGTTTCCTGCTGAAACAGAAAAGCTCGCGCTGATGGACGCCTTTCTGCCGGGCGTGGAAGGATGGGAGACCGTATACAACAACCCCGGCATATGGCACTTTCGCTTCAACGGCCCCACTCCGGAAGCCTTAGTACAGGGACGCGAGCGGATTTATTTTGAGCACTTCTGGAACGATTTCGCCGCAGACAAGACACGTGCGATTCCGGAAGCCGATCGCGCGGCCTACACTGCCGCCTACGCGAGACCAGGGCGAATGCATGCGGGCTGGGCGTATTTTGTATCATTCCCCCAGGCCGCCCTGGATTTTGCTGAACTTTCCCGGACAAAGCTATCGATGCCCGTGTTGTCGATCGGCGGGGAAAAGGCAAACGGACAGCTCCTCGGGCAGCAGGCAAGGATTGTGGCTTCCAACGCAACGGTGTTTGTCCTCAAAGACATCGGCCATTGGGTGCTTGAAGAAAATCCGAAAGAGACAATCGATGCGCTGATGAGTTTTCTGTGATAAATGATAACACTCCCGGTCAAACGGAAAGGAGAATTATGAACACACAGGCAACCACAATAACAAAATCGCAGCAAGAAACACGAAAGGAGACATTATGAACAACTCTATCTTTGTGCCCGACGGTAAAAACGCGATTCACGACGGGATCGAGCACGATCCCGGCGGCGGCAAGGCGCTGCTGGATCCGACTGATACACTGTTTTTGCTGCTGGATCATCAGTCGGGTTTGTTCCAAAACGTGAAAGACATCACCGTGGCCCAGTTGCGCGCCAATACCACGGCTCTAGCGAAACTAGCGACGCTGCATCAGATTCCCGTCATCACGACGGCTTCAGTTCCGGACGGCCCGAACGGTCCGCTCATGCCGGAAATTCAGGAAACCGCGCCTCATGCGGTCTACGTGCCGCGCAAAGGAGAGGTCAATGCCTGGGACAACGCGCTGTTCGTCAAGACGGTGCGCGAAACGGGTAAGAAAACATTGATCATCGCCGGCGTGTGGACCAGCGTCTGCGTCATGTTTCCGGCTCTGGATGCGAAAGCAGCGGGCTTCAAAGTCTACGCTGTGATGGATGCTTCAGGCGACCCGAGCGAAATGACATCGAGAACGACCCTCGCACGCTTCACGCAGGCCGGCGTAATTCCTACCAGCACCAATGCCGTCATTTGTGAAGTGCATCGCACCTGGAACCGTCCGGACGCTGCCCAGCTCGCAGAGCTTTACACGATGGTGTCGCCCAATTACCGTGCGGTGATGGAGAGCTACCAAAGAGCGCAGGAAGTCGCCAAGAAAGAAAAAAAGTAGGAGTTTCTGATCGGGCGAAGAAGACTCAGAAGAAGGAAGGGCCAGGGCATTTGCTGCTGCCGCTCTTGGGCCCCGGCGCTTACGGCCAAAGCGGATAGGAACTCAGAGAGGGAGGCGGTGTATGAATAACCGCACTTCGGCGGAGAAACCAGCAGAGCCCGTCGCTGTCCTGACACTGCGCACGGTCAAGCCGGGATTGGAAGAGAGATTCGAGGCGGAGTTGCATGATTTCATCTCCCGATCGCTTGAGACCGAAGGTCAACTGGGTGTGAGTGTCATGCGTCCGGTTAACGGGAGCGGGTCGCGTGAGTACGGTATTTTGCGCAGGTTTATGAACAAGACCTACCGTGACCGTTTTTATGAATCGCCCCTTTTCCACCAGTGGGAAACTGCGGTTGCACCGCTTACAGAAGGGGAGCCTAAACGTCAGAAATTAACCGGTCTCGAAACATGGTTCGTCAGTCCGGGTCAGCGGGCAGTGATTCCGCCGCCGCCATGGAAGATGGCTATTGTCACAGCTCTTGCTGTTTGGCCGGTCAGCATATTGGTCCCGTGGTTGCTCAATCCTTTCATAAGCAACCTGCCTTTTTCACTGCAAGCACTTCTTATTGCAGTGGGTATAGTAATTCTTCTTACTTGGGCGGTTATGCCAGTGCTGGTAAGAATTCTCAAGCCGTGGCTTTAATCGCCTCTAAAGGAGGCTACCAAAATGAATACACCTGAATTGATCTTGCACAACGGGGCCATCAGCACCCTCGTCGACGGAAAGCGGCAAGTTTCAGCCGTTTCTGTAGCCCAAGGACAGATAGTGGCTGTAGGCGGTGAAGAGCTTCTTAAGACAGCGGGCAAATCAACGCAGCGGATTGACCTTAAAGGGCGGCGTGCGATTCCCGGCCTGAACGATTCACACATCCACGTTATCAGGGGCGGGCTGAACTACAATATGGAACTCCGGTGGGATGGAGTGCCGTCGCTCGCCGATGCCCTTGGGATGCTTCGGGAACAGGCTCGGCGCACACCGCCTCCGCAGTGGGTGAGGGTGATCGGCGGTTGGACGGAGTTTCAGTTTGCCGAGCGTCGCATGCCGACTCTGGAGGAGATTAACAAAGTTGCACCTGACACGCCGGTCTTCGTTTTACATCTTTACGACCGCGCTATTGTCAATGGAGCAGCGCTGCGCGCCATGGGTTATGCCATGGAGACGCCCAACCCGCCGGGCGGAGAGATTCAGCGCGACAATGCGGGGAACTTAACGGGACTCCTCATTGCCAGGCCGAACGCCATGATCCTTTATGCAAGCCTGGCCAAGGGACCCAAGCTTTCTTACGATGATCAGATCAACTCGACGCGTCAGTTCATGCGAGATTTGAACCGCTTGGGGCTTACAAGCACCATTGATGCCGGCGGCGGCTTCCAGAACTACCCTGATGATTACAAGGTGATCAGTGATCTTGCGGCGAAAAGAGAACTCTCTCTGCGCATAGCCTACAACCTCTTCACCCAGCACCCGAAGGGAGAATTTGAGGACTTCTTCAAATGGGTCAAGATGACCTCTCCGGGAAAAGGTGATGACTTTTATCGTATGAATGGAGCAGGTGAGATGCTCGTCTTCTCGGCCGCTGATTTCGAAGACTTCCTGGAGCCACGTCCGGATCTCCTGCCGATCATGGAGCAAGAGCTCACCAAGGTTGTCCGCCTCCTCGCTGAGAACCGCTGGCCCTTCCGTATCCACGCCACGTATGATGAGTCGATCTCTCTTTTCCTCGACGTCTTCGAAGCGGTCAACCGCGACGTTCCCTTCACCGGACTGCGCTGGTTTTTCGACCACGCCGAAACCATAACGCCCCGCAACCTTGAGCGTGTTAAAGCACTCGGTGGCGGCATCGCGGTGCAAGACCGCATGGCTTTCCAGGGGGAATACTTCCAGAGCCGGTACGGGAAATCCGCTGCCGAACATACTCCGCCCATCACGAAGATGCTGGAAATGGGCCTTCCGGTTGGCGCCGGGACTGATGCCACACGTGTTGCCAGCTACAACCCCTGGGTTTCGCTTTATTGGTTGGTGAGTGGAAGGACAGTCGGTGGAGCCTTGCTTTACCCGGAAGCAAACAGGCTGGACCGGACAGAAGCGCTACGCCTTTATACAGTGGGAAGCAGCTGGTTCTCCGGTGAAGAGGGGAAAAAAGGTATGATTGCGCCAGGACAACTTGCCGACATAGCGGTTCTTTCCGCCGACTACTTCACTGTGCCTGAGGAGAGCATCAAGGCTATTGAATCCGTTCTTACCATTGTCGGTGGAAAAGTAGTCTATGGTGCGGAAGAGTTCAGTAATCTTGCGCCACCGCCTCTACCCGTTAGTCCCGACTGGTCGCCGGTCGGAGTTTACGGCGGCTATCACCGACCAGCGCCTCACGGACATGCAGCGGGATCGTGCTGCATTCATCCCACTAAGACGCACGGGCATCCCTCTGTGCTGAGCTCCACGGGAAGACTCTGGCCTCTGGGCTGCGATTGTTTTGCCTTTTGAATAGAGGACATTGCTCGAAGGCAAGACGTTCACGATGACGCGAGGATGAACGTATAGACACAAGTGAAGATGACGAGGGGAGCGAAGGTGAATATAACGAGGCTTCTTCTAAGCTGTATGGGTGTCTTTTTCATATTCATCCTCGCCGTGATCATTCGTCCGGAGGCGGCAGAGGCAGAGGCGGATACGAACTTCACCGCACCAGCCTATTCCTTGAATCGTGCCGACGAAGATTATCGGTATTTGCGCGATCCAGCCAGACGCGTCGAGTTTTGGGACTCCGTCAAATACGTGGCCCTCAATGAATCAGGCAGTTCGTATCTTTCCTTAGGCGGAGAAGCACGGGAAAGGTACGAGTACTTCAGCAATCCCAACTGGGGGGCAGGTCCTCAAGGATCCGGCTACCTTCTCCAGCGCTACTTTCTCCATGCCGACCTCCACATGGGAGAACACCTGAGGCTGTTCACCCAATTACAGAGCAGCCTGGAAAATGGCCGCACAGGGGGACCCCGGCCTACCGACAAGGATGAACTCGACCTGCACCAGGCGTTCCTGGATATAAAGTTCGATTCAGGGGGGGGTAGCTCCTTCCTCCTGCGGTCCGGCAGACAGGAGTTGATTTATGGCTCGCAACGTATCATTTCGGTACGGGAAGGGCCGAACGTGCGCCAAAGTTTCGACGGCTTCCGCGCCATGTTCCGCACGGGGGATGTTGCAGTGGATGCCTTTGCCGCCAGACCTGCGGAAACGAAACGCTACGTGTTCGACGACGGGACGGACAACAGCCGCGGGCTTTGGGGTGTGTACTCAGTGATGCCTCTGTCGATGCTTCCCAAGGGCAACGTTGACTTGTACTATCTTGGCTATCATAATCGAAATGCAAGCTTTAACCAGGGGAGCGCCAGTGAAACCCGCCACTCCGTAGGCGCAAGGCTGTGGCGGACCGCAAAGCCTATCGACTATAATTTCGAATTCATCTACCAGTGGGGGAAATTCGGCAATGGCGATATTCAGGCGTGGACAGCGGCATCCGATACCGGCTACACTTTCGACTCTTTAACGTTTCACCCGCGTCTCGGTCTTAAGGCTGATGTCACGAGCGGCGACAGGGATCCGAACAACCCCGATCTCCAGTCCTTCAACCCACTCTTTCCCAAGGGAGCATACTTTAGCGAAGACGCCTTGATTGGTCCCATCAACCACATCGACCTGAACCCTTCTGTTACACTTCAGTTTACAGGCAGTGTCATGCTCTCAGTCAACTGGGACTTCTTCTGGCGCGAGAGCACACATGACGGACTTTATAATAGCGGTCTCTCACTCGTTAGATCCAGCAAGAACAGCAGCGCCAGCTTTGTCGGGAGCCAGCCGCAGGCTGTGCTGGAATGGGACATTGACCGGCACTTCACCTTCGTTGCCATTTACGCCCACTTTTTTGCCGGCCCCTTTATCAAGGAAACCGGAGCTGGCAAGGATGTGGATTACACGACTGCCTGGTTGGCCTATAGATTCTGACGGGCCGTTGTGCAAGGCTCTGCCGCTGAGAAGGTCAGCACTTTGTGATATTGAGTCATCCATCACGCTGTCGTGATCTCATTCGACGCGGACCTTTGCCGCCCGCATAAATGAAATGAGTAACGGTCGGGCTCTCCGGCCCACTGTGAAAGGCATTCACCCGATCCTGAACGGCGCGGTCCGATATCGTCACTCTCTCATGTTGCCTCATATGCTCAACCCATGATTCTACTACAAATGTTTCAATGTATCGGCTTTGGTCGGCTGTGTCCCTGTAAAGGCCCCATCGGATCGCTCCATCGCGCCGGCGGATTTTCTTTATAGCTTCCATGGCCCCTGCAAAGTCCTCGGCCTGCAAGGGATGAATATGGTATTCGACTGACACCAGAACCGGCCCCTCCTCGGCTTTGGGCTCACGGACAACTCTCGGCGCGGGCCAGTGCAGGGATTGTTCAAGGTTTAGGCCTTCCGCCTCTTTCAGGCGATGGTGTGCTGAGAGCACGAGGCCTGCGACAAGACCGGCAGCCGAGGAAAGAAAGGCGACTGTCAGCCCCAGGCGCCCGGCTACAGTCCCCCAGAGTGCGCTTCCTAACGCCATGCCCCCAAAGAAAACAAGCATGTAGAATGCAAGCGCCCTTCCCCTGACCCATGACGGCACCGAGGCCTGCGCGCTCGTACTGAAGCTCACGAGAAGCGTAAGCCATCCTGCGCCGATAACAAACATGGTAGCGGCAATCAGCCAGGCATTGCGCAGGAACGCAAGCATGAGCAACATGAATGCGAAGAGCACTGTTGCCACGACCACCAACGAGTCGAGTGATGCCTTCCTTTTGACTGCTGGTAAGGCCGCGGCGGCTGTCACAGCTCCGGCCCCGAGCGCTCCGAACAATAACCCATAGCCCGTAGGCCCGAGCTTAAGTTCAAACCGTGCCAGCACCGGGAAAAGAGCCCATATGGCGCTCCCAAAGACGATGAACGCCGCCGAACGGATGAGGACAATGCGGAATGCCGGGGAGTGGCGTACGTAGCGCGCGCCCGCTCGCATTGCCCCAACGGCACGCTCAGCCGGCAGGGCGCTGCCACGCGGCGCTCGATGCCAGCGATAGAGGACTGCCGCAATACCGAGAAAGGAGGCAGCGTTTAACAAAAAAGAAGCGCCTGGCCCTGAGAATGCGACGATCAAACCGCCGAGAGCGGGGCCTACTGCGCGCGCTATATTTACGGCAATGCCGTTTAGAGCTATCGCTGCGGGCAAGTCAGAAGGGCCCACCAGTTCGGGAATTATCGCCATCCATGCCGGCGCGTTCAGTGCAGTTCCCAGGCCGAGGAGGAATGCCAGCAAAAGAAGGGAGGAAGGAGTGGCAGCGCCGGCTATGGTCATCACGCCGAGTATCGACGCCGTGATCAGCATCCAGACCTGTGCAAATATGAGGAGTCTCCTTCTGTCCATGATGTCGGCGAATGCGCCCGCCGGCAGGGCCAGGAGGAAGATCGGAAAGCTGTCCGCCGTCTGAAGGAGTGATATCAGGATGGGGGATTTTGTCAGCGAGGTCATGAGCCACGCCTCTCCAACATCCTGTACCCACGTTCCGACATTCGAGGCGACTGCCGCGATCCAGAGAGAGCGGAAGAGATGTTGCCTGAGAGGACTCCAGGCCGATTGCCTTCCTGGAAGATTATCAGCTGAGGAAGCCTTCACGAAACATCCCCGCAAGGGTTAGGATGACTTTCACTTTTCGCCAAATATCCACCCACTTTTTCGCCTGGCCTAATTCCAGCTTCTCAGAAAATCGTTGCGGCGTCAACTGAGCGCTTTGTATATGATCCTCGCGGCTCATGCCTCCTCATGACCTCAGCCTCGCTCTTTGGACGACTCCCTGCTCACAGCCCTGTGGTGCTTGACAGTCCGAGAATTCATACTATACTTTGTCTATAAGGAGGAGAAAGAGATGAAAAGGAAAATCGTATTTTTTGCGGTGGCGTTTCTGTCCTTGTTGGTTGTCATGTCTGGCGGACTCGCTGCCGAAAAAATGAAATCGGCAGGAACTGCCGGAAACATAATCTTGACTCCCGATGAGTTTTCATGGAAAGACGGCCCCGCATCACTCCCTGAAACCAAAATCGCCGTTTTGGAGGGTGATCCCGGCAAGAAAGGCTTCTTTGTGGTACGCTTCAAACTGCCTGCCGGAACAAAGATACCTCCTCATATACACAAGAACAGAGAACGTGTCACCGTTATCTCGGGAAAATTCAATCTCGCCATGGGAGACAAACCTGAAAACCCGACGATACTGCAGGCTGGCAGTTATTTCTCCCTGCCACCAAAAGTTGTCCACAATGCATGGGTCGATGAGGAGACCGTCCTTCAGATCAGTACAATGGGCCCATGGACGTTTAAAATGGTAGGCAAGGAGACGGAGAAGAAGTATTAGTTTTGAGCTTAATAAGATGATTATTAACAAAGCCACATTCTGAAGCTATTCCGTCATTCCGGCTTGTCCGGAATCATTCTTTGTTTTCAGAAGGATTTCCGACGCGCTTCGCTTGCGGGAATGACAGGTGTGAGCCGTTGCTGGTGACCTCCTTAGCATTGCCGGGGGCAGCGACGTTGATGAATAGTCACCTCGTCATTCGACGCTTTCACTCCGGCTTTTCCCGTACCACTTCGCGTGCGATTTTGTCCTCGCGGAGTCGCAAAAAAACCGGCTGTCTCATGATGCCATCGCCAGTCCAGCCTGAGAAGGCAAGTTCGCAGACCAGTTCCGGCTTTACCCATGTGACCGGGGCATTGGTCTCCGGCTCCACGTGGAAAGGGCATTCTTTTTGGATCAGGGGTCCCATTTTTTCTCGCACTTCTCTAAGAAGCTTGCCGCCGAATCCGCCTCCCGAATGGCCGATGTAAATCAGGTCATCCCCGTCGAATGCGCCTAAGACCAGGCTGCCGAAATATCTTCTGCCCCCTCCCGGTTTCGTGAAGCCCGCGATCACCGCCTCCTGCGTGAGTTGCGTCTTTACCTTCAGCCATTCGCGGCTCCTTCTTCCCATGCGATAGACGCTCTGAGAATGTTTGGCGATGATCCCCTCCAGACCTTTTTCTTTTGCAACATCAAAAAACAAGACGCCCTCTCTGGATACGTGATCGCTGAATCGTATCTTCGAATCGGAGGGGAGGATTTTTTTCAAAAGTTCTTTCCTCCTGAGCAAGGGCAGGCTCGTCAGATCATGTCCCTGAAAGTAGAGGAGATCGAAGACATAGTAGAGCAGATGACCCCCTCCGGATTTCTGGTAATTCTGCAGCGCCTGAAAATCAGGACGTCCCTGACCATCCACGACAACGATTTCGCCGTCCAGGACCGCCTCAAAGGTCAATTTCCGCAGCGACTCCGTAAGGGGAAAAAATTTTTGATTGAACAAGATTCGGTTACGAGAATAGAGAGAGACATTTCCCTCCTTAACTTCGGCAATGGCCCGGTATCCGTCCCATTTTACCTCAAATATCCAATCCGGATGATCAAAGGGGTTTCTTGCCAAGGCAGCGAGCATCGGTCTTATGCCCTGCGGCATCGGTTTAACCGGTGCACCCTTCAGGTCTTCGCTTTTCATCGCCTCCCGAAGACGGATCTGGTTTTCTTTTTTCCGTGAAAGAGATTTCCCCGGTCCGGCTTCGGCAACATCCTCCAGGGTCTTCTTGGATAGGACGGAACGGTTCTCCTCGAGAATGTCTCTGTTCGTAGCATAGCGATCTTTCTTCTTCAAAAGCAGCCACGACTTGTCGTCCCTTCCCGTTTTCACCAGGGCGAATTCCCCCCGAAGCTTTTCGCCATCGAGGACAAACTTCATGTTCCCTGTTCTTAATCCGTCCAGCAGGAGTCTCTCACTTTCTTTTCTATTTTTTGCGGAAGGGTGATGATAAAAGCCTCTGTCCCAGATGATGACTCGTCCTGCGCCGTAATTGCCCTCAGGGATGACACCCTCAAAATCCCTGTATTCGAGCGGATGGTCTTCAACCATCACTGCCAGCCTTTTCACGGAGGGATCCATCGAGGGTCCTCGCGGCACGGCCCAGCTCTTCAGGACCCCTTCCAGTTCGAGCCTGAAGTCATAATGAAACCTTCGGGCCGCATGCTTATGAACAACAAAAATGAGATGAGTCCCCTGAGTGTGCGGGGACAGGCCCGATTCTACGACTTTGCTTCGCTTCGTCCGTAAATCTGGGACAGTCCCCTTGCCGGGCTTAGGTTCGGGCGTCTTCCCGAATTTCCGTTTTGATGCGTATTCCGTTAATTTCATATCATAGGTGAGGGAGCTTCTGTTTCTTTACGAGGACATCTCGAAAAAGATCGCCCTCTTTTTCGGCCACGCGAAGCGCTTCCGGTGCCATGACCCGGAGCCTTTCCGGATCATCCTTACCGACAAATTTCTCGAGTTCCTTCCACGCAAGGGGAAACGAGACGACGGGTTTTTCGAGGGCACGCAAGGAATAAACGCATATCATTGTTTTTGAGGGGTCATTTTGAGACCAGTTGATGAAGACCTTTGCCTTCCGATATTCCTTCGCCATTCTTGCAGTCACGAGATCCGGATAATGCTTCTCCATGATTCCCGCCACGGCTTTTGAAAATTTCTTGGTATCCTCAAAGGTCGTATCATTGCGGTTCAGGGGGACATATACATGGAGTCCTTTCTTGCCCGAGGTTTTCACGTAGCTGCTGAGCCGTAACTCGGAGAGCAGGTCCCGGAGTATCAGCGCGACCCTGCCGCAGTCAAGAATGTCTGCCTCGTCGCCGGGATCAAGATCGAAGACCATGGAATCGGGCGTTTCAGGAGAGGCTGCTCTGGAGAGAGGCACATGGAGCTCAAGAGACGCAAGGTTCTCCACCCACATCAATGACTCGATATCGTTGATGAGGCAGACCCTCATCAGCTCTTTATCGCCGAGATTGATCTCAGCCGTCCTCACCCATTCCGGGCTGTGAGAAGGGCAGCGCTTCTCGTAGAAGAAAGCCTTCGCCACTCCTTCGGGATAGCGCTTTAAGGTCAACGGCCTGTCTTTCAGGTGGGGCAGGATGAATTTTGAAATCCGGCGATAGTATTCAAGAATGTGGGCCTTCGTGAAACCATAGGAGGGATAGAGGTCCTTATCGAGGTTCGATAGGGAGAGTCTCTTCCCGGCAATCTCGAAGACCCTTCGGCTCACCGGCTCTTCTTCACCTTGCCCATGATCTTCTGCAGCGCTGAGACTAGATCGGCCGGGCCTTCTTCTTCCTCTCTCTCCATTTCCGGGGCCTCCACCAGGGCCTTTTCTTTTACCTTCTTCTTCAGAATATCCATAATTTTCGTTCGTCGTTCGTCAGCGTATTTCCTCGGGTCAAAGCCCGCCGTCATCTGCCTGATGCTTTTCTTTATGCGGGTTTTCTCTTCGACGTCGATTCCTCTCTCCTTCGGGGAGATGTCTTCGTCGGGCAGTATTTCGTCGCTGTAATGGAGTGTGATGAGGGCCAGCGCTCCCTCAACACTTCTGATCGCCACGAGATACTCGCGTTCCGCAAGCACGAACTTTGCGAGCCCGGCCTTGTTTGTCCTGTGCATCGCCTCGGCGAGGAGCCGATAAGCCTTTTCGCCCCCTTTGGAAGGGACGAGGTAATAGGGGTGGTCATAATAGATCGGATCCACCTCCTTCATATCGATGAACTCGATAATCTCGATCGTTCGGCTCCGTTCGGGCGATAGCGACTCCAGTTCCTCGTCCGTTATGAGGATATATCGCTCGGGTCCGATCTCGTAACCCCTGATTATCTCATCCGGTGGGACCGCCTTTTCTTCTTCCGGACAGTACATCCTCCTCCGGAGGGGAGAGTAATCCTTGAGGTGGAGCATGCGAAAAGAGACGCGGCCGGGTTCGACAGCCTTCACCAACTGTACAGGAATCGCGACTAGGCTGAAGCTGATTGTCCCGCTCCATATTCCCTGTACAGCCATTTCTTTTTCCCCGCTTGAAGACAGCTTCGATGGGATCCTGGTTTTCAATTCATGCAACCTTCTTTATGCTCGCTTCAAGGGCCTGAAGAAGCTTATCAGGCGCCGTGGGTTTCAGGCGCCTGGGGCGAAGAATTGCAATCTTCTCTCCGCGGGCTTTTCTCTCGATCAGATTTCGCAGCTTCTTCTCATGGTCGTTTTCGAATTTCTGCGGCTGAAAAGACGCGGTCATTTGATTGATTAAATCGCTTCCGATCTTCAGTTCTCTCTCTGACAAAGGAATGTCCCGCAGCCCAAGAGATTTTACAGAAATCACTTCGTCAGCGTACCGCAGGACATTCAGGCGAAGAGTCTTTCCGCTTGTCTGCAGGGCCCCGAGATAGGACCGTTTTCTCATGGTCCATGTGCAGACACCTTCCACATCAGTCTCCGTCAGAGCGCCGGCAAGGGCATTATAAGCTTTTTCATGAATGTCCGGCTCCAGATAGTAGACGCGCTCGAGGAAGACGGGATCGATCTGTCCGGTCTTAACGAACTCGTGGACTTCGATCATCCTGCTGCTTTCGGGAGCGGTCTCTTCGAGTTCTTCCGCATCAACGATGATGTACTTGCCTTCCTCCACTTCAAATCCCTTGGCCTGTTCTTCCACCGGCACCGGTTTCTTTTCATAGGCGCAGACCATCTGCTGGCGCAATTTCATATGATCCCGGCTGTGGAGGAGGTGAAACGCGATCCGCTCCTCCGTGATTGCGGTACGCAGCTTCACAGAAACCGTGACGTCGCCAAAATGGATATGTCCTTTCCAGATCGATCTTCCCGACATTGAAGATCCTCGCAAGCAAGCCTTTATGTAC
>Ga0335070_10004551_pt1 | contig 16225 bp, 19 predicted proteins | sample Lox_Sample_13_FD_206722 | JGI IMG/M metagenome (GOLD analysis project Ga0335070, IMG submission 206722) | Soil microbial communities from Loxahatchee National Wildlife Refuge, Florida, United States - Lox_Sample_1.3 | ecosystem: Environmental > Terrestrial > Soil > Wetlands | place: USA... | reverse complement strand
CGAGAAAATCTGGATTTTCAGCAATTCAATACCGTTATCGGGATTTCGGGTTCTGTCTCTATGCTCTTCGTCCAACGTTGACCCTTCAACCAAACCTGGTTAACTCGGTTCAGCTATAACTTTTCCGCAAAACCAAAAACTGGCTTGAAAAGACTGATAGAAGAAAGCTCGTTTGTCGTTGTTCATCCGGCGGTATGTTTAGTCTTCATGAACTTGTGCTTTTCTTCTTTCTCGCAAAGGGTATGGAAAAGCCAAGTGCAATGCCAATTCCTGCTCCAAGTGCAATGCCTAACGCAAGATTGTCTATTATTAGTCCAAGTGCAACGCCTAGCCCGACTCCTATTGCGAGTCCAATTCCCGTGCCTTCAGTCACATCTTTCTTGGATTCTGACCGCTTGTCTGTAGTCATTTTTGTGCCTCAATCATTAATTAATCATGGAAGATTTAATTCTATTGTGTTGACGGCTCAGCTATAACTTCTCCGCAAAACCGAAAACTGGCTTAAAAAAACTGATAGAAGTGTCTTCTACTCGCCTTTCTCAAACAGCAAATAATGGTTGACGAAGGCAGATGCAGGACCGACACTTCCTGTTGCTTGATAGGTATGCAGACGCCATCCGTTCTTTTGCCATTCCTTAATTGTCCTTCCAACATCCTTATGATGCTTGACTTCCACACATTCATACTCTTTCAACTTAACTATCACCCCTTTCCCGTTTCCACAATTCTGATTAATCAATGTTCATGCTCAACCTATAACTTTGCTGCAAAACCAAAATTGGCTTGAAAACCATGTTCCTAAACCGTTCGACATGGGAGCACGACCTAAACCTGAACGCTAAACGTAATGAACTAATATCGAAAGGGTCATGTTCAAAAAGTAAGTTGCTAAGGTCACAAAGCCCCACTTCTTGTCAAACCTAAAACTATACCCAATAAGTCCCCACAATCCGATGTAATAGAGCAGAACATACGGTCCAGCGATTGATGTGCTACGAAAATCAAATGATAAAAGATAGTCAAGAATTAGGTCAACTACAAAGAACAGAAAAATCGGAATGAGAAGGTAAACTTCCCACTTGTCTCTTTCGTTCTTCTTATTCAAGAAAGCAACATAACCTAGAGCAAAACCCATTACCATGACAACGATGCCTAAAACATATTCCACTTGTGGCAAACCAAAAATCCTTGCTGTAAACAAGATTGTCATTATTAAATTAATGAAGTTCGCTAGGTAGGCAACAATCAAGTCTATTTTTCTGTAATCAGTTTGAGATTTAGAATCTAGTCCCAAACCAAACCTCAAACAAAACAGTCTATCTCGGTTCGGCTATAACTTTTCCGCAAAACCAAAAACTGGCACAGGAGTCGAACTAAGGGTTCAAGAGTTAGCAAAAAAAGGATGGATGAGAAAAACCTATCAAGGTTGATAAGTTTTGAAGACACCTATTTCTCACTTGGGTGCCGTGCAGCCTTTTCTTCACGTTGCCTTCGGAGCGCTCTAGCGTGGGCGTTTATCAAGTCAACATCTTCTTGGCTGGCAAGCACCTCATCCCACAATTCGAGAAACGGCAGAGGGTCGTAACTCGGCGGCTCCTTGAAAAGAAAGCCGTGACAGAGAGGCAGAGGCGCTCCCATCTTCCCGCCTGAAACCAGACCTTGAAAACGTAGCACTTCTAAGGTTCCTTTCACTGCTTCAAGAAATTTTGCAGCTTTCTTTCTGGCTACGCCTTGCAGCTCAATGACCAAGGTCATTTCTTCTTCACTCATACATTTCACCTCCCCCTTCTTCCTAGCTTTCCTGCCCCCCAGATAGTACGCAGGCGCCCTCCTAATCCGAAAAAAGGGATTCTCGTTGGTGGTCAGAGCGCGCGCGCTAAACCGTGGAAGACGCCTCAGAACTAGTGAAAGTGGGATTCGAATACGTTACAGAAATTGAGGATTTCAAGCTCTTCCGCAAACGTAAATAAGTCGGTAGATTTCCTAGGAGTATGGACGATGAGGTCATCGAGGTACGGAGACGCTGTTAGCGAATGATCGCTTTTTCCGCTGCTGAGTCCAAAAACACAGAAAAATCGCTGTTAGCTGAAACCGTATTTTAAGAGAAGGAAAGAGTGCAAAACTTTGGTCTGTGAACAAAGAAAAGGGAAAAGGAGAGAAGGTTAATGTTCTGGTGGTTTGCTGATGTAGGCCCAAACGCTTACTAGTACCAGTGTTAGACAGGCTCCGGCAAACCCCGCCAACAAGTATTGTGCGCTTAGAACCGATGGCAAGACAGTTCCAAGCCAGGGAATCACGTATGTTCCTGCCAAGTCTGCAATCATTCCACCAAAGAATCCTAGAATTGCAACGAAGACGAGAATCTTTAACCTTTCACCCATTTGGTTCACACCTTTTGGATAGGAATTAATTCAAGCCTCTTTTTAGTCTAACTTACATCTTTATGTCTATTCTCGGAAAACCGCTTACGTATCCTTTTAGTTGGAAAATTAAAGCCCAAAACTGTTTCGGCTGGGACATATATCTCCACATATATACGTGCATGTTTTCACCATGTTAACAATGTATAAGATTCTTCCCCGCGACCTTTTGTCTCTGGAGGTAAGTAACTTGTCAGAAAGGTTTAGCAAAAAATGGGAAACAAAGAGAGAAGAGCAACCCTTCACAAACCGTGTCATGGAGGCAGTTAAGCCACCAGGCCCATTGAAGCCCCGCCTAGACTTTGCTGTTCGACGCATTGAACTGCAAGTTCAGAAACTGGATCAAGCCACGGACAGATTCGGCCAAAGGGACAAGACGATATTCGCCAGAATAGTAGACGCATACACCAAGCATGACACTTCGCGAGCGAACGTTTTTGCCAACGAACTGGCTGAAATACGCAAGATGGAGAAGCTCATCATCAACGCAAGGCTTGCACTCGAACAGATCGTGTTAAGATTACGCACTGTATCAGAACTCGGAGACGTAGTGTCAACGTTAGGCCCCGCAGTCGGAGTCTTGAGATCTGTCAGAGCTGGACTCGTAAGCGTTTTCCCTGAAGCAGAGAGCGAACTTGGCGAAATCGGCAACATGCTGAGCGGAATAATGATGGAAGCAGGAACAGGCTCTGGAATGACCTTGAACTTTGACAACGTGAACGAAGATGCAGGCAAAATTCTCACAGAGGCAGCAACAGTCGCAGAACAGAGAGTCAAAGAGAAGTTCCCAGATCTGCCACCAGGAATCCCCGGACTGCCAACAGCTCCAGTGGGCGAAAAATCCTCTACGGAAACTTCGTAAACTAGGAGATGAAAAAGATGTCACAAAACCCCAACCTTTTTCTTTCCGTAGGAAAACCCATCAACGACGAGTACGGACGTGTGATAGGAAAGATAGCCTCTTTTGCAGTTACACCGAGTGGAAAATTTGACAGTGTCTTTATCGCGCTGGGCGATGGAAGATTTCTGAAGCGATGTGTGGATAACGTAAAGTTCGATGGTTCTGAAGTCACCCTCATCTCCAACATAAAGGCTCAAGCAGGCACACTCAACGATCAGATCCCCCTCATCTGGCGCAAGGATCAAGCCCTCAAAGATCTCTCTGAGAAGAAGAAGATATCAAAGGAACTCTATGCAGAGCTGCACAGCAGCTTCGATGGCGTTCTAACTCAGCTCAAGAGCGAAGCGCAAACTCTGAGAGAAGAAATAGAAGACGAAATCGCACAGTGCAACGAAGAGACAAAGGCCCTGAACTATGCTCTGGTCAACCTTGAAATCGAGCACGAAATAGGCAAAGTCGACAACCAGTACTATGAAACCGCTTTCTCACTGATTCAAGAAAACATCAAACGAGTCCACATGAAGAAAACCGACTTGGACCTTACGACCAGCAAGCTTTCCAGCATCCTGCTGGGTGACGCTTCCAGATCTGCTGAACAGACGAAGGGCAAGATATCCGAACCGCCTAAACCGCTTGCGTCGGAGCTTCCAGAACCGCCAGTGGTCGTTTACGTGAAGGAAATCGGAAAAACCGGAATATAGGCTGGAACGAGAGAGTAGCGGGCGGAGGGAAGGATCATAAAAGGATTTTTCCATTCGAGCCCTCCACCTGTTCGTGAAACAGCTGTCAAATCGATACAGGTGCTGAGAGTCCAACAAGGCAGGCTTCAACAGGCGGGTTACAGGCTTAAAGAAAAAGACAGAGTCCTGTTTCAAACGTGCGTTGGAGCTGTCACAGCGAAGAACAAAGATCGTGCGGCAATCTACGCCAACGAAATCGCCGAAATTCGGAAGATCATTGACTTCCTTCACACCGTGGAGCTGGCCATCGAACGGGTAATCCTCAGACTTGAGACCATTAAAGAACTGAGTGACATAGTAATCGATCTCAAACCTGCTCTGAAGCTTCTCCAGAACGTCTCACAAGAACTCTTTCAGTTCTTGCCTGACGTTTCATCCGAACTGGGCAGAGTCAATGACACGATAAGCGAAACGCTCTACTCAGCAAAGATAACAGCCGACGAATCAGTCATTCCCGTAGACCGTAAGACACCAGGCGGCGAAGAAGTGCTAAGCCAAGTCTCAAGCTTTCTGGAACAGAGAATCTCCAAAAACCTGCCCGAACCGCCCGTTACCCAGAAAACCCCGGAGAATGAGCGGGCCACGTTAGAAGAAATGCTTGCGTTGGCGACCGACAGTTCAGAAAAGAAGACCAGCAAAGTCTCTGAAGAATCTGGAAGAGATTCTTCCCAAACCCTCATTTCTTATAAAAAATCCGAAATCAAGGAAATCTCCTTGAAAGTTGAAAACCCTCAGTTGGAGGAGGCCATTCTCGAATACGTCAAGAAGAGCAACGGCCAAATCGATATGGAACGCTGCTCGGTTGATTTGGAAACCTCTAACGAGGATATCGAGAAAGCCCTGGAAAGTCTGGGGTCGAAAGGAAAAATAAAAATTGAATTGAAAACCGGAGAATGAAAGTTATGAGCGCATCTCAAGAGCTTGAGAAGTCTGCAACCACCTTTGCCCTAGAGGCAGTTCGCCTGGATAAACAGGGATCGAAGGGCATGGCAATAACCACGTACCAGAAAGCCATAGAAAGCCTCCTGCAACTCGTCCAACTCTACCCAGAATACAGCCTGAACAAAGTTTACATACAGAGAGCAATCGCCTACCAGGAACGGATCAAGGCGATACAGGGCGCCGTGACTTCGCTTGAACCGAGGCCAGAAGCCCGATGCAACGGCGGGGAAGGAGAAACAAAGACTGAAAGCGGAAAATCAACGTATGAAGAACTCATAGTGATAGAAAAGCCAAACGTGAAATGGGACGGAGTCGTCGGGCTCGACCCCGCCAAGAAAGCCGTGAAAGAAGCCATAGTCTACCCCGTTCAGAGGCCCGACCTGTTCCCGTTGGGCTGGCCTAGAGGTATCTTGTTGTTCGGACCGCCTGGCTGCGGCAAGACGCTGCTAGCCGCCGCGGTTGCAACGGAGATAGACGCCAACTTCGTTTCTATCGACGCTGCATCGGTGATGTCCAAGTGGCTGGGTGAGGCTGAGCAGAACGTGGCCAAACTCTTCGGTTCAGTCAGGAAATCGGCTGTCGAAGGCAAGCCGTCCATAGTTTTCATCGATGAACTGGATTCTATGATGGGCAAACACGCGAACGAGGTCGGCGGCGAAATCAGGGTTAGGAACCAGTTTCTGAAGGAGATGGACGGGATCGTGGATAAGGGCAAGAACCTTCACGTCTACGTTATCGGTGCGACGAACAAGCCTTGGGACTTGGACTGGGCATTCATTAGAAGGTTCCAGAAACGGATTCTGGTGCCTCTTCCGGATCATCACACACGCTTGATGATGTTCAAACTCTACACGGCCAACTTGCAGTTGGCGCCTGACGTTGACTTACACGAGTTGGCACGGCTTTCAGAAGGGTTCTCGGGAAGCGACATCAGAGACGTCAACCAATCGGCACAGTTGAAACTCATAGGTGAATTCTTCGAGTCCGGAAAGGCAGAGGACAAACAGGCCAAACCGAGAGCTCTGACGATGGACGACTTCAGACAGATACTGGAAGATAGGAAACCCAGCGTCTCCCTCGACATGCTAGCATTGTACAACAGATGGTTTGAAGCCTTCAAAGCGCTCTAGGAGGAGATCAAGTCACGTAACAGGAGCATGTTGAAACTAGCGTGGAAAGGTTTGGAGAATTACCTTGCATTTTAGGAATATCTCCCTTTCTCCCATCTCCCCCTCAGATAATCTCTCCAAGCCCCACAATCTAGCGGCAACATGACTCATGTTACAACTTTTTTCTGACCACTTTCTCCACGAGATCCGCCATTTCTTTTCCATGTTCGAAAACGTCTATGTACGGGGTTTTCAGGTGGGCTTTCTGGGGCGAGTATGGTCCTGTGAAGGCTAGTATAGGCGTGAACATCTCAACTGCTTCTTCGACGTCTTGGGCAGATTCTGCAACCACAATCTTGTGTATGCTCTTTTCTTCTGCCACGAGTTTTCTGAACCCTTCCAAGAAAACTATGTCGTTGCCCCTGCATCTCCGTAGAATTTTCTTCAGGGAGGGGTCTGCGCGCGCGCTCTCTACAGTGGCTATCTCTCCTGCTGATGCTGCAACCACCGTTTTGGCGCCTGACTGGACGAAACGCCAAGTGTCCTTTCCCTTCGTATCCAGCGTAAAATTGGCCTCTGGTATGTGTTTTGCCACCGCAATCTTGTACCCCCTTCTGGTGAGTTCTCTCGTCAAAATCTCTATCGTGGTGGTTTTTCCCGATTTTTTTCCGCCCACGACACCGATGACTGTTGTCTTCAAACCTCATGCACCCGTGTTCGCTGCATTTCCTCCGCGAAGACTCTTTCCAGTGTTTTCTTGTCCATGTTCAGCTTCTGTGAGAGATCCTTCGCCCATCGCAGGTAGGCTCTGAAGAGGCTTTGAAATATCTCCGCCTTCTCCTTTTCGGACAGTTCTTTTTCTTCGGCGAGCAAGAGTGCAAACCACTTGCCAGCGCTCTGGAGCTGATAGGCTTTGACCCATGTGACACGGCCATTCCTCTCGGTCTTCTCCATTTTCTCCGTCAATATCCCCAGCTTGGTCAGCGACTTCAGGTTTTCGATAACGGTCTTGTTTGAAAATGCCAACTTCTTCACCAGGTCGCCCTGGTAAATCTTGTTCGAAATGCCCTGCTGAAGCGAAAATTTCAGTATATCAACTGCCGCTTTTGAACCGAAGATGGCGCTCAGAACCTTGATCTTATGTTCAGACGGAAGAAAAACTACATAGGGATGTAAGTTGCTGCTCAACCTGTTCACACGAGGTTGCTTTAGCCCCCTCCTGCTTTAAGCCTTATGGCAGTGCGATAGGTTTTTTTGGCACTCCAATCTCATCATGTCGAGGTGCCTCAAACGGACCTGAAACGTTGGATTCCCGCAGACGGAGATACCTTCACAACCAGAGACGGGTTCATCTTCAACGTTTTCGGGTACGAACACCCTGCCAACAGGGTTTTCGCCTTTCTCAAATACGTACCAGCCACGTTCCAGAAGCTGTTCAACATCGAATATTTGGAGAACACGTGGAACCTTGAAGAACAGACGCTGTTTCGAGCTGAAAACCTCTACACCGCACAGAACTACCAAACCTTCCTCCAGACCTTTCGAAAGAACTTCCCAGACTACGTCTACTATTGCCCCTTCAGAAAAAAGGATATCATCAGCGCACCACTAGATTCAATCAAGAAGCTATTCGTTCCCAGAGACTGTCTGCACCATCTGGCCAGGCTTAAAACCAAGGATGACCTGCAAACCATGACCTTGAACCTCATTGGTTTGCTCTCCGCCGAATCAGACATCGGGCTGGAGGATTTTGGTGTTCACGGGTCTGTGGCCTTGAACATGCATACTTCAAAGTCAGACATAGACCTGGTCGTGTACGGGGCGCAAAACTTTCGCGTGTTGGAAGTAACGATAAACAGGCTTGTTGAAGCCGGCACTCTGAGCTACAAGTTCAGCAACCGGTTGGATGCGTGTCGCCGATACAAGGGAAAATACCTGAACAAGATTTTCATGTACAACGCAATCCGGAAACCCGAGGAAACCAGACAAGAATACGGCAAGCTGCGATACGACACTGTAACCCCTGTCGACTTCACCTGCAAGGTTCAGGACGACAGCGAAGCGATGTTTCGGCCGGCCATTTACAAAATCAGGGACTACGATCCAGTGCACGCGGGGGCACGTGGCGAAGGCAAGGTTCCCGAGACTGTTGTTTCAATGATCGGCTGTTACCGCAACGTTGCCCGACGAGGCGAGAGGATTAGCGTTTCAGGAATGCTGGAGCGCGCAGAAAACGTCGAAACGGGCCAAGTTTTCTATCAAGTCGTGGTTGGAACAGCCATCAGCGAGGACGAGCACATTTGGCCACTCCAAAACTGAGAGACCGCGACGCAATCGTCACTGGAGAAGGCCTGGTATTCAGGGTGTTTGGATACTCACATCCGCCGGACGCCTATGTGTGTGACGCTGAATACGCGTCTGCAACAATATTCAAGTCCGATAATCCCAAAGCATTCAGAAACCGAGGGCAACAGGTTTTCTACAAGTTCTATGAAGATGAAGGCTGGAAGTTCGTGGAAAAAGGTTATCCTCAGTACATGATTCCACATGAAATGCTCCAGAAGAGAGTCGTCGGCGTCAATCATCGCGACATCAGCAAAGTTCGAAAGCCTGAAAAAGAGCTTAGAAAACTGATTCAAACAGAACCCAAGGACAGCCTTCATGCGGCAACGCGGAAAGTCCTGGACATTGCAGTAGATCGGTCCGGTTTGCAAATTGAGAGCTTTGGTGTGTTCGGGTCCATGCTTCACGGTTTCTATCACCCTAGGTTCTCGGACATCGACCTCATCGTCTATGGTGGAGAAAACGTTGCGAAGTTGCGCAAAACACTGCAGGAATTGTATGAAGCCGAGTCTTCTATCCTAAGGAACGAATTTGAAACGGAGGAGTCCATCAGAGGTAAAGTGTGGAGACTCCGGAACTTTACCCCCCAGGAATTCCTGTGGCATCAGCGAAGAAAACTGATCTATTCACTGTTCGACAGCAAGGAAAGCGGAAGGACGATAAAGACGGAGTTTGAACCAGTGAAAAATTGGAAAGAGATACGCAACGAGTACAACTCTGCAACGAGGATCCTGCAACGAGGCTGGGTCAGGATGATAGCTCTGGTAAGGGATGATGGTGACGCTCCGTTCATTCCGTCGGTTTATCACATCGAACCGCTGAAAATCCTCGAGGGCGGAAGGCAGGCTCAACGGGTTAGGCGTATTATCTCTTACATGGAAGAGTTCCGAATGCAAGCCTTCAGAGATGAAACCGTCTACGTTGAGGGAAACCTGGAAGAGGTCACTGGTGAAAAGGACGATTTCTTCCAAATAGCGTTGACTTATTGTCCAAGATATTATGAACAGGTTCTGAAAAAAGCAGCGATATGAAAGACTTCTATACTTGGCTGCGCCGTGAGTAACTCTATGAGTACTCTTGCAGTATCTTTATATGTTATCTTTGGCACCTACTCACAGGTGATACCTGTGCCAGTGAAATTTGAAGGAAGCGTTATGCAGGTTGGCAATTCTCTGAGAATCACTATTCCAAAGGAAATTGCTAAACATCTCAATCTCGATAGAGGCGACGCAGTTGAGCTCTGGGTGGATAATCACAGTATGATGATGGAAAAGAAAGTTTTCGTTTATGACGCACTTTGGGCCTTTCACGACGACATCTTGGCCCTGAGAAAAAGTCTGAGCAAGAGTGTCAAAGCTCACGTATCTCAGCCATTGGGCATGCCTTTGCACAAATACGAGGGACAGCTCACGATTGAAAGAGACAAAATCATGCTCAAAGGAGAAGATGCCGATTCCAACGAACCGACAAGCCTTCTTTTCTCCCTCGAAGAAGTGAAGGATGTTTACCTTGGGTGGGACGAAACACTAAGACAATGGAAAGACACAAGAGCATGGATTCGTCCGCTGAGAATCATCTTTCAAGATGAAACAGAACCAAAAACACTCTACATATACGCAAAGAAACCAGAAGCCCGCACTTATGGTGCAGAGAACGAAAACATACTTCAAATGTTCCAGAAATGAACTATCCACCAAGTAACCTGCCCCGCGAAAAGCACTCAACGCTTTAGAACGATATAGTCTGAATGCCTGCCCCCAACCAGTAGCCTAAAATGCTCACTATTTTGCCTTCTATCTGTCACACGTTCGACTTTTCCCTGTGCGACGACGGTCTCGCCTTTTCTGGCTTGTTCGCAGAATCTACCTCGAAAGGACGTGATTTCCTCGATGCATCCAATTGTTGAGCCTTCGAGCGGCTTGACATTTTCGATCTTGTAGGTGCATGGAGTAAACGTTGACTCTGAATCATCAGTTACTGTGGCTTCAACTTTCGCGTTGCCGATGTTCTTGTATTGAACATCACCGTAGTTCTCGTCAATTTCATTCCACTCTTTCACGAAGCGGACAAAATAATCCGTTCCGTTGAACTTGCCTTCCATCACTTTCCTCGATTCACTTCGCACGAAGTCTTCGAACCCTACTGCAGTGTCCTTCGAACGGAAGTCGAACAGCACTCTCATATCCTGCTTTGTGTAAGGCTTGAAGGATTCGTGTCCGTTTTCCAACATACTCTTCAGTGCAGAATACACTCTCTTGCAGTTTTCCGAACCATAAACGACAGGATCAATGTCTGACTCTACAGTGTGAAGCCCAACCATAATGGAACCTGAAATCCCCAGCGCATTCCAGGCAATGCCGGAGGTTTCTTTCAACTGTTCCGCAAACCGCAAGGCCTTGGTTTGAAGCGAATCCAAACGGTCAGAACTGCGCAATTTCTGAAGCTTGCCAACGGGTTTGTAATGTCTCTTAACTCGGTCAACTGGGACTTCACACAAGGTTTCGTCGAAGACAGGGTCATAGACAAGGTATTCTGGAAACCTAGCTTTCAACAGCGCGTATCTTCGCCAAAGAGAATAGACCTTCTCAAAAGACCTTCCATCCCTTGTTCTTTTGCCTTTCTCGTCGGGAAAATACCGAATGAAGGCTACTATCCGATCGGCAGGGTGAACTAGGCCTTTAACGTCGAAAATCAAGTTTGCTTCAGTTTCTATCAGATCGCCTTCTCGAGCCTTCATCCACCTATTCCGCCCTATTCAAGCGCGCGATCTGCATCATGCACCCAGATTATCTTTCTTGCTCCTTAAAACATTTCGTGGGCGTTAGCCGCGCGTGCTAACGGGGAGAGTACTCTCTTACACATGTTATGTCACAAATATGGCATTTAAGAGATTTGAACATAAGTCTATCCGCCCTTGAACTTACAAGGGTTCAGAACCTGCTTGAAAACAGAACGGAGAATTTGCATTTTCAAACAGTTGGCACGAGCGAACCCAGCGCGCGATCTCCGCGAGGTTGACCCCAGTCCTTGGCGAAGGGTCTACGGACCGACCTTGAACAGCCACCTGTTAGACCGCGATTCCTCTTCGGGGCTATCACCTTTGCAGTAGTCTGGAGAATGCCGTAGCGGAAGAAGCAATCGTTTGCTTCTTGAAAGAAGGATGATCCAACAGGCTTCAGGTTTTTCTCCTAACGTTTAAAGTTTTCAAGAAACCGATCTTTCTTGTTCTTTTTAAATCATATATTGCCCCCAGCAAGACAGCTGAGCTGATGATAACAGCGGATATTAGAAATATCCATGGAAAACTCGTTGTTGGCAAAACGCTATTGGCAGAAGTAGTCAGATGGGCCACGTATTCTGGATCATGTTCAATCGGATTTCCGCTCCAGTCAGGATAACAAACTCTGTACAGGAAAGATGAGTTGATGTAATCAAGGTTAATGGGTTCGTTGATAGTGCCCATTTTGCTGAAGACGCCGTTTAATACATCTTCAAAATCAGAAATTAAGGGTTCAACCGGCCTGTATAGTCCTTCTGACACGCTCTCTTGGGCCGCACCGACAGCGAGTGATGGAATGCTTTGATTCTGTGAGGCCGTGAAAAGTGTATAGTTTTGGCCAAACAGGAATTCGTAGGCCGTAACATTTCCTATGGTGATTTGCCCAGATTCTGCCGGACCCGTTGATGCCTGAGCAGTCATAGAATTGTACGGCGAGCCATCGACCAAAGTTACATGGTTTTTAGGTGTGAGAACAGCGGTTCCATAGAGAAGTGAAAGACTCAATCCAGTGAGGTTTAGGTTGAAGTTTGAGTAGGTTACATCTGTTATCCGTCCGATACCAAAATCTGTTTTCAAAATTGACCTGTTTCCCAGGATCGAGAAATCGAACGAAAAGTTGAGGTATTCCAGAATAACATTTGCACCTTCGACCTGGTCATTGGTAAGAAAGAATCCATCTATGTCATTATAGCGTACCCCCCATGTGTAATGAGCTGTTCCTTGAACAATCGACTTCTTTATCGGGGTAGCTTCAAAACTGGCAGAACTATTGACCGCAAAATTGTATAGAATTTCACTGGGTCCATCGGGTATTCCATTTCCATTTGTGTCGTTGTACACTTCCATGCCTGTCAAAGTGTTTCCGACGAAGACTTCTTCATCGTTCTCGGTTATGTAGCGTTGACCCACAAACGTGATGACGGGTGGCCGAACACTGGTTGATTGGTAGGCTAAATATATGACTTGTGTGCCGTTGCAATTAATCCATGCGTACCATAACGAAAGGGTTTGAATAGGCGAGCTTATTGTTCCGCTGGAATACTCTGAGTTCACGTCAATACTATTACCGTTAACTTCGGCTTTGGCGCTATTTGAGAAGGGAAGACCCAACGTGGAACTTGTTATCAGCGAGAGAAGGAAAAACGTCATTAGTTGAATGAAGGTTTCGGCTTTCATTTTCTCTCCACAGCAATATTAACGTTTTGCGAGCTATTTAATCTACAGTTTCGAACAATTCCAAAAAATGTCGAACAGCTTACGTGAAGGTTGGCAACCTTGACCACAGCCGTATGGTTTCAAACCAGAAAATTCCACAAGCCAATATGCCGGGGGACAAGGCAAGTATGACAGTCAAATTGAGAAAACTCCAGAAAAATACGATAAAAAAGAGGCACATTGCGCTTGTTGCAACCGCGTACAACAGTTGCTTTGGAAAAATAACGCCATGAACTATAATAAATGGGTCGATCAATCCTGTTTTTCGTTTGCCACTTGGTTTATAGTTACCATACCTGTCTTCAACCAAGAGACCCTTATCAACCAGTTTTTCGAGATGATAGTGAGCAGTGCTGGAACTCGAAAAGTTTAAGGCTCTTTGGATTTCCCTAACTCCGCAATCCTGGTTTTTCCTTAGCACATACCAGTAGGTGCGCAAAGTGTTACCTGCAATTTCTGAACGATCATTCTCGTTGCTTCCGCTCAATCTTTTGACCCGCCTATCGTTCTCTACTCTAAACTGCCATTCCCTAATTTAATACCATACGTTCAAACAGTTTGTTCGACATTTTAGAACACGCCATAATCATCGTCTCCTAACCAGCGCGCCAAGGGTTTTGCATTTCAAAAATGCATTGATGTCAAAAAGGCACGCTGGCAGTGAGCAATCGCTATCTTAGGCGCGCCCCCAAGTTGAGGCGTATCCTCCAGCTCAACACTAACAAAGCTCACTAGAAAACTGTTTGCGAGATGTCAACTTCAATCATTGTTTCTCTCATCATCTGACAGCAAGTTTAATTTGTTGGAGCGTGTAGCATTAAAATCTCCAATTCAAGGCGTCAAGCAGTTTGATTGAATAATCAGAATTAGCGTTGGAGGAGCTTCCAAGCTTTAGTATAGATGGTTAAGCTGTGGTCGAGGGATGAGTGCGAGTTCGAAGCTGAAGGTTACTTTGCTGACGGGGCGAACGATAGAGCAGGGTGTGGGTAAAGAGTGTGGGAAAGCTTCGCAAGATTATTTTGAGAGTGTTGCGGTTTGTTACGTTGACCCTGAGGACATGAAGAGGCTTGGAATAAGAGAAGGAACCAGTGTTCGCGTTTCAACAGACTATGGCTCTGTGATTCTTAAGGCCTTGAAATCTCCGAGAGGACCGCATACGGGAGTCATTTTCATTCCTTACGGTGTGTGGGCAAACGCGGTTGTCAGCATAGAGACGAGCAGCATCGGCATGCCTTCTCTCAAGGGGATCCCAGCGGAAATCGAGCCTGCTGCTGATAAGGTTGTTCTCAGCTTGAGTGAGTTTCTCAGGGAGCAGTTTGGGAAGGGATAGTATGCCGATTGTGAGGGCTGTGACTTGTCCGATCTGTGGGAGTCTCTGCGATGACATAGAGCTAAGAATCAAGAACAGAAGGGTCATCAAAGTCAAGAACGGCTGTTCGATGTGCGAGTCCAAATTTCTGGGGTACAGTGGACACCGGCTTTTGAAGCCGCTCATCCGAAAGAACGGAACACTCGTCGAAGTGCCTTTTAAAGAAGCTCTCGCAAGGGCTGCTGAGGTTCTTGCTGAAGCAAGCTATCCAGTCCTCTACGGTTGGAGTTCCACGAGCTGTGAAGCCACACGCGTGGGCATCGAACTGGCCGAGGAAGTTGGAGGGGTAATTGACAACACGTCAACAGTGTGCCACGGTCCATCAGTCTTGGGCATTCAGGACGTTGGGATCGCATCGTGCACGTTGGGGCAGATAAGGCACAGGGCGGATCTCGTTATCTATTGGGGGAGCAACCCGTGGAGCGCTCATCCAAGGCACATAGAAAGGTACACGACGCTGTCTGAAGGAAAGTTTGAGAGAAGCGAATGGATATCCTACGTTGAAAAAACAAAGGCCGCAACAGCAAAGAAAAAAGTTGAAAGCGCTCTCAGACAAGTTTCGCCGAAGAAGAAAATCTCCACATCATCAACGCCCGTTGAACGCGGGCCCTGTCCCGGAATTCTGAAAGCCGGCAGAAAACTGATAGTGATAGACGTCAGAAAGACCAGAACAGCAGAAATCGCGGACTACTTCATTCAGGTCGAACCTAACAAGGATTACGAGCTTCTGCAAGCCTTCAGAGCCCTGATTAGGGATCAAGAAATAGAGACCGACAGGGTCGCGGGCGTGCCAGTGGAATACTTGGAAGAAGTCGCTGACGCGATGATCGGCTGCAATTTCGGAGTAATCTTTTTCGGGCTTGGACTGACGATGAGCAAGGGCAAGCTGCGGAATGTTGATGCCGCTCTGCACTTGACTCGCGACCTAAACGCTCGAACCAAGTTCGTCATAATGCCCATGCGCGGACACTTCAACGTCTCAGGCGCCGACACCGTTTTCCTGTGGCAGACGGGCTATCCTTACGCCGTTGACTTTTCCTCAGGCTATCCGAGGTACAATCCCGGAGAAACCTCCGCCATCGACATTCTCCTGCGTAAAGAGTCAGACGCGGCGTTGGTAATCGCTTCAGACCCAGTTTCAAACTTTCCAAGGAAAGCAGCTGAACACCTGGTGAACAACCCGCTGATAGCCATAGATCCACACATGAACGCGACAAGCCAGATGGCTGACGTCGTCTTTCCCTCGGCCTTCGTTGGAATAGAAGCGAGCGGAACAGCCTACCGCATGGATCACGTGCCCCTTCCGCTCAAAAAAGTCGTTGAACCCCCCAGGGGCGTTCTGCCGGACGAAGAAATCCTGAGAAGACTGCTGTTGGAGGTCAGGAAAGTGAAGAAGAGAAAGAAACCCAGAGCAGAGGTGAAGTGAATGGAGCTCTTGGTCAAAAACGGCTTCGTCTACGACCCCTTAAACGGTGTTAACGGCGAAAAGATGGACATCGCCATCAGAGACGGAAAAATCGTTGACAGCGTGAATGAGCGAAGGGCAAGGAAGATCAATGCTGCTGGAATGACGGTTATGCCTGGCGGCGTAGACATTCACACTCACATCGCCGGCTCGGAAGTCAACACTGGAAGGCTTCTGAGACCCGAAGACCACTTCAGAGATTTCGAATCAAAAACCTCCGTGACGAGGTCAGGAGTCGGCCGTTCCATTCCTTCGACGTTCACCACGGGCTACCGCTACGCCAGAATGGGCTACACCACGATAATGAATCCCTCGATGCCGCCCCTGGAAGCGAAGCACACACACGAAGAGTTGAACGACACCCCGATGCTCGACAAGGCCTCTTACCCACTTCTCGGCGACTGGTGGTTCGTGCTCGAATACCTCGCTCAAGGAAAAATC
>Ga0335070_10004550_pt1 | contig 16227 bp, 16 predicted proteins | sample Lox_Sample_13_FD_206722 | JGI IMG/M metagenome (GOLD analysis project Ga0335070, IMG submission 206722) | Soil microbial communities from Loxahatchee National Wildlife Refuge, Florida, United States - Lox_Sample_1.3 | ecosystem: Environmental > Terrestrial > Soil > Wetlands | place: USA... | reverse complement strand
ATTGAAGACTTCCACCCGTACACTGTTTTGGGGGGCTTCCTGCCTCACAGAGCTTATGCGCACGCGCGGCGTTTCTGCAGCACGGGATGCCTCCACGCCGTTCTCTATGATGTGATAGAAGAGGTGGCGGAGGTCCACAGGATCACCCCTTACGAGACGGGCATCAGGGTCGAGGTGAACTTCCACCTTCACTCCCTCCAATATCTTTCGGGCCGAGAGCTTTTCGAGCATATTTTCTATGACGGTCTCGATCATGACGAGATCAAGGCGAGCCTCGCGCTGAAACATTTCGATATAGATACCTATGTCTTCTATCATCTCTTCGCAGTGTCTCGCTGAAGAAATAAGAAATTCGTAATCACCATAAAGATGGTCCTTGGGGTCTGTATGTCGCTGAAGCCTTCTGAGATTACCTCCTATTATTGTTACCGGGTTTCTGATTTTATCCGCTATCCCCTTGAGGATCTCGACATCACAACGGACGGTGGCCTCGATATAGGCGCTCGTCTCGACAAGGATACAGGAATCAACAAGTTTGTCCACCACGGGAAGGATCTCGAGAGCGACCTGCGCAGGGAAGCCGGCGATCGCATGCCGATGGCAGAACTTCCGCACAAGGGAGAAGCCCAACCCCGTAAATCGCTGGTCAACGTTTATCTCCACATGTCTCAAGCCTATACGCCAGAGGTAGGTAACAAAGTCCGGGGCCAAATTCTCGCGGAAGAACCTTTCGAACCATGTCGCCCATGTGAGCTTCATGACATCGGGTTTGCCGACGTGTTCAAGGAGGATGTGGGTTTCTGGCAGCTCGAAAAAGAATGCATAGAAATACTCCGCAAACTCCTCCTTCTTGGCTATGAAGAAATCCCGGTGAAGGCTGAGGAGAAGGAGGTCATCTTCCGTCAGTTTCACTTTATCCATTAAGCGCTGAAGACTTTGGTGTGGCGTTGCAGAAACAAGGGCTTTATACTTCATGGTCTTATTGTAGCATGCTGAGCTGAAGTGTCCAGTCTGCCCGTGCCGAGAGTATCTCAGAACGATGCGCTATTCGTACCGCAGCGGCTCAACAGGGTTAAGCTTTGCCGCCTGCCAGGCAGGATAGATCGTCGAGAGAAAGCTGATGATGATCGCCGAGAGCGACACCGAAAGAAAGTCTGACAGCTTCATCTTCACCGGCAGATGGCTCAGGTAATAGATATCAGGGGGCAGTTTGATGATCTGATAGGTGTTGAGAATATAGGAGAGGGCATATCCTCCTGCGAGGCCGATGACTGTTCCGACAAGGCCGATGAGAAAACCCTGGATCATGAATACGGACATGATGGCCCTGTTCGTTGCGCCCATGGCCTTGAGGATCGCAATCTCCCTCTGTTTTTCTATGACGTTCATGATGAGCGTACTCACGATATTGAAAGAGGCGACGAGGATGATGAGGACGAGAATGATGAACATGGCGAACTTTTCGAGCTTGAGGGCAGAGAAGAGGTTCTTGTTCATCTGCATCCAGTCGCGGGTCTGATAGGGAAATCCGAGAAGAGTCCTGAGCGCCTCACGCACTTCCGCAGCCTTGTAAATGTCCTTTATCTTCACCTCGATTCCTGTGACCGAATCCTTCATCCCGAAGAATTCCTGTGCAGATTTCAGCGAGACGATCACAAGGTTCGAATCGTATTCGAACATCCCCACCTCAAAGATCCCGACGACCCTGAACTTTTTCACCTTTGGAAGCATACCGAGGGGTCCGATCTCACCCGTGGGAGAGAGGATAGATATCACATCGTTCCTGAAGACGCTGAGCCTCATGGCAAGTTCTCTGCCGAGAATAATTCCCGGCAGCGCCCCTTCACCATCAAGTTCCGAAAGATTCCCCTCCTTGAGATGGCTGGCGATATCCGTTGTCATTGTCTCAAGGGAGGGATCTACACCTCTTATGTATACCCCTTGTCCCTTATTCCCCGAGGAGATCATGACCTGGCCGAGGACGAAGGGCGCGGCAGAGACCACGTCCCTTTCTCTGCCTATCTTCTCCATAACTCTTTCATAGTGGTCAAGGGTTCCCCGGTAATCAAGGACGACGACATGGGCATTAACTCCGAGGATCTTTTTCTGGAGGTCTTCGTGGAAGCCGCTCATGACGGCGAGGACAACGATAAGCGCCATCACCCCAACGGCGACCCCTCCGATGGAGACGGCGGTCTGAAAAGAGAGGCCTCGCTGCCTCTTTTTCGATCTCAGATACCTGAGGGCTATGAAGAAGCGAAAGGGAAGGTTCATGGTCTCCTGGATTGTTGGGAGAAGAATTCAGACGTGCAATAGCGACCGTCGATCATCATTCCGAATTCCGCGCTTCTTGCTATTGCTCCGGCTTTAGTTGGGGGAACAATATTACATCACGTATGGACTGAGCATCGGTCAGGAGCATCACGAGCCTGTCGATCCCGATTCCTTCTCCGGCAGCCGGGGGCATGCCATATTCAAGAGCCCTGACAAAATCTTCATCCATGAACTGTGCCTCTTCGTCTCCCTTTTCCCGCGCCTCCACCTGCTTGAGGAACCTGCCTCTCTGGTCAAGGGGATCGTTCAGTTCAGAGAAGGCGTTGGCGATCTCACGGGAGGCGATAAAGAGCTCGAATCTCTCGACAAGGTCCGGGTTGTCCGGTTTTCTCTTTGCGAGGGGAGAGAGTTCTACCGGGTAATCGATGATAAAGGTAGGCTGTATAAGTTCCGGCTCCACGAGCTCCTTGAAGATCTCGTCGAGGACCTTCGCGTGGGAAGTCCAGCCTTCGATCTCGATCTTCTTCGATCGTGCCCACCTGACAGCCTCGGAATGGTCGGTAATCGTCGCATCAGGCACCCCTTTTTCACGCAAGGCCGCGAGCATGGGTATCCTCTTCCATGGCGGCGTCAGGTCTATGGTCTCGCCCCCATAGGGTATCTTCAGTGTTCCGGTGACTCTCCGGGCCACTGTTCCAAAGATCTCTTCCGTAAAATCCATGAGGAAGGTATAATCCTTATAAGCCATATAGAATTCGAGCATTGTGAATTCAGGATTATGCTTCGTCGATATGCCTTCATTCCTGAAATTCTTGTTCAGTTCATACACGCGCTCATATCCACCAACCAGGAGTCTCTTCAGGTAGAGTTCAGGTGCGATCCTGAGGTAGAGTTCGATGTCGAGGGCATTGTGGTGGGTCTTAAAGGGTTTGGCTGCGGCGCCGCCGGGGATTTGATGCATCATCGGCGTCTCGACCTCGATAAATCCCTCAGCCTCAAAAAAGTCCCTGAGAGCCTTGATAACGGCACTCCTCTTTTCGAAGGCCTTCCGCACCTCGGGGTTGACAATGAGATCAACGTAACGCTGCCGGTACCGTGTCTCGATGTCTTTCAGGCCATGCCATTTTTCGGGCAAGGGTCTCAGAGACTTGGTAAGGAGCTTAAATTCATCAACCTCGAGGGTGAGCTCCTGGGTCTTTGTCCTGAAAACCCTTCCCCTGATTCCGAGGATATCACCGATATCGAGTTTTTTCACGATGGTGTAAGCTTCACCAAGGATATCCTTCCTGAAATAGACCTGGATCCTTCCGGTGGAGTCCTGGACGTGGGCAAAGGCTGCCTTCCCGAAGTCCCTCATCGTCACAATCCTGCCTGCTACGATAAAGGAGGCAGGGTCTCCTGCGTCGAGCTCCTCCTTGGAGACGTCGCGAAATCTCTCGAGAATATCTGAGGCGTGTACTGTGACCTCAAAGGCCCCTCCAAAAGGCTCTATTCCTGATTGTCGAAACTCCTGGAGCTTCTTGAGGCGCTGCTCTATCTGTTCATTGATTTCGAGCATTTTGTGAGGTTGCATTATACTGGTTGCCTCCCGTCTTAGTCAAGGCTGATGGCTGTTGAAGACCGACCATCGCCCTTTTGCGATTCTTGCATCTGAGGGGTTATTGATGGTATTTTTAATGATGTCGCCGCGATTTTACATAGAGACCTTCGGCTGCCAGATGAATGTCCATGACTCGGAAAAGATTGCGGGCGTCCTTGCAAGGGAAGGCTACTGTTCGACCTGTGACCCGAGGAAGGCAGACATTATCATCTACAATACCTGCAGCATCAGGGAGAAGGCTGAGCAGAAGTTCTATAGCGAACTGGGGAGGGTGAAGTCGCTGAAAAGGAAAAGGCCCGATCTGAAGATAGCGGTGGCCGGATGTATCGCCCAGCAGCAGGGAAGGGGTGTATTCAGAAGGGCTCCCCATGTGGATCTCGTCTTCGGCCCGCAGAATATCCATCTTTTGAATGACCTCCTCCGGGGAGGATCACAGGCTGTTGCCGATGAGGACAACCCGCTGATTGCCGACATGGACCTCCCGGTCGTTAGGAAGCCCGGTGGCAGGGCATGGGTCTCGATCATGTACGGATGCAACAATTTCTGCAGCTATTGCATCGTCCCATACACAAGGGGCAGGGAGAGAAGCAGGCCGACAGAGAACATTCTGAAGGAAATATCAGAACTCGGTCGTGACGGTTACAGGGAAGTGATCCTCCTGGGACAGAATGTGAATTCATACAAGAGCGACACTGATTTTGCAGGGCTTTTGAGAAAGATTAACTCGGTCAGGTGGATTGAGAGGATAAGGTTTGTTACGTCTCATCCAAGGGATCTTTCTGATGGCCTTGCTTCTGCGTTCGAAGAACTTCCCAAGGTATGCGAACATCTACATTTGCCCCTTCAGTCAGGTTCGAGCAGGATATTGGATCTGATGAACAGGGGGTATACTTTCGATGAATACAAAGAAATCGTGACCAAACTGAGGAAAAAGATAAAAGGCCTTTCCTTCACGACTGATATCATTACAGGCTTCCCCGGCGAGACGGAAGAGGATCATGAAGATACGCTGAAGGCCCTGAAAAAATTGGAGTTTGACGGCATCTTCGCCTTCAAGTATTCGCCGAGACCAGGAACTGTGGCTACTCTCATGGACAGCAAGGTTGACGACGCCGTTGCTTCGAGAAGGCTTACAGAGATACTTGATCTTCAGGACTCCATCACCTTGAAAAAAAACAGATCCTATGAGGGGACTTATCAAGAGATACTCGTTGAGGGGCCGAGTGAAAGCGACAGCGAGCTGTTAACCGGAAGAACACGGACGAACAAGATTGTCAACTTCAGGGGGAGAGATGGGCAGACCGGTTCCTTTGCGAGGGTCAGGATAGTGGAGGGCCGCAGGCATTCCCTTCTCGGTTCACTCATGTGAAGGCTTCAGTCCTGAATCTCGGATGCAAAGTAAACCAGGCCGAGAGTTCACAGATAGAGGCCAATCTCCGTTCAGCCGGTTGGAGCATTGTAGAACTCTCTGAAGGACCCGAGCTTTGTGTGATTAATACTTGTTCGGTGACGTCCAAGAGTGACTATCAGTCGAGGCAGCTCATACGGAGGGCACATCGAGCGGGTGCCAGGATTCTCGTGACGGGATGCTATTCTGAACTGAATGCAGGGGACGTCTCAGTTATGTCCGGTGTGACAAGGGTAATCAGGAACAGTGAGAAGGCCGCCTTCATTAATGAACTTGCAGGAAATAGAGAAAACTCTTTTGATTATGGTGTGAGGGCGAGGAGCAGGGCCTTCCTGAAGATCCAGGACGGTTGCAACTATTCCTGCACCTACTGCATAATTCCGAAGGCGAGGGGGAGATCGAAGAGCGTCAGTCCTGACTCTGTTATTTCTCAGGCCGAGAAGCTCTCTTTGATGTACCATGAGATCGTCCTGACAGGCATTCATTTAGGCACATATGGTTATGATCTTAATCCTAAGGTTAAGCTTTCAGATTTAACAAAGGCGCTATTGCACACCTCTATAAAGAGGATCAGATTAAGCTCCCTCGAGATCAATGAGATCGACGATGATCTCATCGAATTGCTGGCTGAGGAAAGAGTATGCAGCCATCTCCACATGCCTCTCCAGAGCGGGAGCGACAGGATACTCAAACTCATGAACAGAAGCTATGATTCCCTGACATTTATGAGGCGCCTGCAAGAGATTCGTGAAAAGCTGCCGGGCATATCTATCGGAACAGATGTGATTGTCGGGTTTCCCGGAGAGGATGTGAAGGATTTTTCAGACACCTATTCTCTCATAGAGTCACTTCCTTTCTCCTATCTTCACGTCTTTCCTTATTCGCCTAGGCCGGGAACAAGGGCCGCTGCGTTTGAGACCCAGATATCTCCTGACATGAAGAAGGATCGCTGTTACAGATTGGCTCAACTGGGCCGTGAAAAGAGATACTCCTTTATGAATCAGCAACTCGGAACAGTTTTGGACACCCTCATTGAGAAGACCTCGGCTGATGGTCGCTCTGTCGGCACCACCGCCAACTATCTTAAGGTCACGGCGGTTCTAGAGAGGACCGTACCCGGAGAGATAGTAAGGATAAGGATTGTAGGACATGATGGAGAGAGACTTCTCGGGACTTCCGATGAAAGCCTTCTAAGTCATTGTATTTAAAGACAACATAACCTGCCTAAATCCTGTTCAAGAGCGTAAAGTCCTTTAGGTAGCCTGCGATTCTTCCCCTTGTAAACCAAGTTAGTAACATTTTCTTAACATTCTCTGTTCATATCTTATGTCTGATAAGATATATTATGTTAAATCAAATGGCGCTGCACATCCACCTCGCAGAACCCTAAATAACCCCCTCAGACCCTGGAGGGCATTGTCTTTTCAGCCATCTCTCAGCATCGGCCCTATCGGAGATGACCCTAAAAAATTGGAGCCTTCTAATCTCCTTTATTATGGCCCCGAGCTCTGACCCAGGTCTTAGGCCGGTCATTTCCATGATTTCCTCGGAAGAGATAACCATTCGTGAATTCACGAACCTTCCTGCTTCGTCAATTACCCTCTTTTTCCTGGTGAGGAAGGCGAAGTCCATGACTGACGGGTCTGCCTTGGCGAACAGCTGATAGAGTTCCCTCCTCAGCAGTTTTGGGTGCTTCTCGTAGAGGCTGAGGAGATCAGTAGTGAGGGCGATCCTCTTCGCTATGGTATTGCTCAGTCGTAATCTGCTGGTCTTCAGGTCTGCGCCATAGAGAAGGATTTCAGCCCTCAGGAGTCCGCAATAAGTTAAATCCTGGGCAAAGGACTCCTGAAACTTCAAGCGATACCTGTCAGGTAGCTTCTCAAGAAAGGTGTCAAAGCTTGAAAATGCTTTAATATTTCTCCTTAATCTCCCGGAATCTATAACCAAAAAAGAGGTCAGGATGCCATCGGCATGGGACCACTTAATGGCTCTTCTGTAGCCAGCGGAGTTGAGGAGCTTGAATATCTCTAAAGTAATCCTTTCATGGGACGGACGTTGCATGTTATCGTGCAATTCTTTTATGAATGTCCTTGTCTTGGTCTCAATATGCCAGGAGAACTCGCCGGCGAAACGGTAAGCCCTTAAAAGGCGGAGCGGGTCGTCGATAAAATTCTTCCTGGCTATCGCCCTGACGATGCCCCTTCTGATATCGTCACAGCCCTTAAAGGGATCGATGACACCCTCTTGCGGCGACCATGCAAGAGAATTCATCGCGAAGTCTCTTTGCGAAAGGTCCTCGATCAGTCCTCCCTTAAGCTCAGTAAAGTCCAGGGTAGTCCTATTCAGGACAAGTCTCGTCAATCCCTTCTTCTCAAATTCAACAACCCTCCCTCCAATGCGCGACGTAAGACGGTCAATAAAGGCCTTTGGGTCGCCCCTGAAGACAAAGTCGATATCACGGGAGATCACCCCCCTGAAGAGGTCACGCAGGTACCCGCCGATGAGATAGACTTCGAAGCCGGAGCCAAAGACGGCGGACACCTGTGGATTGCTCAGGATAGTATCTGCGAGATGACGCATTGTATGGCCTTTCCCGGCGTCCTGTCCGAGGCATCGGGCTGTTAAGTGGAGCAGGTGAGAGGGTATTCTCTTTATTCGCTGATCTTTAAGGGCCTGCCGCCTCGGGGAAGTATCGCTATACCCGAAGGATCGATGTGACAACGGAAACGATCTCTTTCAGGGTTGTATCCGATCACTTCCTTCTCCTGGACTACGTTCAGCTTGTCAACGATCACCCTTCTCAGCCTGCACCCTCTCTTCAGAACCGAATGGTCAAGGACGATACAGTCTTCGACACTTACGCCCTCCTCGATAGTGACGCCGCATCTGATCACGGAGTTGCGTATGGCAGCACCATGAATGACAGTCCCCTCGGAAATAAGACTGTTCGTTATATCTCCCTTCAGTATCTTGGCTGCCGGTCCGATGTATCCTGAAGGATGTATCGGCCAGAGTTTGTTGTCGAGCTCGAATAGGGGGGCACTGCCGAGCATGTCCATATGGGCATCGAAAAAAGACGCTATACTACCGACGTCCCGCCAGTATCCCTCTTCTTCGTAGGGCATGGTCCCCGGTATGATGTTCGTAGCAAAATCATAGGCAAAGACTTTTCGTGAAGGAACAAGACCGGGGATGACATGGGCGCCGAAATCATAGTGCCTCTTTCTCTGCGTCTTTGCGAGGGCATCCAGGAGGATCTCTCTGGAGAAGATATAGTTGCCCATGGAGACATAGGCGCGGCTTGGATTGTCAGGCATCGGTGTCGGACTCTTCGGTTTTTCCTCGAAACCGATGATCCTTCTCTCGCTGTCAGTTACGATGACGCCGAACGAAGACGCCTGTTCGATCGGAACAGGTCTTGCTGCCACAGTAACAAAGGCATCTCTGTTCGTATGGAATTCGATCATCTGGCGAATATCCATCCGGTAGATATGGTCTGCTCCGAACACGAGGATAAGTTCTGGATTATGCTGGCGGATCAGATTGACATTCTGGAAGACGGCGTCGGCAGTGCCCTGAAACCACTCCGGTCCCATGCGCATCTGGGGAGGCACGACTGTTACAAAATGGTCTCTGATTATAGGAGACATGACCCAGTTCTGGCGGATGTGCTCGATGAGGGACTGTGATTTGTACTGAACGAGGAGATAAATGGAGAAGATGTGAGAGTTTACGAGATTGCTGAGGACGAAATCGACGATCCGGTATCTGCCTCCGAAGGGGACCGAAGGCTTTGAGCGGAACGCGGTCAGGGGAAAGAGCCGTTCGCCCTTTCCTCCGGCGAGAACAAAGGCAAGTATCTTCGGATGGGCCATCTCATCACCTCCGGGGCCGCATGATTTTCCTGATTCGGTCTCTTCTCTTCTAAAGTATAAGGGCTTAACCCCTCACGGTCAAGAAGCGGAAGGGGCCGCCATCGTTGAAAAGGATTGTGCTTTTTCTTTCTAATCAGTTAGAAGGCAAGAGATGGGATCGTGCAGTCGTTGTATATGCTATTCAATCGGAGGTTCCCGCAACGGACCGCCGACCTTACGGCTGCCCACGGACGTTCGTCTCGTTGAGTCCTTTGTCAGTCAAGACGTTATCCGGTATTCCTCGGCAAAGCAAAATAAAATGTAGCCCCTTCACTAGGTCGTCCTTCTGCCCATACCCGTCCGCCATGGCGCCTGACGATACGATGGACGATTGACAATCCAATTCCTATGCCTTCGAATTCCCGCGCGCTGTGGAGGCGTTGAAAGACACCGAACAGTCTGTCTGCGTAATTCATATCAAAACCAGCGCCGTTGTCCCTCACGTAATAGACATCTTCACCGTCCTCGCTCCGTCCGCCGATCTCGATGGACGTCATATCTTTGTCCTTTGTGAATTTGACGGCATTGGACAAGAGGTTTGTAAGCACCTGACGTATCAGCCTGACGTCGCCGTGCGCGGGCGGGAGTTTCTTAATGCTTACTTCAATATTTCGGCCGGGAGCCAATGCCTTAAGGTCCTCCACAATAGGCTCTACCATTCTTTCCATATCAATTTCGTCTATCCTCATGTCCTGTCTACCCGCTTTGGATAGGGCAAGAAGGCCCAGGACAAGCTGATCCATCCTCTTTGCATGTCCCTGGATTACATTCAGGAGTCTCCCGCCGTTGTCGTCGAGTTTATCGCTATGGTCCCTAAACAGGAGTTCTATCATGCCGTCTATGATCCTCAAGGGCGCGCGAAGGTCATGAGATACTGAATAACTAAAACTCTCCATATCGTTGTAAGCTGTCTGCAGTTCATTGTTCACTCTGCACAGTTCGACGCTACGCTTCTTCTCTTCGGCGTACGCATCGCTCAAGGAAGATACGAGAACAGCGATGTAAATGTATATCGCCATAAGAACAAGCATATTCCAAGCATGAATCAATATATGCGAATAATAGATCCCCCCTGAGAGGGTATTAGCGATCGTCTCAAGAACGGCGCAAGCTATCGCAGCCCAAATTCCAACGAGCCTGCCAAACATCAGTGCAACAAGGGAAATCGGCAGTAAGTAGAATGCTGACAAAGAAATCTCATGTCCCGTTCTATAGTCGACGTATCCGATGATGGCACATAGTGAAACAGCAATGATAGCGGTAAATATTCTGCTTGAAGGGAGCAGGCGCCTTACGTCGATAAGCATCTTATTACTATACCGCATAAAAGAAGAATTGTCATTGATGTTGCAGGTAGAGGTGCGCTGATGCCGTCTACTAGAGGACATGCGTAGTCAGCTGACTATACTTTCTCAGAAGGCCCTTTCTTTAATCGGTTTAATCCTGTACAATTTATTACAAGGATCATGTCAAGAACACCTCCGAAGAGCGCCAAGCGGGATATCTCATCCATCATGCGGAAAGTACGTTCCACTAACACGTCGCCGGAAGTCGCCCTGCGCAGGGCGCTTGCGGAAACTGGTCTGCGTCTCAGTGATAACGGAGGGGATAGTCTGCCGGGAAAACCTGATCTTGTAATGCCTGAAGAGCGTATCGCTATTTTCATCGACGGAGATTTTTGGCATGGAGGCCAATGGAGAAAAAGAAAGCTTGCCTCGCTGGAGCAGCAATTTGCCTGGTAAGTAAAGGTTTTCACGAAAAAGAATTCTCAGCCTCTTGGGCTAGTGTTTTAGAATTATGAACGTTGTGAAGGAATTTCACATAGGCGAAGAATACACAAATGATCAAGTTCGATTCGCCTTAGACCTAGAAAATCTCGGTGGGATTCGTCCGTCAGTGGATGCCAGAAAGCATTTGCGCCATTTGGCAATTATGACGGCGGCTGAGGAATCGGGTCGTATACTTTCAGAAAACCCTTATAATGACCGAATAGAAGGCGATATCCTCACCTATACTGCTCAGGGCCGTGAAGGCGACCAACAGCTTTTAGGTAGAAACAAAAGGCTCATCGAGCAATATTCCAATCCGGTGCCCTTCTTCGGATTCATCAATGTGGGCCGCCAAACGTACCGCTTCTTAGGTCTCTTGGAACTTCTCCGTCATTATCAGGAGATTCAGGCTGATAAACGCGGTGTTTTGCGAAAAGTATGGTTGTTTGAATTCCGTATTCATGGGAATCCAAGTATTGTACCTATTGAACAAGCTGCAGCCATCTCCGGCCATCTGCTAAGCGAATCTCGCACGAAGAATACTTTTGCGGACCTTGAACGAGAAGTGGCGGAGATCGACGAAGCCGTTTCCAATAATACACGCGATCTTTACAAGATTGAAAACGTACGAAGTCTGTTAGTACGGGTGCCACCCTACAGCTTTGAGCATCTTGTAAAAGAACTCATGGAGAAAAACGGCTTTCAAGATGTTCCCTAACTGCTATGTCCGGCGATGGAGGTATTGATATTAATGCCTATGTCGATAATGCGAACGATTTTTTTGCCGGTACGCATGTGCAGGCGCAAGTAAAACGCTGGCGACATGCCATTGGTAATGTCGAGATTAACAATTTCAGAGGAGCGCTCAGTACTACAGCTAAAGGCATATTTATCACGACGAGTCATTATACACGCGCCGCTGTTATGGAAGCGCAGCATAAGTCGAAGCTTTCTATAACTCTCATTGATGGGCCGAGGCTTTCATCGATGGTTATCAGGAGCGGCTTAAACGTCGAAACCTTTAGATGAGAGGTGCTTATGTCTCCAACACAGACAGCAGGAAAACAGTTATAAACTTTGATTTGAAGTTGCCGACATGGTATAACGTCCATAATCTTTTGGAAGAGGCACGGAAGAACGGGAAGGAAGGCGAGGCCGCATATCATCTGATCGGTGCGAGCCTCCAAATGACATTTCCTGACATCCTGCTAAGAAATGCACCCTATGACAGCGCCGCTGATACGAGGGGCAAACCCGGAGACTTTTTTGTCGGCGACACTGCCTTTTGTGTGACGGCCTCGCCCTTTATCAGTATTTTTGAGAACTATCGACAGACTCTTGATGATGGCTATAGAGTCTTTGTCCTGGTACCAGACAGGGTTCTCGCCGCGGCCCGTCTAAATGCCGACCTTACGGTGGAAGGCCGCATTGACGTCTGTTCAATAGAGTCGTTTGTCAGTCAAAATATCGAATGGTCCTCATGTTTTGATAGAGACAAGAGGAAAAGTGCTTTCAGACGCCTTCTTGTAACCTATAATGATCGCATCAACACGGCTGAGAAGGACAAGTCGATGTTGGTTGAGATACCAAGGAATTTGTGACGGAAGGTGTAATTGTGAAATTTTGAAATTTAGACAAAAGGCTTCTCTAATTTGCTCTCATACCTTCCTTCCCAAAGCCGCCACCTTCTATCCCGTCAATATCTCCATGATCTCCCTGTACCGCTCAGCAGTCTTTGCTATAATTTCATCGGGAAGGACAGGACCCGGAGGCGTCTTGTCCCAGTCGAGGGTGAGGAGATAGTCACGGACGATCTGCTTGTCAAAACTATCCTGTACCTTGCCGGCCAAGTTTCGTATCTGCAATGATGATGCCCTTCTTCTCCGCCATTTTTCTTACCTTTGAATAGACCTTCAGGCTCAATTCTCTTGCCCAAACAGATTGACTCGGATGACAGTTGTGTACATAATAGAATATACAAAGGAGGACACGGTTATGAAATTCTTGAGCGTTAGAGATTTGAGGGGCAAGTCGGCACAGGTTTGGAAAGAGCTTCCGAAGGAGAGGGAGATGGTCGTCACGAGCAACGGACGCCCAATAGCCATACTTGCGGCTATTAACGAGTCTAATCTTGAAGAGTCGCTTGCGGCTTTCCGCCGGGCGCGCGCGGTCGAGGCGGTCACATCGTTACAACGCAGCTCTGTAGAGCAGGGAAAGGACAAGCTGCTCATGAAAGATATAGATGCGGAAATAAAGACGGTCCGTAAGAAGCGGACTCGATGAACATCGTGCTCGACACTAACGTCCTCGTTGCGGGCCTTCTGTCTCCATTCGGCGCCTGCGGAGAGATTGTACTCATGGTTTCTTCCGGCGAGATCACGCTTTCCTTCGATGCCCGTATAATCTCAGAGTATGCTGAAGTCTTACGCAGGCCGAAGTTCGGCTTTGAGGAAGAGAAGGTTGCCGCGCTTCTCGACTATATTGTTCATCAGGGTAAGGCGGCGGCATCCTCGCCCCTTGCCTTCTCCCTTCCCGATCCCGACGACGAACCGTTCCTTGAGGCCGCTGTGGCGAACGGGGTGGCATGCCTTGTCACGGGAAACCGAGATCATTTTCCTTATGAGAAGTGTCAAGATGTCAATGTTCTTTCGCCTAAAGAATTCCTGACGTTCTACAAGAAAGAAAAACTTAAGAAGGAGCGGAAGAGACCGTCACCGGGGAGGCATAAATAATAAGAGATTCCCTTTCTACGAATCTCTTCCCTTCCTTTCAAACCCCTTCAGCCTTCTATCCCGTCAGTATCTCCATGATCTCCCTGTACCGCTCAGCAGTCTTTGCTATAATTTCATCGGGAAGGACAGGACCCGGAGGTGTCTTGTCCCAGTCGAGGGTGAGGAGATAGTCTCGGACGATCTGCTTGTCAAAACTGTCCTGCCCCTTGCAGGGCCGGTAATCACGGATCGACCAGAACCGGGAAGAGTCGGGGGTGAGGACTTCGTCTATGAGGATCAATTCACCATCATGAATACCGAACTCGAATTTGGTATCGGCAATGATGATGCCCCTCTTCTCGGCAATTTCCCTTGCCCTTGAATAGACACTTAGACTCAATTCTCTTGCCTTCTCGGCGACCTCCTTTCCGACGATCTTCGCGGCCTCTTCAAAGGCGATATTCCTATCATGGCCTTCTTCCGCCTTTGTGCTGGGGGTAAAGATCGGTTCGTCGAGGCGGCCTGATTCAACAAGACCCTTCGGCAGAGAAATACCGCAGACCGTACCGTTGTCCCTGTATTCCTTCCATCCGCTTCCGGAGAGATAGCCTCTTACGATACATTCGATCGCCAGGGGCGCTGCCTTCTTCACGAGCATGCTTCTCCCTTCGAGGATGCCACGATATTTCTGGAGGATCGCCGGAAAGTCGGACACCTCGGTGGCAACGATATGGTTCCCGACGATCCCTTCCATCTGCCTGAACCAGAAGATCGATATCTGCGTCAGAACCCACCCCTTTCCGGGAATTCCGCTCGGAAGGACAACATCGAAGGCAGATATCCTGTCGGTTGCTATAAGGAGGAGATGTTTTCCGAGGTCGTATATATCCCTGACCTTGCCCCTCCTTGGTTCTCCAACATCAGGCATCTCTGTTCGTAATACAATTTTATGGTTGGACATTGTTCCTCCGTCTGCGGATCATGGTGTCTTGCGTCCTCGATTTTAGCGAACTGGTTTTGATATAATACTTTATGGCAGTGCTCGAAATCAAAGAATATCCTGAAAAGGTCCTCTCGCAGAAGGCCGCGCCGATAAGCGAGATTAACAAGGCGGTACAGCGTCTCATAGACGATATGATCGAGACGATGTATGCTGCGCCGGGTATCGGCCTCGCAGCCCCTCAGGTAGGAGTATCAGGCAGGCTGATCGTTATCGATGTAAGCATCAGGGAAGAGGAAAGGACCCCGCTCATCGTATTGATCAATCCCGAGCTCGTCAATGCGCAAGGGGAGATCGAGAGCGAGGAGGGATGCCTCAGCCTTCCCGAATATCACACGACGGTAAAGAGAAGTGAAAGGATTACGGTGAGGGGCCTTAGCAGAGAGGGAAAGGCTGTCGAGATTGAGGCCGAAGGGCTGCTCTCCCGGGCTTTTCAACATGAAATCGATCACCTCAACGGTATATTGCTCATCGACAGAATCAGCAGCATCAAGAGAGAGTTTTTCAAGAAACGCTTCCAGAAGGCCCTTTCGAAGGTCTAATCTCTTCAGGAGGCAAGTTGTCCATCATTTTTTTCGGCACGCCTGACTTTGCCGTTCCCTCACTCAGGGCCTTACTCGGGGAGGGCGAAGATGTGAGCTTTGTGGTCACGCAGACGGATAAGATCAAGGGAAGGGGACACAAGCTCGCACAGCCAGCCGTGAAGATTGCTGCCCTTGAAGCAGGGCTTCCCGTCATTCAGCCGACATCCCTGAGAGAGGGAAAATTCCTTGAAGAGATAGCATCCTCAAAACCTGAGTTCCTCATTGTAGTTGCTTACGGCAAAATACTTCCAAAAGCACTGCTCGAAACACCTCAAAAGGGCTGCATCAATGTCCATGCTTCACTCCTCCCGAAATACCGGGGGGCAGCGCCCATAGCCTGGGCAATCTTAAGGGGTGAAGAGAAGACTGGAGTCACGACAATGCTCATGGACGAGGGACTCGACACCGGCCCTGTGCTCCTCAAGAGGGAAGTGGCGATAACTGCTGAGGACACGGCAGGGAGTCTCGGTATCAACCTTTCTGAAGTCGGGGCCTCTTTACTTATCGAGACGCTGAAGGGGATACGGGAGGGTTCTCTCAAACCCGTCCCCCAGACAGGAGAGCCGACCTTTGCCCCAATACTGAGAAAAGAAGACGGCAGAATAGATTGGTCACGAACAGCTCTTGAGATCGATCACTTCGTTCGCGGCATGCAGCCATGGCCCGGCGCCTTCTGTTATATGAACGGCGAGATGGTAAGGATCCTCAATGCGCGTCCCTTGCCAGACAAGGGGTCAGCCGGTCTCATAGAGAAAGCTGACGAGAGGGACCTCATTATCGGTACCGGTGAAGGTCTTCTCTCCATCATCGAAATCCAGCCCTCCGGGAAGAGACCCATGTCTGTCTCGGCCTTTTTGCAGGGCAGGAGGCTCGCAAAGGGGATGAAGGTCGGATGATGGAAAGGTGGCCGCGAGGTCTGACACTCAAGGTCCTCCATCCCCTTTTCATGCTCATCGGGTCTTTCTCA